>WNFY01000299.1_pt1 | contig 51487 bp, 35 predicted proteins | sample 5400091 | NCBI WGS metagenome assembly WNFY01 (sample SAMN13153364, study PRJNA577476) | soil metagenome | isolation source: 60 cm soil or saprolite under grassland replicate 1 | place: USA:California | collected 2016-06-15
GGTCTTCGGATTGGTGATTTGGGTCGCGCGGATTCCGATGCGGCAATTCGTCAGGGCCGTGCGGGAGCCTGCGGCACTCGCATTCGCGACCACAAGCAGCGAATCGGCGTTGCCAAAGGCGATGGAATCGATGGAACGTTTCGGCGTGCCGCCGCACATTGTTGGGTTTGTGATGCCGACCGGCTACTCGTTTAACCTCACCGGATCGACATTATACCTGGCGATGGCCTCGGTATTTGTAGCGCAAGCAGCCGAGACGACAATGGGATGGCACATGTCGTTAGGTCAACAGATTACGATGATGTTAACGTTGATGCTGACTTCCAAAGGCGTAGCCGGCGTGCCCCGGGCATCGCTTGTCATTTTACTGGCGGCACTGAATTCGTTTGTGCCGGCAGGACTGGGACCGATCGGGGTGGCGATTATTTTCGGGGTGGATGAATTGATGGACATGGGGCGCACCTGCGTGAATGTGATTGGTAATTGTCTGGCAACGGTGGTTGTCGCACGCTGGGAGAAAGAATTCGATGAAAGCCGCGCTCGTGTTTTTGGAACAGCGGCGGAAGCGGACTTGGATTTTAAATCTGGCGACGTTGCCTTCGCTGACGCAGTCGCCCAAGGGGATTAGGCAACATCTAATCGGAGGATCTTACTTCCGAAGTCTTGGCGAGCGATGCCGCTGGCTGACTCGCGATAATCGCTCCTGGTTGCCACGCCGATGGGCAAAGCATTTTTACGCAAGAATGATATTGACATTTAAGACGCCGTCCCTCAGGCTTGCGATCCTTTCATCCATCAAAATCTATGAAAAAAATCATCGCAGCATTCCTAATATTCTCTTCCATTGGTTTGAGCGTCATAGCACTTGGCGTCGGCGGCTCGGCGACGACTCGACCGAACGCTAACGCTGATGCCTTCAATCCAGGTCCGGACGTGGACAGATCGAGCGCGATTGTCCAACTCAAAGGCGATCCGGTGAGTACTCATTCCATTACGAAACCAGCGGCTGGCAAGAAAATCGATTTCAAGAATAATAACGTGAGATCGTACCGCGCGCAGTTATCCGCCGGACGCAACGAGTTCAAAAGATGGCTGCGAGCCAACGCGCCGAGGGCAAGAGTAACTAGTGAGTATGATATCTCACTCAACGCAGTCGCCGTTGAGCTTAATGGGACGCCGCTGGAGACGATTGCGGCCGCGCCGATGGTGGAGCGGGCCGAGTACAACGCCCTTTATCATCCCAACCTGAGTGAGAGCTACAAGATCATCAATGCAATGGATGCTTGGAACGCCGCCGGCGGCAGATCCGTTGCGGGAGCGGGTATCAAGATTGGCGACATCGACACGGGGATCGACGAAACGCACCCATTCTTCGATCCCACTGGTTTCAGCTATCCCTCGGGATTTCCCAAGTGCGACGCAGCAGATAGCAATTCGCACCACCAAGACCAAGACTGTAAGTACGTCTCGCCAAAGGTCATTGTTGCCAAGGTCTTCTATAACAAGGCCCACCAACAGGGGCTCGACGCGCAGGCCATTCAAGACCACGGGACACATACCGCTGGAATCGCGGCGGGTGTGACGGGTCACGATGCGGTGGTGAACGGCGTGACTATCGATGACATGTCCGGAATCGCGCCGGGTGCATGGCTGGGGAACTACAATGTTTTTCCCGGCAATGTAGATAACGCTCGCAGCGAGGACATTCTGAACGCTTTCCCGGCAATGTAGATAACGCTCGCAGCGAGGACATTCTGAACGCGGTCGATGCCGCGATCGCTGACGGGATGGATGTTCTCAATCTTTCGCTAGGGGGCAGCTACCACGGTAACAACGACTTGCTGGCGTTAGGTCTCGACAATGCAGTCGACGCAGGAGTGGTCGTGGCTGTTGCCGCTGGTAACAGCGGCCCCGGGCAAGGCACGCTTGAGTCGCCCGGTCGAGCGCGCAAAGTCATCACGGTCGCCGCGAGCACAAACAAGCACTTCGTCGGTCAGCCGTTTACGTACCCGGCGGGCGGCGGAACAACGATCGGAGCAGCGGTGGGTGACTTCCCACCGTTGCCTACGAGCTCATTCGGCCTGTGGTTTAACACCCAGCTTACCGCCTGCACCAGCGTCGATCCGGGCGCTTCCGGCAATGTCGTGGTCGTCGACCGCGGTGGTTGCACGTTTAGCACGAAGGTACGCAACGCGATCGCGGCTGGGGCTATCGGCGTCGTGGTGATCAACAACGTCGCGGGCGATCCGGTTGCCATGGCCAAGGACGGCGGTGGGGGCGATGACTTGCCGGCAGTCATGATCGGCAAAAACGAAGGTGCAGCGCTGCGGGCTGCCAACCCGCCAGACGCCTCAGCGGTCGCGACCTTCCAGGAGTTTGTCACTGCCAACCAGGATATCCTCGCTGGCTTCAGTAGCCAGGGCCCAACGGCGGTTGATTTTGCCGTCAAGCCTGACGTGACCTCGGTTGGCGTTAACGTCCTCAGTTCGATCACGTGCGTGGGGAAGCCCGCCGGGTGTCCAGGCGACGGTAGCGGCTGGGCTTTCTTCAGCGGCACGTCGATGTCAACGCCGCACATTGCGGGATCGGCGGCCGTGCTCCTGAACCTCGATTCGTCCTGGTCGCCAGCGCAGGTTAAGTCGGCGCTCGTCAACCGCGCTGACTTGGTGATCAAGGATGCCGTGACCGGCACGCACGACGTTGGTCCGACAGCGCAGGGCACAGGGCGCGAGAACCTGTCCGTAGCGGCAGAAGGGACAACTTGGATGGATCCCGTCTCGGCGAGTTTCGGCCGCGTGACCCTTGGCCATCCGACGTCGGTCTCGATCACACTGTCCAATCCGACTGGCACTGACGAAACATTTAGCGTCTCTGTTACGAAATTTACGCCGGACACCTTCGGCGGAACGGTCCCAAGCATCTATGATGCCGGAACCCTAAGCGCAGGCGACGATCGGATCACTGTGCCAGCTAGTGTAACCGTGCCAGCCAACGGTTCGACCACGATGACAGTTACGGTCAACGGGGGCCACGCATTGGGCGAAGTAGCTCAAGGTTGGATCAACCTCGATGGACCGGGCTCCAACGATCTGCACTTAGCGTATTACGCGATAGTCGGCCACTAGGCCTGCTAAGTAAGTTCTGCAAAACAGGGATGCGAATGAAAGCGCATCCCTGTTTTTTTTCCAGAAGCTCCTCAGACATTTGCAGCATCCGCATCATGAAGGGTCGACAAAGCTAGATCGTTCCAGCTAAGATTCGTGAGCCATGCCACACTTGCACACACTCACGGGAGCGATCTATCTGACGCAGATTTTCGGCCCCGCTTTTCTCTCGATTCTTTTTCTTCAATCAGGGATTGATAAAATCATCGATCATCGCGGTAACCTTGAATGGCTGAAGGGACATTTTGCCAAGAGCCCGCTGGCCGGAGTCGTGCCCGTTCTATTGACGGCGCTCACGCTTCTCGAACTTGCAGCCGGAGCACTAAGCGCGATTGGATGTCTGATGCTAATTGTTTCGCGAGAAACGACCATCGCCTTCTATGGCGCCGTCAGTTCGGCAGTTGTCCTCATTGCGCTGTTCTTCGGTCAACGCATGGCAAAGGATTACGCGGGTGCAGCCGTGCTTGTTCCGTACTTCTTGCTGACGCTGGTCACAATTTATCTGCTCGCTCAGTGACATTAGCGAGCCACGCCTATTTCTTGCCGATCTTTGGCGGCAAAAGCCAAAGAAGCTTTGCTTCCTCAGATTCGGGATCAACTTCCACAAGCGCCACGCCAGCTTTGGAAAGTTTGAGTGACGCCCCAGTCAAACCTGAAATGACATTGGTGAAGTCCGGTTCGTGGCCGACAAGCATCAGAACGTTTGCTTGATGACGCTTCACCACAGTTCGCAATTTGCTTCTCCCAAATCCCGGTGCGAGCGATTCATCCTTGCGCACCTTCGCTTTGAGATAGTCGGCAGCGATTTCGGCGGTCTGGGCTGCCCGGGGCAATGGGCTGGTCACGATTAAGTCGGGCCGCACTTTCAGGCGGTCTAGAAATTTCGCTACGTCGCGCATTTCTCTTTTTCCGCGCTTGGTCAACGGGCGTTCGTCATCGGGTTTTTTCCAACTCGCCCAGTCGGCTTGACCGTGTCTGAGAAAATAGAGTTTCATGGTAATGGAGTTAAAAAGTTAAGACGTTACAAAGTTAAAAGGAAGAAAGCAGTTGATGACGGTCCATTTTAACTTTGTAACTCTTTTAACGTTTTTAACTGCTTTAAAGGATCTGCCACTTCGGTCGACGTGTGCGTGCGTCAATTTGCCAGAGTCGAACTCCACCCAGGAACGCATTCCGGTTATGTCCAAGTTCAATTCCCCTGGGGATCTCATTCAGCTTCTTGGCGTTTCCACCACCGAGCACGACATAATCGGCAATGAGTGATTTCTTTAATTGTACGAGGGCGTGCTGGACATCGCGCTGCCAGGTTTTCTCCCCAAGCCGTGTCTGGCCGATTTTGCCAAGGTAATCCTCAATGATGCTGCCGTTGCGATAGGGCAAGTCGCCTAATTCGAGAGGAAGGATGTAGTTATCCCAAACCAGCGCTGATCCAAGTCCTGTTCCGAGTCCGAGAAAGAGCATCCGGCGGCCGTGATAGCTGCCGAGCGCCTGCATGGCGGCGTCATTGATGATTCGCACTGGTTTGCCCAGCGCTTTCTGAAAGTCGAACCTGACCCAGCCTTTACCCAGATGCTTCGGTTCGCTCACGATCTTACCGTTGCGCACAGGAGAAGGAAACCCGATTGAGACGGCGTCGAATTCCCAATCAGCTACCAGCGGTTTGATCTGCTCCACCATCGCGCGCGGCGTCAACTTGTGCCCCGACTTGAATTTTCTCCTCTCCGCGCGCGCGATCATCAGTTTCACATTTGAGCCGCCGACGTCAATAACCAGGATTTTTTTCTTCAAGATTTCTTTGAGGTGTTAGCCGAGGTGGATGAAGCGGACTCTGGCATAGCCGGGCGTGCCGATTTCTGAGCGCTTTCAGTCTCTGGATTCGTTGTAACTGGGTTCTCGGTGGCGACGGTGATCGGAATTAATTTGGCCGCACGCAATTTCTTCTTCGATCCGCTCATTTTTTTCGCGCGCTCGCGGGAGACTTCGCGGAAATGCCATTGCGCCTGCGCGCGCGGCTCCGATCCTTCGGGCTTCAAACGGCGGTACTTTCCATCAGGCTGCAACTCCCGTGCCTTGACACGATCATGCAAAAAACTGGGAAGCACTTCGTTGATGATCTGGTCGCGCAATGCCGGATTCTCGACAGGGAACGCCAGTTCGATGCGGCGATAAAAGTTACGCGGCATCCAATCCGCGCTGGAAAGGAGCACTTTGGGCTGGCCGGCATTCTCAAAATAAAAAATTCGGCTGTGCTCAAGAAAACGACCCACAATGCTGATGACGCGGATATTGTCGCTCAAGCCGGGCATTTTTGGCCGCAAACAACAGATGCCCCGAACGATCAAATCGATGGTCACATCCGCGCACGAGGCTTCGTACAGCTTCTCGATGATCTCCTGATCGACCAGTGCGTTTAATTTCGCAACGATGCGAGCTGGTTTACCTGCCCGAGCATGGTCGCGCTCCCGTTCGATCAATCGGATGAGGCGGCTATGCATATCAAACGGCGCCACCATCAATTTTTTCAGGCCAGGATACCCAGCGAGGCCGGTGAGAGTATTGAAAACGGTGGCTACTTCCTCCGTCAATTTCGGTTCGCTGGTGAGCAAACTAAAGTCAGTGTAAATCCGCGCTGTCCGCGAGTGATAGTTGCCCGTGCCCAGGTGGACATAGCGCCGGAGTTGGTCTGCATCACGGCGAACAATGAGCAGCGCCTTGGAATGCGTTTTTAGGCCGACTACTCCATAGATCACGTGCGCGCCGGCCTCCTCCAGGCGGCGAGCCCATTGAATATTGCTCGCCTCATCAAAGCGCGCACGCAGCTCAACGATCGCGGTGACTTGTTTTCCCGCATTGGCTGCGTCGATAAGCGCTTCGACAATAGGCGAATCACCGCTTGTACGGTACAGCGTGATTTTAATCGCCAGCACCTGTGGATCACGCGCCGCGGCCTCGATCCATTCGACAATTTGATCGAAGCTGTCGTACGGATGATGAAGGAGTACGTCCTGGCGTCGCAAGACCTCAAAAAAATCGACATGCGGTGGAAGGGCCGGATCACGGGCCGGCTGGAATGGCCGGTCTCTCAGCTTCGCGAACGCATCGTTTGTCACGAGCGGCATGAGATGCGTCATCGAAAGTGGGCCATCGAGTTTGTAAGCGTCAGCCTCTGTCAGGTCGAAGAACCTCAACAGCAGGTCCAAAATATCTTTTGGGCAATCCGCTTCTACTTCGAGCCGAACAGCGTTGCCTCGACTCGAACGCCGCAGCTCCTGCTCGATGGTGCGCAGCAGGTTTTCAGCTTCCTCCTCATCGATATACAAGTCGCTGTTGCGCGTGACTCGAAACGCGTGAACCTCATCCAGGATCAAGCCAGGAAACAGTTCTCCGATGTGCTGTTTGATAAGAGAGGCGAGGTAAATGTACTCCCATGGCTCGTCTGCGCTTTTGCCGCGTGGCAGTGCGATCAGACGCGATACCGCCCTGGGCACCTGCACGATGGCGTGCAGCGGTTCGCCACCTCGCTGCAATTTTGCCCGCACCAGGAGGTTATGGCTTCGGTTCAAAAGGTGTGGAAATGGATGGCTGGCATCCACGGCCAGGGGAGTTAGCATTGGAAGAACTTCCTGCTGAAAATAACGATGAGCCCATGCCGCACGTTTTGCCGACAGCTCCGCCATTTCGCGCACGTAAATCCCGTTCTTCGCAAGCTCGGGAAGTAATTCATTTTTCCACAGCGCGCATTGAGTTCCGACGAGTGCGCGTACGGTTTTCTGGATATGACCGAATGTGTCGGTCGGACTTAGACCGTCCGGCCCGATATCGCTCGTTTCGCTTTTAATTTGCTGCTTAATCCCAGCTACACGAATCTCGAAAAACTCATCGAGGTTAGAGCTGAAAATGGTTAGGAACTTGACTCGCTCGATCAGGGGTTGAGTGGGGTCCTGCGCTTCCTCGAGAACGCGCCGGTTGAACTCAAGCCAGCTCAGTTCGCGATTGATAAAATTTTCAGGAGCCGACAAACGTTCTTCTGGAGGAGAATCTTTCCGGAGCAGCTCAACCTTGGGAGAAGGCTCCTCGGCAACACTAATTTTGGCGACTGCTGTAGGCATCTTACATCGTCATGAATTGGCGACTCAAGATTGGCACACCCGCCTCACCCCACGCCGGATCAAACGTACCGCGCCACTCTTGGTTGCCCGCATCATTCAAGCAACCACTGCTTGCAAAATTAGGCAAGACCAGCTGCGTCCGCCAATGGTTCCTCAGGTTGCGGCAGCGAGGGATGGATGCCGGATATCCTCAGCAGCGGCCGCGTAAACAGCGTCTTCGGCAATGTTGGTAGCGTGATCGCCGACACGCTCCAGGCAGCGGCCAATAAAAATCAGATTCAAGTAACCACGCAATTGATCCGGATCCTGCGCCATGCGCTCGACCAGTTTATGACTGGCCATGCGGTTCAGGTCATCCAACTTTTGGTCACGCGGAACCACTGCACGCCCAAGCTCGACGTCCTCGCGCGCGAAGGCATCCACGCTATCCTTAAACATCGACATCGCGTGGTCGTACATTGGGCGGATCAACTCGACTTCGGGCAGAGGCGGATGCCGGTTTAGCTTCCGCGCACGCCGCGCGATCGTCGTCGCCTGATCAGCCATGCGCTCCAGGTTGGATGACAGTTTCATTGCTGAAACAACGCGGCGCAGATCGGACGCAACGGGCTGAAAGCGCAATAGAATATCCACGCCGTCCTTATCGATTTGTTTTTCGAGCTGATCGATCTCCTCGTCATCGGCAATTGCGTTTGCACAAAGATCGTCATTGCGATCGACCAAGCCTTTCATGGCTCGCTCCAGGCTGCGCTCAGTCAGTCCAGCCATCATGAGCACGTTGTTGCGCAACGCTGCCAAGGATTCATCAAATGTTCCTAGAATGTGTCTTGCCGCGATCATCGCCTATCAATCCTTAATCGTTTCTTGTTGTTATGTTGCTCTTGCTGCTATTCGCGGCGCACCTGGCGTCGCGTGTTGTCCTGGACTTATCCAAATCGACCCGTGATATAATCCTCCGTCTGTTTCTCGGTTGGATTTGTGAAAATCTTGGTTGTCGGTCCAAACTCGATCAGCCGGCCGAGGTACATGAAGGCGGTGTAATCCGAAATGCGGCCGGCTTGCTGCATATTGTGCGTCACCGTTACGATGGTGTATTTCGCTTTTAGTTCGTGGATCAGTTCCTCGATTTTCGCCGTGGCAATCGGATCCAGCGCCGAACAAGGCTCATCCATCAAGATCACTTCCGGCTCCACGGCGAGAGCGCGCGCGATGCAGAGCCTCTGTTGCTGGCCACCCGAAAGACTGGTGCCCGGCTTATGTAAATCGTCCTTGACCTCGTCCCAAAGAGCAGCCATGCGCAGCGACTTTTCCAGCCGTTCATTAAGAAATTTCTGATTGCGCACTCCATTCAAGCGCAAGCCGATAACAACGTTTTCGCCGATCGTCATGGTTGGGAACGGATTCGATTTCTGAAAAATCATGCCGACTCGACGCCGAACAATCGCCGGATCGACCGCGCTCGAATAAAGGTCGTCGCCATGCAGGAGGACAGTGCCTTCCATACGCGTCCTTGGTGTCAGCTCGTGCATGCGGTTGAGAGCACGGAGAAAAGTCGATTTTCCGCAACCGCTTGGTCCGATGATCGCTGTGACGGCGTTCGAAGCGACGTCAAGGCTCACATTATCGATGGCGCGCTTCTCGCCATACCAGATCGAGAGATTTTTCACTTCAAACGTGCATGCCGCTGGAGTCTCCGCTTCGGGCGGGGGTGCGGTCCCCTGTTCCATACGCTCCATAACAGTTCGTTCGGGTGTTTCCATAACTAGATGGTCCATTTGCGAAAGCCTTAGACGACCGACGCCGTATGTCCTCGAGTCAAAATTCTAACCAATATATTAACGCAAAAAACACCGGTGACGAGCACCAGCGCGCCAGCCCAGGCCTGGCGATGCCAATCGTCATACGGAGAAATGGCATAGGTAAAAATCTGCAAGGGAAGCGCGGCGATGGGCTGGCTGAGGCTGTGATTCCAAAAACGATTACCGAAAGCGGTGAAAAGAAGCGGCGCTGTTTCGCCGCCCACACGAGCGAGAGCAAGGAGAATCCCGGTGATGATCCCCTTGGATGCAGTCTTCATCACGATATGGACGATTGTTTTCCAACGACTGACGCCAAGCGCGAGCGCGGCTTCACGGTATCCATTTGGCACAAGAAGAATAACTTCCTCCGTCGTGCGCAGGATCAGCGGAATCATGATCAGGCCCAATGCGAGGCCACCAGCGTAGGTTGAGAAGCCTTTGAAGCGCAGCACCACCATACCGTAGACCACAACGCCCCTCGGTATTCCGATTGCGCCGGCAAGAGCCAGCAATTCAAGCGAGCCGACGATTGCATTCACCATTCCACCGCCCACCGCTCCAACCGGCGCTGGCAGTTTCGTAAAAAAGTCCCAGTTCAACGAGCTGGCACCGTTGACGACAAGATGAAAGAACACCAGACCCAGTGGGGCGATCACAAGGACTGCGGAAATAAACGCGATTGCTGACGCCAGCGCGCTTTTGATTTTGCGCCACGTGTGCTTTGACCGTCTCGTCTTCATGGCTACTGCACTGCGCGTGTGGCTGATGTGGTGGCGATCGTCCGCAAGAGCAATTGGGCGAGGAGGTTCACCAAAATTGTTATTCCAAAAAGGACCAGCCCAATTTCGAACAACGCCTGAAGATACATATCGGTCGTCGCTTCGGTGAATTCATTGGCGAGCACGCTGGCCAAGGTATATCCCGGCTTAAAGAGCGATGCGGCGATCTGCGGTGTGTTGCCGATCACCATCGTTACGGCCATCGTTTCGCCAAGGGCGCGTCCCAGACCAAGAATCACTGCGCCGAACAACCCCTTCTTGGCATAACTTAGTACTGCAATACGAGTCGCCTCCCAACGGGTCGCGCCGAGACCGTAAGCAGCTTCCCGTTGCAAGTCCGGGACACTGCGCAAAATCTCGCGCGAGACCGAAGTGATGATCGGCAGAATCATCACCGCGATAATAATACCGCCGGCGAACATGCATGGCCCGTAGATCGGGCCACTGAAAAACGGCGTCCAACCGAACAAACGTTTGAGCCATGGGAAGGGATAATCGCGCAACCACGGAATCATCACGAAAATGCCCCAGAGCCCGAGGATGACACTGGGAATTGCCGCCAGCATTTCGATCAACGACGTAAGGGGCTGCCGAATCCAGAGCGGAGCAAGCTCAGTCAGATACGCTGCCGTCGCGATGCCCAATGGAACCGCAATCAACAGCGCGATGAGCGAAGAAACCAGCGTTCCGTAAATGAAGGGCAGTGCGCCGAATTGCTCCGCGACTGGGTCCCAGGTTGATGTGACGAGGAAATGAAAACCGAATTTCTTGATAGCGACCGAAGACCCAATCCAGAGCTGCCAACCAATCAGGATAATCAGCACCAACACGGCCAGTGCCATCGCAAGCGTAAGCCACTCGAATGCCTTATCGCCAAAGCGGGATGGGAACGCCATGCGTGCTTGGACAGAGCGCTCTTCCCCCGCTATCGATGCGGCCACAGCCATAAAACTTAATACTTTGATTAGCAGCGGCACACCGCTGCGGTACACCGCTCGGTTACATCTTGATTTGGTCGATTCGTTTGAGGACGCGCTGCTGAAGGCTGTCGGGCAATGGCGCATACTGCAGATCCGTCGCCATTTTCTCGCCGTCCTTCGCAGCCCACCTTAAGAACTCAACGAGCTTCTTACCTTTCGCCGCATCTTTTTGCTGCTCGTACACTAATAACCACGTCGCTCCGCAGATCGGATAAGCATCCGCTCCTGGAGCGTTGGTGATTGAAAAACGGAAGTCATCAGGAATATCCGCCGTCCCCAGCGCCGCGGTGATCGATTCGAGCGATGGCTTTACAAACTTTCCAGAAGCATTCTTCACCTCTGCGTAAGGCATTTTATTTTGGACCGCGTATATCAATTCCACATACCCGAGCGCACCCGGGGTTTGTTTGATCTGCCCGGCAACGCCTTCATTGCCTTTGCCGCCGATACCCGTGGGCCAATTTACGGAGGTGTTCGTCCCGACCTTGCTTTTCCATTCGGAACTGATCTTACTCAGATAATCGGTCCAAATGTAGGTCGTCCCGCTACCATCCGACCGGTGCACGACTACGATTTCCTGATCCGGCAAGTTAACTCCAGGGTTGAGCGCGGTGATTTTTGGGTCATTCCATTTTTTGATTTGGCCGAGAAAAATCCCGGCAATCGCGTCCCCATCAAGCTTCAACGCCGGGTTTCCGGGCAAATTGTAAGCGACCACATCCGCGCCAGCGACCGTCGGGATATGCAGAATTTTTCCCGGCGCTTTGGCCAAGTTGTCATCGCTCATTGGTCCATCGGACGCACCAAAATCAACTGTTTGCGCGAGAATTTGTTTTTGGCCTCCGCCCGATCCGATCGATTGATAATTAAAGCGGACCGAGGGATCGACTTTCGCGTACTCATCGAACCATTTTGAGTAAATGGGATAGGGGAAAGTCGCCCCTGCACCGTTAATCATCATTTGCGCCGAAGCGGTCGCAGTGACTCCGACTAACAGCACTGTCGCTAGAATTTTGTGAGCAGATTTGGAACATTTCATAGATGCCGCCAGCCTGCAGTAGCGCGCGCCGAAGCGTCAAAATTTTTAATGTTACTTTTGTGTGACAGGAGGCTTCGCCGTCGTTAAATCGTTGAAACTTTGAACCGTTAAAACGGATGCGCGTTCTCGGTCTCGTGCTTCAGAGCCCGTACCGCTGCAACGCTTTAACGTTTTAACCCGCCGAACGCAGCGGCAGCACCACGCGAATTGTTGTTCCACACCCCAGCTCGCTCTCAGCTTCCACGCGCCCACCGTGCAATTGGGCAATATGTTTCACAATCGCCAACCCCAGACCGGTGCCTCCGAGCTCGCGGCTGCGAGCTTTGTCAGCGCGATAAAAGCGCTCGAAAATCCGCGGCAGATGCTCTTTGCCGATCCCAAGTCCGTTATCAGTCACGCTTAATACCACCTCGGAGTCGCGCCGTGTCGCCCGCAGATGAATCTGGCCTTTCTCGGGTGAAAATTTAACTGCATTGTCCAGCAGATTATAGAGCACTTCCTCCAGGCGCGTTCCGTCAACGCGAAGCGTCAACGCCTCGGGCGGCAAATCGACAATCACCTTCAGATTTTTCGCGGCTAGTCTTTCTTTCCAATCACGGATGAGATTATTGAACAACTCATCGACCCGCACGTCGCTGAGCTCCAGCGTCGCCTGAGACGACTCTAATTGAGCAAGGCTTAGCAGGTCATCAACCAGCCGCTGGAGTCGTTTGGAATGCCGTTCCATGATCGAAAGGATCCGCGCAAGTTCCTCCCGTGGCGTCTCCGGTTCATCAAGCAACACCTCGATGTAGCCGCGTAAAATCGACAACGGGGTTCGCAGTTCGTGTGAAACGTTTGCGACAAATTCGCGTCGGATTTGGTCCAACTGTTTCAACTCAGTGATATCGTGAAAAAGGACGACTGCGCCGGAGATTTCATCGTCAGCTTTCTTGATTGGAACGGCGCTGACCTCTATATGTCGCTCGGCATGAGTGCGTGAATCGGCTACGCTCAACTCGCTTCGCATTGCCTCGCCGGTGCCCAGCGTTTCCGCAATCAGTTCATCGAGCGTGGCGTGCCGGACGGCCTCAATCAAGGGAACGCCCACAGCTGGGTCGCGCAACTCGAATAGTTTTCCAAACGGTTGATTCATGAGCATAATGCGGCTACGCGCATCAACCACGAGCACGCCATCCTCCATCGCGGCGAGAATTGTTTGCGTGTCCGATTCGCGCCCCGTAATCTGGCGCTCGAGTTCCTGATGGCGCGCAAAAATAGTCTCCAGCGCCAAGCCAACGCGATGGGGACCCGCTCCACCGTTTACCAGAAACGTAGATGGGCTTTCGCCCCGGGCTATTTGCGAAACGAGTTGCTCAATTTGCGGCCATGGCGCGGCCCATTTTTGCCAGAGAAGCAGCGCTGTCACTGCGAATAGAACGCAGAACACGCCGAGGATTAGCCAATACATCTGGCTTTACTTTTCTTTTAATCGATAACCGAACCCACGGACGCTTTCAATCACATCGGCGGCTTTGCCAAGTTTTTTGCGCAGCCGCCGCACATGCGTGTCCACCGTGCGCGTGTCAATGACGCTTTCGTAACCCCAGACGTCGTTAAGCAAACGGTCACGCGATTGGACGCGACCGCGTCGCTGCATCAGCGTGCGCAAAAGTTTAAATTCAAGGCTGGTAAGGTTGATCCGCTTGCCGTTGACGGAGACCTCATAACGCGCCGGATCAACGGTGATCGGGCCGGCAGTCAAGCGTTCATCGTCTTGTTTCGCCTCGCCACGCCGCATGATCGCCCGAATTCGTAACACGACTTCCCGCGGACTGAACGGTTTGGTCACGTAATCGTCCGCGCCAAATTCCAAACCGACTATCCGGTCGATTTCTTCGGCTTTCGCTGTGAGCATCATAATCGGGACTTGGCGGGTTCCCGGATCGGTTTTAAGAATTTTGCAAACTTCCAGCCCAGGCATCTTCGGGAGCATGAGATCAAGAATAATCAAAGATGGCTTTTCGCTGCGCGCTTTCTCCAATCCGGCAGCGCCGTCGGGCGCGGTCGACGTCGCGAAACCGGCCTTGCGCAAATTAAGCGCGAGCAGATCGACCACATCGCGTTCGTCCTCGATGATCAGGACTGTGTTTCCAGACGCAGCTTCCATGGCAGTTCGCTTTTATCGCCGAAACTGTTTCGGTTCGCCAGCGAACTTTTTCACTCCCTTCGTTCAAAGCGCCAATAATTCATTAAAAGTGGCGGGCTGCACGCTGTACAGGATCCCTTCTGGAAGAAAGTTGGTATTGAGCGGAACTATTGGACGTGTTTTTTCCCTCTTGGCATTCCCTGAAAGGACGCAAGAATACTATCGGCGCAACAACGTTACTTGCGAAAACTTTAGCCTGCTGACAGAGAGACCTGGGAGTCGAGCCTACTTACGATTACAATACCTATTCGCCATAAACGACCTACGATAGACGCTCAATCTCAGACGCAGAATTCCCTCGAAAGTCCTATTGTCCGATTGACGAAGACAACCTGAGAGAATGTACACACCACTCTGGAGTTCTTGACCAAGCTGTTCTGTTGATTGATTAGACCGAATGCGCACGGTCGTCGTTAAAGGTTAAGGATGTAGTTGTATGCTGGGAAGCCGAACGGCAAGGATTGGCGCAGCCTCCAGGCGGACACCGTCCCGCAGGAAGGAATTGGCGGTTATCGCGATCTGATTTTGCAATGACTGTATGATCCCTTCTCCAACTTTGGACTATCCGGAGACTAACAAGGCGTACCAACGCCCCGTGTTTGATGGGATTTGCGTGGCTGTTCTCATCGCCTACTTCCTCCACTTTGCCCTTCCCGCGCTGCGCGGGGGATTTCGTGAAGACGAAATGATGAACATCGGGATTTGCTGGTGTGCCGGAGCGCTGAGATCGTTCCTGGCAAACATCGGATTTTGGAAGCTATTTCTTTGTCCAGTAGGTGCCCTTTATCGCCCGGGGGGCGCCCTTTACTATTTGCCTCTCTATCACTTCTTTGATCTGGATCCTTTACCTTATCGAATTGTTCAGATCAGCATCCTCGTTGCGTCCATTCCGCTCGTCTATTACTTGAGCCGGCGCCTCGCCTCCTCGCGCTCGATCGCTTTTCTCGCTATCCTTGCTCTCTGTTACCACCCCCGGCTTGCCGGCCTCGTGTTTGTCGGTGCGTTTATTTATGACGTGTTATGTGGATTCTTTTACTTCGCGGCCTTGGCTTACTACGTACAAATCCGCGAGAGAGAGGTCTCTCTGCAGGCTGTGCAATTACTGGGATTTCTGGCGCTTTATGTTATGGCGCTAGACTGCAAGGAGATGGCAGTTACGCTTCCGGTGATCGTCCTAATTTATGAGTTTCTGAAATCTCCAAGCTGGGTTGACTGGAAAGCATTCTTTCGCTGGATCCGGACTTATGCCGCGCCGTCGCTAATCGCCGGATTGCTCACAATGTTTTACGTCTACGGGAAAGTTCACGGTAGCGGCGCCTTGGCGAGTTTGGATCCTTATCAGCCCAAATATTCATGGCATAACTTCACGGATTCCAACGCCAAGTTTGTCAGCCAATTGTTGTTTACCGGGCATACAATCACGCCAATAGCACTGCTGGTCCTGTGGGCGCTGGTTTTCATTTATGCCTTTCTGCGCCGGGACCGCACGCTTAAGCTCATGGCGTTTTGGATAGTGATCGTGCCCCTTCCGCTCGCGTTTATCGTCCCTGTGCGCAACGACGCACCTCTTTATCTTCTCCTGTTCGGATGGGCAATGGTTTTTGCCAAGGTTGCGTTTGATTCGATCACTCTTATTGCGAAATTTTCGGTACTCGTTAGCCACGGCATCTTACCTGCAACAACAGGTGCGACCTCCGGTGATGCTTCCACGAAAGTACCTCTCCGGGTTTTCCGAATCGTAGCCACCCTTTCGGTAGCGTTTGCTCTCGCAGCCTTTACACAGCGAGAGAATCAGCGCCTTCGAGCGCAATCGCTCAACGTAGGGGCGAACACCTCCCATGTTATCCATGCGTTCCGTTCCCTGGGCCTCCGTCCATTACATGGCAGCAGCGTTCTCCTTTTGCTGAAGGAAAATATCTTCCACAACAAGTGGAATGTTTTTTTTATCGCTTCTCTGGTTTGGAACGATCATTCCCTGCGTATTTGGGTCGAAAACGCAAATGAACTCACGCCACAGCAGCAGGCGAACGTCGATTACATCATATCAGTCAGTGAATTCGAAGCAGACGTCGTCCGTTCGCCGGAGCTTCCAAAGTCAGAGTAAGCGGTCAGCCCGGGGGTTTAAGAAGTTGATGGTCCTCGCACATAAGCAATTCACACTCAGCCCATCTAGTTACGGAGTCTATCAATGACTGGTCGAGTCCGACAGTGGATCGCGATGCCAGGCTGGCTAAGTGTCTGTGGCGCGCTGTTAGCTGTGTTACTGCTGATACAGATGACGAGCTTGCATCACAAGGGGTTTACTTCCGATGAGCCCCTTCACTACGAGTACGGCTATCGCGTGTTGAATGGGACTCCCGAGAGAACGAGTGCCCTAAATAGCAGCACCATGCCTTTTTCGAGTGTGCACGCTATGACAAGCATCAATCTGGCCGTTTTTGCCCGGACGGCCGGGCTTCCACTAGACACTTCCTGGAGCGGCCAGATAACCCGTGGGCGGTACGCTACCATTGCGCTTTCGCTATTGCTGGCGCTATACGTGTTGAAGTGGAGTTATGAACTCTACGGTCGTAACGGAGCTCTTCTCTCGCTGAGTCTTTACGTTTTCGATCCCAATTTCTTGGCACATGCCCAGTTGGTGACGGCTGATTTGCCGGCAGCATTGATGACGACCATGGCACTCTATCACTTTTGGCATTTTCTAAAGCTAGGCGGCAAGCGACGAGCTCTTTTTAGCGCGGTGACGCTCGGCTTAAGCCAATTGGCCAAATACTCGTGCGTTTATCTATATCCGATCTTCTTGGTGACTGCAGCGATTTATCGTCGCTTTAGGCGAGCAACTGAAGGGGCGGAGCCTGACCAATCACACAGCCTGAGCTGGAATCTGCGCCAATGGTTCATCGCAATAACGTTCTTCGCTGCGGTGAGTATCGTGACAATTAATCTGGGATTCTGCTTCACTGGAATTGGAACTCCCTTGTCTGGATATACCTTGAAAGACTCAATCTTCAAAAAACTCCAGGCAACTCCGATCGTCCGCAACCTGCCTCTTCCACTGCCGGTGCCTTACGTCCAGGGCTTGGATCTAGTAAAGTTCGAAGAGAGGATGGGAGAAGCTTTTGGAAACATTTACATGGCAGGGCATCTTCGAGTGAATCATCATGACGGAACGCTTCGTGGCTTCCCGGGCTATTACTTCTATGCGGCCTTCTTTAAGGTCCCAATTGCGAAGCAAATCATATTCTTGGTGGCATTGTTCGGGTACTTTTCAAGGCGTGGCCAGCCAGCGGCGCGAGGACTTCGTCGAGAGGAGATTTTTTTGCTAGTTCCGATTCTGCTTTACTGGATCTATTTCAACTTCTTCTTTAACGCGCAGATCGGCATTCGTCATGTATTGCCTGTTTTCGCTCTGGCGACGATCTTTTGCGGAAGATTTTTGGCCGCCCCAGAATCCAAGCTTCGAAGATGTGCTGCCGTGATTCTCGTCATTTGGACCGCGGCATCGGCCCTTTCATATTATCCGCATTTTATCTCGTATTTTAATGAGTTTGTTCCAGACAGGAAACTCGCCTACCAACACCTTGCCGACTCGAATTTGGATTGGCGCGGAAACGAACGGTATCTAACGGAATATATCCGCCGTCACCCTGGAGTTATCGTAGATCCTCGTAACCCGCAGGCAGGTCGAATCGTTGTGCCTGTCAACGCCTTGGTTGGAGTGAATCGAAGCCCTGAGGAGTACAAATGGTTGAGAGAGCATTTTACTCCGGTGGACCACGTTGCCTACTCGTATTTGGTTTATGATGTTCCGAAGGAAATGCTTCCCCAGGGCGGCGACTCCAAAGGCCCAAACAAACTACCTCCGCCTACAAGGCAGTAATCATTCACCTGATCGCTTCCCTCAATGCGCGAATAAATTCGTGCAGCAAATCAGTTCTCTGGCGATTATTGGCTTGCCATTACTTTGGACGCGCACTCACTGCGCGATGAATTTCTTCCAGAATTTCTCGCAAACTGTAGCGAAATTCCCAAGTGGGATAGTGTTTCTGGAATTTTCTAACGTCGCTGATCCACCAGATATGGTCGCCGATCCGATTCGTCTCTTCATAGCTCCAGGTTAGTTTGCGCCCACTTATTTCCTCACATAAGGCGATCGCTTCCAGCATCGAACAGTTACTGTGCCGGCTCCCGCCGATGTTGTACACTTCTCCGCTACGCGGCGCACGAATGAATTCGACGAATGCTTCGACCAAATCAAAGCTATGAATGTTATCACGGACCTGTTTTCCCTTGTAACCTAACACACGGTAAGGTCTGCCGCTCACCGAACACATCATCAGATAAGAAAGGAAACCGTGTAGCTCCGTGCCCGCGTGTGCGGGTCCAGTGAGGCAGCCGCCGCGAAAGGAAACAGTCGGCATTCCAAAATAACGTCCGTATTCCTGCACCAAAAGATCGGCCGCGGCTTTGGATGCCCCGAAGAGCGAGTGCGTACTGTGATCGATGCTCATGGTTTCTGAGACTCCCTGTTCATACTCATGCCCTCGCTCGATTTCCCACCGCGTCGGCAATTCTTGCAACGGCAACCGGTTCGGCGAATCGCCGTAAACTTTGTTTGTCGAAGTAAAAACGAACGGTGCTTCGGGAGAGAATGTTCTCGCTGTCTCGAGCAGGTTCAACGTGCCATTTGCATTAACCGTAAAATCGGTTTGCGGCTCGCGGGCAGCCCAATCATGTGATGGTTGTGAGGCCGTATGCACAATGGCATCGATTTTTCCTGAATGACTCTTGAACAACTCGCCAACTGCGGAGGCATCCCGTATGTCGAGGTCATGATGCTCATAGCCGCGAACGTTCGCGATCAGATTATCACGCGTCTTTTTGGTCGATGCTTCTGCGCCAAAGAATTGTGCGCGCATGTCGTTGTCGATCCCAACAACATGCGCCCCCTCTTTTGCGAACCGCTTTACGGTTTCCGAACCAATCAACCCAGCCGATCCAGTGACGATAATTGTGCGCATCTACTCGACGATAATCGTTAAGAGGATTTTGCCCAGGAATCCTCGCTGCGGCTGCGATGGGCGAAAAGGTTAACATACCAGGAGATATCGTTTCGGACATCATGTGCATCGAAGGAAACCAAACCAGAGCTTCTCACCAGAGTCAGATTCATATTTACGCCCTGAAGCAGCTCGACAAGTTCTTCCCATCCGACCCCCGCCTGCTCCAAGCCAGCAGGCCAAAACTCGAGGAGAAGGTTGATATCGGGGTTTTCCTGCAGCACGCGCTGGGCACCGCGTAACGCATGAAGCTCGTATCCTTGAATATCCATCTTGATCAGGTCAACGCGTTGGCCGGGTTTGAAGTAATCGTCGAGCGCCACCATGTCAGTTGGAACAGCGCGGCGTGAATCTCCATCAGCCTTATACGCTCTGTGATCGACGTTTAGCTTGTCTGAAACGTAAAGCTTGCACTCACCACTTCTTTCTCCAACCACAGCTTGAGTGAGTCGCACGTTCGAAAGATCACGTGTGGCAGCAGTCAGCCGCCTGAAATTATCCGGCGACGGTTCGAAGGAATGAACTATGCCGGTCGGGCCAACACAGCGGGAGAGAAAATTCGAGTAAATTCCAATGTTAGCGCCGACATCTGCGACTATGGCGCCTTGAAACAAAATCTTTCTTAGCAGATCTCGCTCTGCGCGATCAGCGTAGGTCTTGTAGGCTGCATAAAGCGGTCGATAAACGGGAAAGGCGCGTTCATACACCTTGTTAGCAGCGCGACGTAGGACTGAAGCTGCCGACATTAGCTTCGGGCAAGCTCGAGTAACACGGTCGTGAACTTTGTGGTCATACGCACCTTAGGGAAAGATAAGCGCATTGGGCAGCAATGAAAACTTTTTGTTATTCGCAAGCCATCTCGCCCGTCATAGAAGATTTACTACCAAAAGCGATGAACGGCCCTGATTTCGCATCCTGATCCTGAACGAGGTACAGGTTTGCCGTTGTTGCGTGCTCGAAAAATTGAAAATCGGGCAGTCGCGTGGGAACTGCTCTTTGTGAGCGACGGATCAACCAATGGAAGCACAAACTTTATGGAAGAGTAGGCTCGCATCGATCCATCGGTGAAGCTTTTTATTTTGACCCGCAACTTCGGCCATCAAAGCGCGATCTCGGCCGGTTTGTCCTTCGTATCGGGAAAGTGCGTTGGAGTTTGGACGCGGACTTGCAAGATGAATCGGAAGTCCTTTTAGAAATGTATCACCTCTTGCTGAGAGAGAAAGTCAATGTGGTCTATGGTGTGCGAATCAGTCGATGCAAGACGAAGGGAAAGCAGTTCCTTTATTTCTTTTTTACCGCTCTTTTTCTTTCTGGCAGATAGCCCCGTCCAGATGGACAGCGGCGATTGCTGCGTAATGAGCCGCTCGGCCGCCGAACTGCTATTAAGTCCTCCTGGGAAGCTACGTTTCGTACGAGGGTTAGGCGCCTGGCTCGGATTTTCGCGCCGCAGTGAAGATCGAAACGCCAAATGGAAAGTTAAAGTATCGCAAGAAGAGCCGTTCTGCGGCAAACGCGCTAAGCAAGACTGCATTTGACGACTTGCGGACATGAGCAAAATCTCCCTCTTTTTCGTGCGGCTTACCGCTACAGCGCGCGAGAAGGCGAACAGCGGCTATCGGCGCGAACAGGATCGTGTTAAAGTACGTTACGCGTTCAATAACAAAATCGGACGCCTGCAGCTTCCGCCTAAGCTCGAGCGAAGTGTACCGTCGGTAGTGCTGATTAACGACATCCTGCTGTCCCCATAACCACATGTACGCTGGCGCCGAGACCACAATGCGCCCGCCCGGTCTTAGCTTGCGATATACGATCTGCAGCGCGCGAGCGTCATCTTCGATGTGCTCCAATACGTCGAACAGCGCGACGCCATCATACGATCCATCTCGAATTTCCGGTGGAAGCTGATCGATCGAGGCGTTGAATACCGGCCCAGGAACCCGAGCAGCCGCGATTCCCGCCAACACCTCGTCGGGCTCGACGCCTTCGATCCGTGAATCCGCGGGATAAATCTCCAGAAGATTATGGCCAGGGCCAACACCTATTTCCAGAATTCTCGGCTGCGGCGGCCATACGAGCTGGCAAAGCAAATTTCGTAGGATCATCCGGCGTGCCCGAAACCACCAATGCTCTGCTTCGAGCAGAGCGTAGTGTTGGGCATAGCTCTTTTCCATGGGTAGGACCTATGCGCTGTGCCGAAATCTCATTTGGCACAATTGACCAGGATTATCAGTCTGCGATGATTTGCATCGAAAGGTAATGGTCGAAACACCCATCGAGTTTTCCATTGCGATACTTTGTTATCGTGCGGAAGAAGAAATTGTCCCATTCGTGGAGAACCTCTACAAGATAATGTCGCTGTTTCAATTCGAATGGGAATTGATACTCGTTGCAAATTTTTGGCAAGGTTCAATCGATCGGACGCCGGAGATCTGTCAACAACTCGCCGAACGGTTGCCGAACGTGCGGGTGCTTGCCGAACCAAAACAAGGAGCGATGGGGTGGGACATGCGGCGTGGGCTCGAAGCCTGCCGCGGCAAATATGTCGGCGTAATTGATGGCGACGGCCAGTTTCCTGTCGAGGCGATATTTTCCTGCTTCGCAAAGATAAAGAGCGACAATTTTGATCTAGTAAAAACGTACCGCGTGGAGCGCCACGACAGCTCTTATCGAAGACTTATTTCAACCGTTTACAACTGGCTGTTTCATCGCTTCTTTCGCGGTTCCGCCAGACTTCGGGATGTCAATTCGAAACCAAAAATCATGACTCGTGAAGCTTATAAAAAGATGGTGTTACGATCTGACGACTGGTTTATCGATGCCGAGCTAATCTTAAATTGCATCAATCTAAATCTCCGTATCTACGAAATTCCTGTCGAGTTCCACTCTTTGGGAGCCCGCAAATCATTCGTAAGGCCAGGCGCAGTCTTGGAATTTCTAAAACATATGATCGAATACCGGTTCCACTTCGATTCATCGGTTGTGAAACGGAATTGATGGAGACGGTCTTTATCACCGGGGGCAGTTCGACACTCGGGCAACATGTTTTGCGCAGCCTGGTGTCGCGGGTCCGCATCATGGCCGTGGTCCACCGTCGTAAGATCGAGATTCCGGGTGCCGAAATGGAACTATTCCATGGAGGGCTGGAAGAAATTGCTCGCAGCCCGGTGGCATTGCACAGGGCACAGGTGGTTCTACACATGGCGGCAGTAACGCATTCAGATAATCCATCCGAATATTTTCATGTGAATACGGAGTTGACGAAACGATTGCTTTCTCTCTGCGGGTCGTCCCATCATTTTGTATATATCAGTACAGTTTGTGCGCATCCGAGTGGTGGGGCTTACGGCCGTTCCAAGTGGCTGGCCGAGGAAGCAGTCCGCAAGAGTGGGATAAATTACACGATTATCCGTCCAGCGGAGATTTATGGTTCCACAGACAACGAAGGAATTGATGCGCTTATTGCGTTTGCGCGAAAAGGACGCATCCTGCCGGACTTTCGCTGTGGCGGTTCAATCAGGTATGCGCCCATCAGCGCACGGGAAGCTGCGCAGTTTATCGCGGTGGCAACGATTTGCCGACGCCGTGTGGGGCAAACTTACACTATCTGTGCTGAGCGCGCCTGCGCAGCTCCTGAGATAGCCCGAGCGCTCCGCAGTTCCGTGCGTCCTCTTTTTGTGCTGCCTGTGCCAGTCACGATGCTTCGTGCGGCAAAGGCGCTACGGTTACCTTTACCATTCAAGAGCGACCAAATCGATCGTCTTGTTCTACCCAAAACCTATGACATTGCTCTCGCCCGCCGTGATTACGATTTTCAGCCCCATTCCTTTCTTGATTACCTAGCTAGAAGCAGAAAAATCACAGCTGGCGCGGATCCCGGCAGATAAAGGCTTGGATCGTGTAACGAAACCAGTACACGGGACGGCGAATGTGCTCTTCCAAGGTCGCGAAATATTCTGAGAGCAAGGCCCGCCAAGCTTGGTCGGTTTTTATATTTCCGCCGCGGTCGAGATTCATACATATTCGGCCCAAAACATCATCGCGAGCGCTGAAGCACGGCTCGTAGAAAATGAAGCGACCGCTTTGGTGCAGACACCCTCGTGCCAGACTCAATATTTTCCTTATCTGCGAGTCTGTAAGGTGGTGAAGCACGCCAAACGAAAGGAATGTGTCGGCACTCTGCACTAACTCCCACACTTCCGAGCTGTCGGCATCTCCACATAGAAACTGTCCGCGACTCCCATATCTTGATTGGGCCGCATGAATGTAGCCAGAGTTGGGATCGAATCCTACGTACTTTACCGGGGGCAGAAACTCCAATGCGCTGCCGGTCCCACACCCAGCATCTACAACCTTTTCATCGGATCGGAACAAGACATGTCTTTTTACAAAATCGGCGCGATCCCGACTACCGCCAGCTAAGCTTTGCAGCAGGTTGTAGACGCGTGGCAGCCTTAGAGGCGCATACAGCGTATCGCGAGAAGCCTTTGCCATGTTGTTACAACGGTAAATACATTCTGATGTTTTATTGGCAAATTTGGAATCCACCAATGGAACCTCGTACGCAGGCGACTTGGTGCCCCGAAGCTGGCCGCGTTGACAGTTCCATTCGACGGACCCGCAGTCAACCATCTGCAGTAACGCGGTCGCGAGCTTTCCGGTCATACACACTTTAGGGAAAGATAACGGCACCGGAGTAGTCGTTCTCATCAGAGATAGGTACATCACACTACTATATCAGTTGGAAAAGATGTTGAGAAGTCATACCTTCCTCCAATGCAGCTGCGCTGGAGAGAGATGTTCACGTCGAAGCTGAACCTCACGGCGCCTTGGGATCGCTGGGATTTTGTTGCTCTCAGCCTCGCTGTGTTCATCACCATTTGGGTCTTCGCGCTCAAACTTAAGACCTTCTACGATCTCGGCTATTCGGGGGACCTATTCGTAAATACTCAGCTTGCTCGAAGTTGGCTTGAGGGACGAGGCTTGCTTCAAGACAACTGGTCTGGGAACTTCCTTGCTGTTCACGCCTACTTTTTACTTCTCCCGCTCGGACTTATAGCAAAGCCATTCGGTGCTCCCGGCTTGCTGTTCGTGCTTGCCGCATCAGTGGGAGTGGCTTACTTCTGGGCAACGCGGATCCTGCGTCTTCTCGCAGTTGATGGACGCGTTGCGGTCATTGCAGCCGGGGCGCTTCTTATCTCACCGCTTTCAGTCGCGTTCTATCAAGAGGCGGGATATGGGTTCTTTGTCGAGACTCTTGCCCTGGCGTTATGTTTAATCCTTTTCTATTTCGTGCTTCAGCAGCGGATGATCGCGTCAATCGTGACGGCTATAGCTGTCATCAGCGTGAAGGAGGACGCGCCAATAGCCGCAGCTGTGGTAGCGATAGTAGCGGGCGTGGAGACATGGCTCTCTTCACCAGGCAAACCCGCGCGTTGTCGATTCAACTGGTCTGCGGCGATTACACTTATCCTGTCGGCTTCTGCGACCCCCGTTTTGCTGGCGATTTCTTCGGCGCAGGTGCCGACGATGTACGCTCGTCACTCGCTTGACCGCCTTGGCGTCGTAGCACCGGGAAGTTTATCCAGTCCGGGAGCGCTTTTCGTTTTTGTTGCATCCAATATTGCTGCTTGGCTTGGAAGCAGCGTTGTCCGTCAATGGCTGTGGGTTATGATCGTGGGCACTTTGGGAACAGTCTTGTTGCGCCCGTATTATCTGGTTTTTGGTGTCCCCACAACGGTGGTCGCATGGCTCATGAATCGCAACGACCTTCTATGGGCGCCACGATTTGCTCCCACCGAGGCACTTCTTTGGTGTGTCACGTTGGTAGGGTTTGCGTCCATTGCACGAACTGTACAAAACTCCAGTAAGCGGATGCGGACCGCAGTGCTTACTACCGCAATTGCAATCGCAGCGTTATCAACATGCGTACAAGTCGCACTCGTGCCGTGGTTTGTTCGGGGAGCTTATCTTCTTCGTTCGACTAGCCTTTACTCGCCATCAGAGCGACGAGAGGCGGACGGGGTGTTCGCACGCTACCGCCAGGAAGGCAAGCCGGAGGAACCGGTTGTTGCCTCGTTTTTTCTTCTTCGCTACGCGCATGATCGAAACCTCTTCTGGCTGACGCAACTACATAACCGGCCCGCGCCGGTCTGGATCCTTGGCGATAGCGCGGACATCTACATCCCGACCAGAATCAGCCCAACGACTATAAACGCGCAGTCCGGAATTCGGCTTGAAGACTACGTGTTAGTTGATCGCCGCGGTCGTTTCGTGTTGCTCAAGAAAAGGGAGTAACACGTAACAAAGCCACTTCGTTGCTCACCTGTCGACGTCAACGTCGTGTCAGGGTTACAGTAAAAAAGGCCGCGCAGAAGTCCGGAAAACGGCGACTGATGGCGAGGTCGACCACAAATAACCTGCGATAGAGAAAATGTGGGATCGGCAGCTTGCGCGAGATTCCACCAGTACCCATGTACGATAAGGCGCTAAAGGTCCGAATCGAAACCGTCGTAACATCGAAATTCTCGTTCAATCGCTGCAGCCATTCGGGCCGCCGAAAGAATATTAGCCACGGTAATGCGATGTTCGCCGACGCTAGCGGCCCCTGCACTTCGCGTAACTCAGGCTCGGAAATGCTGAAATCCACTGGTTCGTGGTGTAAATACTTGAATATAGGTGTTGATAACACGGAAAAGAAAGGCTCAGTCGCGATCACTTTGCCGCCCGATTTCAATTTGCTTGCAGCGCGGTTAAGAAATCCAATAGGACTTTTCAAATGATGTAACACGTTCGTAAGCGTAATGACGTCGATACTGTTGTCTGGGATTTCATCCAGCTTGTCGATCTCGTGGCAGTCAAACACAAGGTCGAGATAGTCAAGATCAAGCACATCACTTGTTATAACGTTTGAGAGAAATTGCTTGAGGGGCGAGGTGCCACTTCCTACCTCAAGTATTGAGAGCGTCAGCGGATTGGCAAGATCCCTGAATTGATCCCGGTAAAGCTCGCGATACCAAAAAAGAAGATTCTTGTTAGCGCCGAGCCGCGCGCGGTTACGCAATGTTGCGGCTCGGTCCTCCGCCTCCTGGCTCTGCAAGACCGTCGAGGCACTGCTCATTTGATCGCACGGATATAAAGCGAGCCCGCAAATTCCGAGATGACAGGCACGTTCTCAAGGAACCGGCCGAACGTGTTCACGCGGTCGATCAGAGCAACTGGCGTTTTTGGATGCAGAAAATCAAAGGGATCGATCCGAACATCACGATAGCCTGTTTGTTCTAGCAGCCGCCGAAGCGACCACCGGAAGAATGCTGTCTCATCCGGCGAGTCGCCAAGCTTTCGTTTAATCCAGGGAATGTTTTTCTGTATCGCAATCTGAGGATTCAGCATGTTTGGCTCCGTAAAATAGATTGTACCTCCTGGCTTCAACACGCGGTATATGTCGCGTAGCGCCTCTTTGATTTCGAGATGATGCAAAACCGAGCTGCCCACGACAGAGTCAAACACGTCTTGAGAATAGCTCAGCTCATAGGCATTCTGGATCTGATACTGAACATTTGGCGCGGAACAATTGACCCGGGCGATCTCCAGAAGCTCGGGTGAGACGTCAATCGCGACGACGTCCGCTCCCGAACGCGCCAGTTCCCGAGTAAAAGTGCCGGTGCCACATCCCAGCTCAAGCATAGTCATCCCGGGTTTGAGATGACCACTGAGCATCTTTACTCGCCGAGCCCAGCGAAGCTTTCCCGCTGGACTTTCCCAATTCCAAATCTCCCCTGCCCCGTGGTGTGCGAGAAAACGTCCGTGTTGAACTTCTTTGGCAATGCGTTCTTGCACCAGCAAATATTCAGATGAATGCGATCTCGAAATCGAGTGCAATATTTGGCCAACAGCCCGAAGACCTTATTATTACGCAGTTAATAGCCCAGCTTTAGCTTAAGAAAGCCATGCCAGCACATCCTCAGCATGACAAGTCCGTTCCGAAAAACTTTGGTCATCTTTGTCGAACCGTAAATGCGTTCCTGATAATGGACAGGTAAATCCAGAATCTTAAGATTTAGTTTCGCGGCGCCAAATAAGAGTTCGTAGTCTCCCCAACGGTCTTCGGTTCCCCAACTTCCCAGCATTGGTCTAACTCGCTCCCAATCGCTTCTCCAGAGGACCTTGGTGCCGCACAAAGTATCTTTTACCCTTTGACCGAGGAGATAGGTAAAAGCGAGACTGAAAAATTTGTTGCCCAGCATGTTCGCTCCATTCATTGCTCCCTTTGGAACCGGATAGACCAGCCGCGATCCATTGACAAACTCCGCCTGTCCCGAGATGATAACATCGATGAAGTAGGGCAGCTCTTCTGGAATTGTCGTCAGATCAGCATCGAGAATCATCAATACATCGCCTTTCGCTGCATCGAAACCTGTCCAGACGTTTCGTGACTTACAGACTCCCGGTCCCTGCTCAAGACGAATATCCTTTTCCGGATAGCACGAGTGCACTCGCCGCACTTCCTCGGCGGTGCCATCGGTCGATTGATCGTCGCAGAAAATGATCTCTGTCCGGCCCGCCAGAGGCGGAATACGGCGAACGGCATCCTCAACGTTTCCTTTCTCATTTTTGCATGGAATGACCACGGATACGGTAAGGTCATCCAGGGCAACGGCTGGCGGAACCACTCGCGCGACGACAACCTGCGTCATGCAGAGCTTGCTCAGAAATGGCAGGCGTGCACAAAAATGATTCAAAAAACCAGACAGCAGGGGCAAATATTTCGGCAAAAGAACGATTCGATGCGTGTCAAGGGCTTCAAAACCCGCCAGCTTCAACAAATTCCGAATATCGGCGGTGGAAAGCCAGTTTTGCTCGGTGCGCGGCACCTTCGTCCCGGTCCACTCCGCAAAAGTGACGAACGGTTCCCAAAGGTGATTGTACGTCGTTACCAATATCCGAGTATGCCGCTGACAAAGCGGCTTTATATTCCGGAACGCCTGAAGTACGTCCACGGTGTCGCCGATATCGTTAAATAAAATGTAATCGAATTTCTCTCCTGGTCCGAATGACTGCCCAAACTCTTCCTTGTCCGGGAAAGCGACTGCAAAATTGAGGGATGGATTCCGTTGCTGCGCGATTTCCACCATCTCGGCGCAGATATCGATGCCTTTCCCATCACTTGGTCTGACGGCAGCCAAAAGGTTGCCGGTGTCACAGCGAACAGATAGCACCCTTTTCTGCGGTTCCACCAGGAATCGAAGAAGACGGGCCAGCAATTCGTAGTAGTATTTGTTGTTTGTTATCCAGCCCTCGCGTCGAGGAGCAATTTTAGCCAGATGCTCTCGGGTCCGCTGCCGCCTTTGCTCGAGGGCAGCCAGCCCCCAAATGAGCTCCGAGCTGGTTTCCGGGTTTGTCATTGTCGAAGGGAAAACTGCGGGCGCTCTCCAGGAGGAGGATGTGTGCGAAGTTTCAACCTGATCCATCAGCGTCTTTTTACTAAAGAAGATTCGATGTCCTTATTTGCGCAGAAACTTGGCCCAAGGATTGCCTTTGCCAAAGGCGACAAAAGTTGCGGATGAATCCAATACGCAATTTCACTCAAGTAACACGATTTCTCTGGAGAAAAACGTCGGCTGTGTTTGACTAATAGGTTCGACATTCCCCGTCAGAATGCCTGCGCAAGTTATCGAAATTAGCGGTGGTCGCCAGCACAATTTCCTCCCTGTGTGCCTGCGGCCGTTTTCGACAAGCCCAGTTCGCTGTTGCTGCGTTGAACGACGTGAAATAATCTCCCCTAACGACGCTGCACGAACAGCAACGAGAATCCGGCACAAACTTCTGAATGCGCAACAATAGAAATTTCGCGACCACACAGACCTTGATGGGCGCGCTACTGTTTATTTGCGCATTAGTATTCTATTACTTTTCCGTGCTGACAATCGATTATCGCGGCACCAACCTGCTTGATCTCGGTCAGTCAGATGGGACGCACTATTTCGCGCAGGCAAAGGCTCTACTGAGGTACGGATTCCCTTCGACACAAATCGGTTACGACAAAATCCCGTCGCTGTGGCCGGCTGGATATCCGGCGCTGATGCTTCCCTGGCTTAAGATCCTTCCGGAAGCAGATTCCATCCTTGCGCCGTTCAGGACAAATCAAACGATCGGCTTGCTGCTGCTCTTGGGTGTATTCGGCTTTTATCTTTATCTGGCCATGCCGCTAACTGGCGGATTTGCGGCGCTTTTGCTCGCCACGCTGCCCGCTTTTTTCACTTTCTGTCGCTCGCCATTGAGCGACATCAGCGCATCGGCATTCGTCGCACTAGCTTTTATGTTTGCGTACTTGGGTCTGAAGGAGGAACGCCGTTGGAAAATCTACCTATCGGCTGCGTTTCTCGGACTTTCATTAAATATACGCCTGCAGTCGATCTTCTTCGTGCCGTTGTTGTTGGCCATGGCTCTATTCCCAGTGAAGGGAGAGCGCGTGCGCTGGCTTCTCCATTGTCTTGCCCTTCCCATTGTTTTCGCTCTGGCAGCCAGCCCCCTGCTGGTGCTCAATACGATTCAGTTTCATTCGCCATTTCAAACAGGATACGCCTATTACCTCAGTCCAGTGTTAGAAAAGGTCCCGCTTTTTTCCTGGCGCTACATTCCAGACAACGCTGCGATGCTTTGGCGGGAACTCGCTCTGCGTCCACAGAAGTTCACTGCCGTCAATCAATTTGGCACCGGCACCTGTTTTGTCGCCGCATTTATCCTTTTGGCTTGTGTGGGGGTGTTCTTCATCCGGCTCAACAGGTTCGTTATCTGCGCTTTTTCAGCCGGCTTGAGTTTCTTTGCGCTGATCATCAGTTTCCCCGTCAACTACTTGGGGTACTATCTGCCTCTCCTAATGCTGTTAGTCGCAGTTGCCGTTCTACCTGTGACGTGGGCAGTAGAAAATCTCGTTTTGCCAAAACGAACTATCGCTTCTCTGGCAATCTTGGGGTTGTTTGCGGCGGCCTCCCTGGGTTATCCTTCGCGCTCGGTCGATCCCCGATTGAAAGCGGATCGATTACAGAGTTGGGAAGCTCTCCATTTTAGCACCCGCCCCCGCCAATCGGCCGAGTTTATCGCGCAACAACGGTTCATCGAGAGCGTTGGGCAAGCCGGTGGACTCGTCTTTTCAGATATTAGTCCTGTTTACCTGAATGCTCTTTTCCCGCCCGGATTTGTGGCGGCTCCTCTCGATGGGAAAAGATTCATAAAATGGAGACACGTTGTGCCTTACGATGACGCGCGAGCGGTCACGCTAGCCGAACTCAACTTACACCGATCCATTCCAGTTTACGCGCTGTTCATTTCAACCAAAGAACTCGATGAAAAGGGGTCACGATTGCCGAACGCTCCTGGTTACCAGTGGATGCCAGCCGAGGACACCAAGGGCGACGCCGTGATTTTGAGACTCACTTCAACTCAGTGACTACAGAGCAATCCGTGTTTTGCTGGCGTACGATTCCTAGATTTTACTCGCCGCTACGTAAACACTCTTTCCGATTCATCGACCCAGAACAAGACGCCCTAGCAATTTGTAATAGTAACTGTTGCGCTTAATTAAGCTCTCGCGCCTGGGGTCAATCCTGGCCAGATAATTCCGCGAGCGCTTGCGCCTTTGATCAAGCGCGACCGTTCCCCATGTCTCCGTGCTCAGCTCGCATTGCTTCAGCGAAGCACGTGCATTGGCTCCTTCGGGTAACTGCGAATCTGCCTTCGTCCCGATCCACCGCTGAGCGTTACGCTATCTCCTTCAATGGCGACGTGCCTCCAAATTGTATTTAAAAATAGCGTAAACTGCCCTGAAACCATCCTTCCAGCTGATCTTCTTCCCTTCCGCGTAAGTCCGTCCGCTGTACGAGATTCCCACTTCGTACATTCTGCAGCCTTTGCGGGCAAGTTTGGCGATAATTTCGGGCTCGACGCCAAAGCCATCCTCTTCTATCTGAATCGACTTAATAAGTGGAGCGCTAAAGGCTTTGTAGCCGGTTTCCATGTCTGTCAGATTAATATTGGTGAACATGTTGGAGAGCAGCGTCAAAAACTTGTTGCCGACCATGTGCCAAAAGAAAAGAACGCGATGCGGTCGCCCACCCAGGAAGCGGGAGCCCAAGACGGCGTCCGCTTTTCCTGACATAAGGGGTTCCAAAAGCACCGGATAGTCTTCGGGACTATATTCAAGGTCTGCGTCCTGTACAAGAATGGTATCGCCAGTCGCTGCCGCGAAACCGCTGCGCAGGGCCGCTCCCTTGCCACGATTCACCGGATGATAAATGATCCGATCAACCAATTGTGCAACCCTCTCTTGAAGCACAGTCTGTGTCCCATCTTGCGAGCAATCGTCTACTACAATGATCTCTCTGCTTTCAAGTGGAGCGTTGCGAACTGCCTCGACGACCTTTTCGATCGTATTCTTTTCATTGTAACAGGGGATAACGATTGAAACTTTCATCTTAGGAATCCGTATCGAACTTACCTACGATAAGGCGATTGTGTTTAGTCTCCGCAAGGCAATCTTACTGCAGAAAAAAGGAGCCGTTTCTGTCCCGACCCTAACCTTCGATCTTCATCGTAAGCGTGCGTACGCAAAAATCATCAAATCCGTAGTGAACTCCAATGTAATCCGAAGAACATTCGATGTGAAGCTTCACGAGCGGAAAATAACCCATTATCACCGCTGCAACTACGTTTTGATTTGGCTGTCATGTGCCATGCGGAGAGCGAACGACCTCGTACAGCTCGTAAATCTTTTCCCCTCCAGACCAAAATTCCTTTACCAAGCGGGGTTTCAGCTCCGGGCGAGTCGCCAGAGAAGCGAGAAAGTTTTGCCTTGTCTCGGGGAACGTTTCCTTGGAAGGGGCGAAGGCGAGCACAAGAGTTTTGCCTTCTGGAAAAACGTAATTCAGCCTTGCAGTCTGCCGCTCCTGATTTTGGTTTGCCAAACTTTTGAACATCGGCCAGTAATCGTGCATTCGCTGCCGAAGTTCCTTGGGCGCGAGAGCGTGTAGTTGGTTGTGCAGGCCCCAATCCACACAGATTACGCTTTTCGCCTCTAAGCCGTGCTCATTGACGTAACGGGAGAGATTATAGATTTCCGGAGACCAGCGTGCGCTATAATGCGAATTCGTACGAAAATGAGAAAGATATCCTGCGGTGTTATGGACGTTTACCACAAGAAGAGAAACAGCCGCGGCACCAAAAAGGAGAGCCGCAAGTCTGCGGAGGTTTTCCGTGGCGAGCTGTGTGTATAGCGATTTTGCGAGGAAGGCGAACGCTAGGAGAGGCAATGGAAAAATCATTGAGTAATGATGCGGACCACCGGCCTGAGGCGTAATGACGATTTGCAAGAAAATCAGAAGGCCAATAACAAGGAAGAAGAAACCCTCTTTCCGATTCTCGCGCGCTTCATCATTTGACATCGGAAAAAATAAGCATGCGAATGCTAGATAGCAGTCAGTAACAATCAGCCAAAAGGGAGTAAATGGAATCATCCCGCTGCTATTCCCAAAGATAAAGTGGGCCACAGCGACACCTGATAAGGTGGTTAACAGCCCATACCACTTCACTTGCAGGCCCATCGTATGGGCTCTAGGTGGGTGGAAATGGAGAAGAAGGGGCAGAGTGAAGTAAAGCATCGCCCCTAACACGATCAAAACAAGAATAACCGCCATCCGTCGGGTGAATCTCGGGGATGAAACCCAAAGGTTCTTCAGGCTGTCCGGGTAGCACAAAGAAATGCCGATAACGAAAGCTAACACCAGCCAGATAAAATTGAACTTGTCGAAAAAACCCAATCCGAAGCAGATAAGAATAAGGGCGATCTTCCATAGTTCCGGCTTATTGCGATAGCTAAACCACAAAGCGAGAATGGCCGCCTGGAAGAAATGCATCAAGACCGTCGGTCCCCAATCCAGTCGGCTGGGAAAAAGATTAGCCGGATCAACCGTCATTATCCATAGGCCGATCGTTGCCCAGACAGGCCCAAGTTTTGCTCGCATGAGCTGATAGAAAATCAACAGCGTCGCCGCAGCGATCAGAATGGCCGGTAAGCGGATAGTCAGAGCCGATACGCCAAAGAGTCCGAAAATGGGAGCATAGATCCATGCCTTTAACGCTCCCAGATAAGGCATGATGAAAAGCGGCACCGATCCCAACCGCATATGGATCATGGTATTATCGGGAGCGCCCTGGGCTGCGTTAACAAAATCCAGTTCATCCATGTAGAGCCCTGGGAGCTCAATTCGATAGCTCGCCAGAAAAACAAAGATGCACGCGGCAGCAATTGCCAGCGCATCTGACACACGGTACGATAGAAGATCGCCTGGGCGCCTCGAGGTCACCACAAGCCTTCCGAATTACTTAGGTTGCCGGTGTGTTCGCACCTCGCCCGGAAACGGGCAGGCTTATCCGATGTGAAGCGGCTGCTTTCACGCTTCATAAGTATTTTGCTGGAAAAGACGTGCGGCTGTGTTTGACTAGTAGGTTCGACATTCCTCGTCAGAATGCCTGCGCAAGTTATCAAAATTAGTGGTGCCCGCCAGCACAATCTCAAGAACCTTCACGTGGAAATTCCGCGGGAAAAGCTGGTTGTTATTACCGGTTTGAGTGGTTCGGGGAAATCCTCTCTGGCCTTCGATACTCTTTATGCCGAAGGCCAACGGCGCTACGTCGAAAGCCTCTCCGCTTATGCACGGCAATTTCTCGATCGCATGGAAAAGCCAAATGTGGATTTCATCCACGGACTTTCGCCCGCCATCGCCATCGAGCAGCGCAGCGCCGGCGCGAATCCGCGATCTACGATCGCGACTACGACCGAAATCTATGATTATCTACGGGTCCTCTTCTCAGCTGTAGGCCAGCCGCACGATCCGGTGACGGGCCAGCCGTTGAGCCGCCAAACGCCCCAGCAAATTGTCGATCAAATCCTTGCTTACGAGCCAGAATCGAAAATCATTTTGCTGGCACCGCTGATTGAGAATCAGCCGGGGGAGTTTCGGGACATAATAGAAAAGATCAGGCGAGAAGGATTCGTGCGCGCGCGGATTGATGGTGAGATCATGGAGTTGGATCGCTCCGAACGGATTCGCCTCAAAAAGAACGAACGGCACACCATCGAGGCGGTGGTGGATCGGTTGGTTGTCCGTGATGGCATTCGCATCCGTCTCACTGACTCCATTGAGACTGCGCTCAAATGGGGTGGAAATCGCGTCGTTGTCCTGCGACAACGATGCGGTGATGGAGTGATGGTGACACGGAGTAATGAGAAAATCACTACGACACCCCAGCATTCCAACACTTCAACGGCCGAGTGGGAGGAACTGCTTTATTCGACTGACTACGGAAACGCCGCTACTGGCTTTAGAATCGGCGAACTAACTCCGAGACATTTTTCCTTCAACAGCCACCTCGGAGCATGCCCGGCTTGTCATGGACTTGGCACCCAGTTGGTTTGCGATCCCGAGCTTATGATTTCCGATCCAGGCAAAACATTGGCTGAAGGCGCTATTAAGCCGTGGCGGCGTGGGACGAAGCGAATGCAGGCATACTATCGGCACCTGCAAAAGGCGCTTGTGAAGCACTTTCACGTCGATGAAGACGTGCCTTTCAGCGAATTGCCGGACCAATTCAAGCAGGCGCTTTACTTCGGCACCAATGGAACGCCGATCGAGATGGATCTCAGCAACGATGGTCCCGCAGACGCGGGAAAAGTTGCGAAACCATTCGAGGGATTGGTGCCCCAGATGCACCGGCTATACGAGCAGACTGAAAGCGAATTCACTCGCAATCGCATTCGATCATTCATGACGTACGAACCATGCAAAGTATGCAATGGTGCAAGGCTCAAACCAGAAATCCTAGCGGTCACCATAAAGGATGGGCACGCACATGAGTTGAATATTCATCAACTGAGTGAGCTAACGACTCAAGCGGCCGCGCGCTTTATCGCGGTGCTCGAGTTGACTGCACAGCAACGGGCCATCGTCCGTGATGTGGTGCGCGAAATTCAATCCCGCCTGCAATTTCTCGTCGAAGTTGGCCTGGGTTATCTCACACTTAATCGCCAGAGCGGGACGCTCTCCGGCGGTGAAGCGCAGCGAATTCGGTTGGCGACCCAGATCGGCTCCGGGCTCGCAGGAGTCCTTTACATTTTGGATGAACCAAGCATTGGGCTGCATCAGCGCGACAATGCACGGCTGCTGGGGACGCTCCGCCGTCTTCGCGACCTCGGCAATTCCGTCATTGTGGTCGAGCACGACGAGGAAACGATCCGGGCTGCGGATCACATTATCGATCTTGGCCCCGGTGCGGGTCCGCGTGGCGGCGAAATTGTTGCGCAAGGTAAACTCGAAGACATCCTGCGCGCGAAGAATTCTTTGACTGCCGATTATCTTTCGGGTCGCGCGAGAATTTCCATTCCCAAACAGCGCGCTAAACCGCGGTCGACCGATCAATCCGAAGGCTGGCTAACATTAGTCGGGGCGACGGAGAACAATTTGAAGAACATTACGGTCTCTTTTCCGCTCGGTTGTTTTACTTGTGTGACTGGTGTTTCTGGCAGCGGCAAGTCCACTCTGGTGGACGACATTCTGCGACGTGCGCTGTTTCGACGTTTCCATAATGCGAAGGAAAAGCCGGGCGCTTATCGGGCAATCCGCGGAGTGGAACAAATCGACAAGGCAATTGTGATCGACCAAAGTCCGATTGGCCGAACGCCACGATCGAACCCGGTGACCTACACGGGCGCGTTTACTCCGATTCGCGAATTGTTCAGTCAATTGCCCGCGGCGCGGGTGCGCGGTTATGACGCGGGACGTTTCAGCTTCAATGTTAAGGGCGGCCGTTGCGAAAATTGCGAAGGCGATGGGCTAATTAAGATCGAGATGCACTTTTTGCCTGACGTTTATGTCGAATGCGAGGTGTGCCACGGCAAACGCTATAACCGTGAAACTCTCGAGATCACTTACAAAGGCAAGCACATTGCCGATATCCTTGATATGACTGTGGACGAAGCAGCTCGTTTTTTTCGAAATGTGCCCAGCATTTCAGAAAAGTTAGACTCATTACTAGATGTGGGCCTGGGTTATCTGCGGCTTGGTCAGGCCGGAACGACCCTTTCCGGCGGAGAAGCCCAACGCGTAAAACTGGCTACGGAGCTTGCGAAAAAGGCAACTGGCCGCACGCTTTACATCCTCGATGAACCGACGACCGGATTGCATTTCGCCGATATCGAAAAACTGCTGCAAGTTTTAATGAAGCTGCGCAACGCAGGTAACACGGTGATTGTGATCGAACATAACTTGGAGATGATCAAGTGCGCGGACTGGATCATTGACCTGGGCCCCGAAGGCGGAGAGGGCGGCGGGGACATCGTGGGAGAAGGTCCACCCGAGAAGATTGCCGAGCTGCCACGCAGCTATACAGCACAATATCTGCGGACCTCATTGAAGAACACATGAGCCACACACGACGCATAGGATTGGTGTGTCTGATGAGCCTGCTTGCGCAATTCGCCAAGGCAGACGTTTCCAGCGAAATTTCCGAAGCTAGCGCACCGATTGCAGAAGGGGTGCCGGAAGTAGCACTCGTGCGGTTACAGACGTTGTTGAAGAACAATCTGGACGCAGTCGAGTGGCGCGCAGTCGTGGAAAAGCTTGCCGAAGCGCAAATCGCCGCAAAACAGCCGGAAAACACTCTGACTTTGTTGGAGGATATTCGGGTACGTGACCTGCCCTGCGCAAAATTTTGGCGCGCCCAGGCTTTCGCGAGCCTGCATCGGTGGGCCGAAGCGCTGCCGCTTTACGAGCAGCTGGCTAGCGACGAGCGGTCGCCGTTTCGCAGCGCGGCGACGTTTGGGGCAGCGGAAATGCTGCGGGCATTAGGAAGACGCGATGAAGCGCTGAAAAAATTTACGCTTCTTACTCACGACAAGGAATGGGCGACGCGAACGCAATTGCGAGCGGCCGAATTGTACATTGAAACAGGCGATGCTGCCGCCGCGCGTCGTCTTCTCGAACAGATGCAGCCCACGTCGATCGCCGAACGAAGAGAACGCCGCGTGTTGCGGGGGCGACTGGAGCTAATCCAGCGGCGACCTGAAAGAGCGATCGGCATTTTTCAGGGTCTTCTGAAAAGACCAGAAGGAGCAGCTCACTCCACGCTCATTGTGGCAGCATTCGGTGTCGCGGAAGCGCAAGTGCAACTCAAAACGCCGGAAATCGCAGACGATGTGATCGAGCAGTTTATTGATCGTCATTCGGCGGACCCGGATCTTTCTGCTCTCTTCGCAAGACTTGATGAGTTGTATCGAGCGGAACACAAACCATCGCGCAACGAGTTGGAGAGATGGGTGCGCAGTCCCGAACAGCCACGACGAACATTTGCGCGATGGTATCTCGCGCGGTTCGAAATTCGTGCAGGGCGCAGGGAGCGAGCGCGACAATTATTTACCGATCTTCGCCGCACCGGGATAAAGTCTCAGGCGATTTCCCCTGCTTTGCTCGAGTTTGCACAATTCGAAGTCGAAGATAAACACTTCGATGAGGCGATTGCGATTTTGGACGATGCGCGGTCGTTTCGTCCCGCGCCGTCTTTGCTGACCCAAATCGATTTCTTATCTGCCCAGGCGCAATACCTTGCGAGGCGCTTTAATAGAGCTTCTGCAGACTTTGAACAAATCGCGCGTTCCCCTTCACCGTGGGCAAAGATTGCGCTTTTCAATGCGTCCACCGGCTGGCTCCAACTCGGTAACCACGCACGTTTTGTAGCTGACTCCAGTGAACTGGAAAAGGCGGGTGGCGACGAACAGGCTCGTGCCGACTTGCGATTAGAGGAAGGTCTGCTGCAAGCAGCAAAAGGCGACGAAAAAGCGGCAGAATCGCTGCAACAGTTCATTCATGATTTCCCTAAAAATCCTCGGACGTCGGAAGCTTTGGTCAGCCTGGCGGAACTCGCCTTTCATGCGTCGCCGCCGCGCCTCGACGAAGCGCGCAAGTATCTGACTCGCGCAGCCGGGTCGCCAACGGCTGCAGCCGCGGAACGCGGCGACTATCTCAACATCTGGATTGAGGAATCAGCCGGCGGCAACGAAGCGAAAGTTATTGAGCTCGCAAAGCGCTTCCTCGAACAACACGGAACCTCGCCGTTCGCTGCGGAAGTTCGAATGAAGTTGGCTGAGCTTTATTACCAACGCCAGGATTTTGCGAACGCACAGACACAGTTTGAACTTATTGCGCAACAGACTCCCGATAATTCGCTTGGTGAAAAAGCCCTCTTCTTCGCGGCAGAATCGGCAATGTCCAGCATGGGTGAACATTCGCTGGATCGGGCGATTGTCCTGTTTGATCAGGTGGTGAGGCAGAACGGCCCGTTGCGATGGGCAGCGCGTAATGAACAGGCTGTGATCGAGCGCAAGCTTGGCAAACCCAAGGACGCTCTCGCTCTATACGACGAGGTATTAAAGAGTGATGCCGGTTCCCCCGAAAAGCGCGAGGCGATCTGCGGCAAGGGCGACATTTTCTTTGAGATGGGTACAACCGATCCAAGCAATTATCAGCGCGCGATCGACATGTATGATCAACTCGCCTCTGATAAGGACGAGCCGATTCACTGGCGCAACCAAGCGCTTTTTAAGAAGGGATTATGTTTGGAGAAGAAAAGCGAGCGGGCCACGGCGCTTGCCACGTTTTACAAAATATTGGAGGAAGACGCGCGCCCGGATCGGCGGCGCGAATTATTCTGGTATTACAAGGCTGGGTTTAACGCGGCGCGGCTGTTGGAGGAAGACTCGAAGTGGGAATCTGCTGCTGCCATCTATGACAAACTCGCTGCAGCGGGAGGCAGCCGGAGCGAAGAAGCAAAAGCGCGTCTTACCAATCTTCGTCTGGAGCATTTCCTCTGGACGGATTAATCGCAAGGTGTCTGTGGCCGAAAATCTCGGTTTTTTGTCTCAAATCGACGGCGAATAAGCTTGCGCGAAATTCGAAGCCGCACCAGAATCAGGCTGTGAAAACAGTAGACAGACCAGGTCGCCTGGGCGGCTGGTCGGTCCGATGCGCAAGCGTCGTGCTTGCACTCGCGTTTTGCGCATCGGCATTTGCTGATCCGAGCAAGAACGTCGTGCTTCGGCCACAACCACAGCAGGTCGTCAAGACCTCAAAGAAGATGTGCTACACTGTGGCCGCGGGCTCCCGCATTCCGCAACCTTGCGATCGGCTCGCTGCAATTCCGACCACTCATGGCGCACTGGATATTTTAGGCCACCGTACGGGGCAATAACCAAAGCTCCGACGATTCGCCGGTAATAGGCGTGCTGCCAGCGCGCAGCGCGAACGTAGATTTACATTTTCGCGCGCCAAGCCATCATTCCGCGCAATCGCGCGCCCACCTTTTCGATTGGATGCTTTTCGGCGTCCAGGAGCAATTGCGCGTAGCGCGTGCGGGGAGGTTTCATTTCTCGAATAAATTCACGCGCGAATTGGCCAGAGCGGATTTTCTGCAGCACAGATTTCATCCGCTTTTGTACAGCTCGATCGATGATCTTCGGCCCAACCGTCAGCTCGCCCCATTTGGCGGTATCGGAGATCAATTTACGCATACCAGAAATGCCCGCTTCGTGGATGAGATCAACGATGAACTTCAGTTCGTGGAGGCATTCGAAGTAGGCAAGTTCAGGAGGATAACCGGCGCCAACGAGTGTATCGAAACCGGCCCGAATGAGCGCGCTTGTTCCTCCGCAAAGCACTGCTTGCTCACCAAAAAGGTCCGTCTCCGTCTCCTCACGAAAAGTTGTCTCGATTACGCCGGCATGCGTGCAACCGATTCCCTTTGCCCAGGCCAGGGCGGTTTGCTTCGCATGCCTGCTTTGATTTTGGTGAATTGCAATCAGACCGGGCGCGCCGCGCCCTCTAACAAACTCGCGACGTACCATTGGCCCCAGGCCTTTCGGCGCCACCATGATAACGTCCACATCTCTCCGGGGAACGATAGTGCGATAATGAATCGCGAAGCCATGCGCGAAGAGTAGCGTTTGGCCAGATCGCAAATTCGGCGCGACCTGTTCCGCATAAATTCGCGGCATCTCGTTGTCTGGAAGGGCAAGAAAAATGACGTCTCCGCGCTGCGTCGCTAGAGGGGTGTCCAGAACTTTCAGACCGCTGCGCCTGGCACGGACCCGCGATTTGCTTCCCTGATAGAGGCCGATAATTACGTTAATCCCGCTGTCCCTGAGATTGAGAGCGTGTGCTCGACCTTGTGCGCCGAACCCAATCACTGCGCACGTTTTTCCCTTCAACCAACGGAGATCGGCGTGTTTGTCGGTATAGATACGCGCGGCCAAATTTTACTCGCGAGTGCGTCCGGAGTTAGTTACCTGGCTTACCCAAGATGGAATTCGCTGTCGCAAGCACCGATTTATCGTCGTTATCCGTCAGTCCAGCGAGGAAATGGCGAATCCGGCGAAATGACTGACGCAAAAACAGATCGGCAGCGCACTGGTCCGGAGTCGATGAACTTCCATTTCGTTGCGCAAGCTGAATCTCGGCATCTCGACGGCTGAGCACGCAGGATGACGCTAAAAGATCCATCGCCGCGTTTGCGATCCGCTCCTGGACAAGCTGCATATCGAGTATCGGCTCGCGGTAAGTGATCAGTGCGCGGTTCACGGCTACATTGAAACGGCGGATCAGGCGCCCAAGTTGATTGGCGAACGAACGCAGTTCAGGGCTGCGTACCGGAATCTCGGGAACCCGTACGGTCGCGCCGAGCCGACGCTTGCCAGCTGTCCATGCTTTTGCGAAGCCCCGTTCGCGTGTCGGTTTCATCATCGTGTCGTAAATTTCCTTGAATTCCATGCCCGGTCCGCGCATCCCCACCAACGCGATAAAGGAAGTGAGCACTTCGTTCGCGCCTTCGCCGATCTGGTTAATGCGCGCGTCGCGCATCATTCTTTCCAGCGGACGATCGACAAAATACGCAGAGCCGCCATAAATCTGAAATACATCGTTGATGCACTCCCAAAGCCGCTCTGTGGTGAACACTTTGAGCATCGCCGTCTCGAGCATGTAATCCTCAAGGCCGCGATCAATCAACGCTGCAGTGATCGTGGTCATCGCGTCCATGGCGTAAGCGTCCGCCGCGATGCGCGCAATTTTCTTTTGCACGAGATGAAAATTACCGAGCGTTTTGTTGAATTGTTTCCTCGTGTTTGCGTGTTCGATCGCCAAACGCAAACAAGTCTTGGCCGCGCCCGTGCAGCACGCGCCGAATGTTGTGCGTCCGAAATCGAGAACCGTCAGCGCTACTTTCAGACCTTTGCCGTATGGGCCTAGAATATTTTCCTTCGGAACCTTGACGTCGCGCAACGCGAATCGACCAGTTGCCGTGCCCCGGATTCCCATCTTCGGCATCCGCGCCTCGAGCATTTCGAAGCCGGGCATGTCGGGTGTAACCAGAAAAGCTGTGATCGCGCTCTTATCCGATCCAGGCACTGGCGTTCGCGCCATGACGGTTAGCACATCTGCGATTGCCGCGTTGGTGATGTAGCGCTTTTCACCGTTCATAATGAAGTGCGACCCATCTTCGCTGGGTCGCGCCTGCATTTGCACGTTTGCCGCATCTGATCCGGCTTCCTTTTCGGTCAGCGCAAACGCGCCCAGTTGTTCGCCGGTCGACAACTTTGGTAGCCATCGCTGTTTTTGCTCGTGCGTTCCAAAGAGTAACAACGCGCGAATTCCAATCGAGTGGTGCGCATTCACGAAAACTGATGTCGATGAGCAGCGGCGGCCGATCTCTTCCAGAATCTTGCAATTAGCCATCTGCGAGAATCCACGCCCGCCATATTCCTTCGGCGCAGTCATGCCGAGCACGCCAACTCGGCCAAGACCATCAATCACGCTGCGCGGTATGTCCGCTTTCCGATCGATCTCTGCAGGATCGAGATGTTCGTCCAGAAATTGGCGGAGGTTGGTGAGCGTCTCATCCAGTTCGGGTTGTTGCGCCGCGGGAATGCGCGGATAAGGCATCACCCAATCAGCAACGAAATGCCCTTGGAAAAGGCCTTTGGCAAAACCGAGGGCCTGCGGACCTGCAAAAAGCAGTTCTTCGGCTTGCTGGATTTCTTTCTGTCGCTGCGCGTCGAGCTTATTCATTCAGGTTGTCTTTAGAAAAACGGGCGACGCATTGTAGCCATGCGCGCGCGCGTGTCCAATCGCGCGCCGGCTGGTGCACATAGTCTTCAGAAATCCGCAAGACTCCGATGGTCCGAACCTCAAGGCAGCGGCCTGGGGTTTGCAGCGGCGCAATCTGGAAATTTAGACCTCGTAGAGGCCCAGCGATTAGCCCTTGCCCTCAGCTGCACCCCTGGCTGGTGCCGCATTCCGTGCAAACACCGCAGGCGCCGGCGCGGATGACTTTGTCGCTGCCGCAGACGGAACAGGTGATGCCCATGAAGATGCTGCCGAGCGCTACTGTTACGCGGTCCGGGTTTTTGTCGCCGTTCCCGTTCACTTCAGGGGACTTGCCGCCGTTCGTGCGATTGGATGGATGACTCGTGATCACGTCGATCACTTCCTTTTCGCCGGTGCGCGCCAAATCCGTTACCGGTCGGTTCAGAGCTTTCTTTTCGATCTCCGCGATCTCTTTGAGTGGCAGGTCCGGCTGGGCTCGATTGGGCGAAGTCGCCTCCTTGTAGCCTTTAATGAACTGGCACGCCAGCCAGCGAAATACGTAATCTGTAATACTGGTTGCGTGACGAATATCGGGATTCTTTGTGAACCCACTCGGTTCAAACCGTTGATAGGCGAATTTTTTCACGAGACTTTCGAGCGGGACGCCGTACTGCAGCGCGATCGAGGTAAGCGTACCGACGGTGTCCATTAACCCGCCAATCGTGCTGCCTTCCTTCGACATAGTGATGAAGAGCTCACCGGGTTGACCATCCTCGTACAAACCGACGGTGATGTACCCTTCGTGACCCGCGATCTCGAACTTGTGGGTCAACGATATGCGCGTGTCTGGCATGCGATGCCGGACTGGTTGATCGAGCTGACCACGTAGCGCTGTGAGTTCTTGCTCCAATTCAAGAACACGTTTTTGAAGCGCGTCTGTGCCGGAATCCGCGGAGAGGCCGCTATCGTCGCCAGCGGCTACAGTTCCCATATCTTTTGTTTTTCGAGTGTTCAGAGGCGCTGAACGCTTCGAGGCGTCGCGATAAATCGCTACCGATTTCAACCCGAGCCGCCATCCTTCGACGTAGGTGTTCATAATGTCGTCGACCATGGCGACTTCCGGCATGTTGACCGTCTTCGAAATTGCGCCGCTAAGGAACGGCTGCGCTGCAGCCATCATTCGCAGGTGCGCCATGTAATTGAGACTGCGCTCGCCTTTGAACGGCTTGAACGCGCAATCGAATATTGGCAGGTGCTCCGGTTTCAATCCGGATGAAATTGTCGATCCATCCGTATCCGTGACGTCCTCGATGGTGTCGAAAGCGTCGATGTGCGCGATGATTCCTTCGATCTCATCGGAATTGTAACCGAGTTTCTCCACAGCGGGTTTCACCGTTTGGTTGACAATTTTGAGCATTCCGCCGCCCGCCAGCAGCTTGTATTTCACCAGCGCAATGTCCGGTTCGATTCCAGTCGTATCGCAATCCATCAGGAAACTGATCGTGCCGGTCGGTGCGAGCACGGTGACTTGTGCGTTCCGATAACCATAACGCTTTCCAAGTTCCGCCGCGCTGTCCCAGACCTTCGCGGCTTCCTCTTTCAAATGTGCGAATTCCTTTGCGTCCGAGATTTCGCGCACCGCCTGGCGATGCAGCTCGATCACTTCCAGCATCGACGCGACGTTGTCCTTGGCGACTGGCTTCGGCACGCCGCTGGCGCGTGCGTCGCGGTAACCTGAAAACGGCCCGATCGTCTCTGCCAACCGTGCGCTTTGTTCGTAAGATTCGCCGGTCATGATTGCAGTGATCGCGCCGCAGAGCGCCCGGCCTTCCACACTATCGTAACCGAACCCGTAACTCATGATGAGCGACCCGAGGTTCGCGTAGCCGAGTCCGAGCGTGCGGAAAATATGAGAGTTCTCGGCGATTTCCTTGATCGGGTAACTCGCGTTGTCGACAATGATCTCCTGCGCTGTGATGAAAATGCGCACCGCCGCTTTGAATCGATCAATATCAAAGTCGCCCTCCGGACTTTTAAACTTCATTAAGTTGAGCGAAGCCAGATTGCACGCGGTGTTATCGAGGAAGAGATATTCCGAGCACGGGTTCGTGGAATTTTGGCGGCCTGTGCCTTTGCAGGTATGCCACTTGTGGATCGTGGAATCGAACTGCATTCCAGGATCGCCGCAGATGTAAGTTCCTTCAGCGATCTTGCGCAATAGCGTGCGCGCGTCTTTGCGCTCGCACGGTTTGCCGTCCGTTACACGGCGCGTCCACCATTCACGGCCTTCGTGCGCCGCTTCCATGAATTCATCGCTTACACGCACGCTCACATTTTCGTTCTGATACATGACCGAGCCGTACGCATCGCCGTTGTAGCTGCCGTCGTAGCCCTGCTCGATAAGCGCCCATGCCTTCTTTTCTTCCTTCTGTTTGGCGTCGATGAACTCTTCAATGTCCGGGTGCCAATCTTTGAGCGTGTTCATCTTCGCGGCACGTCGCGTTTTGCCGCCGCTCTTCACCACGTTCGCAACCTGATCGTAAACTTTCAGGAACGAGAGCGGTCCACTGGGTTTGCCGCCGCCGCTCAATTTTTCTCTCGTTGATCTGAGCGAAGAAAGATCGGTGCCGGTGCCGCTGCCGTACTTGAAGAGCATCGCTTCGCTGGTCGCCAGCCGCATGATGTCTTCCATGGTGTCCTCCACACTCTGGATGAAACACGCGCTTCCCTGCGGATATTCGTACTGCGACGCGGCTCGTTCCGCTTTGCCGGTTTCCCGATTGTAGAAATAATTGCCGGCCCCGGCGCCTTTGCCGATGCCATATTGATGATATAAACCGACGTTAAACCAGACCGGCGAATTGAACGCACCGTATTGGTTCAAGCACAGCCAGGTCAGTTCATCGTAAAAAACCTCCGCAGCTTCCGCATCCGTGAAATAGCCATCCGCCAAACCCCAGTCGGCAATCGTGCGCGTGACGCGATGTATCAGCTGCCGCACCGAAGTTTCTCGTCCGCCCTTATATGGATCGGTGCCGTTCGCTATGTCGCCGTAAAAATACTTCGAGACCGCTATTTTGGTCGCGAGGGCAGTCCAGCTTTTCGGGACTTCGATGTCCTCCTGCTTAAAGATGACTTTGCCACTGTCATCGGTGATTTCCGCGGTGCGCCGCTCCCATTCAACTTGATCAAATGGCGCCACAGCGGCATCGCTGAACACGCGCTTAAAACGCAGGCCAGTCTTTTTCTTTTTGTCGCTCCTATTTCTTCGGCGCACAGCCGGTTCAGATGGTCCGTTAAGTGAGGCGGGCGGGATTCCGGGTTTTAGTTGAATCATGGCAATTAGGGAGGGTTGAAGTTCTGAATAAGGTGCGAATACTTGTGAACAGCGGCGCAAACAACTTGTGAATCCTGGTGAACAACAAGTAATAGCGTTGGCTGTCCTTGGGACATACAATATGCAGCCCTCAGTGAGGGCGTGGCAAGCCTAAAATTGTAACATTTTTGCCTCCGGCAGCATCCCGACCTACCCAACTACCGCGCCGAAGCATCCATATGATGGTCGTCGGTTCCGCAACAGCCACCCAAGACTGGCTAGATCAAACTCTCGCGCGCATGCCAATTCATCCCGCACTCAAATCTGGACGTCGGTCGCCGTCCATCGCATCACCGAAACGCTCGAGCCATGCTTAGCCTTTGCAAACTCAGGGGACGAAAATTGCGTGTGCTGAAATAACACGCACAATATCGAGCGATTGGAAGGGTGGCTGAGTCCGGTTTAAGGCACTCGACTCGAAATCGAGCGTGGGGAAACCCACCGTGGGTTCGAATCCCACCCCTTCCGCCACGCCTCATTTTTCATAGCTGAATCAGTATCGAAAAGCATCGCCGAAATCCGTCGTTCGCTTCGGAATCAAGCCTTGCCCTCAATTCGGTCAATGATGTTGAGCATGTTCAAGGCTGGCGTGCGCCAGAAGTTATTTCGCGCACGATCGCACAACACGGCAATGAAGACGTTGAGTGATTGATATACTCGTTGATATAAAGACGTCGCGCCCACGCCCGAGAGCATCATCCTTGTGCTCGCGCCCAGCAATCTCGGATTGCGAACAACCGAGAGCGGCGGAGAACCGGGAGTGTGGCGGGCTCCGCAAGAGCTGATGGACGCGGGCCTGCGCTTGCGGTCGACGGCGCGCTCGTTATTGCCGATAAGCAGCTTTATGTGAACAGATCAGAAACGATGTGACCCGATTTGCTATTCACGGAGTTTAGTCGGACGCACCTCAAAAACGACGACTATCATCTCAAAGCTTGCGCGACGGGAAGTTTCAGTCGTTCTCAAATGGATATCGACTAAGATCGGATGCGGTTTAGACAAAATCGCCACTTTGCGGCGTCTTCAATATATGATCGTCCGAATGCCGTGCACGGGATGAAATCGCAGTTGCATCCTGTGTGTTCAACGGCAGCTTCCTCACTTCATCTTTTTTCCTATGAACATACTTTTTCGGTTGTTTGCTCTTCTGTGTTTGACTTCATCCGGTCTGATTTCAATCACCGGCGTCTACGCACAGAAGTTCCCGGACACAACGCGCCTGTTGCGTTTCCCGACGACGAACGATACGCAAATCGTCTTCTGCTATGCGGGTGAGATTTATACAGTCGGCAAAGACGGCGGTATTGCGCGACGCCTGACGAGCGGTCCTGGCTACAGCTCGTTCCCGCGTTTCTCGCCAGATGGGAAGCAGATCGCGTTTACTTCGCAATACGACGGCAACACCGAAGTCTATGTTATACCAGCCGAAGGCGGCGCGCCGAAAAGGCTGACGACTTCGGCCACGCTCGGCCGGGACGACATTTCCGACCGCATGGGGCCTAACAACCTCGTGATGGCATGGGAAAACACCAAGCCACTCGTCGTCTTCCGTTCGCGTATGAAGTCATTCAATGATTTCATCGGCTCACTGTTTACCGTCGGGCTGGACGCGGAATTACCCCAGCAGCTGCCGGTGCCACGCGGCGGTTTCGTTTCGTTTTCGCCGGATGATTCGAAGATGGCTTACAACCGTGTGTTCCGCGAGTTTCGCACCTGGAAACATTATCGCGGCGGCATGGCGGACGACATTTGGATATACGATTTCAAAACCGGCGCGACCGAAAATCTGACGGACAACCCCGCGCAGGACATCTGCCCGATGTGGGGGCCGGACAACAAAATCTATTTTATCTCCGATCGCGACAACCGCATGAACTTGTTCGTTATCGACCTTGCGACCAAGGAGACCAAGCAGCTGACGCACTTCACAGATTTCGACATCAAGTTCCCGTCGATCGGTAAAGACTCAATCGTGTTCGAGCAGGCGGGATATATCTGGCGTTACGATCTGGCGAGCGGTCAGGCCACACCGGTGCCTATCGAGATCAAGGAAGATTTCGCAATTGGCCGCTCCGCGCTTGTCGATGCAGCCAAACATATCGAAACGGTGAACCTCGCGCCGGATGGCGAGCGCTCCATCACAGTCGCGCGCGGCGATCTTTTTTCCGTGCCGGCAAAGAACGGAACGCCGCGTAACCTGACGAAAACTTCAGGCGCGCACGAGCGCGATGCAGTGTGGTCGCCAGACGGAAAATGGATTGCCTACAACTCGGACGTGACGGGGGAAAACGAACTGTACGTTCGTTCCCAGGACGGCAAAGGCGAGCCGCAGCAGATTACAAGTGGCGCCGACACTTATTACTACGCGCCGAAATGGTCGCCCGACAGCAAGAAACTCTTGTGGAGTGATCGGTTGCAGCGATTGCGCTACGTCGATGTTACAAGCAAAGCGATCACGCTGGTCGATCAGGACAAATACGGCGAGATTGAAGGTTACGCCTGGTCGCCGGACAGTCAGTGGGTCACCTGGGCGCGCCCGGAGGAAAATGGGATGTCGCGTGTCTATCTCTCCTCACTCGCGAACAAGCAACAGACCGCTGTCACTGATAGCTGGTATGGCTCTGGCGAAGCAGTCTTCAGTGACGACGGAAAATATTTGTTGCTCAGCTCTGCGCGCGATTTCAAGCCGACCTTTGGCGACGAAGAATTCGCAAACGTGTATCGCGATATGCAGCGCGTTTATCTCGTCACACTGGCCAAAGAGACCGAGAACCCACTCGCTCCGAAGAGCGACGAAGTCGGGAAAGCTGAAGAAAAACGACAAAAGGAAAAAGCAAAGAAAGAGGAAGAGAAAAAACCGGAAGAAAAGGCGACCGGCAAGAAGCCGGAAGAAAAACCAAAGAAGCCAGTGATTGTGAAAGTGGATACTGATGGAATCCAGAACCGGATTCTTGGCTTGGAAATTACGCCTGGAAATTATCGCAACATCCGAATGCTGGATGATGGCCGGATCTTTTATCTGCGTCGCACGGCCGCTGACGATGTTGGCGAAGATGACGAAGAAGGATTCCCCGACAGAGACAGGAAATCACACCTTTGCGTTTACAACGTGGACGATCGCAAGGAGACCGTCCTAGGCGACGCGAATAATTACCAAATCACGTTCGACGGCAAAAAGATGCTGGTGAAAATCAAAAAAGATTACGCCATCATCGATGTGCCGAAGGACAAGCTGGAGACTAAAGACCACGAGCACAAAATCCAAGGCCTCGATACGCAGTTGGATCGACACGCCGAGTGGAACCAAATCTACTTCGAATGCTGGCGGCAAATGCGCGATTTCTTCTTTTCACCCACGATGAACGGCGTCGATTGGAAGGCGATCCGAGACAAATATGCTGCGTTGCTCCCATTCGTGAATCATCGCAATGATCTTACCTACTTGTTAGGCGAGCTCATTAGCGAGTTGAACAACGGCCACACGTACGTCGCCGGAGGTGAGCGCCCCGACACGCCACGGATCAAGCTCGGGCTGCTCGGCGCACAACTTTCGCGCGACCCGGCTACGCGTGTGTATCGCATAGAACGCATTCTACCGGGCGAAAACTGGGACAAGAAAACCCGCTCGCCGCTCACAGACGTCGGCGTGGACGTGAAACCGGGCGATTACATTCTAGCCATCAACAATACGCCAGTCTCCACACTGCCCAATCTTTACGACGCACTCATTGGCACCGCAGACAAACAAGTGATCCTGCGCGTGAATTCCAAGCCGACTGATGCCGGCGCGCGCGACGTGACTGTTGTGCCCACTGACAACGAAGCGCCGCTTTACTATCTCGATTGGGTGCAAAAGAATATCGATTACGTAAACAAGAAAACCGGCGGCGAAGTCGGGTACCTGCACATCCCCGACATGGGCCAGCCGGGGTTGAACGAGTTCACCAAGCTTTATTTCCCTCAAATCCGCAAACACGCGCTCATTGTTGATGTTCGCGGCAACGGCGGCGGATTCGTCTCGCCGTTGGTGATCGAGCGGTTGCGGCGGGCGCTGGTGATGGTCGGGATGGCGCGGAACGGCATGCCGCAGACCGACCCGCAGCAAACCTTCGTCGGCCCGATGGCCACGTTAACCAACGAATTCTCCGCATCCGATGGCGATATTTTTCCCTATCGCTTCAAAGCACTTGGGCTGGGCAAATTGATTGGTAAACGAACCTGGGGTGGCGTCATTGGCATTCGCGAGTCCCTGCCGCTTGCCGATGGCGGTCAATTCTTCAAACCCGAATTCGCTCCGTACTCAAAGGACGGCAAACAATGGATCGTTGAAGGTCGCGGCGTCGATCCCGATATCGTCGTCGATAACGATCCCGGGAAAGAATTTAAAGGCGAAGATCAGCAACTGGACCGTGCGATCCAAGAGATTCAGGAAGAACTAAAGACGAAACGCTACGAGCTTCCGCCGCCCCCACCCTGGCCTAATCGGAATCCCCCCAGCTGAACCTAGAGTTTTAACAACCGGCGCTACTCAGGTTCGTTGTGTAGCACACGCGTCACTGCGGGCAGAAGCGATCCTGAGAGTAAGGATTTCCTTCAAAGTCATGCATAGTTTCCCTCACGATACGCAGTCGTTATTTCCGGCGCTCGCATCGGCAGCGTGAAGCGGCGAGATTAGCCGCATGGAAGGGGCTTTTCCAAACCGAATCGAAGCGGGGCGGCTACTCGCGGAGGAGCTCGAGAAATATGCAGATCGGGACGACGTGATTGTGCTCGGGCTGCCCCGTGGCGGTGTGCCCGTTGCCAACGAAGTTGCAACGCGACTGCGGGCCCCACTCGACGTTTTTATCGTGCGCAAGCTCGGTGTCCCTGGTTTCGAGGAACTGGCTGCCGGCGCGATCGCATCGGGCGGTGTGCGTGTTTTGAATAAAGATGTCATGCGCGCGATCCCGCATGCAGACCAGGCAATCGAGGCCGTTACCGCGCGGGAAACAACAGAACTGCAGCGGCGCGAACAAATTTATCGGGAGGGGCGTCCAGCACCGGACTTACGGGATCGGATTGCCATTTTGGTGGATGATGGATTGGCCACGGGGGCAACGATGCGTGCTGCCGTAAAAGCGCTGCGGCAGCGCGGCGCTGCAAAGATCGTCGTAGCGGTGCCGGTCGGACCGCCGGATACTTGCCACGAGATCGAAGAACAAGCCGACGAAACGGTCTGCCTGAGCATGCCTGAATTCTTTCAAGCCGTCGGTCAGTATTACGAAGATTTCTCGCAGACAACCGATGAAGACGTGCGCCAATTGCTGACCAGCGCCGCGCGGGACACGCCTGAGAGAAACCGAAAAGAATGACGATGACAGACGCCGAATTTGTTCGCGAGATCGCACAGCCGCTCTCTGGCGGCGTAAATGATTATGATGGGCTTCTTAAGCTAATCGGCAATGCGCGATTTGTGCTGGTGGGCGAAGCGACGCATGGCACACATGAGTTTTATTCCGAGCGCGCCGCGATCACGAAGCGGCTTATCGCTGAAAAAGGTTTCTCCGTCGTGGCCATCGAGGCAGACTGGCCGGATTCAGCCCGGGTGCATCGCTATGTTCGCAGTAATACGGCAGACGCCAACGCGAATGAAGCACTCTCAGATTTTCGCAGATTTCCGATCTGGATGTGGCGGAACACCGTCATGGTGGAGTTTGTTGAGTGGTTGCGTGGTTTTAACCGCGATATCGATCCGAAACGGGCACTGGTTGGATTCTACGGAATGGATCTTTACAGCCTGCATGCCTCAATTGAGGCGGTGCTCAAATACTTGA
>WNFY01000151.1_pt1 | contig 51405 bp, 45 predicted proteins | sample 5400091 | NCBI WGS metagenome assembly WNFY01 (sample SAMN13153364, study PRJNA577476) | soil metagenome | isolation source: 60 cm soil or saprolite under grassland replicate 1 | place: USA:California | collected 2016-06-15
TGACGTTTTGGGTGCCGCTCCGGCCGTGTCCTCAATTTGGATGAACCGAGGCTCATGTTCGCATCGGTCCTCATCGCCAACCGCGGCGAGATCGCCTGTCGGATCGCGCGCACGGCCAAGAAGCTGAAGCTGCGTTCGATTGCGGTCTATTCCGATGCCGATGCGGGCGCGCTTCACACCCGCATGTGCGATGAGGCGCACCGCCTCGGGTCCGCTCCCGCGCGCGAGAGCTACCTGGCGATCGACAAGCTCATCGACGTGGCCAAGCGGGCAGGCGCCGAGTGCATTCATCCGGGCTATGGCTTCTTGTCGGAGAACGCGGAATTCGCCGAAGCCTGCGCCGCCGCCGGAATCGTCTTCGTCGGTCCGCCCCCGGGCGCGATCCGCGCCATGGGACTGAAAAGCCAAGCCAAGAAGCTGATGAGGCAAGCCGGCGTGCCGATCGTGCCGGGCTATCACGGCGAGCGGCAGGAGACGAAATTCCTCGCACGGCAGGCGGACGCGATCGGCTATCCGGTGCTGATCAAGGCGATTGCCGGCGGCGGCGGCCGGGGCATGCGGCGCGTCGATGAACCCGGCGAATTCGAGGCCGCGCTCCAATCCGCGGTCCGCGAAGCGCAGTCGGCGTTCGGCGACGGCCGGGTGCTGATCGAGAAGTACATAGCCTCGCCGCGACACGTCGAAATCCAGGTGTTCGCCGACCGTCATGGCAATGCGGTGCATCTGTTCGAGCGCGATTGCTCGCTGCAGCGGCGGCATCAAAAGGTGATCGAGGAGGCGCCTGCGCCCGGCATGAGCCCGGAGGTCCGAGCCGCCATGGGCGGCGCGGCCCTCGAGGCCGCCAAGGCGGTCGGTTATGTCGGCGCCGGCACGGTCGAATTCATCGCCGACGGCTCGAAGGGGCTCAGACGGGATGCATTCTGGTTCATGGAGATGAACACCCGACTGCAGGTCGAGCACCCGGTGACCGAGGCCGTCATCGGGCTTGATCTCGTCGAATGGCAGTTTCGGGTCGCCGCCGGCGAGAGACTGCCCGCGTTCGATCCAAACTTGGCGGGTCACGCCATCGAGGCCCGCGTCTATGCCGAGGACCCCGAGCGGGGCTTTCTGCCGTCGACCGGGAGGATCGTTGCGCTAAAATTCCCGGCGGAAGACGGCATTCGCGTCGACGCCGGCGTGGAGCCGGGGACCGAAGTCACGCCGTTTTACGATCCGCTGATCGCGAAAGTGATCGCCCACAGGCCGACCCGGCGGGAGGCGCTCGAAGCCTTGGCGGCGGCGCTCGATCGCACGCTCGTTGCCGGACCGCATACCAATCTCGCTTTTCTTGCGGCGCTGTGCCGGGCCGAGGATTTTCGCAAAGCGCAATTCGATACCGGCTTCATCGATCGCAATCTCGCGGCGCTCGGCGCGATCGTGCGGGAGCCGGATCGAGCCGCGGCCGCAAAGGGCGTGGCCCTGCTGCTTGCGCGGGAGGCCAGCCGCGTGACAGCGCGCATCCCATCCGCCTCGGAAGAAGCCGCCTCGCCGTGGAACTCGGTTGACGGTTTCCAGCTTTGCGGCGCCCGCACCGTCTCGGTCCCGGTATCGATCAATGGCGCGCCGGCATCCGCCAGCGCATCCTACGATGCGCAGGGCGTTTCGGTTTCGATCGATGGCGTCCCCGCCGCCCGCGACGCGCAGGCGTTCGAGGCCGAGAATGCCGTTTACGTCGTGCATCATGGCCGACAGACCGTCGTGCGGCTCAAGGATATCGAGGCGATCGACGTCGACCACCTCGATACCGGCGGACTGATCCTCGCGCCGATGCACGGCAAGGTGCTTGCCATCCTGGTGCGACCCGGTGCATCGGTTAGCAGGGGCCAGCGCCTTGCCGTGATCGAGGCGATGAAGATGGAGCATGCGTTGATTGCGCCGTTCGACGGCACCGTCGGTGAAATCTCGGCAACGCCCGGCGGCCAAGTTGCCGAAGGCGCCAAAGTAATGACAATCGACGCGAAGAAGCCCGAGCCGGTTTGAGCTCACCGACGATGGCCTTGCATCTGATCAAGCTTTGCGTCGGCTGCGATAGCGTCAAGGACCTCCGCGCCTGGATTCGCGAAAAGTTGCAGGAGAAGAAACGGCGCAAGCTGCCGCTCGAGCACTGGCATATCACCCGCATGGTGCCGAAGCGGGCGGCCGAACTCACCGACGGCGGCTCGCTCTATTGGGTGATCCGAGGCGAGATCTTGTGCCGCCAACGGATCGTCGACGTGCGGCCGTTTCGCGACGGCGAGGGCATCGGCCGATGCCGGCTGGTGCTCGAGCCGAAGCTGGTGCTCACCGAGCCGCGCGCGTTCCGGGCGTTCCAGGGTTGGCGCTATCTCGAACCGCGAAGCGCCCCCAAGGACCTCGACCGGGCGGCCCCCGGAGCGGCGGCGATGCCGGAGCGCTTGCGGCGCGAGCTCAGCGACCTCGGCCTGCTTTAGCACTGCGCGAATTAACTAGAAATCGTCGGGCAATGTGTACATTTGCTTGACGCCGACACGTTTCGATTCGGAATATGATTCCGGGTGAGGGGTGGCGTTATGTTGCTGCAGGCGCCGGTAGGATTGCCTCGGTCCGCGCACGTGATCGTGCTGGGGAACGAGAAGGGCGGCTCGGGCAAGTCGACGACCTCGATGCACGTCATCGTCGCCCTGATGAAAGGCGGCCAGCGCGTCGCCAGCATCGACCTCGACAGCCGTCAAAAAAGTCTCACGCATTACGTCGAGAACCGGCGCGCCTGGGCCGAACGCGCCGGCATCGAGCTGGAGCAGCCGACCCATCACCATATCGTCCGGGCGTCGGGAGCCAAGGTCGAGCAAAACGAGGCGGCGGAATTCGCCTGTTTTGCGGAAGCGATTACCACCGTCGAGCATTGCCATGATTTCGTGGTCATCGATACCCCGGCCACCGACAGCTACCTGATGCGGCTCGCCCATTCGATGGCCGACACCCTGGTCACCCCGCTCAACGATAGTTTTCTCGATTTCGATGTGCTCGGCTCGATCGATCCCGAGACCTTCGCGGTGACCGGCATCGGCCATTATGCGGAAATGGCGCGCGAGGCGCGTCGGCAACGCCGGCTCGTCGACGGCGGCCTGACCGACTGGATCGTGATCCGCAATCGCCTTTCCATGCTCGGGTCGCGCAACAAGCGGCTGGTGGGCGAAAGCCTCAATGAACTCGGGCTGCGGCTCGGCTTCCGCCTTGCCGAAGGCTTTGCCGAACGCGTCGTCTATCGGGAATTCTTCCCCCGCGGACTGACCGCGCTCGACAATCTCAACGAAGCGACGCTGGGCGTGCGGCCCAATCTGTCGCATATAACGGCCCGGCAGGAGGTCAGAACCCTGATCGAGGCGCTCAAGCTGCCCCTCGACGAGCGCGGGCGCCGCCGCGCCGCCGCGCGCGCGGAATGGTTTGCCTCGCTCGACAAGCCGCTCGAAACCCACGACATCATCGCCGATTGAGCCTGCCTCGCCCGCAGTGGCGGGCCGAAGCACGGCCCGGCGCCGCGCTTTCAGACCCGCGAGCACTCGGTCCCGAGCAGGGCCATTGTGTCGGGCCGCGGGGCACGCCACCTAAATTGCGGATACAATCGTTTTGCCGCCCCGGCACATAGGGCTTTTAGCGATGGCCAAAGACCGATCCGGCGATCCGCCTGCACCGGTGAAAGGCGGGACCGATCCGGCCCAAAGCGCGTCGCATGCGGAGATCGAGGCGTTCGTCAAGCGCGCGCGCGCGATGGCGCCGACCACCGCGGCCGGCCGCCGCGGCCGTCTGATCTTTGCCTTGGATGCCACGATGAGCCGCCAGCCGACGTGGGATACCGCGTGCCGGCTGCAAGCCGAGATGTTCCGCGAGGCGGCGGCGATCGGAGGACTCGACGTCCAGCTCGTCTATTACCGGGGATTTGGCGAGTGTCGGGCGTCAGGTTGGGTGTCCAACGGGGAGCGTCTTGCTCAGCTGATGAGCCGGATCGACTGTCGGGGCGGCCATACCCAGATCGGCAAGATCTTGGCGCACGCACGCCGCGAGACCGAGAGGGCCAGGGTTCAGGCGCTGGTGTTCATCGGCGATGCCATGGAGGAGGCGCTCGACACGCTCGCTGCCGCTGCCGGCGAGCTCGGGCTTCGCGGCGTTCCGGTATTCCTGTTCCAGGAGGGCGGCGACCCCGTCGCCGAGCAGGCGTTTCGGGAAATCGCCCGGCTCACGCGCGGGGCCTATTGCCGATTCGATGCCGGAGCGGCGCACCAGCTGGCCGAGCTGCTGCGCGCCGTCGCGGCTTACGCGGCCGGTGGGCTCAAAGCGCTGGCGGATCTCTCGGCCAAGCGCGGAACGGCGACCCTCAAGCTGCTCGAACAGCTCAAATAATCATGGCCGCCGCGCTCCTCGGCATTGCCGCTCTTGTCTTGTTGCTGTGGGCGCTCAACGCTTTCACCAGAACCGATCCGAAGGTCGCAGCCCGCGTCCTCAAAACCTCGGCAGGCACCGGGGCGCTGGCCGGCGCTGTCATCCTGGTGGCGCTCGGCCGCTTCGGCTTGGCTTTGCCGCTGGGGCTCGCGGGACTTGCCCTGCTGGGACTTTGGCCGGGCGGAATGGGCTTCGGCCGCCGCGCTCGCAGGAGCCCGGGGCAGATTTCCCGCGTGCGTTCCGCTTTCCTGGAAATGGAGCTCGATCACGACACCGGCGCGATGCGCGGGCGCATTCTCGCGGGCCGCCACGAGGGCGTCGACCTCGATGCGCTGGACCTCGCCACGCTAGTGGGGCTGCTCGCCGAGATCGACGAGGAAAGCCGCCAGCTACTTGCAACGTATCTTGACCGCAGGAATCCCGGCTGGCGTGAGCACGCGAAGGCTGATGCGGCAACGGGGACCGGCAGGACGCCGCGGACCGGGCCAATGACGCAGGAGGAGGCCTATCAGATCCTTGGCCTTGAGCCGGGCGCCAGCGCCGAGGAAATCGGGCGCGCGCACCGAACTCTGATGAAGAAATTGCACCCCGACCAGGGGGGGTCGACGTATCTCGCGGCCCGTATCAACGAGGCCAAAGACACTCTTCTTCGCCGTCATCGCTGAGGACTCCTGACTCGACACCACTCAGCGGTTCCCGTCCGGACGCCATTCCCTGTTCCCTGTGCTCTTTTCTCTGTGCTCAGTTCTTGAGTGTCATGCACGCAATATCGTTACGTTTGAAATAATGGCACGCAGCTTCGGCCTTCTCCTTGTCGAATCCGGCGAACCGCGCCCGATAAAGCTCCTTGGAGCCCCTCAGTACCCGTTCGGTGAAGCCATCGGCCTTGGCGAGCAGATCATGCGCCATGCTCTGGGCGGAACGCAGGCGTTGCCTGGCTTCCGCCTCGTCGGCAAACGCGCCGAGCTGAATCATCCACCCAGCGCGCGGTGCTGCGGTTCGCTGCGCGGGCGTGGTGGGAGGAGCGGCCGGCGCGATCGCGGGAGCCGGCGCGCTTTCGGCCGAGACCGTCTGGACCGGCAAGGTTCCGAGAATGCCGGGACGCGCGCCGGGCGGCGGAGGTAACGGTGTTGGCTCGCTCGCCGCCATGGCCGAGGCGCGCCCGACCGCCACGGGCGCGGTTGCTGCGGGCGCGACTGCCGCGGGCGCGACGGCAGGAGATGGTGCGGCAACGGCTACGGGCGTCGGAGCGGCTGCGGCCCATTGGGGCGGCACGGTGTTCGCCTGCGGCGCCGTCGTGACCAGCGAGCCCAGCGCAGAACTCTGGATCACGCGCGGCCGCACCGTGATGGTCTTCACCGGAATCGGCTGAATCGGCTCGGCCGATCCGGATCGTGGCGACGACGGTGCCGCGGTCGGGAGAGTGTCGGCCTGCGTTTTCGGCGCCGGTTCGCCGGAACTCATCCGGACTGCGGGATCCGCGGCGGCAACACGAGTCTTCGCATGCGCGGGCTCCGACTCGGTCGCCTCCGCCACCATCGGCACGGTACGCTGGATCGAGGCCGTGACGATGTGCTGCTCGATCAGATCGCGCATGCGCGCATCGCGCGCGCCGCTGGACGAGCCTCCGAACACGACGGCGACGACGTGACGACCGCCGCGGCGCACCGAGGAGACCAGATTGAAACCGGATGCCCTGGTGTACCCGGTCTTGATGCCGTCGATGCCCTGAACGCGACCGAGCAGATGGTTGTGGTTGCGAATATCCAGCCCGTGAAAATGGAAGCTCGACGTGGCGAAATAGCGATAATAGCGGGGAAATCGATCCTGAATGGCACGCCCGAGCAGCGCCTGGTCGCGTGCGGTCGTGACTTGCTCGTCGTCCGGCAGGCCGGACGCGTTGGTGTAGACCGTCCGGGTCATGCCGAGCGCGTGCGCCTTGCGGGTCATCAGCTTGGCGAAATCCTCCTCGTTGCCGGCGATGACTTCCGCGATCACCACGGCAATGTCGTTGGCGGACTTCGTGACCACCGCCTTGATGGCATCTTCGGTGGCGATGGTCTGGCCCGGTTCCAGTCCCAGCTTCGAGGGTTCCTGGGCCGCCGCGTGAGCGGACACCGGCAATCGAGAATCGAGCTTGAGCTTGCCGGCCTCGAGCTGCTCGAACAGCAGGTAGAGCGTCATGATCTTGGTGATCGACGCCGGGTGGCGCAGGCTATCCGCGTTGCTGGCGTGGAGAACGCGGCCGGAATTGGCGTCGACCACGATGGCCGCGTACGGGGGCTGGTACCCGCCCTTGCTTCCCTGGTCGGAATGATGATGGCGGCGAGAACGCGCCTCGGCGGGATCGCCCAGCGTGGCGGCGGCAATGATTGCGAAGGCGGCAAGGCCGACGACGGCGCGGTGGATTGCGGGCAAAATTCGAGAGCGATGGTGGTGCATCAACTTTTCCCCGTCCCTCGATACGCGGGGTGCGGGCTTGGCGCCTTGCACCCGACGTTCCCTGTTCGTCTTGGCCCGGGCGTAACGGCGGGAAAAACGCCTGCCAGGCTCCCCGCCCGGCAGGGAATCTCGCCAAAACGCCCGACGCTCCCTCCCGCTCTGGGGACCAGCGGCCGGTCCGAAGGCGACAACCGATGACGGTAGGACGGCCCGGTTGCCAAAGCGTTAAGGATTCGGGGCGGGAGAGGACCGGACTATTGCGGCGCAAACAAGACATTCCCATATTGTGCGCTGCGGTAAGGAGACATCCCCGGCCGAATGTGCCGACCCTCCTTGCCCAACCGCACTCGGTCCAGCCGCGCGGGATCGCGCGCTCGTGATCGAGGCCCTTTTGATGTTCCACACAGTCACCGCAGCAACGAGTCTGCGTGGATCGGCGGATCGCGGAAATGGGATCGCCGCTTGCAGGCACCTTCATCGCTCAGCCGCGTTGACGGGGAAGCGCGCCGGATCGGCTGCGTCGCCGCGAGTGGACGAGCTTGTGTCCCGTCGCGGCGGCGGGACGTGCTTACCACTTCAAGCTCGAGCCTCGCGCTGAAGTCTCAAGGTTGAGCGCCGAAGCATGTTGCGGGATTCGGTCGCGGCGTCCCGCATTCGCCCAATCTCAGTCCAAAATCGTCGGCAAGGTGCCGCGGAATCCGCCGTCGCCGCCTTGGAGGCTGTGAACCGCATGACGTCACCGCCGAATGGGGACACCGGCGACGTCGAGTTCTGCCGAGTCTGGAACTGTGCGCCGTCCATGCCTATTATTCCTTTCGGCATTTCGCTTCGTGGCGTTTTGCGGCATGATTCCCTGAGCCGTCGACATCCCAGGATGTCGACATCTCACGCGACTACGATGACCCGGTCGACCGACCAGACCATGGACCGAGCCGAAATGGGGGCGACAGGCTTGCAGCCCCGGATGGGGGACGATGATCGCAAGCGCCGCGGCGGCGATACGGGCTTGCCCGGCGCGCCGGGAAATGCGGTCATCACCAAGACCAGGCCGCAGGTCAAGCGGCCCAACATGTACCGAGTGCTCTTGCTCAATGACGACTATACGCCGATGGAATTCGTGGTGGACGTGCTGCAGCGGTTCTTCAACAAGGACCGCGATGCGGCCACACGAATCATGCTTCATGTTCACCACCACGGCATCGGCGAATGCGGCGTGTATACTTACGAGGTCGCCGAGACCAAGGTGACGCAGGTCATGGACTTCGCCCGCAAGCACCAGCATCCGCTGCAATGCGTGATGGAGAAGAAATGACGGCGCAGATGAAGAGGCCATAATGCCCACTTTTTCCCGCAGCCTCGAGCAATCGCTCCACCGGGCGCTGGCGCTTGCCAATGAGAGGCACCATGAATACGCGACGCTCGAGCACCTTCTGCTGGCGCTGATCGACGATCAGGACGCCGCCGCGGTCATGCGCGCGTGCAATGTCGATCTCGACAAGCTTCGCCGCAATCTCGTGGCGTACATCGAATCCGAGCTGGAAAGCCTGGTGACGGACGGGGCCGACGATTCCAAGCCGACCGCGGGATTCCAGCGCGTCATCCAGCGCGCGGTCATCCACGTGCAGTCTTCCGGCCGCGAGGAAGTGACGGGCGCCAATGTGCTCGTCGCCATATTCGCCGAGCGCGAAAGCCACGCCGCCTATTTCCTGCAAGAACAGGACATGACCCGCTATGACGCGGTGAACTACATCAGCCACGGCATCGCCAAGCGCGCCGGCCTGTCGGAATCGCGGCCGGTTCGCGGCGTCGAGGAAGACACCGACACCAAGCCCGGCGACGACAACAAGAAGAAAGGCGATGCGCTCGAGGCCTATTGCGTCAACCTCAACAAAAAGGCCCGCGACGGGCGCATCGATCCGCTGATCGGGCGCGAGGCCGAGATCAGTCGTACCATCCAGGTGCTGTGCCGGCGCCAGAAGAACAACCCGCTATTCGTCGGCGAGGCGGGGGTGGGCAAGACGGCCATTGCCGAGGGCCTCGCCCGGCGCATCGTCAACGGCGAAGTCCCCGATGTGCTCAAGAACGCCACCGTGTTCGCGCTGGACATGGGAACGCTGCTCGCCGGCACCCGCTACCGCGGCGATTTCGAGGAACGCCTCAAGCAGGTCATCAAGGAGCTCGAGGCCTATCCCGATGCCATCATGTTCATCGACGAGATCCATACCGTGATCGGCGCGGGAGCGACTTCGGGCGGGGCGATGGACGCTTCCAACCTGTTGAAGCCGGCGCTCGCGGCCGGAACGGTGCGCTGCATCGGATCGACGACGTACAAGGAATATCGCCAGTATTTCGAGAAGGACCGGGCGCTGGTGCGCCGGTTCCAGAAGATCGACATCAACGAGCCGACGGTTCCGGACGCGATCGAGATCCTCAAAGGGCTGAAACCCTATTTCGAGGATTATCACAAGCTGCGCTACACCGGCGAGGCGATCAAGGCCGCGGTCGAGCTCAGCGCCCGCTACATTCACGATCGCAAGCTGCCCGACAAGGCCATCGACGTGATCGACGAATCCGGCGCCGCGCAAATGCTGCTGCCGGAGAGCCGGCGCAAGAAGACGATCGGCATCAAGGAGATCGAGACCACCATCGCGACGATGGCCCGGATCCCGCCGAAGACCGTTTCCAAGGACGATGCCGAGGTGCTGCAGCATCTGGAGACGACGCTGAAGCGCGTCGTCTACGGCCAGGACAAGGCGATCGACGCGCTTTCGGCATCGATCAAGCTGGCGCGCGCGGGGCTGCGCGAGCCGGAGAAGCCGATCGGATGCTACCTGTTCTCGGGACCGACCGGGGTCGGCAAAACCGAGGTGGCGAAGCAGCTCGCCTCGCTGCTCGGCGTCGAGCTCTTGCGCTTCGACATGTCGGAATACATGGAGCGCCACACGGTGTCGCGCCTGATCGGCGCGCCGCCCGGGTACGTCGGGTTCGATCAGGGCGGCTTGCTCACCGACGGGGTCGATCAGCACCCGCATTGCGTGCTGCTGCTCGACGAAATCGAGAAAGCCCATCCGGATCTGTTCAACGTGCTGCTGCAGATCATGGATCACGGCAAGCTCACCGATCACAACGGCAAGCAGGTGGATTTCCGCAACGTGGTGCTGATCATGACCACCAACGCCGGAGCTTCGGAGCTCGCCAAGCAGGCGTACGGGTTCACCCGCTCCAAGCGCGAGGGCGACGACATCGAGGCCATCAACCGGATGTTCATGCCGGAGTTCCGCAACCGGCTCGATGCGATCATCACCTTCGCGCATCTCACCCCGGCGGTGATCGCCCGGGTGGTCGAGAAATTCGTGATGCAGCTCGAGGCGCAGCTCGCGGATCGCGCGGTGAGCATCGAGCTGTCGGAAGAAGCCAGCCAATGGCTGATCGCGCACGGGTTCGACGAGCAGATGGGGGCCCGGCCGATGGCGCGGACCATCCAGGAGCACATCAAGAAGCCGCTGGCGGACGAAGTGCTGTTCGGCAAGCTCAAGACCGGCGGCCACGTGCGCGTGATCGTGGTCAAGGACGAGAGCGGAGCGGAGAAGCTCGGCTTCGAGTATCTCGACGGACGGGTGACGCCCAAGCCGGAACGCCTGCCCGAACCGCGCCGCGCGCAGAAGAAGCGGCGCGCGAGCCCGACGCGCCGTCCCAAGCCCGAGGGACCCAAGGGCGACGGCCCGCGCCGGAGCTCGGTTCCGAAGGTGCCCCTGATCAAGGTCTAGGCGCACGAATGAATTCGCGTTCCCCGGACCGCGCGGCGCGAAGCGCCGTCGCGTGATCCGGGTCCAGCAATGCTTCGCGAAGCGGCATATTTGACGGACGTACCAATACGGACGCTTCGCGAATTCACCCCTGGCTCCCGGATCTTCGCTCGCTACGCTCGCTCGTCCGGGACACGAGGCCGGGCGCGCAACCGCTCGGCTTTTATGTTGCGGCGAGCGCGGCGGCGAGCCGCTTTGCCTGCTCGGCGAGCGTTTCGGCTTTTTCGCGTTCGCTTGCAGGGGGCTTGAGGGCGACGCCCGCTTTGCGCGGAATGACGTGGAAATGCAGGTGAAACACGACCTGCCCGCCCGCGGATTCGTTGAATTGCTGGATGGTGACGCCCTCGGCGCCGAAGGTTGTCATCGCCGCCCGCGCGATCTTCTGCGTCACCTTGATCAGGTGGGCGAGATCGTCCGGCGCGACGTCGAGAATGTTGCGCGCCTTGCTCTTGGGAATGACCAGCGTGTGGCCGGGCGCGCGCGGCATGATGTCGAGAAACGCCAGCGACTTGTCGTCCTCATGGACCTTGTAGGCCGGAATTTCGCCGCGAAGCATTTTGGCGAAGATGTTTGCGTCGTCGTAGGTCGGCATGAAGTTTCCTCCACCGTCGCGCCGGCGGGCTCTCTCGCAGGCGACAGAGAGCGCGTCAAGTTCCGGAAAAATCAGCCGCTCTCGATCCGCAAGTCTTTCCGGAACGGGACGGCTTCGGCGAGCTCGCGGCCGGCGGCCTCCACGTAGGCGCGCTCGCGACGCAGATAGTCGGCAATGGCGCGCCGCAGGGCCGGATCGGCGATGTGATGGGCCGAATGGGTCGTGACCGGAACATAGCCGCGCGCAATCTTGTGCTCGCCCTGCGCCCCGGCTTCGACCCGGGATAGCCGATGCGCAATCGCATATTCGATCGCCTGATAATAGCACAGCTCGAAATGCAGGAACGGATGGTGCTCGACGGCGCCCCAATGCCGGCCATAGAGCGCATCGGAGCCGATGAAATTGATCGCCCCGGCAATGAAGCGTCCGGCCCGCTTGGCCATGACCAGGAGAATGCGATCGGCCATGGTCTGGGTGATCAGCGAAAAGAATTTCCGGGTCAGATACGGGCGGCCCCATTTGCGCGACCCGGTCTCCATGTAGAAGGCGAAGAAGGCGTCCCATACGGCTTCGGTCAAATCGGATCCCGTGAGCCAAACCACGTCGATGCCGGGCGGGAGCGCGTCGCGCCGCTCGCGGCGGATGATTTTTCGCTTGCGCGCCGCGAGCGCGGCAAGGAAATCGTCGAACGAGCCGTAGGCCGCATTGAACCAGTGGTACTGCTGATCCGTGCGCTGCAGGAAGCCGTGGCGGCTGAGCAGGCGCCATTCCGGTTCGGTCGCGAACGTGACATGGACGGAGGAAGCATCCCGCAATCGGCAGAGCTCGACGAGACCCTCGGCGAGTGCCGATTGAACCGTCTCCGCCTCGAGGCCGGGAGCGGCAAGAAGGCGCCGGGCCGTGACCGGAGTGAACGGCACGGCCACCTGGAGCTTGGGGTAATAGCGGCCGTCGGCGCGCTCATAGGCGTCGGCCCAGCCGTGATCGAAGACGTATTCGCCGCGAGAATGCGATTTCAGATAACACGGCAGCGCGCCCAGCAGGCGACCATCCGCGGTTTCGGCGAGGAGGTGTTGCGGATGCCAGCCGGTTTTCGCCGCGGCCGAGCCGGACGCTTCCAGGGCGTGAAGAAAGGCATGGGAGATGAACGGGTTATATTCGCATTCTTGAGAAATCGATTCCGTCGGTGCGAGACGAGGCTGCGTCGGCTTGGATTGCAGCCGTGGAGGCGTCGGCCCGGAGTCTGCCGCCGGCAGATTGCGCCCGTCCGGGTCGGCGCAGGCATCCCACTCTGCGGCGGCAATTTCGGCAATCGCCGGAACGACGCGAATCCTGAGCTCGGTCGCGCTCATCGTCGCTTCGCGCATCGTTGCCTTCCAGCTGGCGTCGCCAGCGCCCGTTTGGCGATGGAATAGTGGTGCCATCGCAAGTACCATCCAACCGTTGGCCGGCGGTCCAGGTGGCGTTTCGCCGCCGTATTCGGTCTCAAGGTCGAAACCCCTCGAAGATCATCTGATCGGCCCAGCGCTGCGCAAGCTGGCGTTCCTGTGCGCTGCGCACCGTCCAAGCCAACAGCGGAAGCCGCAACACGCGCCTGAGCAGCAGCGGAGCCACGGCGGGCAGATCGTTCACCGCATAGGCGATGAACTGCGGGCCGGCGGCGGCGAAGCGGCGCAGATAGGCGAGCCCGTGTCTTGCGCTGGCATCGGAGCGTCTCGAACCTCGGTGGCGTCCCTCCGCGACCATTCCGCGCGCCAGAAGCGGCGCAAGCGCGCGCACCGCCTCGATCTGCCGGGGATCGAACGACATCGCCGCCGCCCGGCCCGGGTAGGTTGCGAGCACTTGGCAAATACGGGAGACCAGACGGACGTCGCGGTCGAAACGACTCTTGAGCTCCAGCACGAGCGTGACGCGGCCCGCGACCAAGTCGCAGAGATCGCCGATCGTCAGCATCCGATCCGCCGTCGCTCGAAACGCGACCCGCTTGAGCTCCGCCGCCGTGAGTGTGTCGACGCGGCCCCGGCCATCGGTCACTCGACCGAGAATCTCGTCATGATGCACGACGGCGTCGCCATCCGCCGTGACCTGCAAGTCGACCTCGACGGCATATCCGGCGGCGACGGCAGCCCGGACGGCGGATGGCGTGTTCTCGACGATGCCTGCGGACGCATCGTGCAATCCGCGATGCGCGATCGGTCGAGCGATCAGCCAGTCCAGACCAGCCATGCCCTCAACACCGGCACGAATCGCCTAATCGACCTCGAACGAGCCTTCCACCTCGATGGCCGCATCCAAAGGCAGCGCCGATACCCCGACCGTCGTGCGAGCGTGCCGGCCCTTGTCGCCGAACACCGCAACCATCAGATCGGATGCACCATTCATCACCTGGGGACCATCGGCAAAGCCTGGCGCCGAATTGATGAAGCCGCCGAGCCGGACCACCCGGATGATCTTGTCGAGATCGCCGAGGCCGGCCTTGATCTGGGCCAAGAGGTTGATGGCACAGGCGCGGGCCGCCCGTTGGCCGTCTTCGACGGATACCTCGGCGCCCAGTCTGCCCTTGGCGACCAGCTTGCCGTCGGCGCCGAAGCAGATCTGCCCGGACACGAGCATGAAATTTCCGGTGCGGACGAAGGGAACGTAGTTGGCCACCGGGGCTTTGGGTTGGGGCAGGGCAATTCCCAATTCGGCAAGCTTCTTCTCCGCGGTTCCGGCCATGACATCCTCCTCGATTCCCCGCGCGAGCATTCCCGGCGGCCCGCCCCCGCGGGTGAATGGCGTACTTTGCGCCGATCGAACGCTCGGGTGCAAGCGGCGCCCGCGAGGTTCGGTTGCGGTCCTGGAGCAAGCTGCCTATGTTCCGCGCCGGGGCAAAGGGAGACCGCATGTGATGACAGCGACCGGGCGTTTTCGCTTCGCCTCCGCCATTCTCGTCGCCGGCTTGCTCGCTGCGGCGACCGGTTTCGGGCCCGCGGCGGCGGAACCGCAGGCGGGCGGCATCGCGCTCGCGTCGCATCTCGCGATCTACGATCTCAAGCTGGCGAATTCCCGTGGCAAACGCTCGCTGGAAGCGGTGCGAGGACGCATCGTGTACGATTTTTCCAGTGCTTGCGAAGGCTACGGGCTGCAATTTCGCCAGGTCACCTCGCTCGACAGCGGCGAGGGCAAAACGGCATTGAGCGATCTGCGGGCGACGAGCTGGGAGGATGCCGAGGCCAAAAGCTTCCGTTTCACTTCTCAGAACTTCCTGGATGACCGCCTGGTGGAGAACGTCGACGGCAATGCGGAACGCCAGACCGAAGGCGTCGCCGTCAAGCTCACGAAGCCCGAGCAGAAGCAATTCAGCGCCGGGGCGGCGGCGTTTCCCACCGAGCACATGCGCGACATTCTCGCGGCCGCGCATGCCGGCAAATCGTTGCTGCAAGTCAATGTCTACGACGGTTCGGACAACGGGCAAAAGGTATATCAATCGCTCACGGTCATCGGCCGGAAGATCCCGCCCAACGAACGCAAGCCGGCCGACGCGGCTGCGAGTCTGCCGGTTCTTGCCGATCTCGATCGCTGGCCGGTGACAATCAGCTATTTCGAGAAAACCGACCAGACCGCCGAGCAGACCCCGGTCTATTCCATCAGCTTCGAGCTTTACGACAACGGCATCTCGCGGGCGCTCGTCCTCGACTATGGAGAGTTCGCGGTGAGCGGCGATATGACCTCGCTCGAGCTCAGAGATACCAAACCGTGCCGGTAGGCGCGGCACCGGCACGAGGGATCACGCCTCCTCGTCCCGGTCGAATGCGATCCCCCTGACGACCGCCGAGCCTCCGAATCTTTGCCGCAGCCGGTCGAGTGCGTGCTCGGCGGCGGCGGCGCGCGAGGCTTTGGGATCGAGGAGATCGACGGGGTCGGCTTTTTCCGCGGCCACGAGCTCGGAGATGCCGACGCCGATCAGGCGAAATCGGGTTCCGTCGATTTCGCGAAGCAGGAGATCGCGACTGGCCGCAAATATTCTGGCGGCGAGCTGCGTGGGATCGCCCAGCGTCCGCGCGCGGGTCCGCAGCCTGAAATCCGCGCTCTTGAGCTTCAGCGTGACCGTGGATCCCGCGAGATTGGCGGTCTTGAGCCGGGCGGAAACTTTCTCGCACAGGATCCACAGCCGCCGCTCCATCGTGCGCGAAGCGGCGATATCCCGGTCGAACGTGGTTTCGGCCGACACGCTCTTGGCCTCGCGCTCCGGTTCGACCGGCCGGGGATCGATGCCGCGCGCCAGCCTTGCGAGCCGCAGCCCCTCGGCGCCGTAGCGGCGCATGAGATCGCGTTCCTCGCACGCGGCAAGGTCCGCGATGCAATGGAACCCGTCGCGCGCGAGCCGCCCCTGCATGGTCTTGCCGACGCCCCAGATGAAGCTCACCGGCTTGGGGCCGAGAAACGCCCGGGCCTCCTCGCGCCCCAGCACGGCGAAGCCGCGGGGCTTGTCGAGGTCCGAGGCGATTTTCGCGAGAAACTTGTTGGCGGAAAGGCCGATCGACACGGTGATGCCGACCCCGGCTTCGACCCGCGTGGCGAAGCGCGCCAGCGCTTTCGCCGGAGCAAGCCCGTGCAAGCGAGCGGTGCCGGCGAGGTCCATGAACGCCTCGTCGATCGACAACGGTTCCATGAGCGGCGTGAGCTCCAGCATCATGCGGCGAACCTCGCGGCCGACGCGGACGTATTTTTCCATGTTCGGGGGAATGACCACGGCGGCGGGGCACAACCGCCGCGCCTGGAACATCGGCATGGCCGATCGCACGCCGAACGTTCGCGCCACGTAGCAGGCGGCGGCGACCACGCCCCGCTTGCCGCCGCCGACGATCACCGGTTTGTCGCGCACGCTCGGCTCGTCGCGTTTCTCGATCGTGGCGTAAAACGCGTCGCAGTCGACGTGGGCGATCGACAGCGTCGCGAGCTCCGCGTGGCGGAGCAGGCGCGGCGAGCCGCACTCGCGACAGCGCCGCACGCCGTGGGGCGCGTCCTCGAGACAATCGCGGCAGAAGCCGGACATGCGCGGCGAATCCCCCTGCGCTCGCGCGGCGATCATAGCGCCGGCCGGGCAGGGGAGGGAGGGCTCAGGGAATTTCCCGCTCCCATCGCTGGCCCGACAGGATCGCCTGGGCGCGGCCAACCTGCGCCGGGTCGATGCCCACGTGATCGGCGAAGCCGAGCAGCAGGGATTCGTGGGAGCCCAGGTATTCGAGCACGCCCGCGAGGAAGCCCGGCTGCGTGGCAGCGAGCCGCATCTGCTCCGGGCCGAGGCCGGTGAGCGCGAGAAACCGGCCGAGCCTTTCGGGCTCCGCGGCGAGATAGGTAAGTGCCTGAATGGCCAGCGATTCCGCCGCCCCCGGATCGACCGAATCGCGCTTGTTCATGGCAATCCGTTTGCGTTTCCGTAAGAAATCGCGGCTATTCTGCACGCCGTGTCCAATGCCGCACAGCGCGTCATCGGGGCTCGGACCCGGCGGCTGGCGTTCTCTCCCAGAATCATGTCGAGTTCCCGGGAAAGCGCGCAACCGGAAGCGGGATGGCGCTTCCCGCCGACATGTCTCTCATGAAAGGCGGCGAGATGCCATTGCCAGTCGCCCGCAAGGAAACCGGATGGCCAAGACCGTCCTGATCGTGGAGGACAATGAGCTCAACATGAAGCTCTTTCACGATCTGTTGGAAGCGCACGGCTACGAGACGCTCGGCACCCGCAACGGTATCGAGGCGCTCGAATTGGCCCGCAAGCATCGCCCCGACCTGATCCTCATGGACATCCAGCTGCCGGAAGTTTCGGGCCTCGAGGTGACGAAGTGGCTGAAAGACGATCCCGAGCTCAAGGCTATTCCGGTCGTCGCGGTCACGGCCTTCGCCATGAAGGGCGATGAGGAGCGAATCCGGGAGGGCGGCTGCGAAGCCTATCTGTCGAAGCCGATCTCGGTCGGCAAATTTCTCGAAACCGTCCGTCAGTTCCTCGACGCGGCATGAGTGGAACTCGATGACGGCGCGGATCCTGGTCGTCGACGACGTGCTCGCCAACGTCAAGCTGCTGGAGGCGCGACTCACCGCGGAATATTTCGATGTCGTGGTCGCGATGAGCGGGCCGGAGGCGTTGGCAATTTGCGAGCGGGGGCTGTGCGATATCGTCCTGCTCGACGTGCTGATGCCGGATTTGGACGGCTTCGAAGTTTGCCGCCGCCTCAAAGCCGATCCGGCGACGCATCATATTCCGGTCATCATGATCACCGCGCTCGACCAGCCCTCCGACCGGGTGCGGGGGTTGGAAGCGGGCGCGGACGACTTCCTGACCAAGCCGGTCTCCGACATCGCGCTGGTGGCGCGGGTGCGTTCGTTGGTGCGCCTCAAGATGGTCACGGACGAGCTGCGCATGCGGGCGGCGACGTCGCAGGAGGTCGGAATCGGCGATCCGGTCGCCGCGGCCCTCGCCGATACCGGACGGGGCGGCCGCGTTCTCGTCGTGGACGACCGCCCGGCCTCCTATCAGCGCCTCGCGGCAACGCTGTCCGAGGAACACGGCGTCGACGTCGAGCCCGATCCGCAACAGGCGCTGTTCCATGCGGCGGAGGGCGATTACGACCTGATCATGGTTTCGCTGGGCCTGGAGCATTTCGATGGCTTGCGATTGTGCAGCCAGATCCGCTCGCTCGATCGCACCCGCAGCATCCCGATCCTGGTCATCGCCGAGATGGAGGATGCCGCCAGGTTGTTGCGGGGCCTGGAGATCGGGATCAACGATTACCTGGTGCGCCCGATCGACCGCAACGAAATGCTGGCCCGGGTCCGCACCCAGGTCCGCAAGAAGCGCTACAGCGCCCGGATGCGCGACAATATGCAATTGTCGATCGAGATGGCGATCACCGACGCGCTGACCGGCGTCTACAATCGCCGCTACATGGAGACTCATCTGGCGACGGCGGTCGATCAAGCGATGGCGCGCGGCAAGCCGCTCACCTTGCTGCTGCTCGACATCGATTATTTCAAGTCCGTCAACGATACCTACGGACACGACGCCGGCGACGACGTGTTGCGGGAATTCGCCCTCCGCCTGCGCAAATCGATCCGGGGCATCGATCTGGCGTGCCGCTATGGCGGGGAGGAGTTCGTCGTCGTGATGCCGGAGACCGAGATGGCGGTCGCGGCGGCGGCCGCCGAACGCATCCGGCGGCGGATCGCCACCGCGCCGTTCACAATCCGCAACGGCGCCATGGCGATCGATGTCACGATTTCGATCGGCATTGCGGCGCTGGCCGGCGTGGACGATCGGCCGGGAGCCATCCTCAAGCGTGCCGATCAGGCGCTGTTTCGCGCCAAACGCGACGGCCGCAATCGAGTGGCGGCCGAGGCGGCCTGAGCCCTCGGCGATCAACCATAACGCTTTACGGTGATGCCGAATCCCTGCAGACTGGGTGCGGGATTGACATTGATTTCCATGCCCGGTTGGTTAGCCTTTCGGGTGGATGGAATTATTTTTGCTTCGGACGGGCCGGCACGATCCCATTCGTGAAGAGCTTGGCCTATCCTTTTGATAACCCTACGGAATGCTCAGGTCCGCCGCATCTCCTGGGTCCGTGGGGTTCGGCCGGTCGGGGGCGGTGTGAGTGGCCTCCTCATGACACCGCTCCTGGCCGGCCACATAATTTTGATTGAAATACCTCGCCTCTGCGGGGCGCTCCGAACGCAAAGGGCGCCTCACCGGCGCCCTCGTCGAAACGCAATCGCGACGCTCACTTGATCTTGGATTCGCGAAATTCGACGTGCTTCTTGGCGACCGGGTCGTATTTCTTCTTCACCAGCTTGTCGGTCATCGTGCGCGAATTCTTCTTGGTCACATAATAGAAGCCGGTATCCGCGGTCGATACCAGCTTCACCTTGATCGTGGTCGCCTTGGCCATATCGCAGTCCTCACAAGGAAATCGGGGCGCAGGCGCGCCGGCCGCGCGTTCGCCCGGAAGCTAGCGACCGATCGAGGATTGTCAAGCAGCACGGGCCGCGTTTTCGGTCACATCAAGCTCGCGCGCGGCCTCACAACAACTCCCGAACGAAGCGGCGATTGATCCGGCGATAGTAGGGAACCGGCAACTCGTGCCCGAATCCCGCGGCGATCCGAGCCTCGAGATCGACCAGCACGACATGGGTGATGGTCGGCAGGTCGAGCGCTTTTGCGGCCGCGATCGGCACCCAGGTGAGCTCGACGAGCTCGGCATCGGGACCGATGATGCCCTCGACGCGATGCGCGATGCACCGCGCGTCGGCGGCGAAGAAACGCGTATCGAACCGCCTTGGCCGGCCCGGCGGGGTGATGGCGCGGGCGACGAAATGCAGCTCGTCGAGGCTCGGCTGCACGCCCGCCTCCGCGAACGCGCTCCAGCAGCCGTCGGGAAATTTCGGCGCACTCGCGACCTTGGTGCCGAGGAGCAGCCCGGTCTCCTCGAATGCTTCGCGGATCGCCGCAACCGCGAGCACGCGCGCCCGGATCCGGCTCGGCCGTCGAAGCCGCTGCATCAGCCGGGCTTCGACCTGCGGGTCGAGCTGGCCGGCCACCGGCACATAGCGGTCGCGCGCCTCGACGCGCCCGCCCGGAAACACGAATTTGTCCGGCATGAACTTGTGGCCGGCGTGCCGGCGACCCATCAGCACCTTGGGGTCCGCGCTCGAGCGGTCGATCAGGATGATGGTCGCGGCATCCTTCGGCCGCAGCGTGGGAAAGCGGCCAGGTTCGGTCCTGGTCATGTCTTCTGCGAGGTCGGCCATCATCGCTCGCTGATCGGTTCAACGCTGACGATCAAGGATGTCCGCAGGATAGAACGTCGTCAGTCCTCGTTCCAGGAACGGGATCGGCAGCGCGTTCATCGGCGTTGCCTCCCGCCCGCCCGCTCGTTTCGACTGCGGATTTCGCCGCGGCCCGTCCGCGGTCCGGTTCGGCTGTCGCGGCGGCCGCGGCGCAAGCCCGGTCGGCCTTCGGACAATAGCTCGAAGCGCAGCGCGCCGGCGACCGGGATGGCTTCCACCAGCCGGACCTTCACGCGATCGCCGAGCCGATGCGTCTCGCCGCTCGCATCGCCGACCAACGCGTGCTCCGCTTCGCGGTAACGGAAATAATCGCTGCCGAGCGTTCTGGCCGGGATGAATCCGTCGGCGCCGGTGTCGTCGAGCTTGACGAACAGGCCCGCGCGGGTAACGCCGCTGACGTGGCCGTCGAACATCGCCCCGATCCTCTCCGCCAGAAAATGCGCGATCAGGCGGTCGACCGTTTCCCGCTCGGCGACCATGGCGCGGCGTTCGGCCGCCGAGATCTTGGCCCCGATCTCTCCGAGCGAGCGGACGTCCTCGCTCTCCGGGAGCCCGTCGCGGCCGAATTTCAGCGCGCGGATCAGCGCTCGATGCACGATCAGATCCGCGTAGCGGCGGATCGGCGAGGTGAAATGCGCGTAGCGCCGCAGGTTGAGGCCGAAATGGCCGTAGTTCTCGGCCGCATATTCGGCCTGCGACTGGCTGCGCAGCACGACCTCGTGCACCAGCTTTTCGACGTCGCTGCCTTCCACGCGCTTCAGGATGCGATTGAAATCGGCCGGCCGCAGCGCCTGGGATTTTTGCAGCGAGATGTCGAGCGTGCGCAGGAACTCGCGCAGGGCATGGATTTTTTCCAGCGCCGGCTCGTCATGCACGCGATAGATGAGCGGCACGCGCGCTCGCTCCAACGTTTCCGCCGCCGCCACATTGGCGAGGATCATGAATTCCTCGATCAAGCGGTGTGATTCGAGCCGAACCGGCGTGATGACGCGATCGACCGTGCCGTCGGGCTTGAGCAGGATCTTGCGCTCGGGGAGATCGAGCTCGAGCGGCCCGCGGTCGTCGCGCGCGCGCTTGACGGCCGCGTAGGCGGCATAGAGCGGCTCGATCACCATGGACACCAGCGGCTCGATCGCCTCGTCGGCTGCGCCGTCGGCGCCGTCCTGAACCTGCGCGTAATGCAGCCGCGCGGCCGAACGGATCAGGACGCGATGAAACGCGTGCGAGCGCTTGCGACCGTCCGCGCCGATCACCATCCGCACCGCGATCGCCGGTCGGTCGACGCCGGCCTTGAGCGAGCACAGATCGTTGGAGATGCGTTCCGGCAGCATCGGAACCACCCGATCCGGGAAATAGACGGAATTGCCCCGCAGCAGCGCCTCGCGGTCGAGCGGGGAGCCGGGCCGCACGTAGTGCGCGACGTCGGCAATCGCCACGCAAACCACATGGCCGCCGGGATTTCCCGCATCGCTGTCGGCCGCGGCATGGACCGCGTCGTCGTGGTCCTTGGCGTCGGCGGGATCGATGGTGACGAAGGGAACCTGCCGCCAGTCCTCGCGACCGCTGAGGTCGGCGGCAACCGCCGCCTCGGCTTCCGCCAGCGCCGCGCGGGGGAACACGTTGGGAATGCCGTGGGCGTGAATGGCGATCATGCTCACGGCGCGCTCGGTCTTCAGCGACCCGAGCCGCTCCTTGATGCGCGCGGTCTGCAGCCCGTAACCGGCGGATCGCGTCACTTCGGCGGCGACGAGGTCGCCGTCCTGGGCGTCCGCGGTTGCGCCCGGGGGAATGGCGAGCTCTTTTCCGAGCTGTTTCTTCTCCACCGGCGAGAGCCGGCCGCCGCCGCCGGGAAGAGCGCGGAAAATTCCCAGCACCCGGTGCTTGGCACGATCGATGACTTTGATAACCCGGCCTTGGTGCCGAATCTCGTCCGCCGCGTCTTCGACCTCCTCGGTTCGCAGCAATGCCCGATCGCCAATTCCGGCGATTTCTCCCGGCCGGCTGCGGCGCGGAACATGGATGCGGATTCTGGGCGGCGAGCCGTGGGCCTCCTCGTCCCACTCGGTGGGGACTGCAATCAGCTCGCCATCGGTGTCTCGCGCGATGACGTCGGCGAGAACCACGGAGGGCACTTTGCCGGAACGGTGCAGCTTCTTGCGCCGGCGCTCGAGGTGACCCTCGTCGGCAAGCTCGCGAAGCATGTTCTTCAGATCGACGCGCTCGTGTCCGGAAACGCCGAAGGCGCGGGCGATCTCGCGCGTGCCGACCTTGCCGGAACGAGTGCCGATGAAGGCCAGAAGCTCCGGTTTGCTGGGAAGGCCGCGTGGTTTCGATTTGTTGCCGGGCTGTTTGGCCAAAGGATCCGCCGGATCGAAGCTGCGCCGAGGCTCTCTCGTCAATCAGCCGCCTTTCGGCTTCGCATGGTCTTTCTGCCTGGTGCCCTGGGCGCGGCGGCGGGCGTGCCGGCGGGCGAACGCGATTTGCTCGAGGCGCGCGCCTTGTGCGCGCCCGATTTCCGCGACCGCGGCATCGGCCGCTTGGAAGGCGCGCCGGCCTTGGCGTCGATCAGCGCCACCGCGTCCTCGAGCCCTACCGTCTCCGGCATCTTGTCGTGCGGCAGCGTGGCGTTGACGCCGTTGTGGCTGACATAGGGACCGTAGCGGCCGTGCTTGGCAACGACGACGCCGCCCTTGACCGGATGCTCGCCCAGCGATCGCCCGGGATCCGCGCCGAACCGGCGGCCCCGCCCGCCCTTGAGCTGCTTTTCCGCGATCAGGGTCACCGCGCGGTTGAGGCCGATGTTGAGAACGTCGTCTCCCGGCTCGAGACTCGCATAGGTCTTGCCGTGTTGCACATAAGGACCGAAGCGACCGAGACCGGCCATGATCGGTTCGCCCGTCTCCGGATGGAGGCCGATCTGCCGCGGGAGGCCAAGCAGCGCGAGGGCGCGCTCGAGGTCGACGTCATCGGGCGCGAGCCCTTTGGGCAACGGCGTTCGCTTGGGCTTCTCGCCGTTGACCTGCTCGCCGAGCTGAACATAGGGCCCGAACCGGCCGCTGCGCAGCGTTACTTCGAGGCCGGTGTCGGGATCCACCCCGAGCAGCTTGACGCCGGTCTCGGCACCGCCGTTTTCCGGAGCCGTGAGCGCGCGCGTATAGCGGCAATCCGGATAATTCGAGCAGCCGATGAAGGCGCCGAACTTGCCGAGCTTGAGCGAGAGGCGGCCGGTGCCGCAGGTCGGGCATTGCCGGGGATCGCTGCCGTCGGAGCGGGCCGGAAAGATGTGCGGCCCGAGCAGCTCGTCGAGCGCCTGGAGCACGTCTCCGATCCTCAGGTCCTTGATATCGTCGACCGCGCCGGCGAAGTCCCGCCAGAAATCCCGCAACAGATCGCGCCAGGCGACCTCGCTGTTGGAGACCCGGTCGAGCTGCTCCTCGAGCGAGGCGGTGAAATCGTATTCCACGTAGCGGGCAAAGAAGCTTTCCAGGAACGCCACGACGATCCGCCCCTTGTCCTCGGGGACGAGCCGCTTGCGGTCGATGCGCACGTAACCGCGGTCCTTGAGCACGGCGAGGATCGCCGCATAGGTGGAGGGGCGACCGATGCCGAGCTCCTCCATGCGCTTGACGAGCGAGGCTTCCGAATAGCGCGGCGGCGGCTCGGTGAAATGCTGGGTGGCCGCAATGGTGCGCTTGGCGAGATTCTCGCCGGCGCTCATCGCGGGCAGGCGGCGCGACTCCTCGTCGTCGCCCTCGTCATCGCGGCCTTCCTGATAGAGCCGCAGAAATCCGTCGAACTTCACGACCGTGCCGGTCGCGCGCAAATCCAGCAGGCGCGCGCCCACCCTGGCCGAGATCTCCGCGGTCGTACGCTCCAGTTCGGCGGATTCCATCTGGCTGGCGACCGTCCTCGTCCAGATCAGCTCGTAAAGCCTGGCCTGATCGGAATCGACGAAGCGCTTCACCGCTGCCGGGCGGCGGTCGAGCTCGGTCGGTCGGATCGCCTCGTGGGCTTCCTGGGCATTCTTGGCCTTGCTCTGATACTGACGCGGCGCGCCGGGAATATAGTCCTTGCCGAAATCCGCGCCGATCAGCTGTCGGACGGCCGTAACCGCCTCATCGGCGATCTGCACCCCGTCGGTTCGCATGTAGGTGATGAGGCCGACCGCCTCGCCGCCGATTTCGACGCCTTCGTAGAGCCGTTGCGCCACGCGCATGGTATGGGCCGGCGCAAAACCGAGCTTGCGGCTGGCTTCCTGCTGCAGGGTCGAGGTGGTGAACGGCGGTTGCGGATGGCGCTTCGCCGGCTTGGCTTCGACCGAGGCGACCGCGAAGCTCGCGCTTTCGAGCGCCCGCTTGAAGGCTTCGGCTTCCGCGCCGGAACCCACGTCGAGCCGCTGGATCTTCTTGCCGTCGGCGCCGACGAGGCGTGCCTCGAATGTCTCCCCGCGCGGCGTGGCAAGAGTCGCGGCCAGCGACCAATATTCGCGCGGAACGAAACGCTCGATCTCGAGCTCGCGGTCACATACGAGCCGCAGCGCCACCGATTGCACCCGGCCGGCGGAGCGCGCGCCGGGCAGCTTGCGCCACAGCACCGGAGATAAGGTAAAGCCGACGAGATAATCCAGCGCCCGGCGGGCCCGATAGGCATCGACCAGCGCGGCATCGATGCCGCGCGGATGCTTCATCGCCTCGGTCACCGCCTGCTTGGTGATGGCGTTGAAGACGACGCGCTCGATTTCCTGCGTCTGCTTGAGCGCGCGCTTCTCTTTGAGAACCTCGAGGACGTGCCAGGAAATGGCCTCGCCCTCCCGGTCGGGGTCGGTCGCCAGGATGAGCTTCTTGGCCCCCTTCATGGCTTTGGCGATATCGGACAGGCGCTTCGCCGCCTTCGGATCGACCTGCCAGATCATGCGGAAATCGTGCTCGGGATCGACCGAGCCGTCTTTCGGCGGCAGGTCGCGCACATGGCCGAACGAGGCCAGCACCTCGTAGCCAGGGCCCAGATATTTATTGATGGTCTTGGCCTTGGCCGGGGACTCGACGACGACAACCTTCATGAAGATCCGATCTGTGGCCTGACGGTATTGTGATGCTGTTCCGGCCACCAAGTTGCGGGGAACATGGGTAACTCACCCCCGCCTGTCAAATCGTTACCGGGGATCGCGCCTGAATTTGCACGTAGAATTTTGTTTGCTGTCAGCGACTTATGGCCAAATTCGGGCGCGGCCGGCGGGGCGGGTGCTTTCCCTGCCCTGGAGGGGAAGGGTCGGCAGCGAGCCTTTGGCGAGCTGCCGGGGTGGGGTGACTCGGCCTCACCCCACCCGGCGGGGCAATTGGCTGGCTTGCTTTACCCAACCGGCGAGTTGAGCTTCGTCGAGCTTGCCGGCTTCAAGCGCTCTTTGGTCTCTTCCGAGAGCGGACGGGGCCAGCGGTCGCTCGCGCCGACGTGTTCAGTGCCATGGCGGCGCGAATGAGCGCCTTCAACGCCTCTTCATCGATCTCGTCGCCCTCATGGAGATCGATGGCACGCCTGGTGTTGCCTTCGAGGCTGGAGTTGAAGAGGCCGCAAGGGTCCTCCAACGAGGCGCCCTTGGCGAAGGTCATCTTCACGACGTTCTTGTAGGTCTCACCGGTGCAGATGATTCCGGCGTGCGACCACACCGGAACCCCTCTCCACTTCCACTCCTCGACCACGTCGGGGTCGGCCTGCTTGATGAGAATTCGGAGCCGAGCGAGCGTTTCGCCCCGCCAATCACTCAGCTCCTCGATTCTCGCATCGATCAGCTGAGAGGCAGAGTCTCCTCCTGCTCCTTCCTTCGAGCCGCTCTTCGTCTTCTTCATGGTCGTTGTCGCTTTCTTCAATGGTTGTTGTCGACCCGCCCGTCACTTGAGTATCGCTAGCTCGTAGCCCGGGTGGAGCGAAGCGTAACCCGGGAACGATTGATAGGCTGCCCCGGGTTTCGCTGCGCTTCACCCGGGCTACGAGCACGCACCTCGCGACTTCCCGATCACATTCGTTTGCCGGGCAAAAGGCTGGCTTGCTTCACCCAGGCGGCGAGCTGAGCTTCGTCGAGCTGGTCGTCCTCGTGGATGTCGAGGCTGCGCGTATCCTTGCTCTTGGACGCAGCCGGCGGGACAGGACGCAGCGACGTGCCGCGGAAGAAAGCCAATTTGACGTAGTTCGTGAAGCAATGGACGCCGAGGAACCAGCCCTGGCCCTCTATACCGTACAGCGGCGAGTTCCATTTGACCGCCTTGCGCACGCCGGGGACGGTGCGCACGATGAGCGCGTCGAGACGGCGCCCGACATCGCGTTTCCAGCCCGGCATGGCCGCGATGTAGGCCTGCACGGGGGCGTCGCCGTCGGCCTTTGCGATCCGAGGGTTGCCGCCTGCGAGGAGGGCCGGCTTTCCGACCTTGCGGGACTGCGACTTCGCTGCCCTCTTGCGCGGCCGGGCCGCCTTCGCAGCGACCCGCCTGGCGGCGGCCCTCTTTGCGACGTTCGCCGATTTCTTGGACGTCCTTTTGGCAACGGAGGAGAGCGCTTCGGTCGCGGGTTTGCTCATTGGTCCATCCTTTTGAGCAGATCTTCGAGGTGATCGAACCGGCTTTGCCAGAAGCCGGCCATTTGGCTTGTCCAGTCGATCAGCGGGGCGGGTCTGTCACGCCGCCGAAACCGAACCGTCGCGGTGGCGCTCCACGCGGCCGGCGAGCTCGAGCTCGAGCAGCACGGTTCGCACCACCGCCGGCGAGGCTTCGGCCAGCCGCACCAGATCGTCGAGCGCCACCGGGGTGGGGCCGAGCAATCCGAGCACACGGCTGCGCGCCTCGGTGCCGGGCAAAAGTTCGGGTTCGGGCGGGGAAGGGGCCGCTTCGGCCGGCGGCTCGATTTTTTGGCCCACAATCGGCTCCAGCACCGCGATGACGTCGCTCGCCTCGGTCACCAGGGTTGCGCCCTGCTTGAGCAAGCCGTTGGTTCCTTCCGCGCGCGGGTCGAGGGGCGATCCCGGAACGGCGAACACCTCGCGGTTCTGCTCGAGCGCGAAGCGCACCGTGATGAGCGAGCCCGAGCGCCGCGCCGCCTCGACCACCAAGAGGCCGAGCGCCAAGCCGGAGATCAGCCGATTGCGCCTGGGAAAATCCCGGGCGCGCGGCTCCCAGCCGAGCGGCATCTCGGAAAGCGCGACGCCTTCGGCAACGATCGCTTCGAGCAGATCCGCATGCTCGGGCGGGTAGACGCGGTCGAGACCTCCGGCGAGCACCGCGATCGTGCCGCTCGCAAGGCTCGCCCGGTGCGCGGCGGCATCGATGCCGCGGGCGAGGCCCGACGCGATGGCAAAACCTGATTGGCCGAGATCGCGCGCGAGCCGGCCGGCCATCTTGGCGCCCGCGGCCGAGGCATTGCGCGAGCCGACGATGGCGACCACCGGCCGAGCGAGCAGGGCGGTGTTGCCGCGCACCGCGATCAGCGGCGGCGCATCCTCGATCCGGGCGAGGGCGGGGGGATATTCCGGCTCGCCCAGGGCCACGAGCCGCACGTCGAGCGAGCGCATCGCCGCGAGCTCGCGCTCGGCGTCCTCGCGGGACGGGATGCGCGCGGGACGCTTGGCGCCGCCGCGGCTTGCAAGCTCCGGAAGGGCTTTCAGCGCGCCGCGGGCGGTGCCGTAATAATGCAGCAGCGTGCGGAAGGTGCGCGGACCGACGTTCTCGCTGCGAATGAGCCGCAGCCAGTCGATGCGTTCCTCCTCGCTCAGGCGAGGATTGGTCGCCGCTGTTCCCCACATCCCTGGCACGTCCACGGCCGCACCGGTCCCCGTTGAGGATCCCACTTCGGCAATCCGGCCGCTCGGGTCAAGGGGGTCTCCGACCAATACGGCCTGTCAGTATGTCCGGTTACGGAGTACGACCTACCCTGCGCGGCATCGTCGATCGTGGTATTTTCCGGGCGCGAGCGGGCGCGGCACGACAAGGGGGGTAGCCATGAGGGCAGTGGGTTTGGTGCTGTTCTTTCTCGTTGCGGCAGTTCCGGCGGCACTGGGGGAGACGGCGGCGCTGGTCGGGCCGCCGCGCAGCATCAATGACGTCACGGCGATCCTCGACCAGCAGAAACCGGACCCGTCGCGGGCCGGCAAGATGCGGCTCGATGCCGACGCGGAGCTTCCGGCGGCGGCGAACGGCCAAGCCCTCGCGGCGTTTCTGTTCCGCCGCGCGCAGGCCCGTGCCGGCGTTGGACGGGTAAACGAGGCGATCGCCGACGCGAGCAAATCGATCGAGATCGAGCGCGCGCACGGCGACGATCATTTTACCGAGCAAATGTTCGTCGTGCGGCTGTACCAGCTTGCCGGCGAGCAGCGGAAGGCCCTGCAGCTCATCCCGCAGATGATCAATGAATACAACCGGCCGGGTTTCAAAGGGCGATTGTTCGCCCTCTATCGATGGGCCGTCGCTCTCAATCTCGGTTCGGGCGATATCCAACAGGCGGAGGCAAATCTCAAGAAGGTCATGGCGCTCGCAGAGGAATCCCAGGGCTGGCCCAACGGCGAGCAATACCGTTCCTCATGGGCATCCTTGGTCGAGGACAGCAAGGCCCGCATTTTCGACGCGCACGGTCAGTTCAAGCAGGCGGAAGCAGCCTATCGTCGGGCGCAAGAGCTGCGACGTGAGACCCTGGTGAAATCGCGATCCTGGCCGAAGCCTCCGACACCTGAAGAAATTCAGCTTGGAATCGATTACGCGCTTGCGTTGGAAGGCCGCACCAAGGCCAGACAAGGCAGACTTGCCGAAGCCGAAGCCGATATCCGTCGTGCGCTGCTCAGTCGCCTCAACAGCAACGGCAAGTTCAACCCGGATACGGCGCAAATGCTCAATCACTTGGCCAACGTCCTGGTCGAGCAGGCACGCCATGCCGAGGCCGAGCAGCTCGCCCGCACGGCGGTCGAGATCTACCGGGTTCTGGGCTATCGCGAAGATTCCCAGGCTTTCATCGACGCATTGCTGCAGCATGCCGCCACCCTGAACCTGGTGCGGCGGAGCGCCGATGCCGCAGCCATTTACGACCGCATCGACGCGGCGACCAAGAATTGGGATCCGGTCCGCCGCGTCATGGCGACGGGCGGGCTGGCGCGGGTGGGGACGCTCGTCAACGTGAAGAACCCCGCCGCGGCGGCCGATGTCGCCAAGCAGATCCATGAGCGCTTGCGGCAACGATTGGGCGATAAGCACCCAGACACTGCGACGGCGCGAGGCTATTATGGTGCCGCACTAGCCAGGACGGGTCACGATTCGGAGGCATTGCAAGAGCTCAGAGCCGTGGTGCCGATTCTCGTTTCGGTTTCGCGCGACGACATCGATGACGATGCCGTCAGCATGGTGCAGCGCGACCAGCGAAACCGGTTCATTATCGAGAATTACATGTCGCTCTTGGCTCGGACCTCGCGTGACAAGCCCGAAGCGGTCGCGCTGGAGACGTTCGGGCTGGCCGACCTGATCCGCGGCCACTCGGTGCAGAAGGCGCTCGCGGCATCGAGCGCCCGCATGGCGGCGCGCGATCCGGCGCTGGCGGACCTCGTCCGCCAGGAGCAGGATTTGCAGAAGCAGATCGGCGCGCAGCTCGGGGTTCTCAACAATGCGTTGGCGATGGCGCCGGAAGAGCGGGAGGAGCAGGCGGTCCGCGAGCTTCAGGTCTCCATCGACAAGCTTCGTGCCGAACGCGCCGCCGCACGCCGCAACATCCAGCGGCGTTTTCCGGAATATGCCAACCTGGTCGATCCGAAGCCGCCCACGGTCGACGAGCTCAGGGCGGCGCTCGGGCCGGACGAGGCCCTGGTGTCGTTGTATCTCGGCGCGTTCAACAGCTTCATTTGGGTGGTGCCGAAGCAAGGGCCTGTCGCGTTCGCGGCGCAGCGGATCAGCGCAAAGGCCATCGAGGAAAAAGTGCGCGAGTTGCGCAAGGCGCTCGAGCCGGAGGCCAGCACGATCGCCGATATTCCGCAGTTCGATCTCAAGCTCGCCTACGAGCTTTACACGCTGCTGCTGCAACCCGTGGAACCGGCGTGGAAGCCGGCCAAGCATCTCGTCGTGGTGACCAATGGTGCACTCGGCTTGCTGCCGTTGAGCCTGCTGCCGACCGCGGCGTTCGAGCCCAAGGCGAATCTCGAGCCGGCATTCGCGAACTATCGCGACGTACCGTGGCTCGCGCGCACCCACGCGGTGACCATGGTTCCCTCGACGGCGGCGCTGCGAACCCTCCGGCAACTGCCGGCCGGATCGACAAAACGGGAAAAATTCATCGGCTTCGGCGACCCGTATTTCAATACGGAACAGGCGAGCGAAAGCGGCCAGCCGGAACAGGTCGTGCAGGTGGCCGATGCGACCATGCGCGGCCTGCCGTTGCGGCGGCGCTCCTCGCCGCAGACGCGCGGGGTCGATTCGGCGTCGCTCGCAATGTTGCCGCGCCTGCCCGATACCGCCGAGGAGCTCAAATCGATTGCGTTCGCGCTCGAGGCGGATCCCTCGAAGGTGTTGCATCTGGGGATCAAAGCCAACGAGCAGACCGTGAAGACCGCCGATCTCTCCAAATACCGCATCGTCGTGTTCGCAACCCATGGGCTGGTGCCGGGCGATCTGGACGGGCTGACCCAGCCTGCGCTGGCGCTGACGGCACCCGCGGTCGCCGGCGTTGCGGGCGACGGGCTGCTGACCATGGAGGAAATTTTGGGACTGAAGCTCGATGCGGACTGGGTCGTGCTCTCCGCCTGCAATACCGGTGCGGCCGCCGGTGCGGGCGCCGAAGCCGCCTCGGGGCTCGGCCGCGCGTTCTTCTATGCCGGCACTCGGGCGATTCTGGTGACCAATTGGTCGGTGCATTCGGCTTCGGCGCGCGAGCTCGTCTCCGATCTGTTCCGCCGACAATCGGCGGATCCCAAGATCTCGCGCGGAGAGGCGTTGCGGCAGGCGATGATCGCGATGATCGACGATAAAGGACAGGCCGATGCCGGCGGCAAGATGCTGTTTGCATATGCCCATCCGCTGTTCTGGGCGCCTTACACCATCATTGGCGACGGCGGCGCTCAGTGAGAGAGACGGGCCAGCAATCCAACGCGAAATTAGACTAGGAAATTCCGGCTGCGAAAATCAGACGGCCCCGATCGCGAGAGCATTCGATCCCGGCAAAAGGATGTTTCAACTCGGCAACAAACCGCGAATGCCCGCGTAAATCGATGCGCTCGCGGTCGCCACGATGCCGATCGCCGGGCCCACCGTCTGGCATATCTCCTGGATCCTCTGCGCGCGTCGCCGGATCGCCTGGCGACCGACGTGGCTGCCGAGCGCCAGCGCGGCGCGCATGGCGAGCGGATTGGGCCGCTCGCTCGTGGCCATCGTGCGGGGGATGAGCCGCCGCAGAAACGTTGCCAGCACGTCTCCGGTCACCATCGCCAGCGCAATGCTGATGGCGTATTCGGTCGCTTCGCGCCATTCCCGGGCGCTACCGGGCGCAATCGGCACATTGTCGGTGTACCCGATGACGGTGAGCATCCCGCCGACCGCGGCCACGCCCACGATCAATCCTACGGCAAAGGCCCACCGGAACCCGTGATGGGCGATCCACAGCAGCACGAACCCGAACGGCAGCGGAATGAGGAAGGATGCCAGCCGCAGATAGATCGGGTGCAGGTCGAGCCGGACGATCATGAGATAATGCGCCAGCAGCAGGATCAGCACCGGAGGCAACACGTAGATGCCGTGGTATTTCAACCAATAGGAAATCGGCGCCGAATGCCGGGCGATCTGAGCGCGCACCGCATCGAACTGCAGCTGCAGCTCCTCGACGATTCCGATCAGCTCCTGATTTTCGGCGATCACGGGCTTGGCGAGCCGCAGATCGCGGCTACACTGGTTGCAGACGATTGCCTCATCCCACAGCGTCTCGGTGCAGAAGGGGCATTCCATCGTCGATATTGCCTCCGTGCAGGCAACGCGCCGGGGAAGGCGGCGCGGTTTGGAACCTATGGGGCCGATGATCGGGCCCGACCCACCCGAGCCTCCTCACGGCGCGGACAGGGGCCCGCTCCGTTTCACGAAATCCAGCGCGGCAGGCCGAACGGCCAGGGGAACGCGCGGGACTTGAGCCGTTTCAACTCAGCCTCCGCTTCGGCAATGCTCGCGTGCAACTGCTTGACCTTGTTCTTCAGCTCGCGATTTTCCTCCAGCAGCGATGCGGGCACACCGAGATCCCTCGCGCAATGCCTGCAGGCAAGCGCGTCGCTCTTCACCTCGCCACCGCAGAATGGGCATTCCATCAGACGCCCCCGCTACTGCGAGATCTTCAGGGTGAAGATCGCAGAGCCGGAGCGGCCTTCGCTATCCTTCACCTCGACCCGAATCGGGTGATTGCCGGGCGGCATTTCGGCGGCGGGCACGTCGATCGCGCCGGGTCCTATGAATGACTTTACCCGTTCGGTCAGATCGACCGCCGGATTTTTGAGATAGGTAATTTTCACCGATGCGGGATCGATCTTTGCGCCGCCGTGAGCTTCGAACCGAAACTCGAGATGTACGGGAGATTGAGCGTTGCCATCGCTCCCCGCCGGAAATACCACGATGACCTTCGGGCCGCGCGTGATCCCGGCCCTAAAAGTCATGTCGGGAGATGAGGCAGCAGGGAGAGCACTGCCTCTTTCTCGGTGATGAAAACGATCTTGCCCGAGCCCGACTGGGCAAAGGCCGGCGTGGCGAGGAACGCCGCAGAAACCACCGCAATTTTCAAGATAGTCATCAGCCCCTGCGTTGCGAACAGAACGCCCCTTTGTTGGGGATTCGCGGCCCCCAGGATGTGGGGCGAGAATAGCCGAGATGGCGGAAAGCGCAAAGGGGTCGTCCTGCAAAACGCTGAACGCACGATCTGATCGATCGGGCCTTGGTGTCGCGTATGGAGAATATCGCCTGTTGGCACTGCTCGGGCCAATACGGAGGTCGCGCGTCAGTGCGGCCGTATATGTCGAGCTCGCCTGATCTCACTCGGCGGACGTTTGTAAACCTCGGCGAATACGCCGTTGAAGCGGCGCAGGCTGCGAAAGCCGGAGCGAAGCGCGATCTCGGTCATCGGCAGATCGGTGCTATCGATCAGGCGCTTGGCCCTTTGGATCCGCGCGGTCTTCGCGACTTGCGTAGGGCTCGCGCCGACATGCTTTTCGAACAGCCGGCTCAGGTGTCGAGGCCCGACGCCGAGACGCGCGGCCAAGTCCTCCACGCCGCGGTCATCGAGCGCACCGGCGTTGATGAGGCGCATGGCTCGCTCGACGGTGGTCCGCGAGCCTTTCCATGCCGGTGAGAAGGGCGCCGTCTCAGGACGACATCGAAGACAGGGCCTGTATCCCGCAGCCTCCGCGGCGGCGGCCGAGAAAAAGAATTCCACATTGCGTGCGCGCGCCGGTCTCACCGGACAAACGGGACGGCAATAAACGCCGGTGGTGCGCACGCCGGTGAAGAAGCGGCCATCATAGGCAGGGTTCCGGCTGACCCGAGCCCGCTCGCATTCCACGACGTCCAGCATTCCTTGCTCCCGGGGACCGAGTCCGATTCCGGCTAGTCGGTTCGTCGCTTCGAGCGTTAGCCGGGAAGGCGCCGAGAGACAAGTTGCGGATGAGAAATGCAGATCCAGGTCCCACGGTTCTCCGGATGGAAGGTCGTATGGGCAGCGTTCCTCGTCGCCGTGTTTTCCTGGGGCGTCGGATTTTACGGCCCATCCATCTTCCTGCAGACGCTGCATGCCGATCACGGCTGGGCGATATCGACGGTCTCGAGTGCCATTACGGCGCATTTCCTGTTCAGCGCGGTGCTGGTCACTCGCTTGCCCGAAGCGCATCGACGATTTGGCGTCGCGAGGGTGACGCAGGCGGGAGTGGCTCTCTCGGTATTGGGTATGCTGGCTTGGGCGAATGTCCGGGAGTCCTGGCAGCTTTTTCCGGCGGCCTTGCTGAGTGGGGCGGGATGGGCCGCGACCAGCGGGGCGGCGATCAACGCCATGGTGGCGCCGTGGTTCGAGAAAGACCGGCCAAAGGCGCTCAGTCTCGCGTTCAACGGAGCGAGCATCGGCGGCTTGGTCTTCACGCCGTTGTGGGCCGTGCTGATCGCACAGTTCGGATTTCCCATGGCCGCCGCCATCCTCGGCGCGGCGATGACGGCCGCCTTGGGGCCGGTCACCGTTCGACTGCTTCGGCCTCCGCCCGAAGCGCTGCGATCGGTATCGGACGCCGCAAGGGACCGGCACGCGGCGCCGAAGTCGGTAATGAGCCGTGCGGACCTCTTGCGCGATCAACGGTTCGTCACGATCTCCGCAGCGTTTGCACTTGGACTGTTCGCTCAGGTCGGACTGTTTGCGCATCTTGTCACGCGGCTTGCTCCGGAGTTCGGAGCGAACGGCGCGGCCACGGCAATCAGCCTGACGACCGTTTGCGCCGTCGTCGGCCGCACGGCTCTCGGTTGGTTGCTTGAGAATCGCGATCGGCGCAAGGCCGCCTCGGTCAATTTCGCGGTTCAAGCCTGCGGGACCGCGCTGTTGATGTGGGGCAGTGGAGGGCCCGCTCTTCTCGGCGGTTGCGTCCTGTTCGGTCTCGGCGTGGGCAATCTGATTTCGCTTCCTCCGCTCATCGCGCAGAGGGAGTTCGACCCCGACGAGGTCGGCATGGTCGTGGCGCTGATAACCGCGATCAACCAAGCCGTGTTCGCGTTTGCGCCGGCCGTTCTCGGCGCGCTACGCGATCTCCAAGGCGGCTACGCGCTTCCATTTGGAATCGCCGCCTGCATCCAGGTTGCCGCGGCGCTGATCGTGATCGCCAGCCGAGCCAGGTGACCGGTTCCGGCGCCTCGATGTGTTTCGTCGCTGCGACCCGCCGCGCGCCGTCGCGGCGCTCGGAGGAGCGAAAGATGCTGCGGATCGCGTCTTTGCATCCCCGGGCGGACACAGTATCCTGCGCCGGCGTTAGAGGAGCAGGTCCATGGCGCAAGCATCCTCCGAAGAAGCCTCCGTCATCAAAGCGTACTGGCAGCCTGGCTGCACCAGTTGTCTCAGAATGAAGGAGTTCCTGACCAAACACGGCGTCGCCTTCGTGTCCGTCAACGTGCTCGAGGATCAGGATGCGTTCGAGGAGCTGGCAACGCTCGGCATCCGCTCGGTTCCGATCGTGCGGCGCGGCAAGGATTGGGCGAACGGCCAGGTGCTGCGCGACGTGGCACGCGTTGCGGGCATCGCATGGGGCGGGGCGCAGGTACTGCCTGCCTCCGAGCTGGTGGCGCGGCTCATTGCGATCCAAACGACAGCGCAGCGGCTCTTCGCGCAAATCCCGGACGACAAGCTCGCCCGCATGCTGCCGCATCGGCCGCGCAGCTACGCCCAGCTCGGCTATCACATCTTCAACATCGCCGATGCCTTCCTCGAGCACGAGGTCCAGGGCCTGCCGCTCAAGGAAGGCGTCTACGCCCGTGTGCCGCCGCCGGAGATGGACACCAAGGCCAAACTACTGGCCTACGGACGCGACGTGCTGGAGCGCTTCCGGATCTGGTGGGATGGCCCAGGCCGAGCGACCGATTTTTCGCGCAAGGCCCGGGTCTATTACGGCGACGTGACGCTGCACGAATATCTCGAGCGGACCACTTGGCACTCGGGTCAGCACGTGCGCCAGCTCGTGATGGTGCTCGGCATGCTGGGCATCGAGCCGGACCGGCCGCCGTCCAAGGACATCTTTGCGGGCCTGCCGATGCCCGACAAGGTCTGGGATGACGAGCGGCTCGTAACCTGAGCGCTCCTCCGCGCCGGCTGCCGTCCGGACTGCCGGTCGATACGAAGTTCTCGCGAGGATGCGATGATTGCGCGCAAGATCGGACCGAAGGCGTGGATGCGGACCCCGTTGCTGGGGCTCACACTCGTCGCGGTCGCGCTGTGCAGCGCCAGGATCCCCGCGCAGGCGCAGGAGCCGATCAAAATCGGCTTCAGCGTGTCGCTGACCGGCGGGCTTGCCTCCTCTGGAAAGGCGCATCTGCTCTCCAAACAGATCTGGGCCGAAGAGATCAATGCCAAGGCGGGTCTGCTCGGGCGCCCGGTCACGCTGGTCTATTACGACGACCAGACCAATGCCTCCACCGTTCCCGGCATCTACGCCAAGCTCATCGATGTGGACAAAGTCGACCTCCTGATGGGCGCCGCCACCAACCTTATCGTTGCCGCGATGCCCATGATCATGGAACGCAAGAAGATGGTCATGGTGCTGCTCGCGCTCGGATCGAATGCCGAGTTCAAATATCCCAAGTATTTCCAGAGCGCGCCGTTCGGGCCCGATCCCAAGGGGGTGTTGTCCGACGCTTTCTTCCAGGTGGCGAAAACGATCAAGCCGGAGCCGAAGACGGTTGCGCTGGTCGGTGCGGACGCCGAATTCTCGAACAACGTGCTGGTCGGCGCCCGCGAGAACGCCAGGAAATTCGGATTTCAGATCGTCTACGACCGCCTCTATCCGCCGTCGACGGTCGACTATACGCCGGTCGTCCGCGCCATCCGGGCGAGCAACCCCGATGTCGTCCTGCTGGCGTCGTATCCGCCGGATTCGGTGGGAATGGTGCGCGCGGCGACCGAGGTCGGCTTGAAGACCCAGCTATTCGGCGGCGCGATGGTCGGCATGCAATATGCCTCGCTCATCACCCAGCTTTCGGAAAAGCTCAACCGCGTGGTGAACTATCATTTTTACGTTCCCAGTCAGAAGATGAATTTCCTGGGCATCGAAGATTTTCTGAAGAAGTACCAGGCCCAGGCAAAGGATGCCGGCGTCGATCCGCTCGGCTTCTATCAGCCGCCGTTCGCCTATGCGGCGATGCAGGTGCTGGAGCAGGCGATCAAGGCGACCGGCAGCCTCGACGACGACAAGCTCGCGGAGCATATTCACAACAGTGCGTTCGATACGATCGTCGGCGAGATCAAGTTCAACGAGCTCGGCGAATGGGCCAATGCGCGGCCGATCATGGTGCAATTCCAGGACATTCAGGGCAGCGGCCTCGAGCAATTCATGAACGGCCATAAGCAGGTGATCGTCCATCCTGCTCGGTACCAGGACGGGGAATTGCAATCCCCGTTCGCGCAGTAAACGACGCAAAACGGCGAGCCGGGTCTCTGAGCCGATGTAGAAGAGGTTTGCGAGCGATGTTAGTCTATGGGCGCGCGTCGCATGGGAGGTTCCGATGTCGCATCGGTCAGCGCTGATCACTCGCCGCCGTCTGCTCCAGGCGACCGCGTTGGGCACCGCGGCGGCCGCCGGCCTCATCGGCGCGCCGGCCGTGCTGCGCGCGCAGGGCGCTGCGGTGAAGCTCGGGGTGCTGCACCCGGTCTCCGGCGCGTTATCCTATTCCGGCCAACAGGGCCGGCTCGGTGCAACGATCGCGGTCGAGGAGATCAATGCGGCAGGCGGCATCAAGGCGCTCGGCGGCGCCAAGATCGAGGCCCTGCTCGGCGATGCGCAATCGACTCCGGAAGGCGGCAACGCCGAGGTCGAAAAGATGAACGCGGCGGGGGTGGCGGCGATCGTCGGCGGCTACGCCAGCTCCATCTGCCTCGCGACCAGCCAGACGGCCGCCCGCTACGACCTGCCCTACCTGGTCGATGTCGGGGTCGCAGACAACATCGTCACGCGCGGGCTGAAGAACACCTTCCGGTTCGGGCCCGGCTTCGGCGTGATCGCGAAAACCGCGCTCGACAACCTCGTCACCATCAATGAGGAGGCCGGCAAGCCTGCCAAGACGGTGATGATCGTGCACGAGGACTCGCTGTTCGGATCGGGGCTCGCCAAGCTGCTCAATGCGCAACTGCCGGAGCGCGGCTTCCAAGTGCTAGAGACCATTCCGCATCCGACGCCGACCCGCGATTTCAACAATGTGGTTCTCAAGATCAAGGCGCAGAATCCGGATCTGGTGATTCCGGCGGACTACTACAACGAATACGTGCTGCTCGCCCGCACGCTGCAGCAACAGCGCGTGCGCCCGAAGGGCATCTATTCGGTCCTCGGCGGCGCGGCATCTTCCTACAAGTTCGTCAAGGAGTTTCCGGGATCCGCGCAATACATTATGGACTGCAATCATTGGTTCGATCCGCGCAATTCCAAGGCATTGTCGCTCAAGACCAAGGTCGAGGGCATGGGGCAGTTCTACACCTACGAAGTGTTCATGAACTACTCGTGCATCCTGCTTCTCGCCGACGCGCTGGAACGCGCCCGCAGCGGGGAGCGCGCCGGGATCACCGCGGCGCTGGAAAGCTCGACGTTCTCCGGCCACGTCATGCCCTACGGCCCGACCAAGTTCGTCAACGGCCAGAATCAGGGCGCCGCGCCGGTCAACACCCAGGTACTCGGCAACGACATTCAGGTGATCTTCCCGCAGGCGTTCGCCACGGCGAAGCCGGTGTTCCCAATGCCGCCCGCCTGAGCAGGGCCCACGCCGGCGCAAGTGCTGCGTCGGCTCTCGCCTCGCCGCATGCTCTCACCGGCCATCCTCATCCCCGCCCTGCTCAACGGGCTGCTGACCGGGGCGGTCTATGCGCTCGTCGCGCTCGGGCTGACGCTGATCTACGGCGTCCTGCACATCATCAATTTCGCGCACGGCGCGCTGCTCACCGCCGCGATGTTCGCGGCGTTCTTCGCGCACCGGCTTCTCGGGGCCGATCCCTACCTCGCGGCCGTGGTGCTGACGCCGCTGTTCTTCGCGCTGGGCTACGGCCTGCAGCGCTTCGTCATCGGGCCGGCAGCGCACGGCGAGGACCGCAACATTCTGCTGGTGACGCTCGGCATCGCGGTGGTGATCGAGAACGCCTTGCTCTACGCGTTTCGCGCCGACACGCGCGCGCTCAACCTCGCCTATGCCTTCGAGGTCGTCGACCTCGGTGTCGCTTTCGTGGCGCTGCCGCGCGTCGTGGCGTTCGGCGTCGTGCTCGCCGTGGCGGCGCTGCTTTGGCTCGTCCTGAGCTTCACCGACACCGGGAAGGCGATCCGCGCGGTTGCCGGCGAAAAGCTCGGCGCCGAACTCTCCGGCATCGACGTCGACCACATCTATGCCGTCACCTTCGGCCTCGGCACCGCGTGCCTCGCCATTGCCGCCTGCCTGTTGATCCCGACCTATTACGTCAATCCCCATGTCGGCAATGCTTTCGTGCTCATCGCCTTCACCATCGTGGTGCTCGGCGGCATGGGCTCGGTGACGGGCGCGCTCGTCGGCGGGCTGTTGATCGGCGTGGTGGAGAGTCTGTGCGGCCTCTATCTCGGGGAATCGCTGGGGCAGATCGGCATCTACGTCATCTTCATCCTGGTGCTGCTGTTTCGTCCGAGCGGCCTGTTCGGGGAGCGGGCATGAGCAGATGGCCGTTCGCGCAGATCCTGCTCGTCGTCGCCGCGCTCGCGACGGTGCCGTTGCTCACGGCCTCCAACGTCGTGCTCAATTTCCTCACCGTGGCATTGCTGATCGCGCTGGTGGGACAGGGCTGGAACGTGCTCGGCGGCTATGGCGGGCAGTATTCCTTTGGCCATGCGGCTTTCTTCGGCACCGGCGCCTATGTCACCGCCGTCCTGCAGATGCGCTATGGCGTCAACGCCTGGATGGGATTCGCGCTCGGGATCGCCGGCGGTGCGCTGGTCGGCGCCGTCATCGGCGCGCTCGCCTTCCGTTCCGGATTGAAGGGCTCGTATTTCGCTCTCGTCACGCTGGCGTTCGCCGAGGTGCTGCGCATCCTCGCGAGCGTCGCACCCATCACCGGGGCCGGCGTCGGAACGCTGATCGCGCTCGACCTGCGGCCGCAGGCGTTCCAGTTTCAGAGCCGCGCGCCGTTCTATTGGATCATCCTGGCGCTGGTCGCCGGGTCGCTGGTGATCGCGCGCCTGATCGAGCAGAGCCGGTTCGGCGCCTGGCTCCTTGCCGTGCGCGAGAACGAGGAGGCGGCCAAGGCGCTCGGCGTCGACGCCGCGCGCGTCAAGCTCGCGGCGATGACGGTTTCTGCCGCCATCACCGCCGCCGGCGGAGGCTTCTACGCCCAGTATTTTCTCTTCATCGACTCCGGAATCGCCTACGGGCCGTGGATTTCCATCGAGGCTTTGCTCGCCCCCATGGTCGGCGGCGTGGGAACCGTTTTCGGACCGCTGCTCGGCGCGTTGGTCGTCAAGACGCTCGGCGAATTGACCAAGCTCGTCACCGGCGATGCGCCCGGCCTCGATCTCGTGATCTACGGCGGTGTGCTGGTCCTGGTCGTGGCCTTCGCCCCTCGCGGGATTGCGAGCCTGCCGGCCGACCTGCGTGCGCGCTTTGCGCGCTTGCGCTCGTCGGTGCCGGAGCGTGCCGATGCCTGAGCCGCTGCTTCGCATCGAGCGCGTATGCAAACGCTTCGGCGGATTGCTCGCCGTCGACAACGCTTCGCTTGCCGTCGAAGCCGGCCGCATCACCGCGCTCATCGGCCCCAACGGCGCCGGCAAGACTACGCTATTCTCCATCATCAGCGGATTCCTGCCGCCGAGCGAAGGCCGCATCTTCCACCGCGGCGAGGACATCACCGGCGTGCCGCCCCATGTTCTAGCGCGGCGAGGCATTGCGCGCACGTTCCAGACGGTGCAGCCGTTCGCTGGCCTCACCGTGCATGAGAACATCGCCGTCGGCGCGCATCTGGCGCGGCGATCGCGCGCTGATGCGCTCGAGGCGGCAGAGCAAGTTGCAACTACCGTCGGCCTCGGCGATCTGCTCCGCCGGCCGGCGGCGAGTCTCACGGTCGCGGGCCGCAAGCGGCTGGAACTCGCACGCGCACTCGCGACGGGGCCCGAGCTCCTCCTGCTAGACGAGGTGCTGGCCGGCCTCAATCCCGCGGAGGTCGCCACGATGGTGCCGATGATCCGCACGCTCGTCGACGGCGGCATCACGATTCTGATGATCGAGCACGTGATGCAGGCGGTGATGAGTCTCGCCGAGCAGGTCTTCGTGGTGGCGGAGGGCCGTATCCTCGCGGAAGGGACGCCGCGGGCCATCGTCGGCGATCCGCGCGTGGTCGAGGCCTACCTCGGCCATGGCGCGGCGGCGCGCCTTTCGGCTGCGGGGGGCGCGCATGTCTGAGCCTCTGCTCGCGGTCAGCGGCCTTGTTGCCGGCTATGGGGCCACCGAAGTGCTGCGCGGGATCGATCTCGCGGTCGCCGCGGGCGAGGTCGTCGCGGTGCTCGGCCCCAACGGCGCGGGGAAATCCACACTCAACCGTACGATCTCCGGCGTGCAACGCGCAACGCGCGGCTCCATCCGCTTCGCCGGCAGGGCGATCGAGCGAGAGAAGCCGGCGGCGATCGTGGCGCGCGGACTCATCCACGTGCCGGAGGGGCGCTGCGTCTTTGCCAACCTGACGGTGAAGCAAAACCTCGACCTCGGCAGCTACCGACGCGGCCGCGACCGGCGCCAGGAGAATCGTGAACGGGTATTTACGATCTTCCCGCGGCTCGCCGAGCGGCGCTCACAGCGCGCAGGCACGCTCTCGGGCGGCGAGCAGCAGATGCTGGCGATCGGCCGCGGGCTAATGGCCGAACCGAAACTGCTCATTCTCGACGAGCCCTCGCTCGGTCTCTCGCCGCTGCTCGTCGAGGAGTTGTTCGCGTTGATCCGGCGCATTCACGCGGAAGGCATCGCGCTGCTGCTGGTCGAGCAGAACATGGTGCAGAGCCTGGAGATGGCGCGGCGGGCCTATATTCTCGAAAATGGCGTGTTTGTGATACATGGAGCCTCGGTCGACATCCGCAATGATCCCAAGCTCAAACGCGCCTATCTCGGATTATGACGCGCCGGCCCTCGTACGCCGTACCGGGCGGTTGCCGGCAAACCCGCTGAGGAAGACCCGATGGAACAGCTGTTCGATCTCGTCATCAAGAACGCGCGCGTGGTGCGCCCCAACAAGACGTCGGTGGACTGTCTCGACGTCGCAATCAAGGATGGCAGGATCGCTCGCCTCGCGCCCGAGATCGAGGTCGGGCTTGCCAAGCAGGTCTTCGACGCGAAAAATCTTCTGGCTTTCCCGGGCTGCGTCGATGCCCACATGCACATCGGCATTTACGCGCCGCTTACCCAGGATGCGGTTTCCGAGAGCAAGGCAGCGGCGATCGGCGGCGTCACCTCGAGCCTCAACTACATGCGAACGGGACGTTATTATCTCAACCGGGGCGGTCCCTACCGCGACTTCATGCCCGAAGTCCTCAATCAATCCCAAGGGCGATTCTGGGTCGATTACGGCTATCATGTTGCCCCGATCGAGGCCGGGCACATCGATGAAATGGAGCACCTCGCCCTCGACTATGGCGTCCCCTCGTTCAAGATATTCATGTTTTATGGAGGATACGGCCTGCATGGGCCATCAGCCAACCAGAATGATTTTCTCATGATCGACCCCGAGGATCGCTACGACATAGCCCATTTCGAATTCATCATGCGCTCGGCGCAGCGTTTGACGGCGAAACATCCGGATTTGGCCGCATACATCAGCGTCAGCCTTCATTGCGAGCTCGCCGAGATCCTCAACGCGTACACGAAAATCGTCGAGCGCGAGGGCAAATTGACGGGATTGCACGCCTATAGCGCCGCCCGTCCTCCCCACGCGGAAGGGCTGGCAATCTGGCTCGCCTCCTATCTCGCGAACGAGACCAAGTGTGTGAACATCAACTTGCTGCACCTGAGCTCGCGCAAAGCGGTGGATGCGGCATGGCTGATGCAAGGGGTGTTTCCGCACATTGCGTTCCGCCGGGAAGTGACGGTGGGGCACTTGCTTTTGGATGCCGACTGCGAATGCGCCGTGCAGGCAAAAGTCAACCCGCCCATTCGTCCGCGGGAAGATGTCGAAGCGTTATGGCAGGCCGTGCTCGACCGTAAGATCGACTGGATCGTCAGCGATCACGCCTGCTGTTCGGCCGAGCAGAAATGGTCGAAGGACAATCCGGCGAACATCTGGCTGGCGAAAGCCGGGTTTGGCGGCACCGAGTACCTGCTTTCGGGCGTGCTGAGCGAGGGCAGCAAGCGCGGGATGTCCTACAACCACATGGCCGAGCTGCTGAGCTGGAAACCGGCACAGCGGTTCGGCCTGCTCGCCAAGGGCGACATCGCTCCCGGTTACGACGCCGACATCGCGCTCGTCGACCAGCACGAGAGCTTCGTGGTCCGCGCCGCGGAGTCGGAATCCGGACAGGGCTATACGCCGTTCGAGGGCCTCGAGCTCACGGGCCGGGTGAAGGCCACTTTCCTGCGCGGCGAGCTGGTCTATCATGCCGGAAAGATCGTCGGGCCGGCGCGGGGGCAATACTTGCGAAGGCCGCAGCCCTTCACCGTGCTGGAGAAGGCCGCTGCCGCGAGCGCGAGGAGTGAGGCAGGAGCGCACGCCGCAAGGCTCGGCGCGTAATGGCGAGCCGAGGCGCGGGCGAGGGAAAGGACGGCTCCATGCAAATCACCGCTGCCGTCGCGCGCGAGCGATTTGGCCAGTTCAGCATCGAGCAGGTGGAGCTGACCGATCCGCGGCCGGACGAGCTTCTGGTCCGGATCGTCGCCAGCGGCATGTGCCAGACCGACCAGCACGGGCGTGACGGCTATTACAACACGCCTCTGCCGGCGGTATTCGGTCACGAAGGCGCCGGCGTCGTCGAGGCGATCGGCAAAAACGTCACCGGGTTCGCCCCGGGCGATCACGTGGTCATGTCGTTCCCGTGGTGCGGCAGCTGCGCGAATTGCCGACGCCGCATGGAATCGCATTGCTTGAACAATTTCGCGCTCAAGATGCGCGGGACGCGCCCCGACGGCTCGACGCTCATGAGCCGGAACGGTTCGCCGATCTACAGCGCGTTCTTTCAGCAATCCTCGTTCGCAAGCCATGCCATCGCCAGCGAACGGTTCGCGGTCAAGGTGAGGGCCGACGCCCCGCTCGAGCTGCTCGGCCCGTTCGCATGCAGCGGACAGACCGGCGCCGGCGCCGTGTTCAATTCGATGCGGCCCGAGCCCGGTGATGCCCTCGTGGTGTTCGGTGTCGGCGCCGTCGGGCTGTTCGGCCTGATGGCGGCGAAGATCGCCGGCTGCGACCCGATCATCGCCGTCGACATTCATGCCGAGCGGCTCGCGCTCGCACGGGAGCTCGGCGCCACTCAGGCGATCGATCACACGAGCCGTGCCGACGTCGTGGCCGAAATCCGCAAGATAACCGGGGAGGGCGCGCGCCTCTCGCTCGAAACGTCGGCCCAGCCGACCGTCTTTCGCGAAGCCGTCGAGTCGTTGATGCCGGGCGGAACCTGCATCCTGCTCGGCAGCGCGCGCAAGGGAACGGAGGTCTCGCTCGAGATGCCGTTCCTGCAATTCGGCCGCGTGGTGCATGGCGTCATCCAGGGCGAAAGTCATCCGCAGACATTCATTCCGAAGCTGGTCGAGCTGCTGATGCAGGGGAAAATGCCGGTCGATCGCATGATAAAGTTCTATCCGTTGGCCGAGATCAATCGCGCGGCGAACGATTCATCGAGCGGAAAGACCATCAAGCCGGTCCTGCGCATGCTCGATCGTTGAATGATAGGAACGTCGTGGCATCGCTGCGCCTGCTTGCAGACGACCTCACCGGAGCCCTCGACACCGCGGCCGAGTTCGTGGGCCTTTGTGGTCCGTTGGAAGTCCGCTGGGCGGATGAATTGCCCGCGGTTGCCCCCAACAGCCTCGCGATCGACAGCGGCACGCGGGAGCGCACGCGCGCCGAGGCGATCGAGATCGTCCGGGGGCTCGCCCCACTGCTGCGGGGGGCCACCATTGCCTATAAGAAAGTCGATAGCCTGATGCGGGGAGCTTGGGCAGGCGAACTCGCGGCTTGCTTCAGACTTGGCGCCTGGCGGCATTGCATCGTGGCGCCCGCCTTCGCGTACCAGGGCCGCCGAACGCAAGGTGGACGGCAATTCGCCCGAATGCCCGATGGTTCGTGGAGCCCCGCGAGCGGCGATATCGCGGCCGAGCTGCGCGCCGAGGGTTTGGTCGCCGTCCGGGCCGGCCCGGCGGACACCCTCGCGGACGGGATCAGTGTTTTCGACGCGGAAACCGACGAAGATCTCGACCGCGTCGTCGCCGCGGGCCACAGTGCTCCCGGACCGGTGATGTGGTGCGGCAGCGGCGGCCTCGCTCGCGCGCTCGCACGCGGCCACGACGTCGCGGCTTGTTCGAGGCTGAAGCAACCCGTGCTTGGCCTGTTTGGCTCGGACCAGCCGGCGACCGCGGCCCAGCTATGCGCTTGCGAGGTGCATTGGATCAGGTTCTCGGGTCATCGCGAAGACGTCCGCGGCATCGAGCGGCGCCTCGCCGAGACAGGCGTCGCGCTCGTCAGTGCTGAAATCCCGACAGCGATGTCGCGCGCCGCCGCGGCACGCCGGATCGGCGCAACGCTGGGGAGCATGGCGGCCAGCCTGGCCCCGCCCGGCACGCTCATCGTTGCTGGCGGTGAAACCCTGAAAAACCTCTGCACCCGCCTCGGTACGAAGTCGCTGCTGGTAAGCGGCCAGATCGCCCCGGGCGTGCCGCGGTCCGTGATGCAAGGCGGCGTTTGGGACGGAGTCGAGATCGTGTCGAAGTCCGGTGCGTTCGGGCCACCGACGCTCTGGCGCGACCTCCTGGTCGAGAACGGCCTGATGTCCGAGAGGATCGAAGGATGATGCGGCGCCATCTCGCCATCACCATGGGCGATCCGGCCGGGATCGGCCCCGAGATCATCGTCAAGGCGACAGCGAAGCTCCGGGACAGGCTGGCTTCGGGCGACCTGCGCCTGCTCGTGATCGGCAGCGGCCGCGCGCTTCGATCGGCGCAAGCGCAGCTCGGCATTCGCGGGGCCATCCCGGAGGTCGGGGATAGCGAGTGGCCGAATCTCGGCTTCCTGCAGGCGGACCGGGAGGGCGAGCCGATCCGGCCCGGGGTTCTGTCCGCCGACGGCGGACGTTTCGCCTTCAAGGCTGTGGAGAAGGCCGTGCGCCTCGCGCAGGCCGGCCGCATCGACGGGATCGTCACCGCACCGCTGAACAAGGAGGCGCTCAACCAGGCCGGCTATCACTATGCCGGTCACACGGAGATGCTGGCCGAGCTTACCGGCGTACGCGGCTCGGTGATGATGCTTGCCCACGGCAACATGCGCGTCAGTCACGTTACGACGCACGTGGCGCTGGAGGAGGTACCCAAGCGGCTGACGCCCGAGCGGCTGCGCCGCGTCATCGAGCTGACGGACCAGGCCGTGCGCGGTCTCGGCGTCGCGCGGCCGAGGATCGCGGTCGCGGCGCTCAACCCGCATGCGGGCGAAGGCGGCCTGTTCGGCCGCCAGGACATCGACGTCTCCGAACCGACCATCGCCGAGATGGTGAGGAACGGGCTCGATGTCGTCGGGCCGATCCCCGGCGACACCGTGTTCGTCAAGCTACGGGCAGGTCAATACGATGCGGTGGTTGCCATGTATCACGACCAGGGACACATCCCGGTCAAGCTGCTCGGCTTCGAGATCGATCCGGCGACCGGCAAATGGACGGAGCTGTCGGGTGTCAACATCACGCTCGGGCTGCCCATTATTCGCACCTCCGTCGACCACGGCACCGCGTTCGATATCGCGGGCCGCGGGATCGCCAACGAGCGCAGCCTGATCGAGGCGATCGAGTTCGCCGAACGGCTCGCAGCCAACCAGGCGACCGCGGTCTGAGGCTCGGTGCCTCAGACCGACGCGCCGGCGAACAGGCTCTTTTTGATGATCGCGTGGATGCCCCAGTTGCCATCCACCACTTGGGTCACGCCGAAATCCACCGCGATCGAAATCAGCGAAATCGCCTCGTCCTCGGTGAGACCTTTGGTTTTCATCAGGAACGCCCGCATCTTGCGGAAGGCATCCTTGAGCGCGAGATCGATCGAGGACTTCTCGTAGATCACCGACTGGGCGTTGGGCCCGAGCTCTTGCAGGTAGTTGGCGAAGCTGAAGCCGTGCAGCACCCACTCGTCCTGGGTTTCGAGCAGCGGATAATCCAGCTCTGCGAGCGAGCCGGAGAGCGTGTTGTTCTTGTGAAGCACGAGCTGGAAGGTTCCGGTCAGCGAGCATTCGATGGCGGTGCCGCACAATTCCGAGTCGCCTTGCGAGGCATGCGAATCGCCGATCGAGAACAGCGCGCCGGGAACCGCGACCGGATAGTACATCGTCGCACCCTTGCCGATGCGCCAGTTGTCCATGTTGCCGCCGAAATAGCCCGGCGGGATCGAGTCGACATAGTCGGCCTCCTTGGGCGCCACTCCCATCACGCCGAAATGCGGGCGGATCGGAATGCGCACGTTCTTGAGGATGCCGTGGTTCTCCTTGACGGTGCCGTGGTCGACCGGCACGCCCGGATAATCGATGGTCTTGTGCACCACGCCGAACGGATCGGTCTGCGGCGTCCATTGAAAATTATAGACGGCCTGTGCCCAGTTTCGCTGGCCGCTGGTGTCGATCTCATAGATGGTGATCACCTCGCGCGGCTTCGGCTCGGTAATCAACTCCTTGTAGTGAAAGCCCCACCACGCGGCCGCGTTGCTGCCGAACGACTTGCCCGGATAGGCAGGGTTGGCGCAGGGCCGCGGTTTGACGTCCATGATGCGCACTTCAAGGATGTCGCCCGGCTCGGCGCCGCGCACGTAGACCGGCCCGGTGCAGATATGCACGCCGAGACCTTCGCCCGAGCCCCGTCCCAGCAACTTGCCGTCTACCGGACCGGCTCCGCGCCGGTTCACCCCTTTCTTGTCCCTGGTCCACAGGTACACGGCTTCGGCCCCCGGATCGCCCTTGATCATTCGCTCGGCATCGTCATTGGCGTGATGGGTCAACGCCTCGATCGTCACGTAGTCGCCGGAGTCGATCTCGATCCGCGGATTGAGCAGCTTGCTGAAATAGCCCCAGTGGACGGTCTCGGCCGTCGCCGGAAGGTAATGATAGGTCGGCTTGCCGGGCCGCGCCGCCGCGCTTTGCGCCATGGCGGGAGAGATCAGCGATGCGCCGCTCGCACCGAGCGCAGCCGCGCCGCCGGTCGCGACGAAGGCGCTCTTGAGAAAGCTGCGCCGCTCGACATCGAGATCGTCGAGCAGCTTTTGGCGATGCAGCTCGAACTGCGGACAATTGCGATCGTCACCTGCGCACATCGGGGGAAGCCTTTCGTGACCTGAAGGGTTTTGTTTGCTCGCGCGGGAAGCCCAACTCTCAACCAGGCGGCAACGCATCGTCCGCCCACCGGGACGGCAGGCAAGCTGGGATCCGCTCGAACTGGCGCGAATATTAGCGGTTTTTCCGATCGCTCGGAAGCTCAGAATCGACGTCCCGGAAGCGACGATGCATTCGCGGCTTGCGGCCTAAAGCTCAGCAATCGCACGAAGGGCTTCGCACAGCTGCCTGTGCTCCGCGGCGCCCAGCCGGTCGGTGAGGGACCCCTCGTGGCGTGTCGCAAGTTCCGGCTCCAGGGGGCGACCGGCTCGCCCCGAGATGACCGATGGCAAGCAGGATGGAATATAGTACCCCGGAAACGCTGGGCCTCGAAACCGTGCTCGCCGGAATCGAAAAATACCGCAGGATCTTCGGTTCCATGCATTGGCAACCTGCACCGCTGCTCGTCGAGCTTGTTCGCTCGGGCCGCAGCATTGCCGACTGGGAACGCTCCTTATGAACATCCAGGACTTGATCGCCATCGACGTTCACACCCATGCCGAAGTGTCCTGCCGGCAGCCGCATGACGAGGCGTGGCAACCATACGATGAAGCCGCCAGCAGGTACTTCAAGGTGGGGAAACGCCCGACCATTGCCGAGACCATCGCCTACTATCGCGAGAGAAAGATCGGCTTGGTGATGTTCACGGTCGATTCGGAATTCCAGATCGGCGCTCGGCGGATTCCGAATGAGGAGGTTGCCGATGCGGCTCGCGAGAACAGTGACATCATGATCGCCTTTGCGAGCATCGACCCGCACAAGGGACGGATGGGCGTGCGCGAGGCGCGTGGTTTGCTCGAGGCCGGCGTGATCCGCGGCTTCAAGTTCCACCCCACCGTGCAGGGTTTCTTCCCGAACGACCGGATGGCGTATCCGCTCTATGAGGTGATTGCCGAGCACAAGCTGCCGGCGATCTTCCACAGCGGCCATTCCGGCATCGGTACCGGCATGCCGGGCGGCGGCGGACTGCGCCTCAAATACTCCAATCCGATTCACCTCGATGACGTCGCGGTGGATTTCCCCGACATGACGATCATCATCGCGCATCCGTCATGGCCGTGGCAGGACGAAGCGCTTTCGGTCTGTCTTCACAAACCGAACGTCTACATCGACCTGTCCGGCTGGTCGCCGAAATATTTTCCGCCGCAGCTCGTCCAGCACGCCAACGGTCAGCTCAAGCACAAGATGCTGTTCGGCTCGGATTATCCGCTGATCAAGCCCGATCGCTGGATCAACGACTTCAAGAACGCCGGCTTCAAGCCGGAGGTGCACGAACTCATTCTCAAGGAAAACGCGGTTCGCGCGCTCAAGCTTGATGCTTGACGCGCGACGAAAGCCGAACCGGGACCTCAGCCCAACAACGGAGGAATGCGATGAAACCTGATCGTACATTGCTCGCAGCTGCTCTGACGCTGACGCTGGCGCGGCTGGCGGTGAGCGCCGAAACGAGTGTCAAGATCGGCGTCCTCAACGATCGATCATCGGTCTATTCCGACAGTCAAGGCGTCGGTTCGGCCATCGCCGCGCAATTCGCGGTGGACGACCATGCCAAGGAACTGGGCGTGAAGGTGGAGGTGAAAGCAGCCGACCACCAGAATAAGGTCGATATCGGCGCGGGCATCGCGCGCGGCTGGTACGAAACCGATGGCGTCGACATGATCATCGACGTGCCGAATTCCTCGGTCGCGCTTGCGGTCAATGTGCTGGCACGGGATCTCAACAAGGTGCTGATCGGATCGGGGGCGGGAACCGCGGAGTTGACCGGGAAATCCTGCTCGCCGAACACCGTACACTGGACCTACGATACCTGGGAGCTCGGGCATGGGTTCGCCAAGGCCATATATGCTCGCGGCGGCAAGAACTGGTTCTTCATCTCCGCCGACTACGCCTTCGGGAAGGAGCTCGAAGCCAACGCATCCGAAGAGGTAACCGCGCTCGGCGGCAAGGTGGCGGGGTCGGTACGCGCACCAATCGGCACTACCGATTTCTCGTCTTACCTGGTCCAAGCCCAAGCTTCGGGCGCGGATACGATCGCCTTTGCCAACGCCGGCGGCGACCTGTCCAATGCACTCAAACAGGCGGCTGAATTCGGCCTCGCCGGCAAATTCATGATGCCGGGATTTGTTTTCCAGATCAACAACGTGCAGGCGCTCGGATTGCGCGCCGCGCAGGGCGTGCTGGGTCTGATGCCGTTCTATTGGGATCAGAATGACGCCAGCCGAGCCTTCGCCAAGCGGTTCCAGGAGCAGCACCCGCGCAAGCTGATGCCGAACGACATGCAGGCGGGGGTTTATTCGGCGACCTTGCATTATCTCAAGGCCGTGGCGGCGGTCGGGAACGGCCGCGACGGCAAGCTCGTGATCGCCAAGATGAAGGAGCTTCCGACGGACGATCCGCTCTACGGCAAGGGCTCGATCCGAATCGACGGGCGCAAGATCCACCCCGTTCACCTCTATGAGGCGAAGAAGCCGACGGAATCCAAGGGCGAGTGGGATTACTTCAAGCTGATCTCCTCAATTCCGGGAGAGCAAGCGTTTCGTCCCCTGTCGGAGGGCGGCTGCTCGCTGGTCAATCGATGAGCAAGCGGGACGCCGCCGTGTCCGAGGCGATGCCGTCCGCGCCGTTCGCGTCGACCGCCAGACTGTGATCGATCGCCGGCCGGACGGCACGATCCATCTGCGATCAACGGGGGCCCACGCATTCCAGGAGCCCGCCCAATACTCCGTGGACGGCCTCAAAGCCCATCCGCCGGCTCGACCGTGAAGCGGTCGCCGTCGCGTCCCCTCGTCCCCATGGGTGATCATGACGCGCAGGTACGCGCGAAGGCTTATGGAATGTCCGGATGCGGCACTATGCGACCTCGTACTGGGCCGTTTGGATTCCGCTTGCGGCGTCCGAGCGGACGCGGAGCGGAAATACCCGAAGGGCCGGGTTTGACCCGAATGTATGGTCCGGCCGTGCGTTGCAAGAGGTCTTCATCGATCTGGCTGTGAGCGGTCTTGCATCAATGTATCCGGCCTTTGATTGGAGCGCTTTGTGCTCCTGGCCATCATGGATATCAGCGCG
>WNFY01000240.1_pt1 | contig 51379 bp, 36 predicted proteins | sample 5400091 | NCBI WGS metagenome assembly WNFY01 (sample SAMN13153364, study PRJNA577476) | soil metagenome | isolation source: 60 cm soil or saprolite under grassland replicate 1 | place: USA:California | collected 2016-06-15
AAGGATACCAGTCAGAAGGGTTGCAACTTCTAGCATGGCACATCGGAGCGAGAAACGCACGAAGAGGCCGAGGCTCCAGGGAAATATCTCAGGAAGATTCCAGGGAGAATTCCTCCCTTTCTAAGTGCCACTGTAGTGAGGTCAAATGGGTTTTCAAGAAGATATCCAAATTTGCATCTGTTTCTTTCTCCGGTGGAGTTGAAGCCAGCAAGTACCAGCAAATAACACATCAGAGTAACACGATTGCTGTAAAGTGGTAGGTCTGAGTGTTGGACGGGAATTGAAACATACCATCGCTGGTTAAAGGAGTTGCACCTGTTTCACACTACCTCTCGCCTCCGCACTGGCGGATTGAAGCCTTGTTGGGGCACAGAGGCAGCTGTGGTGCAGCGTTTCGGATTTAAGTTTTTTCAAAGGTAACAGGTCATTGACAAGGTCTTGCATGCAGAATTCTGTCAATGACCTGTTACCTTTTTCAATTACTTACATTCGCATACTGGGTATGATCGTGGTAAAACTAGGTATGATCCCCTTTTCCTTAGCGGTGCCAGGAAAAAGTAAATTCTTTTACTCTCGAGAGGAGTCAGTTTTTATCGATGATAAATTTGTTCATTTCAGCGATTTACTCACCGACTTTTGCTGCTAAATTGGCCTGTAGAGCCAGAAGTAAGTAAAAATAAGCTATGTTGGCTTCGTAGGTTATACATTCCAATAAATATGCTCTTATGATAAGTAATACACATGTCTTTTCCTCTTTATCCACAGAACGAGCAAGGTTTTCCACATTGCTCTTTCCCTTCTTATTTAGAATGGATAACCCATGTAGCCAACACAGGGTTACACCACGAGTACCGAGGAGTGACCTGAGCCTTCAACAGCGAAGCAGAACTACCTGAGGAGAGTGTATATCGAGAACCACCGTGTTGTTTTTGGAGTGCTGGAAAGGAACGTTTTCTCTGCCACCTCTTCTGAGGTAGAGGATGGCTTTCGCAGAATGCTTGGAGATACGCTATATGCTCTTGCACCTCTTCATCTGTGAAGAACGAGAGCTGCGTGACAAATGAAGAGCACAAGACCAAAACCATACACTTAACGAACGGATGTGCGTCTTAGCCAGCACAGTACGGTGTTCAGGATGCAAGGAACTTTCTGTCGCCCTGCTTCGATGAGCCTGTTCAGGACAATGCCAGGTTATTTCATCCAGAGATGAAGGGGTAAACGTCTCGTAAGCCAGAAAATAAGACGATCGTTACCGATCTTAGAGAACAGTTCCACGCAATAATCCGAAAAGCCATTATAATAAGGACTACCCCCAAGACTAATACCCTTTCCATATGATTCTCGGATGTGGTTGCCCCTTGACAGTCAAGAAAATTCAACCGAATGGCGTGGGGTGTGCCATGATTGACCGTGCGCCTGAATCGGCTTGAAAGGTGAGTTCAACGCTCCTGCTTGAAGCGCGGCCTTCGTGCAGCAAGAGGGGTATGGGGGTGCTATAAGGAAACCGTAAAGTCATCAGAATGGCGTAAAAGTCAACCGATTAGCGAAAAGGTAGTGCCATGCATCTGTATGGCTTTCAATCCGCTTCTCAGGAGACTGTAGACGTCCTTTCAGGGGTGTGCTTCTCGAGTGGGATCTGTTCTACAATAACCCAGTTGAAGCATGAACCCTCGCGAGAATCCTATGGACATATACCTTTCACAATCGTTGGATCAAAAATGAAGTTTTAGTGTTGGTTTATCAGCCTGGAGGGCCGATTGAAAAGTCTAAAAAGCTGTTTTTGGTCTGAGCATTGCGCAAGGTATTTGTCAATGAGCTCCTGGCGAGGTTTCTTGAAGCAAATAGCGGGAGAAAGATCGCTTCAAAAGCGGTCCCGGCATTTCGGCTGCCTGAGAGAGTGCATGGGCAAGCTCAATGCTTGCTATACTTCGTACAGTCAGGTGAAGGCACCGCGTCAATGATGCTAGACGCCAGTGGGCAGAAACAGTGACGGGAAAAGAGTTGGATAGCCTGTTCTCGCTTGACTCTACGAGCCAGAGTATACGCAAGAAGAGCCTCATTTTTCCGTCAGGACGATTGCCACTCTCGGCTTTCGCTTATCTCGTTGCGCTTAAAACGCAAGCTTAAGCTGTATCGCATGTCACTCCAAGTTATTCATCACTTGCTCACCCAAATCAATCTCCCCACGTACCACGAAGCCCAGGATCAGCCCCATCTTGACTAGATAGGCAATATCCTCAATCTGCTGGGGTGTTACCGGTGCAGAGAGTGCCAGCGTGAGACGCTTTTCCTTATGGATGAGCACAAAGACAGTTCCCCATGTGACTTGTTCCTCCTGGGTGTTTACGAGAGTGAGTACTTGTGACGTGAATGACTCACCGAGAAGATACAGTGCGTGCTCTTCATTCTCAGGGTTCAGGAACAGGATGATGTGTGTTGGTGCGTGACTACTCATGCTTCTCCTCTCAGTTCTACTGTCACTGGCGGATCTTCCTGGACGGTAAAACTCTCTGAAACTTAGCGATGAACTCCTCGAAGAGGTCAAATCGTATCCCTTCATGAAAGATCTCTTGAACCTCTGTGATCGTCAATTGCGCAACAACCGCTGACTCGCGCTCATCCATTTTGAGGATCTCCCTTGCTGGGAAGAATATCCGGGTCCAACTTCAACAAGAACAGGTGTTTCATACCATTGTAGCGGTTTCTCTTGTGCTTCGCAAGTCATATTAGATCCTGGTGTTAGCTTTCAGTTATATTGTCAAAGCGTAAGTGTGGAGTCGAAAATATCATTTATGAGGGAGACACTGACCTCGAAGACACAAGAACAGAAACAAGTGCTGATCTTGAATCGCTTTCTGGCTGGATATCTGAGCTCAGCAGAAGCAGCAGTAAATACGTGAACCGATTGACGAAAGACCAAGAATAGCAAATAATCGCCACCCCTCCTTTATAGCCTGACACCTACCAAAGTAGGTGCTCGAACTCGGCCACAGGCTGATGGAAAAGGGGGTAGGTCAAAATACCAGCCGGGGGATTTTGATGCCCATTCCGTTTTTCGTCTGTATCAGGTCCTCTGTTTCAGGTGTAAATGATTCCCTCTTTTGTGCTGATCTGAGCAGTTTCCCAGTCGAGGACATCGGCCAATTCAGCCTGAAACGCAGCAAGATTTCTCTCTCTGACCGCTTCATCCGGCATCTCCGTATCTTTCCAGATCAACCAGATACTCACTAGCGTTGGAGAATGGTCGTCTTTCAAGACATAGCGTTGAATGGTACCAGGAAATGTATGACGCTGCTCTTTATAAAGTGCTTTCAATTTCTCAACCAATTGCTGCTCTTTCCCAGCACGTATCCTCACCTGTATGTCTGTGCCGAGCACACTACTTTCCCCGCGATAGACCCGCCAATGAGGCTCTTTCTTACGTGGGCGACCGGTAATATTCGGCTTAAACTGCTTCACTGCCTCTGTCTGTAATAAGATTACGTTGCCCACGCGAAATGCAGGGAGTCGCTTCTCTTCGATATATTGATACACTCGCTGCTTTGAAATCCCCAAGATTTTAGCGGCCTGATCTGTCGAAATATACCCAGGTACTTCTGGAAGTTCAATATAATCTGTCATGGGCAAACTATATGTTCGCCAAGCCTTTTGTGTAAGCTGTTTCCAAAACAATACTTGAATTAAGAATAGAAACGATGCTACAATCACTAACATCGACAGGTTACCGGTGGATAAGGAGACAAGGCTACCTGCTCTGGGAATTGTTGCATAGGGTTACTTATTCAGGTGCTGAGAAAGTGAGCTATGCATGACAGCTATGAGTACTCAAAATAGGTAGTTTTGATAGAAAAATGGTAATCTCCTTGCACGTATCTTTAGGGCACTGCTCACTTCTGAGAGCATAAGTGGGTATTCAACTTGGTGAGATGAAGCTGTTTCATAGATGGAGGGAAGATGATTCGCACAAAGTCAAACCAATGGCAAGTACGCATTGAGATGTGCAAGCTCCTTGCGCGGGGTCTCACGTATGAAACGAATTGTGTCTATGGCGATACGACAGATCTCTTACAGCAGGCAGTCAAGGCGTATCTTCTTTACGAGACGAAGCTGTTGCGCTTTAGCAACGTAGGTGACCACTTGGTTGGACGCATGATCTATTTTTACTCCAATGGCATATCGGTGATTGAGGACTTGCAGACGCAGCCATTAGCAAGAGGATGGTGGTGCCAAAGGGAAGTGTTGTTTCGAGGTCAGATACAAGAGACTTTGAAGCGCCCTCCAGAGCAACTCGGGAGTTTTGAAGCGGCAATTGACCACTTTGTTGCTAACGCGCTTATTCCTGAGAGAGGACCCGATTACCATTCAAAAGCTATTGTCGGGGGTGAATTCCAACTTCACGCCCTCGAAAAAATCGTACGCGAAGCAGAGGAATATCCCGTCAATGATCTCATTCAACGCGGATGGCATGTCATCGCGGTGGAATATCAAAGCGAGCTCAGTATGGGTGGAGAACTCATGAACCGTAAAGCCTGCTTAGTGCTGGGTCACCCAGATGCGCAAGCAGCTAGGTACACGCTGAACTCAGACCATTACAAAATGTCATAAATATACGGAAAGATACGAGTATAAACGTTTTTCCTCATCTTCCTCGCCGAGACCGTTCTAGAGGATAACGTTACAAATGGCATCAACGTATCGGAAGATGGCATGCAGACCAATGCTTTGGGAGAGACAGAGGTAATTCGGAACATTTTTCTTACTGATTGAGCGCGAAGAGAACTATACTAGAGAACAGGATGCGTGCTTCATGGAACAACAAGCGGCGATCGCGGCAGTTATTGCGGAACTCTTTGATCAACAAGTAGATTTCCTGCAGCGATTAGTACGAACAAAGAGCGCTAATCCCTTTACTCCCGATACAACCTCCCCTGATGTTCCGGTGGAAGAGGAAATGGCGAGGGTAATATCCCAAGAATTGCATCATCTTGGCTTTCCAGTAGCATTGCATGGAGTCTCACCTCAACGACCAAATGTGCTTAGTTCCCTCTCAGGATCGGGTCATACTGAGAAAACGCTCATATTAACCACCCATATGGATACGGTGATGCCAAGCGAAGACTACACGCGCAATGCTTGGGAGCCTGCGATCGAGGATGGGCGTTTGTATGGGCTGGGTGTCGCTGATGCGAAGGCCCAGATTGCCATCTTCATTTACGCAGCTTATGCCTTGCATCGAGCAGGCATTAAGCTTGCAGGAAATCTCACACTTGCTTTTGTGGTTGATGAAGAGATTGGGGCGTGCTCCCCATTCGGGACGCGTTACCTGTTGGACCAAGGTCTACTACATGGGGATGCCGTAATCGTCGGCGAGCCGGGGAATGACAAAATTGCCATTGCACATCGCGGCCTCTATCGCTTTCGTATTCAGACGCGAGGAGAGGCGACACATACGGGACTCAAAGCTTGGGAACAAGGGACACGAGGCTACAATGCCATTCTCGATATGGCCCGTATCGCTCTGGTGTTGTCAGAATGCTCACTACCTATAGGATACTCAGTTGCTTTCCCGGGTCGGAAATCAGTTTTGACATTTCCCACTTTGATTCGCGGCGGCCATGGAATTAATATTGTGCCAGAAGCCTGTGAGGCATACGGTGAAGTTCGTTTATTACCCAACATATCGGTGGATTGGATCAAGCGGCTCATTGAAGAGAAGCTCCAGGAGCTTGCAATCAAGGACTATCACCTAGATGATCTCGTTGCAATACCAGCGGTCGAAACAGATCCGAAGTCAGAGGTTGTGCAAGCATTGGTTAGAGCAGTGGAAACGGTTACGGGTGTAAAACCACGTCTAGAGGGAGCTGGTCCAGCGTGCGATGGCTGGATGTTTATCACGCGAGGGATTCCAACGATTTGTGGCTATGGGGTGGCGTGCGGAGGAGTGCATGGAGTGGACGAATGGGTCGATTTAGAGAGTATACGCAGAGTCACAGAAATATATGCTCATGCCATTATGCAGTATCTTGAGTAGCAATGAGTTTGGTTCCAGAGTGCCTTTCATTACCTAACAGATTTCTACAAAATAATGATCAACTGGCAAATAGTTGTATATGAACAAAAATATCAGAGATTTCAAATGAGCCAGGAAAGAAAGCGAACTCTCTAGATAAACGCAAGCTGCTGTTCACAATAAACAAGGGCACTCGGAACTGGTTGCCTTATTACTACATTTTGCCCTATTTATGTCACAATGTTTTCATAACAACTGTGAGTAGATTTGGCACACTGTCTCCTCCAACTGCGTGTTTTACGCCAGAGCTTGCGCCAATTGCTCTCGCTGAGCTGCAACTTCTGCTTACAGTTCAACTAAACACTCCTGAGATATTAACATTTATCTATCGTTACTAACACAAAGTAATTAGAACATACGAACTAAGTATCAGCAAAATAGGCAAAATGATAACTGAAATGATTACTAATGATATTCCGTTTTTACGGTATTATCTGTATGCTTTCTATAGGACTGTCTATGCTCAACCTGAGCAGTTACAATGTTACAAGGAAAGCGAGGATAATAATATGAGCCCACAACCTCTATTATGCCGTCGTCCACTGATACCCGGTGAATCCCTACCATCTCTTCTTGCACGCCTAGCTAAGTTTAATAACTATGAACCTCGAAGGATATTATCGTCAATAATATGGGAATCAGGAAAATTTGCATGTCAAGCAAATCCAGGATATTCATATCAAGCTTCTCAATTTAATTGGCTTGGAACTTTAACTAGCATTGCGCCTTACGAACTATATAAGGCTACAGTTCACTTTTTTGCATCTGTACTTACTCCACCAGATGAGGAGATTGAGCTCTTAGAACTATCTAAGGGTCTATCAGTTCCCCTACTATCAAGAGCTATGATTAAAAAGCATTTACGGCCGGAACGTGCAGTACAATATTGTCCATTGTGCTTAAAGGTTGCCGCTTATCATCGTCTCATCTGGCTCCCTATTGCCTCTGCCGCTTGCCTGGAGCACAAGTGTTTATTAGTGAACTTATGCCCGGGATGTGGAAATTCTGTCAGGATTCGAGATATCATTGAAACGCGTTGTTCGAGCTGCAAAACCAACTATACTGAAGCCGAGCCAATATCAATCGAAAACGATAGTTTTGGATTCTATTCTCAAAGTGTGATTCAAAATTGGCTCAATGCCCATGCTAGCCCTATTTCAACAATCTACTCTCTACCGCAACAAATACCAAGGAATCTCTTTCGCATAATTGACGGAATACGGTTTTCCCTATTGCATGTGAACCAGGATTGGCCTTTATTGCATAACATAAATATCCAACGACTTTCCTTAAGTCTGCCAACTGATGGTTTACAAATCCTTACCGCTGAGCAAAGTTATTGCCTCTATGCTACTTCATGCAAAGGAATCATCAACTGGCCAGTGGGTTTTCATCAATTTCTAACGGAGTACCGGAAGCGTGAAAAGAAAAGTCGATTTCATAATGAAGCTATTTACCATGGTCTAAGTGATGAATTGGGCACACTTTATAGCCAATGGATTAATAAACGCTGGAAACACGCTGCCATGGAATTTTTGCAGCAAGCTTTTTATCAGTTTTTAGCAGATAATCATCCCTCGCTTGCATCAGCAATATGTTTAACACACTATAGGAATACACCGGAACTTGCCGACAAGTTACGCTATATGAGTCTTAATGAGGCAGTAAAATTTCTTGGTACTTCAGACGAAAGACTCAAACTCATGATCCGGTCAGGGCGTCTGTTATCGTATACGGAGCAAGGCAAATCGCGTATTGTGCTTGTAAAATGCGAAGATGTTATAGAGTTACGCAATCAGTGGGAACTGGCAATCGACCTCAAAGAAGTCGCGAATTGGTTGGGGCTCACAAAAAAGGTTGTGCTCCAACTAGTGCAGATTGGTTTGCTAGCTGCTCAACAAAGTAACGCTGAAGGCTTCTATTGGATGTTTAGCCCAGCCGATGTAACTGAATGCTTAAAGCGCATTACGGAACGTGCGACCTATTGCTCAATTGTAGAAGACGGTAATAGAGAAAATATGCTCTCTTTAAGAGAAGCCTCTAGGCTACTACAGAATAATATGGGTTCAGGAGCAATAGCAAATACACTTCAGAAGGTCGCAGAAGGCAATCTACGCGCTTACATTCAAACAGATAAAAAGCTTCAACTTGGAACACTATTATTCACTCGTTGTGACATTGATACATATATAGAAACTATAAAAGCCGAGAAAGGCTGGATTAACCGTCATGAAGTCGCTAACATTCTAGGCATCAATATTAAATCTGTAGTGAGTTGGATGAGAGCGGGGTTGATTTCGCCTGTTATTGTCGAGTGGCAAGCACACTACTTTGACAGACAAGCTATTGAGAAACTCAAAACCACCCTTGTGCTATCTGCAGAGGCATCTAACATTCTAGGCGTGGATAGGCGAGACGTACGCATTTTAATTCGGCAGGGACGACTAAAGGCTCTAAGAGGACCAGCTATTGATGGCTCTTTGTACTATGTTTTTAGTCGCGAAAGTCTTCTAGAATGGAAAAAAGCACGAGCCACATTGAAGGAAGCTAGCCAGCTGTTCCAGGTAACTGAACAGAAGCTCCTCTATTGGATTACTCAAGGCAAATTTCCCCTGCCTGAGAATGAGAAACAGCAACCATTGTTTTTCTCACTTCAAACTTTATATATGTACAGGGAACAGAGGCAGAAGGATTCTCCCAATAATATCGCTTGCGCGTATCAAGCACACTAACAGAATAGTCGAGTACGATTCTCCATTGGAGGTTGCTATGCCAGTCAGAAAAGTCACCAATCGCGGCGGGAACATCATAGGTTCGTTTCCGCCGCAGATAAAAGGAGAGAAAGTAAGGTATGAGTCCACTATTGAGCGCGATCTCGTCTACTTCTTTAAATTCGATCCCGCAGTGATTACATATTATGCTCAGCCAATGGTCATTGTAGGAACAGATGCTGAAGGGAATACCCATACGTATACACCCGACTTCCTGGTAGTGCGTACCAATGGTAAAGAAATCATAGAATGTAAACCGGAAGCACTTATCAATAGCTCTCATGCTCAACAACAGATAGCCATAGGCCAGGAATGGGCTGCTAATAACGATCACGATTTTGCTATCGTTACGGATGCGAATTTGCGCGCAGGACACACTCTTGAAAATCTAAAAATCCTGTGGCGCTATAGCCGTGAGACGATCCCGACCGCTACCCTCGCACGTAGCATCGAGTATATGGAAAAGCATCCTGAGGGGGTATTATTCCAAGACCTGACCTTGTACTTGTCCACCTTAGCGACTCAAGCGGCGCAGCAGCCGTACATGCAAGCGCCACTTATCTATAACATGCTTTTTCGACACATTCTATCTGTGGAGTTGATGGTGCCATTTACCTCGGCAACACTCCTCAGGCGTTGCCAGACTCCCACAGCGGCTCCGCTCACGTATATTCGTCCTCTGAATAACCGATAGGAGGTTCCCCTATGGCCCGACGGCGTTTTACAGTAGGGACACGATACATGTATAACAAACAGGTCTTCGTTGTGCGCGAAATGCTCGTAAACGGAGGAGTTTCAGTTGAGAATCTCAGTTTCGGTGGACGCGTTGTAATGACACAAGATGACCTCGGGGAGATATGGGCACGGGGAGAGATAACGTTTGAGGTGTCTGGTCCTCAGACGAAAAAATTTCAAGATAGCCCGTTGTCAACTGCATACAAGATTACTGATTTCCAGCAGCTTCCACTAAGGGGACGGGATGAAGCATGGCGGAAGTACCAGATCCTGCTGCCGATCCTGGCACGTCCCCGGTGGGAGCGAACGAGGGATTTTATTGAAAATCATGCTGCGTCTCTCAACCCTGGTCCAAAACTGGATACTTCCTCTCCTACCCCGATCAAAAAAAATCCGCGCAAAGGAAAGACATTAGGTCAGGCCACAAGCCGTTCGAGCATCGAGCAGTGGCTGTATTCCTTCATCGAGAGCGGCTATGATATCCGCTCGCTCGTGCCTGCCACAGATCTACAGGGCGGGAAAGGAAAACACAGGCTGGATGCAGATCTCGAGAAGATCATTGATGGCGTGCTTGCAGAGTGCCAGGCCAAACCGAAGCACCGGACAGTCAAAGATGTACACCTGCTAGTGGTCAACCGCGTGGCGGAGGAGAATCGCTTCCGCAGGCTAGAGGACCAGCTGACACTGCCCGGCAGGACAACTATGTACCGCCGCATCCAAGAGAAAGGAAGCGCCTCCATTCTAAAGCGCCGGGCGAGCAGGCTAGAAGTGCAGGCCGAGAGTCTGGTCTCCCATGGACCGAGGCCCACACGGATTTTGGTGCGCGTGGAGATTGACGACACGACGCTTGACCTAATCGTCGTCGATTTAGTTGACCGCTTCCCCATTGGCCGTCCCACGCTGACTTTCGCGCTTGATGCGTACAGCGGCTTTCCCTGCGGCGTCCATGTCGGATTTGAGCCGCCCAGCTATGAAGCTGTACAGGCCTGTCTGCTTCACAGTATCCTTCCGAAGCCCGATTGCCAGAGCATCTATGGAACCAAGCACCCCTGGCCTACTTACGGGCTGCCCGAGGTATTAGTTGTAGATGGTGGGAAGCAGTATACCTGCCACGATTTAGAGGACGCCTGTGGCCAGCTCGGAATCATTCTTGAGCAGATGCCGGTGAAGAAAGCCTGGTTCAAGGCACGGGTCGAGCGTTTTTTCAAAACGAACAATACAGGCCTGATTCATGGTCTGCCAGGTACCACGTTCTCGAGTATACTTGATCTAGGCGATTACGATCCCTCTAAACACGCCTGTATTTCTCTCGATGGCTTTATGGAACTGCTCCACGTCTTCCTGCTGGATGTGTACGCACAGGAGTGGCACGAGGGGGTAGGAGGGGGATCCGGCGGGATACCCGCGAAATTATGGGAGGAGAGCATGAAAGATGGGTTTGTACCCTGTCTGCATCATGATGCTGATGAGATGCGCATCCTCCTATATAACAGCGAGAGACGTACCGTACAGCGCAGTGGAATCGACTTTGAAGCGCTCCGCTATCAAGACACTGTACTACTTGAACCACTCCGGCAACGCCTGCAAAAGAGGAGGAAGGACCGGGGCACCATCAATCCAGCAGGCCAGAACGGGGACGACGACAGGGCTCACGTCAGGGTCAATCCGGCAGATCTAAGTAGTATTCATGTGTACGATGACGATCCAGAGAACCCCAAATGGCTACGTATACCTGCTGTAAATCAGGAATACACAAAAGGTCTGTCTCTGTATAAACACCGTGTCATCCGCAGCTATCTACTGCGAAAGAAGAAAGAGGTGAATATCTATGAGTTGGCTGCGGCCAAACAACATATCCAAGAAATTGTTGACCGTGAGTATCAATTGACCCGTAAGGGGCGCAGAAATTTGGCCCGCTACCGGGGAGTGAATGCCAACCCACCTCCTCAAGAGGTGTCAGATCCCCCTGCGTCTCCGCCTCTTGAGGCCGGACACATACCCGCGCCACAGCCAGGCGCTGAGAGAGGAGGAAACGGGAGAAGGGGCAAAACGGGTGGGGAGACACCTGTTGGAACTCCGGCTTCAAAGGGCCGGAAGAAGAGGGAAGGGAGGGGAAACAGCTCTGCGCCACCTCAGGCTGATGCAGACACTCTTCCAGAACAGACTACAACGGCAAAAATCCCTAGCCGCGAAGGCTGGGGTGGAGATTACAATTTGCCCTAGTGTTACAGGAGTTGTCTCTGAAATGCAGCCCTGTAAGGGCTTTTACCGGTAAGAGATGCTTCCTCAGAGCGGAAGGAGATTGTCTTGAGTACTCAACCCCACGCCGATGATTCGGCATCGAAGATGCTCTCGCGGGAGGAGATGTGCCAGCTTCCCGGATCTGAACGTCGCCGTTATGTGGAGCGCATACGCATATTTTATCCTCGCTGGCATGCCATTACAAATGAGATCAGCCGCTGTCACCAGCTATTTCCACTGGCAGCCGAGCCCGAATGCCTCTTGCTTGTAGGTCCTCCTGGAGCAGGAAAAACCACCCTGCTGGCATCCTATGCCCAACAGTTTCCGGCAGTTTTCACAGAGAGCGCTACGCTACGGCCTGTCGTAATGGCGACAACCCCCTCGCGGGCAAATGTCAATAACTTAGAAACAGCTCTCCTCACTGCTTTAGGTGACCCTGCTGCCGATAGGGGCTCAATAGGCAGTAGAGAACTCCGACTCATTCGATTTTTCAAAGAGATCTGTCGGGTAGAGATGCTTATTTTGGACGATCTCCAACACTTCTGGGACAGACGGAGTAAGACAATTTTGCTTGATGCGAGCAACTGGCTGAAAACCTTTATTAAAGAAACGAAAGTCTCCTGCGCGCTTGTGGGGCTACCAGGTGAAGCGGAAGCAGTGGTGAACACCAACTCCCAGCTGGCGAGCTTATTTGGCGATCCATACAGACTGAGCCCATTTGAATGGGACGAAACAGATCCTGCATCTACCAGGGATGAGTTTCGCACCTTCCTGGCAGAGCTCGAGGATCGCTTACCACTGAAAAGACCATCACACCTTGCCAGCTATGATACGGCATTACGCTGCTATGCCGCAAGTGATGGCATCCTGCGGTATCTGATGGCGCTCATCCGGAGGGCAACCCGCCTAGCCCTGGATCGGGAACAAGAGTATTTAGACCATAATCTCCTGTCCGAAGCTTTTAATGGCCGTCTCGCGAGTGAAAGACGCGGTGTTCCCAACCCATTTACGGGCGAGTTGCCGGACCTCGAAACGATCAAGAAAAACAGGGTGGCGAAACAGGAAACAGGAGCTGGAGAGGGAACAAATCGACGCAGTCAACCCCGTGATCCCTATAGCCCACCGAGAGAGAGCTCGAAAGATATTTTTTAGTGCTAAAGAGAGCTGTAGACTGGGGCCCATAACTGAAGCTAAGTACCTCTATCTCCTACTGTCGGCCCTACGGAGGAAGGATGAGTATTCAGCAACCAATGCTCTTGGGGCGAACGTCGCTACAGCCTGATGAATCATTACCATCCCTGGTAATTCGGCTAGACAAGTTGAATTATGATGACTCTCCTGGCATCTTGCCACGGATAATACGAGAAGGAATTGGCGGGCAACCCTTTCTAAGAGACCAGGTGATGTTTCCCCGGCGGGCCGTGATGTTTCAGCGTATTGCCAGCTTCACAGGCGTCGATGTCTCCGAGATCTATGCAAGCAGCAATCATCACTTTGCCGAAGTCCTAACCCCTCCAGGGCAAACTATTGAGTTAGAAGAAATAACCGGAGATGCTCCCGCACCTCTCCTCTCTCACCCACTGGCAGCCAAGCAGCTTCGTCCGGCACACGCCGGGCAGTTCTGCCCGGCCTGCCTGAGAGAAGCCGCCTACCACCGCCTGGCCTGGATGCCACTTGCGGTATCTGCCTGCCTAAAGCATCGGTGCCTGCTCATGAACCGGTGCCAGAGGTGCGGCAGGGCAGTTAGTATTCAGGATATCGTCGAGACCCGGTGCTGCCGATGCGGCGATCACCTGGCCGAAACTGAGTTGATCCCTCTAGAGGATGACGCCGGATTACATTTTCAGCAGATTCTCCAGTCCTGGTTTATGGAGAGCATCACCCCAGATGGACTGCATCTCCTCCCTCAGGAAAGCCCAAGAGCACTGTACCGGGTGGTTGATGGGCTACAGTGGGCAACGAGGATGTTAGAGGGATCTGAGTGGCCATTTCTACACCGCATTAATGCGGGTTCACTCCAGGGGCAAATTAAAGGTCAGCGGGCACTCACTCCCTATGCAAATTACTGCCTCTATGCCACAGCCTGTAAGGGGATAATGAACTGGCCAGAGGGCTTTTATCAGTTTCTCGATGCCTATCGGGGTCAGATGTGCCGGGAGAAATCTACTGGTGGTGGCCCAAAGGCTGATCTGGGCAATCTTTATACGCAGTGGCTGCAGGAATACTGGCAACATCCTGCGTTTGAGTTCGTCCACAGCGCGTTCGAACATTACTTTATACGCTCCTATTCCTTGAGTAGTGCGGTAGCGCGTACAAATCTCTGCCAGGAGCGTCCAGACGTCATGGAGCGGTTCTCGCTCGTGAACATCGCAGAAGCAGCCCGTCTTCTGGAAACAACGCCTACAATGATCAATACTCTCCTGAAGGTTGGGAGATTAACCTACCAGACTCAGGGGCCGACCAGCAAACGGCAGTACAGATTCGTGAGCCGGCGAGAGGTGCTAGAACTCTGGAGCGTGTGGAATGAAGCAGTCAACCGCGCGCAGGCAGCAGAGTGGTTGGGTGTCACTGAGCGGATGGTTGTAGATTTAGTGAACGCAGGTCTGCTCTCTGCAGAGCGTTGCCCAGCAGAGGGATATCCTTTCTGGGCATTTAGCCGATCATCTCTACTCCGATGCTTGGAAAGCGTATCAAAGCACGTAGAATGTCGCCCATTTCAGGAGGGTGATTGCAGAGATTCAGTGGTCGATTTGGCCGGTGCAGCCCGGCTTCTCTTTGTTATTGGGTTGAATGCAGTATCCATCTTATCCAATGTGGCAGAAGGGAGACTGCCAGCCTGCCAGATAGAGGGGCAGGAACTTAAACTGGGATCGCTGCTCTTTGACCGCTCTGGTATTGAGCAATACATCCATAAAATAAAATCGGAAAATAACTGGGTCAGTCGAGAGGAACTTACAAAGCTTCTGAAAGTCAAAGATGTGACGCTAACGCGCTGGGTTAGAGAAGGACTCATTTCGCCAACTACCGTACTTGGAGGCGCTCAATATTTTAGCCGGGATTCGGTTGAGGAGTTTATGGGGGACCACATCACTACAGATGAGACGGCAGAGATGCTCAATGTTGGTAAGCTTACCGTGCAGAAATGGGTACGCCTGGGAAGATTATCTGAAGTCTGTATAAGCGGCCCCAATATTGATGGTTATCACTCATATCTCTTCAATAAAGCAAGCCTCATACAGTGGCAAAATGAGCGACTCCCTTTTGGTGAAGCTGTACGGTTATTAGGGGTAAGTAAAGCAACACTCCACCAGTGGGTTAGCGAGAGGAAAATAGAACCGCTAGAAGGCATGGGCGGCAAACAGCGGTGGTTTTCGAAAGAAGCAGTTCTGGTAATTCGAGAGAACACCAAGCAAAATAAATGATAAAGAGAGCTTTTCTTCCCATTGGTGTTCTTTGCCCTCCGTTCTGGCTTAAACTTCTGTGTAGGAAAGTATCCTGAGATAGTCATTTATTCCTCTAATGCTTGCATCAGATGGTCCTGTTAAGGTAAACTACAGGACAGCAGAACAGTTCACTGATTATCCATACGACCTCTCGTTTTACATTGGTAAAGAGGAGAGACACGGCCTTCATGGCAACCTGAGTGTTCGATTCGGTCAGGAAATGATGCACGTTCTGCTCAAGTATGCCAGGAGATGATTGGAAGGCGTGGCGAAGGATCAATGGCAATGAACGCAACTACCCTCTCGCTCGATCAATTGTGGCAGGAAGTTGGTTTCGAGCCCAACCCTAATCAGCGCGAAGCTATTCTGCACGTAGATGGTCCCCTTTATCTGCCTGCCGGCCCAGGCTCCGGGAAAACGCGAGTCTTACTCTGGCGAACATTAAATCTGTGTGTGTTTCATGGGGTAGGCCCAGAAGAAATTTACTTATCCACCTTCACCGAGAAAGCGGCGCACCAGCTGAAGGAAGGTCTAAGAACCCTCTTTGGCATCGTAACGAACCACACGGGGGTTCCTTATGATCTCTCGAAGATGTACATAGGCACCGTGCATTCATTGTGCCAGCGCCTGATTGCCGATCGCCGATTTTACCCGAATCGGCATCGCGGCAGAGTACCCTCGCTGCTCGATGAATTAGCTCAATACTTCTACGTGTATAAGAACCGGATGTGGGCTGAGTTAACGCAAGTGGCCGGACTCGAAGATCAGGCAAACCTGAAAATCACCTCGCTCTTCGGCGGCAATGGCTCATTGTCGAAATATCTTGCAGTTACGAATAGTCTCATGCTCTTCAATCGCTTGTCGGAGGAGTGCATAGACCCCCAGGTTGCTATACAGCAAACGCCGGAGCCAACTTTAAAAGCGATGCTGGAGATGTATGCCATCTATGAACACTCACTCGGTTCCGCAAGAGGGACTGCCCTAACCGACTTTTCGTTGCTCCAACAAAAAGCGCTGCAGGTACTCGACGGCTATGCCGACGCGAGTAGCGTCTTCAAGCATGTGATCATCGATGAATACCAGGATACCAACACTATCCAGGAGCGCCTCTTCTTCCGACTCGCTGCTGGCCACAAAAATATCTGCGCGGTTGGCGACGATGACCAGGCTCTCTATCGCTTCCGCGGAGCGACGGTGGAGAACTTCGTGCAATTTCCTGAGCGCTGCCAGTCTTATCTCGGAAAGGACCCCACGAAAATACCGCTGTCTACGAACTACCGATCGCGCGCCGACATCGTGAGGTTCTATACAGATTTCATGGGAGGGTGCGATTGGGAGATACCCGATCACCCGTCTGGATCGTACCGCGTTACGGGGAAGAGCATTCACGCGCACAGCACCGACCAGAGGACTGCTGTTGTCGCTACCACTGCAACTGCTGCCGATACGGCCTGTGCTGAGATCGCCGGGCTGGTCAGAGAACTCGTCGAGACAAAAAAAGTGGAGAATGTGAACCAGATCGCGTTTTTATTTCCCTCTCTCAAGTACAACGGCGAGATGAATGTACATGTCAGGCGGATGAAAGAAGCGTTAGAGCGCGAAGGGTTCCGCGTCTACGCACCGCGTGCGGGACGCTTCCTTGAAGTGGATGAAGCAACGGCGATCTTTGGTCTCTTTATGCATATCTTCGGAAAACCCACACGCGGTCTCTTCTCAAGTGCTGACTATGCCCAATTTCATGCCTGGGTCGATAGAGCTTACGACCTGGCTCGAGATCTCATACATGCCGATCCACAACTCGCACGATATATCCGGGACCGTGAGAACGAGATCACCGTGGCTGTCGCTGATTATAAGAGCCTTCTTCAGATTGCCTCTCGTAATGGGTGGGATCTAAGCAGTCCGTATGTCATCAGCACCATGAAACGCTCGCTTTACACTGCCCCAGGACTCTCAGAGCGTGCAAAAAAGGCGCTCGCGAGTGCTTACTTCGAGAAACTCGTTCAAGCTCGTACCAGCCAGGGAACGCCATTTACGCTGGACTATATTCTCAAGCGCGCTACCTCGCTCGACTGGAGTGTGCTCGACCTCTTCTACCGAATGTGTGGGTTTCATTATTTCAAGCAGATGTTTGACCTGGCCGAACGGGGCGAAGATGAAGGCCCGATCTGCAATCTCGGGCTCATCTCCCAGCATCTAGCCAAATTCATGAATGAGTACACGCCTATTCTCACTGCGAACTATTTCGTCGATGACAGATTCGATCGGCTTTTCTTTACATCTTACCTTTACGCACTGTTTCGACGTAGCGAGTCAGAATATGAGGATGCTGAAGATCCCTTCCCCAAGGGACGCATCCCGTTTCTCACGATTCACCAATCGAAAGGGCTTGAGTTCCCTGTGGTCGTACTGGGAAACCTCCGCAAGGACAATCACGGTCCTCCAAAGATCGAAACGTTGATGCAGCCGCTGGTGCAGAGAGAGAGTGAGCCGCTGGAGCGGATGGCCGAATTCGACACCATGAGGATGTTTTATGTCGCGCTCTCACGCGCAAAAAATCTGCTGGTGCTGGCGCATTTCAAGGGGCCAGGCATCCGAATCAACGAGCCGTTTCGAACCATGCTGAACGAGAAGTTTCCTCGTATTCCAGGCTTTGTTCTGGACACAGTACCAGCGGCAACAATCGACAGCGAAGCCCCACCGCGTAACTACTCATATACAAGCGACTACCTGCTCTATCAAAAATGTCCTCGCCAATATATGATTTTTCGCAAATATGGCTTTGTCGCATCACGTTCGCAAACTATGATGTTCGGCTCACTCGTCCATCGAACGATGGACGATTTGCACCAATACCTTATAGCAAAGAGGATGCATCCATGATACCAGCAGAAGATGATATCGAAAAGCTCATTCTTGATTTCTTTGACGAAAACTTCGAAGCTCTACGTCTCGAAGCAGGCCACTCGCTGGCTCCCGAAGTGAAGGCTACTGCCCTCTATCAGGTTTTGCTCTACTGGAGACGACTGAGGGATGTCGCAAGTCGAGTGACGGACACCGAGGTGAGGCTCAACCTGCCTGAACAGATCTCACCACGAGGACGAAAATTCGGGATTGAGGGAGTCGTCGATATTGTGCGCGAAATTGACCGGACGATAATGTACGATATCAAAACCCACGATGTGGATGCAATTCGGGGCAATCTAGATACCTACGAAAAGCAGTTGAATGTGTATGCTTACATCTGGCAAAACCTGCGAGGCCAGCCACTCGATGAAACGATCGTGATCTCAACGAATTACCCCGAGGTGATCAAAGAGGCTTTAGCGAGTGAAGACGAAGCTCGCTTAGAGTACGAACTTCCACGTTGGAATCCTCTTGTCGAGATCCCATACAGTGTAGAGAGCGTCGAGGAGACGATTCGAGAATTTGGTGAAGTTGTCGATGCGATTGAAGATGGCAATTTTGCTGCACCATCACAGAGCAGACTTCCTGGTACGAAGACAATCTTCGCAGTAAACGTCTGCCGGAACTGCGATGCTCGTTTCTCATGCGGGTCGTATCGCTCCTACGCTCTCTCGGCGCAGAGAACGGTGGAGCGCACCTTTCCGACATACTTCAACGATATAGGCACCGAGATAGAACGCGGTGAGTGGGTAATCGCCGCTCTGGATGTTACTCCGACATCTGCCAATCTTGACGAATTAGCCTAAAGAAAGAGATAGCATATGACCATGCAAAAACTTCGACCCTCTAATACCTTAATGCAAGACCGACTGGCAGAGCTGCAATCGATCGTTCCAGAAGCCTTTGCGGATGGGAGGATCAACTGGGATATTCTAAAAGAATCATTAGAGGGCTTTCTGGAAGAAGAGGGCACAGCTGCTGAACACTTTGGATTATCCTGGCCAGGCAAGCGAGACGCTCGTCGGCTCGCTGCATTGCCGAGTAAGGGAACGCTGAGACCTTCCATAGGTGAAGGAATAAATGAAGATACAACCGGCAATATTTTTATTGAAGGAGATAATCTAGAGGTGCTCAAGCTTCTCCAAAAGAGCTACGCTGGTCGTATTAAAATGATCTATATCGACCCACCTTATAATACAGGTAGCGATTTTGTATATAAAGATGACTTCGAAGAGCCGCTTGAAGATTACCTGAAGAAGACTGGACAGAGCGATGAAGAAGGAAAATTGCTAACAACAAATATGAAAGCAGACGGTCGTTTTCATTCTTTATGGCTTTCAATGATGTATCCTCGATTATATTTAGCAAGGCAACTTCTTAAAAATGACGGTTTTATTTTTGTTAGCATTGATGACAATGAAGTGAGCCGACTCAGGATGTTAATGGACGAAATATTTGGAGAGGAGAATTTTATTGCCCCCTTCTATATCAAGGTGAGATATGAAGGCAAAACATTAGTCGAAGATATGGTAATCCAAAAGTTGGTTGAAACTGTTTTGGTTTATCGCAAGTCAGCGAGCGCAAAACTCATACAAGAAGAGGATAAGTACAGCTATGACAAATTTATTTACAAGGTAATCGAAAAAGGAGAAGCCAAAACTATTACTTTGGGTAACAAAAGGGTTGATATATTTGAGCCTGATGCTTATGAAATTGTTGAAATTCCACCTTCCCCTGACGGTTTAAAAGAAATATGGGCTTCCGGAAAGATACTCGACGGAAATTCTTCAGGCAGATTTTTTAGGGACTACTTAACTGATAGAAGCAAGAGCGATGGGTACCACATTCTTTATAAAGTATACGGCATAGGGAATGATAGGCTTAACTTCCGATATTTTACTGGCCCTAAACGAGAGGGGGCCACAAAAGGCAAATATTATCAAGGGGTTCCAAAGGATGTATTAGAGCACCCTGACGAATCTCTCAAGCAGAAGCCAATCGAGAATTTTTACGATATGGCAGACGCATTTGGTAATATTCGTCTTGAAGGCGGTGTTGAGTTTAGATCAGGTAAAAAGCCTGTAAAGATGCTGAAAAATTTTATGAGTTATGTTGTTAACTCAACTGAAAATGAAATCATATTAGACTTTTTCGCAGGTTCTTGTACTACGGCACATGCGACATTGGAACTCAATCAGGAGGATGGAGGAAACAGGCAATTTATTTGCATACAGCTTCCAGAGGCAGCCGATAACCAAGAGTTTTCAACCATTGCGGAAATTGGTAAGGAGCGTATACGCCGCGTTATAGCCAAATTGAAACGCGATAATGGAGGAAATTTGAACTTATGGCCCCGTGAAAGTCCCGAAGATTTAGGTTTTAGAGTGCTTAAACTCGACCGCTCTAATTTTAAGAGCTGGCAGGACTATCAGGGCGAAAGTATCCAGGAACTCGAGACGCTCTTCGATAAGATTGAAACCCCGCTTGTAGAAGGGTGGCGCGAGACAGACCTGTTGACGGAAATTCTGCTTCTGCAAGGATTCCCCCTTGACAGCGCCATCATCCCGCAGGATTCATTCACAAGCAATAACATTCTGTTGGTCGATTCCAGTGCTTGTGCCCATCGCCTTTTTGTTTGTCTTGATGAGAAGATCGCAGACGGAACAATATCACAATTAAGGCTAAATTCTGAAGATGTCTTCGTTTGCCTTGACAGCGCACTTACCGATCAATCTAAGATGCACTTGGCAGATGTTTGTAATCTCAACATTATATAGGTGGTGCAGTTTATGGAGCGGCCATTGCAGATCAAATTCGATCCCAATCAGGACTATCAAATCGAGGCAGTTGAGAGCGTGATTCGCCTTTTCGAAGGAGCATCTCAGCACATTACTGAATTCGCTTTGAGTGGTGAGATCATCATGAATATTCCACCATCAGAATCCTTCAGTGAGTCTTGGCTACACGACAATCTACGCGCGGTGCAGGAACAGAATAATATTGCTCAGCCAGCACTGGGTTTAGAATTAGAAGTCGATGATGGGCTTGTCCTACAAGGAGCAGGTGACGAATCATGGCGCTATCCTAGCTTTACCATCGAAATGGAGACCGGGACAGGGAAAACGTATGTCTATCTACGTACCATATATGAATTGCGCAAACGCTACGGTTTCAGCAAGTTCATCATCGTCGTTCCCAGCATTGCCATCTACGAGGGAGTTATCAAAAACTTTGAGATCACCCAGGATCATTTCCGTGCGATATACGGCAACGAAATCGTCAACCTGGTGCGATATGATGGAAGCCAACCCAACCGCCTGAGGACTTTCGCCACCTCGACATTCACCGAGGTTCTGGTCATTACTCTTGATGCCTTCAACAAAACTTCAAACAATGTCTATAAATCCTCAGAAAAACTTCCAGGTGAGCGCAAACCATACCAATTTATTCAGGAAACACGCCCCATCCTTATCCTCGACGAGCCACAAAACATGGAGAGCCCCCGGTCGAAAGAAGCGCTGCGCACACTCCATCCGCTTTTCGCGCTACGATACAGCGCGACGCACCGCACCAGCCCGAATTTGATCTACCGGCTTACACCCTTTGATGCCTATCGTCGCGATCTTGTAAAGAAGATTCAGGTCCTGGGGGTCACGGAGCGTGAGAATTTCAACCAACCTTTTCTCGCGCTCAAATCAATTTCGCTTCAAAACGGCATCATAGCCAGAGTCACAACGTATGTGAACGATCGGGGACGCACGCGCGAAGCCGATATCATCCTCAAGCAAGGCGATGATCTCTACACTAAGACCGGCCGCGAGGAGCACAAGGATGGCTACCATGTGGCCGAAATTAATGCTGCAAGTAATACGATCCAGTTCGATAATGGCCTGACTCTTGCACTCAACGAGACGATCGGTCCATCACGCCCGGCTATTTTTCAGGTGCAGATCGAAAGAACCATCGAACAACATATGGAGATGCAGGAGCGATTACTGCCCAAGGGCATCAAGGTACTCTCGCTTTTTTTCATCGACCGTGTCGCTAACTACACCGACGAAAAGGGCCTCATTAAACGGCTGTTCGACGAGGCGTTTCAGAAGCTGAAAGGGCGATATGCCTACTTCCGCGACTTTCGCCCCGAAGACGTTCGCGAGGCGTACTTCGCCAAGTCAAAAGAAGGGAGAGCAATTGACACTGAAAGCAGAACGACAGGAGAGCGAGAAGCGGAAAGATCGGCGTTCGAGTTAATTATGCGCCAGAAAGAACAGTTGCTCTCTCTCACAGAACATGCTTGCTTCATCTTCGCGCATTCCGCTTTAAGGGAGGGGTGGGATAATCCCAACGTTTTTCAGATATGCACCCTCAACCAGACCGTTTCTGAGGTCAAAAAGCGCCAGGAGATCGGGCGGGGTTTGCGGCTGTGCGTGAATCAAGAAGGCGAGCGCCTCTTCGGTGATGACGTCAATATCCTCACCGTTGTTGCAAACGAAAGCTACCAGTCCTACGCCGCTAATCTCCAGCGAGAATACATTGAAAGTGGCGGAGCAGCACCGCCAAATCCATCTGATGCGCGCAAGAGACAGGCGACGCGCAACGACCGGATCTTTCGCGAGAGCACAGAATTCAGGGCATTCTGGGAAAAACTCGCCCGGAATGTTCAGTATTATATGGCTGTTGATACACCTGCACTCGTCGTGAGATGTACTTCCCGGCTCAATAGAGAACCATTCCCGGCTCCCATGGTGGTTGTGGAGAGAGGTGACTTTATTGTCACACGCTACACCTTCAAACTCGAGTCCGTCAACCAAAAGAAAGCGTTGATCACGATTGAAATCCTCAATACGAAGGGGGAGACCACAACGATCTCACGCTATTTTCAGGAGAGAGATGATCTTTCCCGCATGCTCAAACAAGATCGACTGAGAGGCTTTAAGATCCTCACCATTGCTGACGCTGGGGATGAATCGCGAGTCTGCTTCGAGAATGCTCGAGAACTCGATCTCTATACTCCATTCACATTTGAGAGTGAGGCCGGACAGCGCCCTCGTGAGCGCGCATCGCTCGCTCCCGAAACCACCTATCCAGTTTTTAACTTGCTCGACCGGGCAGCTCACGAGACGGGCTTAACTCGTTCGACAGTAAACATGATCTTCAAACGACTGTCGGATGCTAAGAAACAAATGTTGTTAAAGAATCCGGAAGGGTTTGCCGGAATTTTCATCAGCACCATCAAGAATACGCTAGCTGAACACATAGCCGAACACATCGAGTTTGCGGTGGAGGATGGTATCAAGACAGTCGATCTAGAAGAGCTCTTTCCGCCTAAGAGACCATTTCCCCAAAGAGAATTGATTGAGGCCGGTGAGAGAGGGTTGTACGATCAGGTTCAGGTGGATTCGCAGGTGGAGGTGCTGTTTGTGGAGAACCGCCTGAGACCTGACACACAGATCCTCTTCTACTTCAAGTTTCCCCCAGCATTTAAGGTCCGTTTTCCGAAGGTGATTGGGAACTATAATCCAGACTGGGGCATCGTTCGCTACGATGAAAGGGGAAGAGTGACTTTGCAACTCATTCGCGAAACAAAAGGCACTCAGGATAAAACCAAGCTGCAGTTCCCACAAGAGAGACGCAAAATAGAGTGCGCCCAGCGGTATTTCAAAACGCTTCAAATGGATTACCGGCACATTACAAACAACACTCAAGCCTGGTGGCTCCCTGACGATGCCGAGCAGCAACTCCTGGAAATCTGAACGTTTACAACGAGGGTAAAGAGCATTCATATGAGAAACCGGGCCGCTTTACAGCAGACCGGTTTCTCATAGTATAAGCACTCGAGAAACGTTTCTCGATTAGAGTTCAGCCCATTCCTCTAATGAAGAGGACACATGAGTAGTCTCAACATTTACGTTCATTGCTAGGCTCAAGAATTATGAAATCCCACAACATTCTACTGGCCCGCCAGATATTTGCGGAATAGCCAGATATTTCTGGTACAGGGCCAGATATTTGTGGAAAATTACACTTACAAACACCCCCTACACATCCAAATTCGCATTCTTTGCATGGCTCTCGATAAACCGCTTCCTCGGTGCAACCTCATCGCCCATCAGCATGTTGAATGTCTTATCAGCCTCAACGGCCTCCTCGATGCCTACCTGTAGGATTGTACGGCGGGCGGGATCCATGGTTGTGTCCCAGAGGGTCTCGGGGTTCATCTCACCCAGACCTTTGTAGCGACCAACATCTGGCTCTTTGCCGTTGTGGGAGGCTTTGTATTCTCCGATCAGCATATCTCTTTCTTCATCGCTGTACACGTAGTGCACGTTTTTGCCCATCTTGATGTGGAAGAGCGGGGGTTGCGCGATGTAAAGATGTCCTTCTGTTATCAGAGGCTCCATGTAGCGGAAGAAGAATGTTAGCAGCAAGGTGCGAATGTGCGCGCCGTCAACGTCGGCGTCGCACATGATTACAATGCGTCCGTAGCGCAGTTTTGCCATGTTGAAGTGTTCGCCCACGCCTATGCCGATTGCTGTGATGATGTTTTTCACTTCCTCGTTGGCGAGCATCTTGTCGAGGCGGGCACGTTCCACATTCAGTATTTTCCCTCGCAGAGGTAGAATGGCCTGGAAGTGGCGGTCACGGCCTTGTTTTGCGCTCCCGCCCGCGGAATCGCCTTCTACAAGGTAGAGTTCACAGCGGTCGGCTTTTTTCTCTGAGCAGTCGGCAAGTTTGCCGGGGAGCGTTGTGTCGAGGGCGCTCTTACGCTGGATCAGGTCACGGGCAGCACGAGCCGCTTCGCGCGCGTGAGCGGAAAGCACGCACTTGGCGATGATGGCTTTCGCCTCGCTGGGAGTCTCCTCCAGGTACTTGGTCAGCATGTCTGCCGTTATGGTCTCAACGATGGGGCGAACTTCGGCATTGTTCAGCTTGGCTTTTGTCTGAGCCTCAAATTGTGGATTGGGGACTTTTACGCTGACCACTGCCGTCAATCCTTGCCGCACATCGTCGCCAGTAAGGTTACTGTCTTTTTCCTTGAGTAAGCCGATTTTTCGAGCATAGTCGTTTAGGGTACGCGTGAGCGCACTGCGGAAGCCTGTAATGTGCATGCCGCCATCAGCCGTATTGATGCCGTTGGCGAACGAAAACTCGGTGGTATTCCAGCCATCGTTATACTGTACCGCCAGTTCGACTTTCACATTGTCTAACTCGCGGACGGTACTTACCGGACGAGCCTGTAAATGGCCACGGCCTTTGTTCAAGTAGCGCACAAAGGAGACAAGGCCACCCTCGAAGTAAAAGGTTACTTCGCGGTCGGTGCGTTCGTCGCGCAAGTAAATTGTCATACCACGGTTCAGGTAGGCCATTTCGCGGAAACGCTGCGCGAGGATATCAAAGTTGTAGTCACGTGTCTCCATCACTTCCAGGTCGGGCAGGAAGGAGGTAATAGTGCCTGAGTCATCCTCTTCGACAAGATCCACTTCTTCTAGAGGTGTGACTGCCACCCCGCGCTCATAGCGCTGCCGGTAGAGAATGCCCTCGCGTTTGACATCGACCTGGCACCACTCAGAGAGTGCATTTACAACTGAAACACCTACACCATGCAGACCGCTACTGATTTGATAGCCACCGCCGCCAAACTTGCCGCCAGCATGGAGAATGGTCATGACCACTTCAAGGGTGGAAAGACCGGGGCGCTGGTGATGTTCCTCTACGGGGATACCTCGTCCGTTATCTTCTATAGTGACTGAACTGTCGGCATGAATGATGACCTTCACCGTGTCAGCATATCCGGCCATCACCTCGTCGATACTGTTATCGACAACTTCAGTAATCAGGTGGTGCAGGCCGCGCTGGTCGGTTGCGCCAATGTACATGCCGGGGCGCACGCGGACCGCTTCAAGTCCTTCGAGAATCTGAATATTTTGCTCGCCATAATCGCCATTGCCATTCCCGTTTATTTTGCCGCCGTTCCCGTTGCCTTTACCGCTACTGTTGCTGTTCCCTAAGCTACGTTCAATAGTATTGAGTAGTGCGCCTGTATCATCAGTTATTGGCTCTGTCATAATAGATTCTTTCGTTTTTGCCATAGAAACAGTATATTCCTTTTAATATAGAGGCTCTCCATATTGCCCATGATTGCTCGCCTTCGCATTGTTGATGGTTGTAAGCTCATCTCGTACATATATTCTATATTATACACTATATACGAGGCTTTCGGCATCATTTATGCGCACAAGGAGTCAGGTATTTGACGAAGGAGACGTCGTTGGGGTTCCTAACTACCAATATTTATACCTCTATATTATATCACTAAACCGCTCAACAGGCAAATTGAGCCATATGAATGGATCAGTATCTATTACCGGTCATTGGGACGCCTGGCGCTCCTTGTCTATTTTGCATGGCTGGCATTCCAGGCATATTCTGGATTGGCCCAGAAGTAAGGTTTGTGGCGCAGTAAGGGCAGAATGCCCAACGCAGCTCCAGTAGCCGTTCGCACTTTGGGCAAGGCCGTTTGAGCTTTTGGCCGCAGGAGGGGCAGATCTGGAAATCTGATTCGACACGGGCATGGCAGTTGTTACAGGTTTGACGCTCGGTCATTTCAGCCAGGAGAGATTCTTCTTCTAGCTGGCGTTCGTAGATCTCTGCCAGTGTCTGGCGAGGACGCAAGATCAGGTAGATGAAGAGCCCGCCGATGAAAAAGATCGCAACGAGTAAGGTGGCGGCAATTTGTAGCATGAAGTCTTGTGCGCGCGCGCGAATGTCGCGGAACGTCCAGACGATCAGGCTTATCCAGAAGATGACTAGAAATGCTACGAGAAATCCAACACTTACGCCTAAAACTTTACTTAATGTATCCAGTATGGGATTGCCGGTTGCAGCAATCACAATAAAACTATCCGCAATCACAGGATTAGTGCCCCTTTCAGCATAGACATAGCTCGGTACATTATACTAGAACGAAAATGATATACATTATGGATACATATAGGACTTAGAGGTATTATATTTTTTCATTTCGCCGCCTGCGGCGGCGAAATGAAAAAGGAGTTCTGTGGGGACACCCCACACCCCGGCAAAGGGCTGCTGCCCTCTGCACTCCTATTGGAATAATACTGTTACAATTTCTCCTGAACGTAACTCGATATGAAGCGGCACCCCTTGCGGGTGCCCGGTTGGCCCGGTCGGTTCCTCGTTTAAGTTTGTCACAAAAGCTTGCGTGCAGGCAAGACCTGGTTGGATGGTGGCTGCCACGGTATGGCTCAGGGGATTGTAGATTCGTACAATCATACCATTGCTTGCCTCGCTTTGCTTGATTGCGCTGACTACCAGTGCAGGTGGCTCTACCTCGATCAGTGTAGATTGCGAGGGGAGTTGGCCCTCGTGCTGCTCGGATACGAGTACACGTATGGGTGTATTAAAAGCCTGGGCTTCGCGTAGTACAAGCGCTTCTTCTGCTTCCCAATCACCACTATGAGGTACGAGCGCGTAATCAAATTCGTGATGACCAGGGCATTGAGCTTCTGGTGTCAATTCTATTGGGCCGGCGTGTCCTTTACGTGTTGGCAGATCACCACGTGAAAGCCATTCCACACAACGTAGAAGCGTTACGGCTACTGCCATCTGTCCCGATTCATCGGGAATGATCTCGTACTCGGGTAAGCCGCGATTAAGCACTCCCAATCCTATTGTACCATTGCTGACATCAACAAATCGCTTCTGTGGAAAGGTATTGACCGGCTCTTCTATCCATTCCGTGACATCCGCAGGACGTGGTGCGGCAATTGGTCGCGAACGAACTTCGAACGTGCCTTCCGCGGCGGCGGTCTGAACTGAATAGGGTAGTGGAAATGTCACGCGTAGTCTGTGATCTTTGGCCGAATTTTCAACACTGGTATGAATATCGATACGACGTACTCCCGGTGTCAATGCTATCTCGCTGACGATAGGGTAGTCGGTCATCTGAGCGCTGCGCTCATTGCGCGTCGTTGTACATGCTTCTGGCAACGACCAGATTCCACTTATACGCAGGATCGAGCGTACAGGTCCAGAACTAAGCAGTTCGATCTTTGGTGGCGCTTTGGGTTTGCTGATAAGCAGATCATGTTCAGGGGGACAGTAGTTGTACAGGTCGCCTATGTCACCACCATCCACAAAGCGGTTCAGGCCTGTAAAGGTGGCGATGGTTCGCCTGTCAGTAATTGTCAGCGTCCCATCTTCCTGGTTCGCTTCGACAGTATAGAACTCGTTTTCAATGGAAAGATGCGACGAGGCTTCACTTTGTCCTGCTGCAAGGTTGGCTGCTAGTAAAGGCGACGTGTCATCTTGCAAACCATGTGGATATATCCAGAACGTTTTCAGTCCATAGGCGGGGAGATCGGCAGCGATGAAATCGATGGTCTGTCGCGCTTCGTCTATCGCTGTAAACTCAAACAAGTTGATATCTTCACGTTTTAGGAGATCTAACACCTTTCGTTCAGCAGCGTACAGTTCCTGTGTATCCATTGAGGCATTTCCCGAGCGAGAGAGCATCACTTCAATCGATACGACTCCTGGTTGTTGTCCCTCTTCTATGGTGACACGCGTAATCTCGTACGCTGTTTCAGCTTGATCCAGCATTCCGGCAAGCGTTGTCTGAGCCATATGGATGAAATCACCGGGAGCTTGTTCTCCCATTAATGCAACCGCCGCCGCAATCATCTCGCGAGCAATTGGCATTGAGCCGAGTTCCTGCCGCCAACGATTGACGACGCGCAAAGGCATGCGTGTTCTATGCGCATCAACAATCACGGCCTGATTTAATGAACCTGGCAGTTGTGTGAGGATTTGCATTGCTTCTGTACGCGGTCCAGGCGCCGGGTTGAACACAACGATTGGAGTGGCTTCGCGATCTTTGAGGGACTGATTGCTGTTCGCATGAATCATTGCGCGAGTATCAGTAACGGAAGCAAGATGTTGCATGGCCTGGGTGACCAGATTCTCACCAATCTGCTGGCTCTGAGCAAAACGCACGCTATTTTCACGATGTACCTGGTCAATACTACAACCGCAAATGCTATCATGTGGATGGTTTTGTAACAGATATTTCCAGGCAAGTCTGACGAAACCTTTTGGATAAGGCGCTCCCAGCTTCCATGCCCAGACGGTAAGGGGTTCTACCCATCGTTCAAGCAAGTGTTCCGTCGCCGTATTCTCCTGTTTTATCCACATACGTGTTGAGAGGACGGAGGGTAGCAAATGCGAGTACTGACTGCTCCGCATCTCGCCACTGAGTACCTGTAAAGAAGCGTTTGGAGAAAGTTCAACCTGCTGCTGAACAGCCTGAATGTATTGTGGTAGCGTGCCAATACGAACATGAATGCTGTCGACGTGCTTGACCTGTCCATCTATTTCGAGGGAGCCATAAAGTGTGAACAGCTTTTCGTGCTCAGGATTGATGTGTGCCAGTAGTGTATTAGCGTCTTCGATTGTCTTTGGCAGTCCATCTTGTGGCTCTAAATGGTCCGATCCATTCATGAAGAGCAGGGTATTGGTGGTTGCCATTGGCAGAAGAGGAGCAGCCAACAATTCAACTCGAGCTGCAAACTCTTCGGGTACGAGTGGCATGTCACGTGCATTGGAATAACCCATAGCGCTTGCCAGAAAAATCACCAGCACTTGTGTGCCATCAGGCGCTGCCCAAAAGAACTCGCTTTTGTGCGCTTCCGCACCAACACCACGCCAGAAAACTGCGTTGTCGATGCCAAAGCCACGTAGAATCTGTGGTAATTGTGCGATGTGACCAAAGCAATCGGGTACATATCCCGCGCGCATTTGTTCACCATATTCAGCCGCTTGACGCAAACCGATCTGTAAATTTCGCACAAGTGACTCACCGCTTACGAGAAACTCATCGGGTTGTAAGTACCAGGGACCAACCTGTATACGACCCGAGCGGATATAGTTCTTCAGCCGCCCTGCATGCTCTGGCCTCACCTCTAGATAGTCATCGAGTACGATTGTCTGACCGTCAAGCATGAAGTGAGTAAATGTAGGATCGTGATCTAGAATATCAAGCAGCCTGTCAATTGCGTGTACCAGACACATGCGAAACTGCTGAAATGTCTGATACCACTCGCGGTCCCAATGGGTATGAGGTACAAGGATTATGTTGAGTTGCTCGGTCATAACACCTCTTTACAGGAAAGAAAGGAGAGCCTGGAAATCGAAGCCAAAAAACCTGTCTTGTGCTTTCTGAAAACGAGTAGACTCCGTCTCACATTCTGTTGTCGTGAATTGCATCCGATAGCACAAGATACATACTATGCGGTGGACTTATTATAGCGGATTAATGCTGGTGATACAAGTTTGATGAAAGTGATATATTATACTACGAGCAAAAAGCTGTAGGGGCGTAGAGCCAACGAAGCAGTGCATTTGACAACACAGCAATTTCCTGATACCATCTCAAATGTGTCAGAATGTGCCAAAATGTTTCATTACAGAACTCTGAAAAGTGGCAATATGTACTTGTGCGGTGGTGGGGCTTGTGTTACAATAGGTAACAAGAATATTTGTTCTAAAATGGAGGTTACCAATGGCTCGAGGCAGTAGCTACGGAGACAATTCGTCTTTGCCACCAATCCCAGTTACTCCTCAAACGTACATTCCCCGGCGTGCTACACGTGAACTGCCAGCCGTTGATAACGAGGAGTTTGAGACGCAGGTAGTTCCGGTGAGACGGACCGGTGGTTTACCCCTTACACATTATTACGAAGAAGAGCACCCACTTACCCGCCATCGCATATGGCTGAATCCGATGCTCATTTGTATGGTTGTGATTGTGGTTGGTTCAATGGTAATTATTAGCGCCGCACTCTACCAGAGGCCAGGACCTTCCCAGATTGTCAACGACCCAAGTGTGCGATCTATCGCAGTCCAGGTAGGTGGATCTGTAGACGCATTCAATTTATGGCAGAATAGCAATGGACCAATAGTAGATAAAAAGCCGGTTCCGGTCCACAACGGCCCTTATTCTGTATTAGGCAAACCCACAATCAGCGCAAACTTTATCAATCAGGTACTTGCTAGCTATAATTCGCCAGCAGCAGGCAAAGGGCAGACGCTTTATGATCTAGGCGTGAAGTATGGCATCGATCCAGTTTTTGCTCTGGCGTTCTTTATGCACGAAAGCCTCTTCGGTACAACAGGTGAGGCTCGGGCTACACTGTCGCTTGGCAATTCGCGCTGCATTCCAACAAGACCATGTATAGACCAGAACAGGGGGGGCTATGCACAAATGTATAGTTGGGAAGATGGTTTTGAGCAGTTTTACAAACTGATCCGCAATCTGTATGTCGCACAATGGGGACGTGTCACTGTCGATCAAATCATCCCTAAATATGCGCCTAATAGCGATGGCAATAATGAACAAGCATATATCGCGACATTGAAGCATGAGATCGATACCTGGCATGCAGGTATTCTTAGACCGTAATCAATCCTTGTTCTAATGCTTTACTCAAAGCCTCGGTACGGCCAGAAACATTCAGCTTCTGATAGATATTAGCCAGGTGAAAGTTTACTGTACGCTCGCTCACAATTAATCGCGCAGCTATCTCTTTGTTACGCAACCCTCTTGCTAATAAGCTTAACACTTCCTGTTCTCTGGCCGTAAGAGCTTCGTGGGTGAAGGTTCCCTGGGCCTGTTTGCCAAAACGTGTAATGAGACGACCCGCGATTTGCGGTTGTACCAGTACTTCGCCCCGAGCTACTGTGCGTACTGCTTGAGCTAATTCGTTAGCAGCGATATCCTTGAGTACATAGCCGTCAGCGCCTGCCCGCAGCGTTTCATACAGGTAGTCTTCGCGGTCGAGCGACGAAAGAAGCAGTACGCGGGTATCTGGATTCAGTTGTTTTATCTGGCGCAGAGCTTCAAGGCTCTGTCCATTGGGAAGGAGCGCATCCATGATAACAACTTGAGGACCCAGTTCCATTGTCTCGCTAACCGCCTGTACTCCATCCGTTGCTTCCCCGACCACGGTAATATCTTGAGCGCCTTCTAACAAGCGTCGCAGGCCGGCCCTTGTGACTGCCTGCGCATCCACTACCAGCACCTTTGTAGCAGCATTTCCCTCTGCTCCGAGCGCCTGTTGCTCTTGCGCTCTCTCAATCCTCTCTGCAGGTGGGGTGTGTGTGTCTGTATGCATATGATGTATATAAGGTATGCGGGCCTTTACCTGTGTTCCTTGTTCGACGCTGCTATTAATCTCCATGTAGCCGCCAAGGTGCTCAATACGTTTGCGCAGGTGCGCATAAAGATTTCCAGGGGTAGCGAAGCGTCCGTCTTCATCAGGTGGTATGAATGGTGGCGCGGCAACTTGATTAGTACTACCAGGACTCGCATTGCTCGGCTCTGGCGGAACACCATCATCCTCAATACTAAGCTGGACTTCATCGCGCCCATAGCTCAAAGAAAAACGCAACTTACGTGCGGTTGTATGCCGCCGTACCTCATCCAGCGCTTCCTGAGTTATACGATATAGCAAATGCTCGATGTTACTGTTTAACTGGCGTTCTTCACCGGAGAAACTCATTCGACTTGAGAGACCCAATGCTTCCACTGTCTCTTCAACTGCTCGTGTCAGTGCCTCCGCCAGTGTCACGCCGTTTAGTTCCGCTATAGGAACATCATCACTCACGGCACGCACCTCGTACAGCATGTCTCTCGTCATCTGCTCCAGGATCGCCAGGCCATTGCGAATAGCATCCATATCAGGTATATGATACGTGGGAGCAATATCTATTCCGTCTATCATATCTTTCTGCACAAGCATCTGTAGCGCATTAAGCTGTATCATCATTGCACTTAATGTCTGTATTAGATGGGCATGATCAGTTTGCTGTGTAGGATCATCGAGGCCCATAGGTTTTCTCCAGGCTATTTCTTAACAGGTTAGTGAACTTTATTATGCCACAAATTCCTTAATGCACCGATTCCAGGATTAGTTTTCCGTCCTTTGCGTCGATTTCCACAGTATCGCCATCTCGAACGGTTCCATTCAGGAGAGCACGCGCAATACGATTTTCAACTTCTTTCTGAATGGTGCGCTTGAGCGGGCGTGCACCAAATTGCGGGTCGTATCCCATGTTTGCCAATAGTTCTCTGGCTGCATCGCTTAGATGCAGAGTGATATGGCGTTCGGCCAGGCGAGGACGCAGACGATTAACCTGTATGTCGACAATGTTCATCATCTGGGAGCGGGTGATCTGGTGGAAAACTATCACTTCGTCAATACGGTTGATGAACTCGGGTCGGAAGCCTTCCTCACGCAAGCGCTGTCGTACCAGGTGTTGAATTTCGTCTTCATCCATGCCATCAAACTCGTGCAGCCATGTGGTTCCTACATTACTTGTCATAATGATGACCGTATTTTTGAAATCGACAGTGCGACCCTGGCCATCTGTCAAGCGGCCATCGTCGAGTATTTGTAGCAGGACATTGAAAACTTCAGGTGCGGCTTTTTCGATTTCGTCGAAGAGCACGACAGAGTATGGGCGACGACGCACAGACTCTGTTAGCTGACCTCCTTCTTCGTAGCCGACGTAGCCAGGAGGTGCGCCAATGAGACGCGATACGCTGTGTTTTTCCATGTATTCGGACATGTCGATACGCACAAGCGCACGCTCATCATCAAACAGAAATTCTGCCAGCGCTCGTGCCAGTTCGGTCTTCCCAACGCCCGTTGGTCCAAGGAAGATAAAGCTTGCCAGTGGACGATTTGGATCTTGCAGTCCGGCTCGTGAGCGTCGCACAGCATCGGAGACAGCCTGCAATGCCAGTTCCTGTCCAACGACACGTTCGCGCAGGCGATCTTCCATGGTGAGCAACTTCTGTACCTCGGCCTCCATGAGCCTGGAGACTGGTATATGCGTCCACTTCGAGACGATCTCAGCAATATCCTCCGCGTCGACCTCTTCTTTCAGCATGCGCGCTCCCTGAATACTGATGAGCTTCGATTCCATGTCTTGAATACGTCGTTCCAGGTCAGGAATGGTGGCATGGCGCAGTTCTGCCATTTTGCCATAGTCATATTCACGCTCGGCTTTATCAAAATCAACTTGCGCCTGCTCAAGTTCTTTTTTCAAGTGACGAATCTCCTCAACAGGTTCGCGTTCACTTTCTAACGCCAATTGTAAGCTATGCAATTGTTCATTTAAGTTAGCAATTTCTTGCTCGACTTTCGCGCGTCGCTCCTGGCTTGCTGGATCGATCTCCTTCTTTAGCGCTTCTTGTTCCACTTGCAACTGTCGAATGCGGCGATCCAGAGAGTCAATCTCAGTTGGAGTGCTATCTAGCTCCACACGCCGGTGGCTGGCGGCTTCGTCAACCAGGTCAATTGCCTTGTCTGGCAAAAAACGGTCGGTAATATAGCGGTTGGAAAGAATCGCAGCAGCGACCAGCGCGCTATCTTGAATGCGCACACCATGATGCACTTCGTAGCGTTGTTTCAAGCCGCGCAGGATACTGATTGTATCTTCGACTGTTGGCTGGTCGACCATCACAGGCTGGAAACGTCGCTCCAATGCGGCATCTTTCTCAATATGCTTGCGGTACTCGTCAAGCGTTGTTGCGCCTATGCAGTGAAGTTCGCCTCGCGCCAGCATAGGCTTCAACATATTGGACGCATCCATTGCACCTTCTGCGGCGCCTGCGCCTACCAGGGTATGCAGTTCATCAATGAAGAGGATAATGGTACCTTCTGAGCTGGTGATTTCTTTCAGGACAGCCTTCAATCGCTCCTCGAACTCGCCGCGATATTTGGCTCCTGCGACTAAAGCACCTAGATCGAGGGTCACAACCTGTTTATCTCGCAGGGTCTTTGGTACGTCGCCACGCACAATACGTTGGGCCAATCCCTCAACAATGGCAGTTTTGCCTACACCCGGCTCACCAATCAAGACAGGATTATTTTTCGTGCGGCGACTCAGCACCTGGATGACACGCCGTATCTCCTCGTCACGCCCAATCACCGGGTCGAGCTTGCCTTGTTCCGCGAGCTGCGTAAGGTTGCGGCCATATTTTTCCAGAGCCTGGTATTTCACTTCGGGATTCTGGTCAGTGATGCGTTGCGCACCACGAATAGAGGTAAGAGCTTTCAATACGAGATCGCGAGTCAGTCCCGCTGCTTTTAATGCGCGTTGCGCTGACCCATCACCAATGTCGAACATAGCAAGAAGCATATGTTCAACACTGAGGTATTCGTCATGAAAATGGTTCATTTCCTTCCAGGCTGCGTCTAGTAACTTACGCAACCGTGATGAGATGCTCGGTTCGCTGCCTCCATAGGCACGAGGCAAGCGCTCGATATCATCATGAACCAGGCGCTGTGTCATTGCCAGATCGCCCCCGACCTTTTGGATGACTTGCTGTACGACGCCACCTTCCTGAGATAAAAGTGCAGCTAATAAGTGCTCAACTTCGATCTGGCTATTGTTGTATTGCTTTGCTAACTCATTAGCTTCACTAACGGCTTGACGAGCTTTTTCTGTGAACTGTTCAATTTTCATAAAACTCTCCACTAATGGTTTGGTTTCATTCGTAATAAATATAACACATTGAGCCAGCTATCACAAGAAAATATGAGTGTAGTATTATCAAGTTTTCGTATACGTTATTCTCGACAGGAAATGTCCGATATGATACACTTTTGAAAGAAGAGAAGGTAGATGGGATTTTGTTAGAAAGTATGACGCAACAATTACAAGAAAAGCAAGAAATAACGCAGATTGCAGCGGCTATTGAAAGCCTGCTCTTTGTCTCAGGCCGTCCCTTAGAATATGCAGAGTTACGCAAACTACTTGATGTCGATGACGCGGGTTTGACAAGTGGCTTACAAATACTGAATGATCTGCTTGAAAGCCAGGGACGTGGTATCCGTTTACAGCGTCTGGGCGAACAAGTGCAACTCGTGACTGCACCTGAAAATGCGCGCTATATCGCAGCCCTTCTTGACTTACCGATGACAGCCAGGCTATCAACCGCAGCCATGGAAACGCTTGCAGTCATCTCCTATCGCCAACCCATCACTCGCGCTCAAATAGAAGCTATACGCGGTGTCAATAGTGACCGTGCCGTGGCTAGCCTTATACAACATGGACTGGTCGTTGAAATTGGTCGGGCGCAAACAGTTGGCCGACCGGCACTTTTTGCCACCACTCCCGAGTTTTTGCAGCAGTTTGGCTTGACTAGCCTGGAACAATTGCCAAGAACCAATAGTGAATCCCACTCAACCGAGGCCGGAAGAGAGTAATCGAATGCGTCTTGGTCGTCATATGCCTACACATTCAAACGCGGCAAAAGCAGCGGAAATAGCAAGCCAGCTTGGCTGCACCTGTATTCAAATTTTTGCCAGTAACCCTACAGGCTGGCGACCAATAGCAGGCAATCCCGCAAGTCAAGTGGCCTTTGCACAGGCTGCGCGGGACTACTGTCTTGATCCAGTCGTTATTCATGCACCGTATTTGATCAACCTGGGTTCACCCGACGAAGTGATCTGGGAGAAGTCTATTTCGTTGTTGCGTTGGACATTACAACGTGGCGAGCTGCTAGGCGCTACCTCTGTTGTCTTCCATACAGGCAGTCATCGTGGTTCCGGTATCGATGCTGGTCTTGCTCGAATTGCCGAGGCGATTGGGCTCATGCTTCCAGAAACGCCTCCGGGCGTAATGCTACTTCTAGAGAACGACGTTGGAGCAGGTAACTCCCTCGGACATAACTTCGAGCAAATTAGTATGGTACTAGATGTGTTGCCACAATACGAGGACCGTCTGGGTGTCTGCCTCGATACCGCCCATCTCTGGGGAGCAGGGCACGATATCTCTAATGCTGCTACTGTACAGCAGCTACTCCAACATTTTGATGATATCATTGGGCTGAATCGCCTGAAAATTATCCACCTGAATGATACTGAGATGGCATTAGGTAGTCATCGTGATGTTCATGCCCGGCTTGGTGAGGGCATCATCGGGGAAGAGGGTCTGAGAGCCTTACTCTGCGACCCGCGCCTCGACCATGCTGCAGTGTTATTGGAAACGCCTATCAAAACCGATGAACATGACAAAGAGGATTGGGAACACGATAAGCAACAATTGGAGAAAGCGAAGGAGTTAATGAGGCATGAAGTCAGGCAAATCGCAGATCCATAACTTGCCTATCAACGATGTCACTACCCTGGGTGTATATGCTTTTGAATTGCAACAAGAGGCTGAGGCACGTGGAGAGGTTTTACTACCTGCAGCGCGCTTACATATCGGAGAACCGAGTTTTCGCACTCCAGAACACATAAGACTTGCAGCAATCGATGCCTTACATACCGAGACAATTACATATGGTCCAGCGGCGGGATGGCCATGGTTGCGCGAACTGATAGCTGAGAAAATCGAACGCGTCAATGGCTATCACGTTGGTCCGCAGCAAGTTGCCATTGCTATGGGTGGTACAGGAGCAATCCAGACAGCATTGATTGCAACCGTAGGCGTTGGTGACGAGGTGCTCATCCCTGATCCTCATTGGCCGCATTACACGATGCAACTTGCCTGTTGTGGCGCTACTCCGGTTTCCTATCCGCTCGATTCAGAAAATGAATGGTTGCCCGATGTAGCACACCTGGAACGATTGGTGACACCACGTACGCGCTTATTGCTGATTAACAGCCCTGGCAATCCTACTGGTGCAGTATATCCAGCGCAGCTCGTGGAAGACCTGCTCAACTTTGCACGACGCCATGATCTCTACCTGCTTTCAGATGAGTGTTATGATGAAATTCTTTTCGAGGGTATGCATGTCAGTCCTGGTGCATTGCTTGCGCATGATGAATTTAATCAAGGGCGAGTTATTTGCGTCTATACTTTTTCCAAAACCTATGCGATGACTGGTTGGCGTATAGGGTATCTTGTGACAGGAACCCAGATTCTCAAGACGATCACCTATGTACTCGATGCCAGCTACACGAATATAAGCACAATCGTACAGCGTGCCGCAGCCGCCGCTCTGACGGGTCCCCAGGATTGCGTCGTCGAAATGCGCCAGATCTATCAGCATCGACGTGATCTCGTGGTGAGTTTGCTGAAAGATCTCGGTCGTTATATCTATACTCCCCATGGTGCATTCTATATCCTGATCGATGTGACCAGCCGTGAAGGTGGAGAGCGCCGAGGACGACAATTCGCTCTGGATCTGCTACGTGAACGCAATGTGGCTGCTGCACCTGGCAGTACCTTCGGTTTGGTAGCCGAAAATTATGTGCGCGTCTCGTTGGCAGCCACAGATGAAGAGATCGTACGGGGTGTGCGGGAGATTTGTGCTTTCGCGGATAGATGATAGCCATAGAAAGAGGCCCTTGCATGAAACATATGCAAGGGCCCTTAGGCAAGTTAGAGACGGAACCTTATAGAGCACACTCATACTACTGGTCGGTAATCGGACTCGAAGTGTCTTGATCAGGACTGCTAGTATTGGTTTGATCACTCGCCAAGTTGGCGCTCGCTCCCACACTCAGACCACCTTGTACAGTGAAGGTGGCTTCATTACAAGCTGTTGCTGAGCCCGCGCAAGTTGTTGCTGGCGAAGTGGGGGCACTGGCCACAGCAAACGCGGGAAATGCCGGGCTGCCTACAAAGGAGGTGGAGATGTAATCGCCGACCATGACCCCCTGGGTGGTGCTAGGCAGCCAACTGAGTGACATGGGACCGGCAAGCTGCGAATTCCTGGTCCATGTGGCTCCGCCATCCGATGATGTCGAGAATCCCACTTCAAGCTGGCAGGTGGCGGCAGTGCAGTTCGCATTCGGGTAGAAGTAGAAAGTCACTGCGAGGTGAGCCGAACTCCCAGATGTTGACCTGTCAACGGCCAGTCCAGGAATGAAGTGATCCACCCCACTACCAATGGGATCGAGTGGGATGCGCGTCACCTTTGACCAGACAATACCATTAGTGGAGGTGCTATAGACGAGATCACTAGCTGGACAGCCAGGTTCAAAATGACAGTCCTGCCAGACGACATAGACTTTGCCCGACGCGTCCATTTCAGCGGAAGGCAGCGGGATACTGTCGCGAATGCCTCCGGCTGCATGATGGAAGCCCACCACCGCGACTCGATGGGTTGGGCTCCAGGTTGCTCCTCCATTTGTGGAAATGAAGGAAGAGATGAGAAAATTGAAACGCGTGAAGCCATTAATCGGCACAATCACGGTCCCGTTCGGTTGCACGAGGGGTTGTCCACCGATGCCAAACGCCTTGTTGCCGGTCGTCTGTGCCGGTGTCCAGTTCACTCCGCCATTGCTGGAGGTACTCATCTTGATCTGGTCGTTCAGCGTATTATCGTCAAACTCAGTGTAGCAGTTGCCGAAGAACGGGCTGGTGACCGTATTATCGCAGACGGTCCAGTTCTTGTCGTTAAAATGGCCATCATTATTCACCACGAAAGGACTACTCCAGTGCAGTCCATCGGTCGAGCGGCTGACGAGCACATCGACAGGGAAACTAGGAGGATTCACAAGGCCAAGCCAGGAGATCAGCCACACCCCATGCTTGGCGTCAAAAGCAACCGAGGGGTCACTGGCTCGCGGGTAAACACCTGCCGGTGTGGCAAAGACAGTACTAGATGGCAGGAAGCCACTGGTAAAGCTACTCCCACCATTAGTGGATGTCGCGAAACCGATGTTGGAGGCCCCGCCATTGAAGAAGCGTCCCACCTGGAAAGCGGATACGATCGTATTGCCAGCGGCAAAGGTATCCGGCTCGACTTCCGTTTTGTGCTGGCTAGTAGTGTTGGTATACGGGTCGCTACTCAGTTGGAGAAGGGAAACCTGGGCAAAGGCGAGAATGGTTGACGAGAGGGTAAACAGGATAGCGAGAGTGAGCGCTGCCAGGACGCGCATGGGCCATTTGAACCGAGAAATAAAAAACATCGTCGTTTCTCCTTGTCTGTACTTATAGTTCGCTTATGAAGTTAAAATGTGCCAACCCCTTAAGCATAGGAGGTGCAGGTGGATGTCGTGTTGAGAAACGGTTAAGATAGGATAATAGAAGGGTCAAACCGGTAAAGATTTCTTAATGATTACGCGAGCAACATGTCACATTTTGGCAGATGTTGCGTCTTTAGTATGAGATCACCTGGAGCACGGAAGGCGAGCATGCAACAACAAGACGAACGCCAACAGCCGTACAGTTCAGATAATGCGCTCTATGATCGCTATGCATCGAGCATCTTTGCCTATGCCAGGTTGCACACGAACTCCTGGGAAGACGCAGAGGATCTCACCCTTGAGGTGTTCCTGGCCGCGTTGGAGCACGATAACCTCTCATGGCTCGCAGACGTACAGCAACTCGCCTGGCTGCGACGGGTCGCTCATAACAAACTGGTCGATCACTACCGCCGTTCACCTCGTCTCCCTATGGTCCCTTTGGAACAGGTGATAGAGACCGTACAGCACGATGAGGCGCTGACACCTGAGCAGCTTGCACTCCGACGCGAAGAGCTTGAGCGCCTATACAAGGCCGTGAGTAGCTTATCTTTATTTCAACAGCAGGTTTTACAGTTACGCTTTGGCGAAGACCTACGTTTTGCTGAGATTGCAGTTTTACTCAACAAACGTGAAACAGCTGTACGGAAATTGTGTTCACGTACCATTGCTCTCTTACGGACAATCTACGAACAGCAGTAGAAAGGAACAGTGTGATGGCAGACTTTGATAAGCCAGAGATCCTTCGCTGCGCTCAGGATGACAAGGCTAGTAGAAAGGAACAGTGTGATGGCAGACTTTGATGAGCTGCTTCCTGAAGAAGCGGATGAGCGAGATCAACGCCTCGTGCATGATCTTCGTCGTATCTACCGCACGGATATCCAAACCGTTGACCATCTTGCCAGTATACGCCAGCGCCTGCTGGCAAACGATGATAGTACCGCGTATGACTACGAGAGCATGCAGCAGCACGACACGCCTCCAAATATACAGCCAGAACAGTCGAGCACCAGGAATGCGAAGCAGACTCGCTTTGCTATTGTCGAGGAAAGGTCATGGCAACGTCGCCTCAGTGTGCTGGCGGCTGTCTTGCTAACGGCATTGCTGGTTGGCTCGCTACTACTTGTATTGAGTCTGGCACGTCGAAGTAGCGAGGGTACGCCAGGAAATACGCTCTATCCCTCAAAACTAGCAGGAGGTTCAGGCGCCTTGATCTCTCTTCACATGATTAATCTCACTACGGGCTGGGCCTTAGGTGAGCATGCGATACTGCGGACCTCGGATGGAGGTCTCCAGTGGAAGGATGTCACGCCAGCACACACCGTGTTGACACGGGAGAGTATGGCAGCATTCCTCACAGCTTCCCTGGCGTGGGTAGCAACACCACAGGCTAATGGAACAACGACACAAGTTTTACGCACTACCGATGGCGGTCAGACCTGGCAGCAGTCGACGGTCCAGACGACGTTCTTAAAACAAATCACCTTCATCGACTCCCAGCATGGCTGGATACTCTCCGGTTGGGGAGCCACAGGAGGACCGGCAGAGGCAGTCAGTGTCTTTCGTACCAGTGATGGTGGCAAGACCTGGAGGAACGTGTCCAGTGCACTTCCTGCTTCAACGGATATACCTCCACCTGGTCATCTCCCGTTTGGTGGCCAGAAATCAGGAATACATTTTCTGAATGTGTCCACTGGATGGATCACCGGCACTGTGGTGGTGAGTGATCTTGCCTGGCTCTATGTGAGTCATGATGGGGGCTCTACCTGGTATCAGCAATCGCTAGCACTGACACCAGGGGTACCATCTGCCCAACTCTCGCTTATCTCACCCACGTTTTTCTCGGCGACAGATGGCATACTTCCTGTCATGTTTTCAGATCACATCTCGGGCAGAGGCATTGCGACGGACATCTACGTGACACACGATGGAGGGACGACCTGGAAAAATACAATGCCCCTGGCTGACGTCTTCGGTACGATAGACTTTGTGGATATGCAGCATGGATGGGTGACTGATGGAATGGTCCTCTACAATACCAGCGACGGAGGGCAACACTGGGCAAAGCTCTCTTCTGGCGCAGACTTCAAGCAGATCACCTATCTTAGCTTTGTTTCTAGCACTATCGGTTGGGCGATTGGTAGTCAAAGCAACACCTCCTCATTCCTGCTCAAGACCACTAATGGAGGAAAAACCTGGACACCAATTCCCATTTCAATTTCGAATCGCTAGCATAGGGGCTCCACAAGTTAAATCAAATCAACGCTGGCACTTTTCAGACATCAGAGTGAACGACTGATGTCTGAAAAGTCAAATTATCCCAACAATGACTATGCCTTGCGATGCCAGGCGACTTGCTCAAACTAATAGTTCACAATTGCCGCTTCGGTATCTGTATTGCCAAAGCTAGTTGCGCACGCGCTATCGGGATTGGGTGCTATCGCTGTCTTGGAGCCAGCATACACGGCATTGCGATAGTCATCAACCGCCATACAAGGTGTGGCATTGCGCGCATCCGTCCAAACAATGTAGGCGCTGCTAGGGCCTGCCACGATACCAATGTAATCGCCGATGAATTGCTCTTGCAAGTTGTTGTAGCTGGAGCCATCGGGATTCGAGGAGGCAGTGCTGACCAGTACCGGCGCACCAAAGGCCGTTCCACCCGGTGCAGACTCAGCGAAGTAGTTGTCGTAGACTTGCACGCCTGTCTGAAAGGGGTTGTCTGCAGGGGGCTTCATCAGGGCGTCAAAGGTGAGACTGACGATGCCATTGGGGGCAACGCTGGCGGCGGGGAAGAAGGCGTTGCGTCCAGAGACACTGCCAATCGTGCCAAGCAGGGTCCAGTTGATGCCATTGGACGAGACTGCACCCTTGACGACGCCGTGCCCACCACTAAAGTCGCACCAGACGACGTAGACGCGAGTACTGCTGGGGTCAGAAGCCGGGTGTGGGTAGCAATCCACGCGTGCGCTCATGCCAGGCACCCGGTTGAAGAGGTCCACTACATCAAACGGCGTGCCCCTCAGTGGATAATCGGTCACCTGGGCGATGGTGATCGGTGCGGTGAAGGTCTGACCACCGTCGGTTGAGGTCGCGACCACTTGCAAGCTGGGGAGTTTGGTCGAGTCGGCGTTCTCCGTCCAGAAAACTTCAATGGTGCCGTTCGAGGAGACGGCCATCTGGCCGGTCTCGCGGAAGCCCTGCGGGGTGTTATTGTTCGCCGCGCTTACCTGTAATGCCTTGGACCATGTGCGCCCTTCGTCATCGGAGTGGGCGACATAAAGCTTGACATTGCCATTGCCGGAGCAAGTGTTGCAGAAGACGGCCCAGTTGACATAGACACGACCAAAATGCTTGCTGCCAGAGAAGTGGTCAACGGCGACCCACTCGTGGTCGTCGAAATTGGATTTGTTATCGGTAGAGGTAGCCGCCACCGGATTGGCCCAGGTCAGGCCATCATCATAGGAACGGGAGACCGTGACCTGCTCGCCACCAAACTCCGGGAAAGGATCAGCCAGGCTGGCGTAGTAGATAGTGGCTCCGCAGGATAAGCTGAATGTACCATTGCGGCAGAGCCGGGGGCCATAGTCAAGGCTGGGGTCACCCCCAGAAGCCCGGCCAATAGTGTTAAACCCGGGCAGAAAGTCACCGGTCCATGTCATACCATTATCGGTCGAGCGGTAATAGGCTGAGATTGGAATACCAGGCCCGAATGGGCAAGGGCTGGCAAGTGGAACAGTTGTGCCAGAGCAGAGTGGCTCCTGAATCTCATCATTGGCCCCGGCGATCAACACACCCGTCAGTGGGTCGCGGGTAATGGCGGGCTCATTCTGCTTGTTCTGCGAAAACTGCAGGTTGTGATCCTGATCTACCAGGAAGTTGCCTATGGTAGAGGGGGCTGCCTGGGCGGCTCTAATCTGATGGGTTACCGCTGTACCGCCCAGGATAGCGACGGCGAGTGTAATCATGCATACTGCGGTCAAGAGTCGTCGAGAGGTGGAGGTCCTGACCATTTGTTGAGGTTGTCGCAGTAGTGTCCAAGACATAGTGGTGCCTCCTAAAAACAAAATATGTTGTCACTATTCCATTATGTAGCCAATACGTTAAGATGAGGAAGAGCAAAGGGGTTGTGATCTGGTTGAGATAGAGTTAAGATATTTGTATCCTATTGATAATATGAAGCAGGAGGTGTGACCATGGCAGAGCAGCAGGATCAAGCTAAACGTGAACACATATTGGCAACAGTTGAAGCAGAAGGCACAGGCTTCGTCAACCTTGAATTTACCGATGTAGTCGGTATGGCAAAATGTGTAACCATACCTGTTGAACAGCTTTCCGATTGTCTCATCCATGGAAAATGGTTTGATGGGTCCGCAATAGAAGGATTCGCGCGCGTTGCTGAAAGTGATATGTACCTCTTTCCCGACCTTGATACGTTTGCCATTTTGCCCGGCAAAATACGTCCGCATGAGATAACAACTTCATTACTTACTGAGCCGGATAACCAGTTTCTTGAAGCTGGCGCTGTCGCTCGTATCATCTGTGATGTTCGCACGCCCAATGGTGAACGTTTCGACGGCGATCCTCGCGCTACACTGTTACAAGCATTGGATCTCGCTAACTCCATGGGTTTCAATTTTCTGGTAGCTCCCGAACTAGAGTTCTTTCTTTTGCATCTTGAGGATAAGACTCCCACGCCCCTTCCGCATGATAGGGGTGGTTACTTTGATCTCTCAACCGACCTGGCTGCGGCTGTGCGTCGTCAGATGGTTCAAGCGCTTCAACAAATGGGCATCAGGATTGAGGCCAGTCACCACGAAGTCGCTGCAGGTCAGCACGAACTTGATTTCGAAACGGCTGACGCCCTACATATTGCCGATGGATTGATGACGGCAAAATATGTGCTTAAGGGGATTGCTGCCCAGCACGACCTATATGCTACGTTTTTACCCAAGCCATTCTTTGGAGTGAATGGCTCAGGAATGCATACCCACCAGCAATTAATAAGCCGCGTAACCGGGCAAAATGTCTTTGTTGATGAACACGGCGAATATGGGCTATCTGATATTGGACACTATTTTATCGCTGGACAATTGGCTCATGCGCATGCTATGTGCGCGATACTTGCTCGGGCGCGTTAACCGTGAGGCGCTGATCCGCGTTCCTCGACCTGGAATTGACAGGCAGCTATCAGCACGTATCGAGCTACGTTGTCCTGACCCAAGCTGCAATCCCTACCTGGCGCTGGCGGTTATGCTGAGGGCAGGTCTTGATGGCATTCAGCGTAAACTGCCACTCCCACCAGCAATGGATGAAAGTCTCTTTCTGCGTGACGAAGAGGAGACTCAGCGCCATCGTACCAAATTACTCCCGGCAACACTGGGTGAAGCATTAGAGGGATTACGTGAAGATAGCCTCATACGCGAGACACTTGGTGACTCAATATACGAAGGATTTATCGAGGCTAAAAGTATCGAGTGGATAGAATATCGCAAGCAGGTGCATGCCTGGGAACTCGAGCGTTATCTCCCAGTTTTTTAGGTCGCCACTCGCTCATATTGGCCCGCTTCGATATATTATTTGCTGTACTAATCATGTGGACGAACAAGCCAGTATCGCCCGTTTTCCCGCATCATAATCTGTTGATCAATGAACTCTCGGCGCAAGCTGGCGACGTCATCATAAAACGTCTTAAGAATCAACAGCTTGATTTGATGTTGAGATACACAAGGGTGAAACGTCTTATACTAGGTAGAAATGAAGGAGGTGAACTGGATAATGGATACGCTCACCAGTACTGTTGAAGAACTCTATACTCTGTATCAAAGGGATATCGTGCGCTTCTTTGCGGAGCATCTTGCCGATCGAGACACTTCCTGGGATCTCTGCCATGAAGTTTTTGTGCGTCTTCTCATTGCGCTTGCATCAGGCACACAGCTTCAACATCCCCAGCGATGGTTAATGCGTGTTGCCAAGAACCTGTTGATTGATACATACCGTCATAAGCAAGCGAAAGCGGAGATGGATATCCCATTCGATTCAATTGAGCTGGAGATGTTTGCCAGCGATGCCACGACATACAAGACACTGATTGAACATACTGACATGGTGCAAGTTATCGTGGAAACATTTCGCGCCTTGCCAGAGAAGTATCAGCGCCTGCTTTTCTGGCGTGAAATCGAGCGATTGCCTCTCCAGGAGATAGCTCAACGTACCGGAACAGCAGAACCTGTCCTTTCCACCGAGTTATGGCGGGCGCGCAAGCTTCTTCAAAAGGAGTACCAACGACGGCGTTTTAAGGATCTGCTTCCCGCCGACGAAGAAATTTTTGAGCATCTCGATGTCTTGTTTCGATTCAATGTGACAACCTCGCCAGAGGAGCAGTTGAAACGTATTGAAATGCACGAACGGGACTATTTTGAGCAGATCGCACCTATCTGGGACGCCTATGTCGCGAGTGCCTACGAGGCCGAACTTCAAGAGCGGCTCACCAGCCTCCTACCCTGGCACCAGGACATGACGGTGCTCGACGTGGGAACAGGTACGGGCTACCTTGCAGGCATGATGGCTCCACTCGTGGGAGAAGTGATCGGTGTGGATTGCGCACCTGCCATGCTCAGGCGCGCTGGGGAGAAGATGGCTCAGGCCGGATATCAGCATGTCTCTTTTCGGGAGGGGATGGCCGAACAACTTCCCCTTGCAACGAGTACTGTCGATGTCGCGATGTGCCATATGCTCCTGCATCACGTTGTCAGTCCTCGCACCATCCTGGCTGAATTACGTCGTGTGGTACGCCCAGATGGCTATGTGGTCATCATCGATGCGCATGCACACAAGCATCATTGGACACCTGAAGCCTTTGGTGATCTGCATTATGGAACCGATCTTAAGAAACTGCAGAGGCATGTGTCAGCCCTTCAGATGAAAACACTGCTGGTAGAAGATGCGGGAATCTCTCACTCGGGCAACTTCATAGGCAGAAAGGCAGACTTTACGAATTTTCTCCTCGTTGGACAAGCGCATGGGCGAGGCAGGACGACCAACGATCCAGACAATGGCAGATCGTAGAGACTGGAAGAATGTACGACGTGAAACAAAAGAGCCAGGGCGTTCCTCCTGAGCAGGGGTCCCGTCAACTTCGCCGGGTGCTTACGCTGCGTGAAGCAGTCGCACTCGGTGTAGGTGGCACGATTGGCGGCGGAATCTTCGTGCTGGTCGGGGCTGCAGCAGGACGGGCTGGGCCAGGAGCACTCCTGTCCTTCCTTCTCGCTTTTGGCATATCCTTGCTGATCGCACTGCCCTATGCTGAACTTGCCTGCCGCTATCCCCTGGCTGGTGGTGGATACGCTTTCGCACGGACACTGCTTGGTCCCCACTGGGGCTTCCTGATGGGCTGGGGGTATTGGGGAGCATATATCTTTATCAGTGGATACGTGACCCTGGGGTTTGGGGGGTACCTCCATGCATTGACTGGCTTATCTCCTATCTTGGGTACGCTCGCTCTGATTGGGATCAGCACTGGAATCAATCTCGTTGGCGTCCGGCTCTCTGGTCTGGTGCAGAGCCTGGTTATTGGAGTAGCAATCGTTGCACTACTTGCTTTCGGAGTATTAGGTTTGCCGCACGTTCATGTTGCACAGTTCACCCCTTTTCTACCCTATGGAATAGGCGGCGTTGCTGTGGCGACGCTGTTGGCCTTTCTGGCCTTCGGTGGCTTCGATATGGTGGCAGCTGCTGGAGAGGAGATCGCCTCTCCTGAGCGCAACTTACCCAGAGCGATTCTGTTGACGCTGTTCGTAGTGCTGGGACTCTATCTACTGGTGACGTTCGTGGCTCTTGGGACGCTTCCGTGGAACGTACTGGGAAGATCACCCGCTCCCCTGGCAGCAGCAGCAAGCCAGTTTCTCGGTTCCACAGGCCGGCAGCTCACAGCAGTAGCTGCGGTTCTGACGACAGCCGCAACAGGTAACGCGGTGCTCGTTGTCACGTCGCGAGTTGCCTTTGCAATGGCACGTGATGGATTGCTCCCTGGTGTGGTTGCCCGAGTCCACCCTAAGACGGATGTACCCTGGGGAGCAGTGGTTCTCAACGGGATCTTACTGGCTCTCGTCGCCCTCACTGGCTCGGTGATGTTGGTAGCAGCTGTGGGTGGTTTTTTGTACGTATTGCACTTCTTGTTCCCGCTGATAGCACTGATGATCCTCCGTCGTCGAGGTGGGCCATCTCCAGCGTTTCGCACTCCCGCCCCGCAGGTGGTGCTCCCGCTTGCATGCGGAGGATGCCTGTTGTTGCTGGTGACCAGTGGATGGACTGGGGTGTTGGGTGGTCTCGGCTGGCTCCTCGTCGGGCTGCTCGCCTATGGAGGTGTACACGTCTCCCGCAGAGCAGGGCTTCGTCGTCGGCAGGAAAGGAGTTGAGTTTCTGCATCATAACCAGTATTAGTATGCTACTCGAGGGTAAAGCCGTGCGCCTATGATTACCAGCACAGTTGTAACCACAAACAAAACCACAAAATCTGTGCCAAGACCGAATGCACTGATTCCATTGACTAGCATCAAATCACGTAGAGCGTCTACTTCGTAACTCAATGGGTTGCATCGTGCTATGAATTGCAACCAGACGGGCATGAGCACAATTGGGTAGATCGCATTGCTGGCGAAGAAAAGTGGCATAGTAAGCACCTGGCCAATGCCCATGAAGCGCTCGTGAACTATTCCCAGGTCGCGCTCCCAGATAATGGCAATGCCCGAGAAGATGGCGATAAAGAGCACACTTTGGGCAAGGATGCCAGGAGCCAGGAAATCCAGGTAGGGTTTTCCTCCGGTGGGAATAGCCCGGACGCGACTTAAGACCTCACCAAACACCAGCAGCCACAACGCAGGTTGGACGGCTCTTGTAAATATATCGGTGGGATCGTGCCTCAGTTTACGCGCTTCCAGCCCTACAATGGTAAATGTTTTCTCAACAAAGCTTTTGATAGATCTTACTAAACTCTCACGCTCTTTTGGAAACTGTTTCCCTCTGTCGGTAGTAGTGATACTAACCCAATCGTCGTGCTGTGCGACGGGTGCGTGCTGTGTCACGGTAATTTCCTCCTGATTCCAGGGTATTGCCTGTATAATAAGCGAACACTTCATCCAATGTAGCATCGGTGAGACCACTGGCCACCTTGAGTTCGGTGGGTGAGCCGAGCGCCATAATATGACCCAGATGGAGAATAGCGATGCGGTCGCAAAGGCTGTCTGCCTCCTCCATATAGTGGGTTGTTAAACAGATGGTCATGCCAGTCTGTTTGCGTAACTGGCTGAGGTGATCCCACACAGCTTTGCGTGCAACGGGATCAAGTCCGACGGTGGGCTCATCCAGGAAAAGCACCAGCGGTTGGTGTAGCATGGCCTGGCCTACTTCCAGGCGGCGGATCATTCCTCCAGAATACGTGCGTACCATTTTGTCTGCCGCGTCTTCCAATCCCATTAGTGCCAGCACCTGCCGGACTTTGGAGTCCCTCGTCGAGTGGGGTAAATCGTATAATTTCGCGAAGACCATCAAATTCTCGTAACCAGTGAGCGTGCCATCTGCCGAGAGAGCTTGGGGTACATAGCCAATGCGACGTCGTACGGACATAGCCTGCTTTGTGACATCGTAGCCGACGACTGATGCTCGACCACTTGTTAGCGGCAAAAGCGTGGTCAAAATCTTGATGATCGTGCTTTTGCCTGCTCCGTTAGGGCCAAGCAAACCGAAGACTTCACCCTGGCTCACTGAAAAGCTGACCGTGTCAACGGCGGTATGGTCGCCAAAACTTTTGACGAGGTCAACAACCTCAATCATTGGTGAAGATTGTGTCATCACACTTCTCCTTCTATCATCAAATTCATGTCATTACAGTGGGGAGAGGCTCACCTGCAGCCTCCAGGAGGCGATCAAGCAAATGTTGTAAGATCGCTTGCTCATCTGACTCAAGAGCAACAAGCCACTGCTCTACAATCTCACGGCGTCTACGGTGCCATGACTCCACATGTTCGTGCCCCTGAGAGGTGAGCATTACGCGCACCATCCGCTCATCGTCGTTCTGACGCTCGCGTGTCACGAGTCCCGCCTTTTCAAGGCGTTTGCAAGCAGTAGTAACGGAACTACCTGTGACGCCGAGTGCTTCAGCCAACTCACTAATACTAAGTGCACCTTTACGGCGCAGGAATCGCAGTAACCAGTATTGCTCCGGCGTAATCTCTGCCCTATGGATGGGGTGCGAGGTGCGGCGTATGAGATGATAAAGGGCTAATATATCATCGACTAAATGATCCATTGCCATACATATTTCTCCATTTTATTCTCAAAAAATGCTGAATACATAATATACTTTACACATTATTAGCTTGACTGTCAAGGTGAATTTACGTTTTTGTGCCCCAACTGGGGCACAAAAACACTTCACGTCCTCACAAGTGCGAGCTCCAGGCTCACAGGAAACAGTCACTCATTGACTTTTGAGAATCGCTGCTAATTTGGTAGGGATGGGTTTGGGGAGTGATACTATCGTATTGTATAATGATGCAGAGTGAGGTACATTATCCCATGACAAATACACACTATGCATTACTACTATTAAGGCGAGGTCTACGCCAACGCTGCCCTGTGTGTGGTAGAGGAAAAATATTCAAAGGCTGGTTTAAAACATACGAACGTTGTCCGGTTTGCAACTTTGCTTTCGAGCGCGAACCGGGGTATTATACTGGCGCGGTAGCTGTAAATCTGGTCGTGAGCGAATTATTGATTACCGTGATCGCCGTTCCGCTGGCTGCTAGCCAAAGTGTTTCATTGACGGTTCTGATTGTGTTAGGATGCACACTTCCTTTCCTTCTTCCACTCCTATTCTACCGCCCCACCAAAAGCCTCTGGATGAGCTTTGATCATTTTATACGTCCCGCCAGTAGCGAAAAGGTTTGAATCAACCTACATACAGAACAGTACTCGCCGCTCTCCCATTTCTTGTAAAAGAGTAGTTCCTGTGATAAAGTATCAAGCCGAACAGTTGAAATTTTGAAACTCCGTGCCTCTTACATTACCACTACAGTGGCACTTAGAAAGGGAGGAATTCTCCCTGGAATCTTCCTGAGATATTTCCCTGGAGCCTCGGCCTCTTCGTGCGTTTCTCGCTCCGATGTGCCATGCTAGAAGTTGCAACCCTTCTGACTGGTATCCTTT
>WNFY01000308.1_pt1 | contig 51135 bp, 123 predicted proteins | sample 5400091 | NCBI WGS metagenome assembly WNFY01 (sample SAMN13153364, study PRJNA577476) | soil metagenome | isolation source: 60 cm soil or saprolite under grassland replicate 1 | place: USA:California | collected 2016-06-15
GCAAGCCATCGGTCACGACGGACAACCCCGTGACCGTGACGCACGTCGCCGACGCTGCCTGACACGTTCCCCCATGGTGTGTCCCGTGGCAGCACGGGACATGCCATAGAGGTACGTTTCACCGATCTGAGAGAGGTAATCATGGCAATCACCGACCTGGAGCGCATGATCAGGCGTATCCACGTGGCAGCGCATCACGGCCACGTGATCACGGGATGCGCGATGTGCGCGTCCCTGCGGGAGCGCCTCGCCCGTCGCATTGAGGCATTCGAGTCATGACCGCGCAGTGCGCGGGCGTGCGCTACGCGACCGGTTCCACCCAGTGCTGGGTGGAACCGGTATGGGTTGTCGTAGACCCGGAGCGTACGATCGCCGGGCCGCGTGTCCACGCCTGCGATAGGCACGTGCACGGCGTGATTGACCGTGACCGTGGCTCGCTGGTTCTCCCGTACGACCCGTGCATTCATCCTGGGGTTTTCTCCAGGCACTTGCCTGGGAGTGTCACCGAGTTCAATCCCACCGAGCACTGCTGGCAGTGCGACCAGGACATACCGTCTAGCGAACTGTAGGACGTCACGGTTTGCGCGTAGCTACTGGGTATCCCGTAGCTACGCGCATGCTGCCACGTACGGCAGTAATCCCATCGATTAAGAGGAGGTGTTCCCCATGTCCACGTTCGGTAGCGACGCGTGGTTGCTAGGTCAGTTGCGTAACACGCTGGCTTACCCAGAGTACGACACGTTCACGGGTGAGGTTTACACGCAAGCGGAGCGAGAGTTTCACGTCATGGATGATCATGGTCTGATCTGTCAGGACTGCACCGATCCTGCTGTGGCGAGCATGGTGGCGACACGGGTGCCGATGTGTGAGAGCTGCCTGGCTACCGAACTGTAGGACGTTACGGCATGCTGGCGCGTAGGGATCGTGAGGCTACGCGCTGGCACGCTGCCACGTACGGCAGTACCGATACAGGGAAGGGAAGTGAGTACACCATGAGAACCAGCGAGCGAACTGTGGCGGATGCCATCGCCGATATGCGTGCCTGGCATCACCGCTGGGGTTGGGTCACGTGCACGTGCAAGACGTACCCGGACGGCCGGCAGCCGCACGCGCGTACTTGCGCGCAGCACGGAAGGGAGCTGAGTACACCATGAGAACCAGCAAGGTTTTCCTGCTGGGCCTGGACGCGCGTGAGCGTTCCCTGGCTGGCATCACCGTGCGCGCGATGCGCGCGGCGGGTCACGACGATGACGCTGAGACTCTGCGGTCTATCCTGGCTACGGTTGATGCTGGCCAGCACCTGGCCAGCGGCCAGGTGGAGCAGCTGAGGCTGTACCTGGATGAGTACGGCCCCAAGGATTCCACGCGCAGCGGCACGTACGCCGATCAGGGCGTGAAGCATTCCTACTCGTACTCGATCGTGGAGCACATGTGCACGTCACTGTGGAGCCTGGTGCGATGAGGGCCACCTATCCGTACCCGGTGGTGTATTCCGTTGAGTCTGGTGATTACCGTCGCGCGAATAAGGACGAGCGTGTCGGCCAGCTGGAAGCGCGGGCTGCGCAGGCGGCAGCGTGGGAAGCGTGGAAGAACGACGGCAAGCCGGACCACCAGGATCGCACGTGGGCGCGGTACCAGGAGTTCGTGTCGATGATCTCCCGGTCCCCGTTCGGTACGAAACAGCCACGTGCGTGGAATCGTGGCAGCGGCCGTACCCGGCACGCAGCGGTAGATACGCTCCTGGCGGTTGTCCCCGCTGGGTACGGCAAGCGCGACGGCGTAATCGAGTGGTGACTCAGGCTCCCGAGAGGAGGACAGCAAGATGGATACCCAGAATGACGTGTGGGCCGTGTACGACACGGTCCAGGACATGACACGCTGGCTGGCAGAGCAGCGCCGGACTGGCACGTGGTCTCCCGTGTGGGAAACCGTGGCAGGGTGGCGCGACGAGCTGACAGCAGCGATCACGGGCGAGACAGCGTGATCTCCCGGTTTGGCGGTACCCGTGAGGTTCACGGGTGCTGCCATGCTGGCCGATCAACACGGATCGTCAGTGCCGCACCAATCCCTAGCACCCTAGATGGGTGCGAGGTGCGGCGATTTACCTCCCCAAGGAGGACACCATGTCCGAGATCACGACCAACCCGAACGGCACGGACGCCACCGAGACGATGCAGGTGGACGCGGACCTGCTGAAGCAGCTCCTGGAGCTGAAGGCCAAGGAAGACGAGCGCAAGGCGAAGCTGGCCGCAGCGGCGGCCGAGCGCAAGCGCACCAACGCGCGGGGCAAGCTGCCCGACGGCGTGACCGACCGGAACCCGTCGCAGGCGTACCTGGCCAGCCTGGGCGGGGTGCTGGTGAACTGGGTGGAGATGTATAAGAAGGACCCCGCGTCGCTGCGCCGCCGCCTGGTGGAGCAGCTGATCCCCTCCATCGTCGCCCAGTCCAACACGCCGAGCGTCCAGATGGGTGCGGGTATGGATGCCCGGAGGTTCGAGTACCTGGCGTGGCACCTGGCGAACGAGGCCACGGCCCCCGCGCCGCAGTCCGCGACCAAGTAGCACCCACCGCAGGTTCCGTGCCTGCACCATGCGGCCACGCCGCCCCCCAGTACGGGGGCGGGCGTGGCCGTTTTGGTGTGTGCATGTAGGTGCGCACTCTCCGAGAGAGGTGAACGGCGTGACTGTTCAAGCGGCTGAAAGCCGCTCGCTTCCCAGATCCGAAGATCTGGCCGGAGCCCAGCCCGGCCCCGGTGGTGCCGGAGGAGCCTGCCTCCCCGGTTTCACGGATCGGACTGATGGCTCTTCCGAAATCCACTCTACCAGACGAAAGGGGGGAGCGCGGATTCCCCCGCCGCCTGAAGGCGGCGGTACCCTCCGCGCGATCCTGATGGCAACACAGATACAGATCGTCAAACGGCCCCCGAAACGGCCCCAGGATGACCGTGAGGGTACGTGGCCCGACTGGTGCAAGGGAAGGTGATCCACGTGATGTTCCCCGGTATGACCGTGGAGGAGCTGGTGAAGCGGCGCCGTGAGCTGCTGATCAGCATGAGCATGGAATACGTCCCGGACACGCGCACGATGATACGTGGCGCGGTGCTGAAACTGGACGCGGAGCTGCTGGAGCGGCGCGGGTACGTGTACGACCAGCAGGACGTGAACTTCCTGGATTCCCTCCGCGACCGCATGGACGACGTGTCGCAGACAATCCAGGCGATGCGCCGCCGTGAGGACATGCGGGCAACAGCCGCCGAACTCTGGCCGAGGTCCTGATGGACGTCAAGCAGCGCGCGGCGCTGGCCGAGTGGAACGCGACACGCCCGGCGCGGTCGCCACGACCGCCGATCGCTGACGCACTGGACACACGCCGCGTAGCCAGGGCGAACGCACGTGAAGGATACCGGGCTGCGGTACAGCGGGCCAGGCAGCAGCTGGTGCGCGACTACGCCCGTGCTGACGCTGCCTGGATCATCGCAGCGAACGCTGCCAGGTCCGCTGCCGAGCAGCGCCGCAGCATCCGGGCGAGGTTCCGTGAGATGGGCCCGATACCGCTCCGTGAGGAATACTCCCGGCTGGCGTACATGCTCACCCCCGCGTACTCGGTCTACACGAACCCCCAGGAGAAAGCCAAGGTGAAGATCCTGGTGGGCATGATCTCCGCGGAGCTGACGCGACGTGGTCTGGATATCAGCTAGGAACCATGTCCCGGCACGCGGCGGGGCACCCACACACACGACTCGCGTTGAGCGGTGCGGGTGTCCCGCGGTCTGCCGTACGGGCAGCGCAGCGAACCGGGAACCAGACCCGGCTAGGAAAAGGAGACTAACATGCAATCCACTACCATCCAGCGACCGGTCCAGCCGACTCCGCAGGGGGAGTCGCTAGAGCTGCGGTACGCGCGGCAGACCAGGAACGCTACCGTGTTCATCGCCTGGATCGTCGGCGTCGGTGTCGTCATCAGCTTGATCGCCGGCTTCATCGTCGGCGCCCAGATCAGCCATGCGACCACCAGTATCGACGACACAAGCACCTCCTGCGATTTCAGCAGTCCCTCCTGGCCGGACTGCTGACATGATCACTAAGCAGCAGGCTTTGACAGCCGGCGAGTTTCATATCAGCCATGCATCGATGCCGTGCACGGTGTGGCGGCGTAACGGCGTCACCCAGACGTGGAAACGGTCCCCGGGCAGGTTCCGTGTCCCGGTTAAGTACGGGTTGTACCGGTACGGTGCGATCACCGAGGTGAATTCGGGTGACTACCACGTGGCCGGCGACTGCGTGCTGATGAACCCCTGATCGGGGGCGGGGATCTGGAAGCTGTGAACAATCCCGGGCCGTGCCCCATCGTGTACGGGGGCGCGGAGGTTAGCATCAGGTCCCCGCTCACCCCTGCTCTGCTGTGGCGGAGCGGGGCACCGCCCGTCCCGTTGTGCGTATCCGCGGGACGGGCGGTGCCCCGGTAGGCCACAACGGCATGCCCTGACTGAGGAGGAGACATGAGGATACCGAGAACCCCGGTCACGCTGGCGGCGTTGCTGCTGGCAGGTTCCGGGGGTGTGATGCTAGGCGCATCGGTAGGCACCGCGCATCAGGCAGTAAGCCCCGCGTCGTGCGCTGTCCCGGCCACCCATGACCGGGTGGCGTCGGGTGATGCGATACTCCGCGACGGCGCCGATTACGTGTGCACGGACGGCACCCTGATAACCGTGACCGGGTACGGCAGGCCGGCGCTGCCGCCGGGGTTCTGGTGGCGTACCGTCACCGGTCACATCGGTGACTGCGGCCCCGCAGCATTGCCCCGCAAGCACCCCGGCGTGATCGTGGGTTACGGCCCCGGTGATATGCAGTCGGCGCTGTTCTGCCCGCCGCGCCCGTGGGGTAACGGGACAGTGAACCCGTCATGAAATGCTACCAGCGGGTCATCTGGCGGGTTTACGGGCTGCTCCCGGAGTCCTGGCCGCATGACGTGCGGATGTTCATCACTGGCATGATCCTGGGCTCGGTAGTGAGCATCCCCGCGGTCATCGTGCTCACCCTGGTGGGTGTGTCGTGAACGTGCTCCCGCCGTACGCGTACGTGGCCCAGTTGAACGGGTGGGGCCGCAAGGTGAAGATCCACCGGTGGGGCTGCCAGATCGGCCATGCCTCGATCGTGTGGTGGGACCTGTGGTCGGGGCATCCCTGCCTGGAAATCTCCCGGGTAAGGGGAACGATCCACATGTTCGACACGAACGGGATACGGTGCGGTGGTACCGGTGGTCAGATCACCCATCACATCGCCAGGGTGACCTGCCCCGATTGTCAGGTCATCACCGGGTATGCCGACGTGCTGGGCCCCATCAGCAAGCGTCTGTCATGACCGGGCAGATACCGCCGTACGGTGGGAGTTTCCGGCGTGAAACAGTGGACTGGCACCCCGAGCTGTCCGGCACCGTGTACGTGCTGAAGCAGGACCCGCGGTGGTTCATCAGGTCTGACAAGACCAGCCACATATGGTACGTCCACCACGGTCCCACGATCGTCCGTGCCGCCCGGGTGGGCACGTCGTGCCCGACTCTCACGCTGGCGATGAACCGTGTGCTCGGTGGTATCGCTGGCGGGTTCTACGCCACCGGTGCACCCGCAGCGGAACCGCCGCGTGCTGGTATCACGCGGTGTCCCGAATGCGGGCTGGACCTGGCCCCGTACCTGTAAGGGAGGAATAATGCCCGCATGCACTGACAGTTGCTGCCGGCCAGAACCAGGAATCACCTATGAGGTGCTGAGCCGCCGCGCAATCACGGCCACCCGTAAGACACACGTGTGCGTCACCTGCCGTGCTGAGATTCCCGCTGGTTCCGCCTGCCAGCGGGTCGCGGTACTGGATGACGGGAAGTTCTACTGCGACTACCAGCATCACCCCTACGACATTGCCTGCGGGAGCAACCTAGTCCCGTGAAGCAGCCTGCCAGGAGGAACACGCCCAAGGACTCGCGCTGGGCGTGTTCTGCTTGCCAGGGTGGCACGCAGAAAGGATAATTATGCGTAGTAAGACAGGATGGGTTGCCGGGGTTGGCGCCGCCGCTGTGGTTGCGGCTGCCGTCATCACCGGGTGCAGTCCCCAGCTCAAGGACCAGGGCAGCGTCGCGCAGGCCAACCCCGACTACATCGTCACGTACCTCAACGTGGACACGTTCCCGAACATCACCCTCATCTGCATCGAGGGTGTGGGGTTCGCCACCACCAGCCGTGACTACAGCGCGCTGACACCGGAGCCGAAGTGGGACGCGTTCTGCGCAACCCAGATGCCCAGCAGCCCGCACGTCATCCCCGGGACCGGGACCACGCACCCCGTCTCCGGCCACTAGCACACTCACTCGCTCCCGGTGCGGCGAGCGGCGGGTCACCCCAACCTTCGGGGCTGGGGTGAGCCGCGGTCTGCCGCAACGTGCAAGACCCCGAGTATCTGTGAGAGGAGACAGCGATGTATTACGGTGACGAGATGGACCCACGCTGGGGTGATGATCCTGGCGACGACGAGGACCATGATCCGGGACAACCGGATCCCAGGCTGGGCAGCCTGGAGTCCAGGCTGGCGCACGTGGAATCGTACGCGTTCAAGCCCCGGGACCCCGAGGTCAACGCGCCACTGGCCGTGCACATGGCTCGTGAGCACCCCGAGCATTACACCTTGTGGGTGGCTAACGAGACGGTCGGTGACCTGGAAGACCAGCATTACATCGCGCATGGCCTGCTGACCACCGAGGCGGAGCTGCTCGCCGCCCTGGCGCAGGAACGAGGACCCCGGTGAGCACACGTGATGACACGCACGTGTTCGGCAACGGGCTGACCCGTGCGGATGTCCGTGAGATTGTCGATGCCGTGTTCACGAAGATGGAGAACAGGAAGCGGCGGTCCGCCGAGAACTGCCGGTATGTGCGCGAGCTGATGCGTGAGCGTGAACCCCGCATCGCCGCTGCGTACGACAAGGCGGTGCGTCATGCCTGACCCAGCCGACCGTTTCAAGGTCGGCGGGTTGCATGACGAGATCATGGAACCGACCCAGCCTGTCCGCGTGATCTGCGGTAACTGCGGTGAGCAGTCCCCGTGGTTTACCTACCGTGATGACGGCGGTGCGGATACGACAGCTTCACTCGCCGAACTTACCAGGTGGGCGGAAGACCACCAGTGCACCCGGAAGGAGGAGAGTTCCCGTGGCTGAATACGACCAGCGGGTCGTGTGGATCCTGCGTCAAGCAGGGCTCACACCAGCCCAGCTGAAACAGCAGTATGTGGGTTACGAGGATCAGCGTGCCGCGTTCGAGGCCGGTTACGGCACCGTTGATGACGTGACCGCGCGTATCACTCCCGGTGTGGCGGGGATGCTGGACCTGGAAGACCGGATGCTCGCCGATTTCACTGCGGCACGGCGGGTGGCTACGGCAGGAACACCGACCCGGTTTCATTGGTCAACGTGGACCATCGTGTCCTGCGTCCTGGCTTTCTCCGTGCTGGTGGGCGTGCTGGTGGGCGTGTTCACCGGTGCCTAAGCCGACACCCAGACCCGCACCCGTGAAGTTCTGCCCCGAGAAGGGGTGCGGGAAGAAGATGGCCGCGTTCAAACGTGGGCGCGGCTGGAAGTATATGTGTCCCGACGCCGCGGAACACGCGCAGGACAAGCTGGAAGCCCGGCAGGGTGGACCAGCTAAGGGTAAGGGCGGCGTACGGAAGGGCACGCCCAGCCCGAAGCACGGCAAGGAATACCCGAAACCTGTGCGTAAGAAATGGCGGTGGGGTTCCGAGAAAGATAAAGACCCCCGGAAAGGTAGACGACGTGGTACGGCACCGTAAGAAGCAGAAGAAGCAGAATCGGGGTGACCCGAACGAGGTGCGGTGCGTGCCGCACGACAAGCAGGCGTTCACCACTAAGCATGCGGCGATCAGCGCCCTAGCCAGGTACGTCACGCGGCCCGGGGAATACAAGCCCCGCCGGGCGTACCCCGACAAGGTGTGCGGGTACTGGCATCTCACCAGCAGACTGTAACTGAGGGTCCCGCCCGCGGATAACAGAAGAATGAGAGGACGACACCGAAGCGGGTCCGGGTGTCTCATCCCTTGAAGTTGCGAGTTCTCTCATCGCCCTCATTTTGAGCTATCCCGATAGGCCGCTTCGACAGGCGGCGGCCCGGTTGAGAACCCCAGGATACTGCCGGATATACAGAGGTCCGGTAAGTCCTGGGGTTTTCCCGCTGCAAGGAGGTTACCAGAAAATGATAGGTGAAGGTTTTCACTACTACTACGAAGCTATCTACGAATGCTGGAACTGCGGCAGGCGCGGCCGTCTCCTTCGCGGGGGTCCGCTCATGATCTGCTACGGGTGCGACGTGATGTGGGCCCGGTGGGCCCGACCGGTATCCACGGTGGCGTACGCACCCATGTATGAGACTTTGTGATTTCGCTGCGGCAAGCGGGGCGCCGCCCATCCCCTTTCCCACCTCCGGTGGCACGTGAAACCAGGGGGATGGGCGGCGCCCGGTATGCCACATCGGGCGTATCACACAACCAGGAGAAGGGAACCTGGAATGATCAAGAACGCACCGTACGGGTGACCTGATGGTAGCCGCTAAGGAACGCTACGGGCGGTGCGCCAGCATCCGCAGGCACGTCCTGCTGTACGCGAAACGCAACGACCTGTCCGAGCTGGACAAGGCCCTGGCGGAGCTGAAGATCCTGATGAACCTGGCTGAACCAGCGCCGCACCTGCCCCGTGAGGGCAGGGGCAGCCTGAAGGGGCAGATCTCCGGAGAATTCATGACCCAAGGTGTCACCGGTGACCTCACCGACGAGGAAAACGACGGGTTTCCGGTGTGAGGAGGAACTATGGACACGCTGGTCACTTACGGGCAGACTGAGGTCGCCCGGTGGTGCGGTGTTAAACCGACAACCGTCGCCAGGTGGATCATGAACTACGAAAATACCCCTGAACCGGACGTAGAGGTCCGCAACAGACGCACGATCTACCGTGGCTGGCTACCCTCACGTAAGGCTGAGTGGCAAGCGTTCGCCGCGTCGAGGGCTGCCGCACCAGGCGCGCAGCTGGTCGCCATGCGGGAAGACAGGAAACACCCGAGGTGAGGAGGACCACCAGTGAATCTGCGTGAGCGGATCACCGCCGCCCTGGACGGCAGCATCGGCAGCTGCGCACGGTGCAAAGTGTGCGACAAGCAGGTCGACGCCGTGATGAGGGCCGTGCAGGAGGAGATTGTTCTCCGGGTGCGGCTCGCCCGGCGCCAGGACACCTTGTATCGCATGGAGGACGAGGAAGCACCCGAGATCATCATCGCGAACCAGCGTCGCCTGGTCCGGGAGACCGAAGAGAAGCTGAGAGAACACCCGTGAGGATCTGGTGGTGCTGGAAGTGCCACTACTCATGGGTGCAGTTCTGTAACGGCACCTGGTGGCCTGATAAGCGGCCACGGTGCGCCCACTACAAGCACCAGATGGGAGGCTGAACGTGTCCAGCTCCGAGAACCACACGGTACCGGTCCGGGTGAAGAACAACGTGACCGGGGCGCTGCGCACCTGGCGTCACCTGACCAAGTGGGGACACGCAGCGTGCGTGCTGGTCACAGGTCTCGGCTATCTCCTGGGCTATGGTTCGGACGGCGGGAACCCGGTCATGGCTGCTGTCTTCGCAGCCACTTACGCGGCCTACAGCGTCGTGCTGGCGCAGCGGCTGACAGATATCACCGAGCAGGACGGAGGATGACGGTGCGCGGGCCGACAGGGACCGGGTACCCGCACGCGAAAGGAGTTTTGATGACGAGGCAAGCCATCAGGGACGGTATACACCCGGAAACAGTCCTAGAAGGAGGACCAGTTAAAATGTCCGAACAGCGCAAAATCGCGGAGGTTTTCGTCAAGGTCGGCAAGGATGGCACCGTCGAGCGGACACACCAGTTCGCGCCGTGGCCCACCGGGCCGCAGATCCCGGGGTCACCGCCCCGTTTCGTGGCCGGTTTCGCGGCGCCTGATGACGGTGGACCCGCGCCGCTGCGTCACCTGACGTACGACGACCCGCCCGGGATCGGCCTCACTCCCGACGAGTACCGGGCCATCCTCGCTAACCAGGTCCGCGAGTGCGGCACCCTGGAACTGTTCACGGAGACTGTCACGAGGATCCTGGTCAGGGACCTGGTCGTGGCGCACGGCTGCCGCGCCGAGGATGCCATACCCGCGGTGATGGCGTTCGCCGCGAAGGTGTACGCGGAGTTCAGCGGCACGGTCTGACCTGTTGCAGCGCCCCCGCACCCTACGCTGGGTACGGGGGCGCTGTTGCATGTCAGCACCATGTTGAGAGAGTGAGAAGATGGTAGGACCTGTTAACCCGGTGGAGGCCCGTAAGGGGACGTTCATCGTGTCGTTCCCCATCGACCAGTTCACGCAGCTCGAAGGGTACATGGTCCACGTTGAGATGGCCGCTGAGCGGAACGGCATCCGGGGGACGTTCGTGTATACGCGTATCGCGATGTGGTCGAAGAAGTCGCAGAACGACACGTGGCAGGTGTTCCTGATGCCGGAAGGGTGGGTGTGGGATGGTCAAGCTGTGCCCTGAGTGCCGCCAGCCGATGACTAGGTACATCACCGGGTGGAGATGCATGAACATCAAAGCGCACGCTAAGGCTGCCCGCCGCCGGGGTGCGGGGAACAACCCGGCTGGTAATAACCAGTGGCCGCGGAAACCCAAGGGGAAAGGCAGGTGGGTCCTCACCGACTGCCCGACGTGCGAGAACGGGCGGCGGTTCAACAAGAAGAAGTGCAGGCTGTGCAAGAAACGCGGCAAGATCTGGACGATTAAGGATTAGGAGGAGGTAGCAGGAAAATGACGAGTATCACACCGCGAGTGGTGCGTAAGGGCGGGGGGATGCCGAAGACGGCGTTCTTCACGCCGTACTGGTCGGAAATCAACGGGCGCAGGTTCCTGTCCCGGTTCATCATCGCGTTCACCAGGTACGGCGGGTGTCACATCACCCGCATCCACATGGCGGACAACCAGCGTGAGTGGCCGCACGACCACAGCGCCACGTTCTGGTCGTGGAAGTTCGGGTGGTACGCCGAGGACGTGTACTCCGGTGACCCCGCCAACCCGGTGAAACGGCACGTACGTCACCGCAGGTTCGGTATCCACCGTCTGCGGCATGACGAGGCGCATTCCATCACCGAGGTGTCACCGCGCCTGGTTACGGTCCTGTTCCTGGGGCCGCGCAGGCACGCGTCGAACTACTGGACGCCGAACGGGCTGGAAAACACCGGCATGAAGATGGACGACGAACGGTCCTGACCCTGCCATGGGGGCGGTGCAGCACCCCATACTAGGTGCTGCACGGCCCGCTTGCCAGGGAAGGCAACGCACACGCAAACGATTTGAGGAGAAATCATGAACAGACGATCCGTAACGCTGGCCGCCGCGCTAGCCACAGCAGGGCTCGTTGCCGGATGCGGCAGCTCGGCCGCCAGGCCCGGCCCGGCGGTCACAGTGACCGCAACCCAGACAGTACCGGGGCCTGAAACTACAGTCACGGTCTCACCGCCGCCACCCGCTGCTGGTGCGAAGATCGGGCACTGGTCCGGCAGCGGGAACCAGGTTACGTCAGCGTTCAACGTCCCTGACGGCGGGAGCTACATCGTCACCTGGTCATACTACGGGAACAACGACACCAGTTTCGGGGATTCATCACCGTCGAACTTCATCATCCAGAACACCAGCGACGGATACGGTCAGCTCCCCAACGACATCGCCGCTTCCGGGTCCGGAAGCACCGAGATCACCGGAGTATCCGAGGCGACCGACAGGTTCAACGTGGAGTCTGTCGGGCACTGGAGCATCACCGTCAAGGCTGCCTGATGGCCGCCGCCGACACACCACCAGAACGGCAGCACCCGCTGCCGTTGTACCGGGTCATCTACGAGCGGCTGATCGTGGACGCGGGCCCTGAGCGGCACAAACTGTGGGTCCGCGCTCAGTCAAGCGAGCATGCCGCGTGGAAAACGGCTCTCCTGGTCCACCCGCACGGGTGGGAACTGGTCGAGGTTATCCGCATCAAGTGATCCCTCCCGGCATCCCTCGTGAGGAAGGAGGCGGGATCGTGAAGAAGAAAGCGGAGGAACCGGTACCGTACGCGTGGGCGTGCGGGTTCTGCGGGCCAGGTTCACAGGGCAACCCGAATGTCTGCTACGACAGGGGACACCGGTGTCCCGGATGGATCGCTGGTACTCAGTGTGCGTGCGCCGCGGCAGGTCACCACCTGACCGCGGACGCCGCAGCATGATCTACATTCTCCTGTTCGGGGTCGCCATGGCCGCATCGGTGGCGCACGCCCTGTACGACGAACACAAGAAACGCAAACAAGCAGAACAGGAGGAGGACCCCATATGGGAATACGCGCGGCACCTGGCCGACAGCACCGCCGTGCGTGCCATCGAACGCAGTAAGGATACCCGCTGATGCCATTCTTGAAGAAGAAAAAGAAGAAAGACGTAAAACCCATCACTCACTGTATCTACTGTCACGTGAAGCTGGTGAACGGAAAATGCCCGCCGTGCGGGCACAGCCCGCTCGGCTGCACGTGCGTGAAGTAACGGATCCTGCCAGGCGCATGCCGCCCGGATCCCCTTCAGGGGTTCCGGGCGGTTTTGCGCTTGCCACGAACCGCTGGCTAGCACAAGCATCAACCGAAAGGAGCCACGCATAGTGGCTACAACCAGGAGCAGGCGCAACGGCAACTCCTCGATGGAGGCTGCAGCTGCGCGTGTCCTCGCGAAGGCGAGCCGCCCCCCGACGGAGCAGGAGAAGATCACCGCGGAGCTGCTCGCGAAGCTGGACGCGCTCGGCGGGCAGTCCGTCACCGAAGACAGCCTGATCTTCACCGGAACCCAGTTCATCCTGCCGGAGCAGATGGAAGGGAAAATCGATGAGGTTGTCGATTTCCTCACCGACTGGGACAAGCAGCAGAACGCCGAGTTCCAGTTCGTCAAGACGTTCAACTTCAAGCCCGCTGACGGCGCCGCGGCGTTCAACCGGGCGATGAAGCGGGTGTTCGGCACCACCGGTATCGGCAAGGCCACGTTCTCGTTCTTCGGGAAGCAGCCCCCGCAGTACCGGTCGGTCCCGGCGGGCCCGGGCGGGAAGACCATCCAGGTCCCGTGGGGGAGGGTCAACTTCTCGCTCCTGGACGCGACGTTCCTGCTCGGCGCGACCATGACGGACGAGTACGGGGTCGTGTTCCAGATCGCCGTGGAGGCACCCAAGAAGCACCAGGCCCGGATCGAGGGGTTCTTCCGGGTCATCGAAGACGAGCTGACCAACGCGTCCCTCTACAAGGGGCAGGCGATCACCGCTCACCCCGAGGAGCCCCAGTTCGTGGACACGTCGGGAATCGACCCGGCGAAGATCATCTACCGCCCGGAGGTTTACGAGCAGCTCGACGTGAACCTGTGGGCTCCGATGCGGTACACCGAGGCGCTGCGCAGGGCGGGGATCCCGCTGAAGCGCGCTGTGCTGCTGGAAGGCCCGAACGGAACGGGGAAGACCCTCGCCGGGCTGCGGACCGCGCAGATCGCGCAGGAAAACGGGTGGACGTTCATCCTCGTCCGGGCGGGCGACGACCCGTTCAGCGCGCTGACCACAGCGCGGATGTACGCACCGTCCGTCGTGTGGATCGAAGACCTCGACGTGATCGCGTCCGCTGGCATCTCAGCGACCGAGGGACGCAAGGCCATCGCCAAGGTGCTCGACACCCTGGATAACGTCCAGGCCAAGGGAGCCGAGGTGATGGCGGGGTTCACGTCGAACTTCGCGGACAAGCTCGACAAGTCCGTGGTGCGGCCGGGTCGTCTCGACGCGGTGATCCCGGTCGGGAGCCTGGACGCAGACGGTTACGAGCGCCTGGTCCGGGTCCTCGTCGGGGAAAACCTCGCTGAGGAGATCGACTTCGGGCAAGTCGCAGCGGCGTACGAGGGGTTCCTCCCCGCGTTCGCTTCCGAGGCCGCCCAGCGGGCAGTGCGGTACTCCATCACCAGGAACGCCGGTGAGCCCAGCCTCATCAGCACGGCCGACCTGGTCGACGCCGCGTTCGGCATGAAGGCCCACCTGGACCTCATGGACAACGCAAAACATGGTGACCATGACGTCACCACGCTGGACGTGCGGCTCGGCGAGCTGGTCTCCCACGCCATCAACAACACCAAGGGCAAGATGGTGACCGGCGACAACGGCTACGACATCACCTTCGCCAAGAAGCCCAGCAACGCGCAGGCTGCGCAGTAAGGAGAACAGGCCATGTCAACTGACACAGAGGTCACCGCCGAGGATGTCACGGCGCTGCCCGGCTCGGACGAGGGCTTCGACGCGGAAGCCGTCCCGGTCCTGCTGGACCTGGTCACCGACCGGCTGCGGGCCTACGTGTCGCAGCAGGCCGGCAACGACGAGCCGGTTTCGCTGCTCGGGTTCGGGCTGGAGCTGATCTACCAGACCGGTTACCAGGACGGCCAGACCGAGGGTCGCGGGCGACGCCGCTAGCAACCTGCACGAACGAATAGGGGTCCGGGCAGCTGGATCCTGACGTGCGCATGCCCCCCGGGCCCTGGTGGGCCCGGGGGGTTTTGCGCTTGCCAGAGAGACAAGCAGAAAGGAGTTAACCATGTCCGAACCCGAGGTCACGCTGGAAGGGCGCGACCTGATAGCCGCGGTCCGGGACATCCTGGTGAACAATCCGGACCGTCACGACCAGAACGCGTGGATCAGTAACTACTACCTGACCCCCGACGAGATCAACGCCCACGAGGAGGAGCCGATCCCGCTGGACCTGGTCCGCCCGTACGCGAACCAGCCGATCACCGCCCAGCCCGCCGAACCGAACTTGCCGTGGCCCGTGTGCGGCAGCACCGGGTGCGTGATCGGGTGGGGTGCTGTGCTGTCCGCACCACCAGGTACGACACTGGTGGAAGCGGGAACGATCCTCGTCGAACCGGACGGGGAGCGGCATCCGCTGATCGACTGGGTGGCCGCCAGGATGGGGATCACCCTGGATCAGGTGTGTTACATCTCCAACCCCATCCGCAGCAGGGAACGGCTGATCCGCATCCTGGACGCACTGCTCGAAGACCCGACCGCGGATCCTCGCCTGGTCCCGTGATCGTCCAGGTCACGACGCTCACAGGGTCGGTGTACCGCATCGACTACGAGCTGCGCACCTGGGAGCGTTCCGAGCACACGCCCCTGTCAGGGGGTGTCCGCACCGGTCACGGGATGTGGACTGAAGTGTCCCTGGCGGGTGAGGGTTTCCCGCTGGTCATCCACGGCCCGCCTGCGGGCCTGCGGGAGGAAGACCGGGAAATCATCACATCCACCGTAGTCAAGGTAGAGCCAATCGATTAAAGGAGCCACACAATGGCTGGTACAGACAACAGCAAGCCCGCGAGCAAGCGCGACCCGGATGCCGCCCCGGCGAACCAGCTGGTCGACGCGGTTATCGCCGCGCTGGCAGCGGGCGTCGGACGATCCGAGATCATCTCGGCGCTGCGGTTCGCCCGTGGTGCTGGCGGGTACAAGGCGCCGGTCTGGCGTGCCGCAGCCCAGTCGATGAACGACGCCGCCGCGTCACTGCACACCGCGGCGGGACCGCAGGCGCAGTCAGATGTGGAGCTGCGAGGCCCCGGGTCCTGATTCCTGCCGGGAGGAAGCCGCCTGCACCCCCCTTGGGTGCGGGCGGTTTCTGCTTGCCAGGAGGCAGGTTCGCACGAAACCCACTCACCGGAGGAGGGTAATCATGCCTCTCACGATTCCGTGGAGGTACAGGGTAAGAAGGAGGAGCAAGAGTATGCCTATGCCTACGAGCGTACGCAACCGCGAGGTAATCTTCGGTGCTGGTTACGCCGCTGCTGTCTGGTGCGCGACACGCGTCGAATCAGGGAAACCGCCACCGATCGTGTTCGAGCAGAACCTGGCGCTCGGGGGGATGTTCGCGCAGCTGGTCAACTTCAGGCTGAACTCGCAGAACAACGCGTCGGTCGCGTCGGTGGCGAGCCCCGGGCCCAGCCGGGTCGTCCCGTTCGCGGGCATCGATGACCTGAACTGGATTCCCGGCTCACCCCACCAGGCCCGCCAGTACGGGGCGTCCGAGTACCCGCCCTCGGAAGACATGTGCCGGGCTATCGCCCGGACCGTCAAGGACTACGCCGAGGTGTACACCGGGGCGAAAGGTCTCACGTTCAACCGGAACGGTCAGGTCCGGCTGGCAGACGGGACGCTCCTCGGTACGGCAAGACGGATCATCTGGGCCGCCGGGACCGTACCGCGAACCGGTTTCGCGAGCTGCCCCGCCGTCATGTCGGGGTATGATTTCCTGCGGTCACCACCGCGTGAACTCCACGACCGCCAGATCGCAGTGGTCGGCAGCGGTAACACCGCCGCTCAGTGCGTCGAGTACATGGTCGGTCAGGGGCTCGTCTACCCGGCCACCCCGCCGGGTGAGATCCACTGGTACGGTGATACGGCGATGCCGCTCAGCAAGTCCGTGTGGGCTGACCGGTACTCTGCCCGGTACTCGGGGCTGGCCAGGCATTTCCCGCAGCAGCAGGCCACCGAGCGGTCCGTGATCCGCCCGTACCCGGCCCGCGGGACCATGGTCCCGCTGGGCCGCACCGCCATGGTGAACGGGCAGGTGTACGACATGGTGGTCATGGCGACCGGGTTCCGGTCTGCGCCATGCCCGGCGCGTGTCAGCAGTCCGTACCGGATCGGGGACATGACCGTGGCGAAATGCAACTCCGATGACACCATCGACGGGGTGCCGACCGTGTTCAGTATCGGGACCGCCGCGGCGCTGACAGCGAGCTACGAGCCGTACCGGTCAAGGTTCCCGGAAACCACGCAGGCCATGTTCAACCAGGGGCCGCGGATCGCGGCGCTGGCAGCAGCACTGCCAGGCTGAGAGGGAGAAACGCAAGTGAGAAGTGAAATCCAGCGCGCATGCGACGCGGACAGGGAACGGTACGCCGAGCACCTGTCGTACCTTTTCGCAGAAGGTTACATCAAAACCCAGGCTGAGGCGGAGCAACTGCGTGACCAGCTCATGGTGGCACGCAGCGTCAAGGTCCTCAACGACACCATGTCAGGGTTCCCGCTGCCGCCCATGCCCCGGCAGCGGCGAGACTGGGGTATACCCGAACGGTGGGGCCCGGTCACCATCGCGGTGGGTGCCCTGGGTATCCTCATCGCCGCAGTCCCGACCACCGCCCTGGCCCACCGGGGTGACAGCGCATCCAACGCTCTGTCCGCGGCGTTCTTCGCCATCGGCCTGATCACCGTCGCCGTGGCGATCATCACAGCGCTCTGCGCGGCTGTGTCATGGGACAACGTAGGCCAGGCCGAGCGTGAAAGGCGGCGGTCCGCAGACCGCAACCGGCGCGCCCAGCCGGGCCGCTGATCCCCTGCCGGAAGGAGCGGTCGCATTTCCCGCCTAACGCAGCGCACCCAGACCTACCTCATGCCTGGGTGCGCTGCTTAGGATAGAGGCATGGAAGAGAAGATCTGCCCAAAATGCAAGCTTCCCAAGCCAGCCAGCGAGTTCCATAAGAACCGCAGCAAGGCGGACGGGTTGACTAGCTACTGCAAGCCCTGTCGCCGTATCCTCAGCGATGAGCGTCACGCTGTTAACCCCGGGCGACGTGCGGAGATCATGCGACGGCACAAGTCCGGTGTCGGCTGGAAGACTAATATGGTCTATCATGCACGCTATCGGTCGAAACTCAGAGGTGTGACCTGCACGATTACGGCAGAAGACTTTTCTATCCCAGAATTCTGTCCGGTCCTTGGCATGCCGCTGGTCTACGGCAAGGATAACTCCGGGCCGGACAGTGCAACCCTGGACCGGATCGACCCCAACAAGGGCTATGTGCGCGGCAACGTCCAGGTGATAAGCCGTCGTGCCAACATGATGAAGTCAGACGCCAGCGCAGTTGAGCTACTTAAGTTCGCGGCCTGGGTCAACCAGCAGTTTGGCTAGGTAGCCGGGTCCCCGTACTGAATCCTGCCAGGAAGAAAGGCAGCATTTTCCCGAAGTGGGGGGAATGCTGCCTTTCTGCTTGCCAGGAGGCAACGCACACAACTAAGAGGAAAAGTCAATGGCCAGAAACAGGGCACAGCTCGTCACGCCACGCGTCACCCTCGACGTCACAGACGAAATCATCGATTCCGCGATCCGCTGTGACTCCTCAAACTGCATGATCGCCGAAACCATCAAGGTAACCTGCCCCTGGGCAAGTGGCATCGCAGTAGACCTCCAGACCATCCGGTTCTCTGACCCGGGCAAACGACTTCGGTATATATACCTCACTCCCCGCCTCGGTCAGGAAAAACTCATGGACTTCGATGAAGGAATCCGTCCCGAACCATTCACCATCAGACTCGAACGAGGCCAGGTGACCCGCATGGCCACCAGACGTGCTCGTGAAGCAACCCCTCCCACACCCGCACAACGCAGAGCGAAACTAGTTCCAGCGAAAACCTCCGCGGGCAACACTGGTGCGCGGAACATACCAACCATCGAAGGGGGTGAGCCGCCCCCCATCGGCCCGCTCTCAAGCGGAGCCACCGGCCAGTACCGCAAAGGGAGGCCGCGCTCGCGCCGACAGTTCGGACTTCGTGCACTAGAGCGCGGATCATCTAGGCTACTACCAAATTCCTGAATCCTGCCAGGAGGAGCGTCCGCAATCGTGGGGGGAATGTGGTCGCTCTGCTCGCCGGGAGACAAGCAGGAAGGGACACGAATTGCCTGCATCACGCGTATCCCACGCGAAAGCGCGCAGGATCGCCGCGCTCAGCGGACCCGTGGAGACAACCCGCCTGCACCCCCTCGCTGAGGAAGTCGCGCTTTCCCTCTCCGAGGGTGACAGGTCCCGGTGGAAGATCATCTCCCGGACCTGTGTCATCATCCTGAACCACCCACCCAAACCGAGGAGAACCAGGTGAAACAGAAACGGCGTGTCAACAGCAGCCCCCGCGGGCTGACGGTCAGCGTGACCGTGGTCTGCGACCGCAACGCGGCTGCCGCCAGCGCCGAGATCACGCAGTACATCGACGGCCGGATCGTCACGGATCATGCGACGGGTTCAGCGAAACGCGAACAGAACGACGTCCGTGACGACGTGATCGCCACCCTGGTGAACCTCGGGCGGTCACTCCAGCGCACCGCGCGGATCCTCGTCGCGGACGCGTCAGCACGGCAGGAACACGAACTCGGGCGGCGGGTCACGAAACAGATCCGCGGGCCCCGCCCGTTCAGGCCGCCCGTCCGGCTCAGCATCGCTGAGATCGTGCAGGAGTGGGGGTACGAGGCGGGTGACCGCGCAGCGGACCGGCGCGGAGAACCACGGCCTGAACGGCCGGGCCAGGGCAGGCATGAAAGGCCGGGACCGTGACGGAGGTTCCTTCCGCGCTGAGCACGGCCACCAGTGACCCTGGTGGCCGTGCCCGCCCGCGCAGGGCCCGGTCCAACATCCCAGGCCAGCGGGCGGGGATCCTCCCGCCGGTCCGTGAAGGTGAGATCGTGTTCCGGTTGTTCCCTGACAACGAGACACTCCGCGTGTGGGGCCGCAGGTACCACTTCAAGGTGAAAGACCACGGCCCCGTACCGAAGAAAGTCAAGGAGCATTTCAGCAGGTGGAACGCGTGGTCTGTGCGGATCGTGGTTGTGAAGCCACCCGGTGCGCGCAGTTTCGGTTCTTACTACCAGGTGATGCAGGGTTCGTACGAACGCAGGCTCACCCAAGACCCCGACATGGTGAAACGGGAGCTAGGCCCCGGACTATACCCCTTTCTAAGGCAGGTGACAACCCAATGAATCTCCAGGCCCTAGCCGACGAATTCACCGGCCTGACTGGTGAGATGGCGGCGCTGAGACAACGCAACCGTGCCCGCCGTACCGAGCTGGCACGGAAGTACGCGGAAGACCTCGCAGCCATGCGCGCGGAGGAACGTGCGCTGTCCGCGCGCCGCGCCCGGGTCGCGCTGGAGATGACACTGACCGGCCGTACCCTGGGTGACCTGGGCCGGATGGCCGGAGTGAGCGGCCCGTTCCTGTGCACGCTCGCACGCAAAGCAAGAAAGGACAACGCTGATGCCTGACAAGATGCAGCTCACCGTCACCGTGTCACACGACGGCGAGCAGGTGACAATAGACCTGGACCCGGAAGAACTCATCAACCTGAGAGACGGCGACGATATCAGCAAGGTGAGCATCACCCTGGCCGGTGAGCAGATCGCCCTGATCCAGCGGTTCCGCGGGACCATGCCCGGTCCAGGTCCCATCGGTGGTCCCGCCGATCCCGCCGGGCTGAACTGACGGAGGAACGATGAGAGACCTACTCGATGAGTTCGGATGGCCCGTGTTCTGGGGGCTTGTGTACCTGGCCGTCGTCATCGGCGTGTCCGTCGCCTGTTACATCATCATCGGCTGATGGCGGCCACGTGGACAGTCGTCGGCCTGATCAACGCCGCCGGTGACGAACTGTACGTCGCCGGGGTTTTCGCCGGGCAGCAGCGTAACTGCGACCGCAACGCCGACACCGAAATCAACGGCGAGATCATGGACCAGTTCACCGGGTATTTCGACGCCGACGACGCAGACGCCGCAGCGGAACTCGCCCGTGACATCATCAAGAACCCCATCACCGCCGTATCCACCACAGGACGGACCTTGCGCAGGCCCGTCGCAGACGCAAAAGTCAGGAGCAACCTGCTGTGAGCAAAGACATACCACCAGGTGCGATGGCGCAGCTGGATCAGCTATTCGCGCAAGCCAACCAGATGTACGGTGAGCTAATCGAAATGCTCGTCAAGCTCACCGGCGAGCACGGGATCTACGAGGCCATGGCGATCATGGGGAAATCCCTGGAAATAGCGTCCAGGGAGACCCTGGTCAGCATGGTCCTCACCGGGATGCGGCGAGACATGCACCGCGGGGAGAAGGAGAAGGATGCCTGATTTCCCAACCAGGGGGGTAACCCGAAAGTGGGGGGAATCCGGCGACTCGCAGGAGCGCACGTTGATCGCTGTGCAGCTCGAAGCGCTGGGTCACGGTGGCTGCGCGTACGACCTCGAAGCAGCCAGCGATGAGGACGCCGCTGACGTGGCGTACTCGATCGTGGAACACCTGGAGGAGAACTGCGGTGCGCCCCGCGATGAAGACCAGGACGTGGCAGCCCGCCTGAAAACGTGGGCTGACAAGCACGAAGGCAGGGACAAGTGACTCCGGCCCGCATGCAGTGGATACATAGGGGTGTATGCCCTGACTGCCTCCACGACATGATCGTAGTCGCAGACGGTCAGCTTTGCCCGGAGTGCGGATATTTCACTCACCTTCCCTACACCCCGCCAGCAGAGAGAGGAGGTTAGGGGATGCCCCGCCCGGCTAAACACAAGCACCAGCTCGTCTTCGACCACGACGAAATGCGGCAGATGGAGGGATGGCTCGTCCGTATCATCTACCGGAAATGCACGTGGCCCCGGTGCAAGTACAGAGAACGGGACGTTAAGAAGCTGGAGAAACTTTGACATCCTCCCCGTCCTGAAGGGCGGGGATTCCTACCAGAAAGGCTGACGTGTTCATTGTAGCAGACAGGGGCAGGGACCGGCACCGCTTGGTTCTCGCGGTGTTGCCGGTCCCTGCCAGTGGCATCTTCCACCCCGAAGGTGTCAGCCTCTCTGGCAGAGGTTCGCGGATCGTCGCCGTGCCTGACTGCGCAAGAAGGCTTACCGCGCTGCCACCGCATGCCCTGCGGCAGGTTCCGTGGAACAAGACCAGCCTACCACCGTACGCGCTCCTCCCCGCCGTAAACGGCGGGGCATCCGCACGAAAGGACTTCACGTGAATTACACCGACCTGAACTGCATCAGGTGCGGCAAGACGCTCACACCGTCCGGCCCGCCCGGGGAAGAAACCCCACCTAACGACGGCCTGTTGTTCATCAGCTACGGCAACTACGGCAGCACCGTCTACGACCCGCAGGGCAACGGGCAGGAGTACCTGCTCGTCGTTGTCTGCGATGACTGTGCCGTGGCGCAGGCCCGTGAACAGAACGTCATGCGCATCTGCAAACACTACCCGCGGCCCCCGCAGCCACCACCGGCATACCGTGGCCCGTGGCTCCCCGGAACCGGACCGGAGATGTGACATGCCGAACGCGCGTATCAGCAAGAAGACCGTGCTGTGGCTCGGCAGCGACGACGACGAGCTGGAAGACGGACAGAAGGTGGGGATGCAGGGCTACGGGTTCGACGTGAACTCCGAAGACAACATGGTGGCCATCAACGGCACCACCGAAGGCGGCGACCAGTTCGAGGTCTTCATCATGCGTGACCTGTTCCCGAAAATACGGGCTGTCATGGAAAGAATCGACAGAAGATTCAAAGAGGTATAGTCGTGGATAGTTTCGCGCAGCGTGTCGCTGAGGCGATCAGCAACGACGCTCACTCTGGTTCAGCGGTGTGGGACGAGCTGAACGGCCCCAGCTCCGTGCTTCGCAAGTTTAGCGAAGACAAGCTCACGATCACGATCCCGCAGGAGTACGAAGAGAATGACGAACCGACCGATCGTGTCTGCGTGATCACTGTCGAGGTATCACAATGAAGAAGCCTAAATACCTCGTAGAGGTCTGGCAGGAAGACGAGTGGTGGATCGCTGAGGTGGTCGGTGTCGCCGACGGTTCGGACATATCACCCCTGGGCCGCGTGACTCAGGCGGAATCCCGGGACACGATCGAGGACTGGGCCCGTGACCTGATCGCGACCATCCTCGACGCCGGCGAAGATACCTTTGACATCGAGGTCGCCAACGACGATGGCTTACGCGGAGAAACACGGACGCGGGTGGCGAGCCCGGTGGCGTGACAAGGACGGCAAGCTAAGGTCCGCGTCAGGGTTCGCCACCCGCCGTGACGCTGAGATCTACGCCAAGAACCACGAACAGAACACGGTCAGGTACGTCGTCGGGACCGAAGACGGCCAGTTCTACATCGACCCGTACAGCGACGACGAGGCCGCGGTGTACACATCCAGGGAGGTCGCACGGCAGCTGGCCGCCGGCCTCAACGCCACCGGGGCCGGGTACATCCCCGGCCCGCACAAGAACCTCATCAAGGTCAGACCCTGGAAGGTTTACGAACTCGTAGAAGTGGAGTGAACATGAACGCAGGACGCAGAGCCCGGCAGAAGCACAACCGTTCCAGCGGCGGCGGTCACACCGTCACCAGCCACAAACAGGAACCCGACCCGGACCACCCCGGGAAGATGCGGAACATCCGGTGCCCGGTATGCCGTCCCCTGCCGAGAACATGGGACCGTTCTCTTGCAGGCCGGGCGGTCTGACATGAGAGGCATTTACGCATCATGCGGAACTACGTATCCCCAGGTGAAGGTGCTGCCAGACTTGACGGTGCCCGTGACGCGAAGATCGTTCGCGTTGAAGGTCTGGAGGGTTTCCCTCGCCGCAATGTACACCTCGAAACCGGTGATACCTGACGCTTTCCGCCCGCAATGCGAAGGATGCGGCCGAAAGTTCGGCAGCGCGCAGGCCCTCACCCGTCATAGCGACGACAACCACCCGAAGTAGGAGGACGCGTTGCATCACCACCCGCCCCGGTGGGTGGCGGTGTTGCGTGCCGGCCGGTACGCGCCACCACGAAGGAGATCCCAGAAAGTGACAGTAAACATCGCGCAGGAAATGCTGCGCATCCTGCCCAACGACAGGGCGTGGACCAGAAACTGGCTCGTCGCCGGGAGACGGCATTGCCTGCTCGGCGCCAGGCTACGCGCCGAAAGGGCGTACGTCACCAACAACGACGACGTGTCTCACCTGGACGACGACCCGTACACGCAGCTGCTCGCCCGGATCATCGCCGAGCAGTTCCCGGACGGGGTCGTGCTAGGCAAACCGACCGGCATGATCATCACGTTCAACGACGTCGAAGAGACCCATTTCACCGACATCCGGATGGTCCTGGAGAAGGCCGAGGCCATCTGGGACGAGAAGAAGGAAACGACCTGATGCTGACAGACATGCAGCGGGCAGAAATAGCCGCAGCCGCCCACTTGGGTGGCCTGCTGATGGACAAGAAGAACACGGGGTGGGAACACCGGGTGAACCCGGGGTTGCTGCGCATGCAGGACGGCAAGAACTGCGTGCTGGGCCAGTCAATGGACGGGCCCCGGTTCGAGGTGTTCAGCAGTTCGGCCTACAACACCAAACTGCGGAAACTGGGTATCACCCCGTACGACCAGGCCCGCTACGGGTTCAATCTGACGGCGGACATAGCCTGCGAACACGGCGCGTGGGAAGCACTCGCCGACGCGTGGCGGCACGAAATCGCAGTCAGGGTCGCACCCACCACGGTCGTCCAGGGCGACTTGCAGGAGACGCTGGTCCTGGTGGCGTGAACCCGGCTGAGTAACCAGACCCGCCCCGGCTGACGTGGAGGTTCAGTCTTCGGCGTATAGCCGGGGCGGGGTTCACGTACCTTACGTCGGGCGTAAGCTATCGGCCTCGCCTGACGGGTCTGGTTACAGGCGTTTCCGCACTCGCCGCAACGGTTGGTGGATCCATGCACAGGGCGTAGGTTCTCCAGAACAAAATAGCCGGCAGGCCATTCGCACACAGCTACGAGATGGTCGACCTGGCCTCCGTTGTCGACCCCGCCGACCACCGGATGCTCACATAGGTGACACATCGGGCCAAAGGTGGCATACACGAGTCGACAGAGTTGCTTCCAACGATAACCACCTCGTCCCATGGAACCTGAGCGCGCTGACTTGACCGCCATAACTACAGGATAGAGGAGTTGGCACATGAAAAAACAGTACGCGGGGATCATCTTGGCCGAGGATGCGTGGTGGCTGAGCACGTCCAGGGCGGTCTACGACGCGTGGGACTTGCCGGACGGTTACGTCCGGGATGCGATCCTGTCGAAAGCCGTATCCGATGGTGTCCTGCATAACCTGGGCCCGTCGAGCATGTCCTCAGCGCAGGCGATGGCGGCGGCGAAGCGCGTGTTCGGTGAGGAAGTCGTGCCGGACGATGCGCTGCGCGGGTTCAAGCCCCACACTCAGGCTGGTCGTGATTTCCTGACTGGCACGGGTGAGTTCGCCCCGGACGAGGAACATGATGCCTAGTGGAACCGGTTAGCATCCGCCTCACCGGTGGAGGGATTGAGCACGCTGAGGGTTCCCCGTCACCCGCACCGTGCCTGTACGTGGCCCGGACGGAGTACGGGTGGCCGCTCGTTCATGTACGCTCCGGTCTCCTGGTGGGGACGTACGACGACCCGGAGGTCGCGGTGGCGTGCGCTATCGACCTTGGCGGGATGTGGGACTGGGCGAGGCCAGCAGTGGAGCTGCATATGCTCCCGTACAGTGTCAAGAAGACGATCATCAAGACGTGCCGCAGGTGGGGGCCCGCTCAGGTACCGTACCTGAAACGTTCGATGACCTGTGAACCAATGCAGAAGGAGAAGGAAACGTGCAGGAAACCACAGCTTCCACGCTTCCGTGGAAGCAGATGATCCCCGTGGACCGGCTACTGCCGAACCCGGAAAACCCCCGGAAGAGTGACCTCGGGGATCTGCGCGCGCTGGAAAAGTCGATCCGTAAGCGGGGCCTGAAGCAGCCGCTGCTGGTCACGCCCGCGCCGGATAAGGGCGGCCGGGATAACGTCTTCTACTACATCGAAGACGGGTGGCGGCGGTGGCTCGCGATGAGCGAGTGGAACACGGAGATCCCGTGCATCGTCATCCCGCCGCTCGCGGGGATGGCGTCAGCGGAACGGTTCCTGCTGACCGCCCTGGTCACGTCGGTTCACCGGCTTGACCTGACCCCGGTCGACCGGGCGCGTGCGTTCGGGCGGTTGCGTGACGAGTTCGGCATGGACCAGGTGCGGATCGCTGAGGAGGTCGGCGTTTCCGTGTCGACTGTCAGTAACTCGCTGCTCCTGCTGGAGCTGGCACCAGACACGCAGGAGCGGGTGTCGCGCGGCCCGGAAGACAAGCGGCCCGGGACCATCCAGGTGCAGGAAGCGGTGAAGATCGTCCGCCGCAGGCGCGCCATCGAACGTCGTAAGAAAGGCGGCTCCGGCCGGGCTGGTGCGCAGTGGGAGCCGGACTGGTTCACCGCTAAGCACCCGCTCGCATACAAGGCAGCCAGCCTGTGCGACCGGCGTGAACACAACTCGCGTCGTCGTCTCGGCGCAGGTCACGGCTACCCGGGTGCATGCGGCCAGTGCTGGCAGTCACTCATCGAGACCGACTACGAGCAGGTCCTGCTGGCTTCCGGCTGGACCCGCCCGGCCGTGAATCCTGGCTGACATGCAGGCGTGGATGGCTATTAAGGCCGAGCTGCGGCAAGACCGGGCATGGTGGGCCTACAACGATCCCGTCGCGTACCTGTGGCTCCGCCGGGCTGAGCGGCGCGGCGCGCTAGTGCCCTGGACTCCGGGGGAAACGGGAGAGAAGAAGGGAAAGGGAAAATGACGGGAGCAGGAGATTTCGGTTACGGTAGTGCCAGCGGCGCGATCAAGGAGCTAGCGAGGATCGGTGCGGTCGAAGGTGTCCACTACCGCCTGTCAGGTGAGGGTGAGGACATCAAGGATTTCATCCTCGCGATCGACACCGGGCCCATGGTCGTGACCATGAAGGGCGGGTTCGAGATGGTCACGTCACCCGGGTTCTCGACGTTCGCGGTGCTGAACCCGGCGGGTATGGAACTGGTCGGGGGGTCCATAACCGCAAAGAGCATGCGGGAAGGGAAAATACCCGCTGAAGCCGCGTACGTCCTGGCTGTGGACTGACACGGATGCCTCAGCGCATGCACTATGAGGTTACTGCGACGATCAAGTTCGTCATTCAGGGGCCGCTGACAATGACCGGTGCGACAGAAGCGGCATCAGAGCGGCTCGGCCTCATCGGGGCCGGTTCGCCTAACGATCAGGTCAAGAACGTGACCGTAACCGACATCCACATCCACCGCGAACCGTGAGAGGAGGAACTAAGGTCCGCACGATCAGATACAGCAAGAGGGAGTTACAATGCCCCATAGGCGCGGCGTGCGCCGTGTGATCTGGCGACGGTGGACGATCGCAAGTAATGCATGGATCCGCTGGCGCATCCGCCACCGCCGGAAGTCGGCCCTTCAACGCGACTGGGAGTCAGGTGACCCGGTCCGCATGGCCCGCGTCAGGGAAATAGGTGCCAGGATCAGGGCCGAGATAGCCGAACAGGAAAAAGAAGAGAAGGAGTTAGATGGACCGTCCCAGGGAACAGCAGTTCTGCCCGGTGTGTGAGCAGCCCATGCACTGGTTCGGGGACCACTGGCTGTGCGTCAACATCACGGTCCACGACAACGCCGCTAACCTGCGGAAACGCCAAGGTAAGGAAGTGGAACAGTGATCAGCGACAAGGAAGCGACAATACTCACGGCGTTCTTCGTGGGGTGCCTGTTCGCTTTGGTCGTGACCCTGGGGGTCTTCGACTTGTGGGCGTACTGGATCACGGGCCTGTCGATCCTGGTTGTCTGGTAGGCCGTGCCCGCTAGGCAACCGCTAGCCGCACGCGTGTGGGGTTCCACGTTCCGTACCTGGTTCTGGCACCCGGACGCGCCACGGCAGCGTAAGCGGGGTAAGCGCCGCTCGTCTAAGCGGGAGCGGCAGAAAGCGAAAGGTGAGATCCGTGACTACACCAGCGACGAGTGAGTTCACGCACCCGTATGAGATGGCGGGCTCGAACCTGAAGTACAAGTACCTGTGCCGTAAGCCGAAGAATCCGAACCGCCGGTCCAACTACAACGGGAACAGCGGCAAACCCCTGCGCGGCACCCCACCGAAGGGGATGCCCCGCCGGTACCGCGGGAAGACGAGCTACAAGTGACAGGAGAAATTGTCAGCCTGCTGGATTCCCGCAACAGGGGGGAATCCAGTGGAAGCCAGTAAACGGGCACGTGCTGCGGTAGCAGCTGCCCGCTCACGTGCGGCTAAGAACCGCACTGCCCCAGAAGCGGTGCCGGGCGTCATCGTACCAGAGGGAAGATGACCAAGGAAGAGATACATAGCATCCTAGCTCAGGTAACAGAGGAGATCTTGGAACGGATGCGTCGTGACGGGTTCTACACCGAAGAGGGAACAGAACTACGATTTGACCCGATCGTCTACGACGTAAACAATGGGTACTGCGCCGAGTGGGCGTTCCGTGCAGCGGACCTGATAGACGAAGCGTTCCCTGCGTGGATGGATGACGACCACTGCGTGCTGGTGTACAGGGGCAGATTCTACGACGCTGACTGCCTCGATGGCGTCGATGACGTGGAAGACCTGCCCATGTTCGCTGACCCGTCAGCCGACCGGCCAGAACCATAGGAGGTTACGTGGATAAGGCAACCTACGACAAGATCGACAGAAGAACCAGGAGACTGATCATGCCTGACATTATCACGAAGGACTCGCTTCCGTCAGATCCCTCGACCTGGCCGCAGCACCGCAAGAAGGTGCTCGCCCGGATGATACGGATAGACGGGGAGTTCACCGTTCAGACGAAGGAGGGTCCGCTCACCTGCCCGGACGGCTGGCTGGCGGTCGACTCGGCTGGGTGGCCGTACCCCGTGAGCCGAGACGATTACGCTCAGATGTATGAGCTGGTCAACGTCCTGCACTGATCGCTGGCCCTGGCACCCAGGGGTACCCGGGTGCCGGGGGGAACGATCAGCACACACGTTCCGCTGTATACTCGGTGTGCACATAGGAGGTATGCTTGATGTACTCGAACCCGTCCGGGTGTGAGCCGATGGCCACCATGGGTGCGACAGACAAGCGTGTCTGGCCGCTCCTCGGTGGCATCGAGGCACGGCTTATGTCAGCCTGCCAGATGCAGGACACCAGGTCCTGAGACGTGCCGCGTCAGTGCCCCTTCGCGGGTACGCCCCGGACTGCGCTTCAAATGGGCAGGTAAAGCTAGCGCCAAGCGGGCGCCGGGGTGGCGCGGCACACATCAGGTGGTACAGGTCCGGTGCGCCAGTCACGACCCGGGCTACCCGAGCTAGGGTGATCTGCACCGCCTGATGCCAGCGCTGGCCGCTGGCCGTGACCCCTCCCCTGCTTTGTCGGGGAGGGTGCGCGGGGAACGGCCATCGTTCCACGGAAAGAGAGGGAAAAACCTGATGTGATCACGTACCTGATGGGCAGCATCTTCGCCGCGATCATCGGCGTGTCGCTGGTCGTGTGGCTGGCTGTGCTGGCGCGCGGGGCCATCAGGCACCAGCGCGAGCTGCACCGCCAGCGCAACGAGATTCCCAGTCAGAAAGCGCTGGAAGATTTCATCCGCCACGTCGACCAGGCAACGTCGGGTGAAGAACTGAACCGCCTGGAAAACAAGAGAGAAGACGACTGAATGTTCGTCGTAGCAATCATTCTCTGGGTCATCATGCTCGCCTGCCTAGTTGGCCTGGCCATCCCCGATACCAATAAGGGCGCGCTGGCAGGCGTCGCGGTGCTCTGCGCCGTGCTGGGCGTGTTCGCGTTCGCCTGGGCTGGTATCAAGTCGGTCCCGCCGAAAGCGATCGGCGTGCCTGTCTCCCTCGGGCACGTCGAGAAGGGCTACTACACGTCCGGGGCGCACTGGACGTGGGATCCGTTCCTGCACTTGGCGATCATCGACGAGACGATCCAGACCACCACGTTCCAGCCCGGCTCGGAGCTGCCCGGCACGTCGCAGTGCCACGGCTCCCTGCCGGTCCGGATCGGCGGGCAGCAGCAGGCATGCGCCAAGATCACCATCCAGTGGCGTGTCAAGCCCAGCGCGGCCGGTGTCCTGTTCGGCAACTACGCCAACTCCGGTGACCTGATGGGCACCATCGAGAACGCCCAGGTCATCCGGGAGCTGGAACTGGTCGTCAACCAGCAGGTCGGGGACTACGACCCGATCACCGACTACCAGAACGTGGTCAACACCAAGTCGAACACGTCGCAGTTCACGGCGTTCGGCCCGGACATCCTCAAGACCATGCGCGCCGACATCGGCTCGCAGATCGAGGTGACGTCCGTGCTGTTCCCGTTCATGGGGTACTCGGAGCAGGTCGAGTCCAAACTCCAGCAGATCCAGCAGGCTTACGCGAACTTCGCGATCGCGCAGGAGAACGTGAAGGTCAACCAGCAGAACGCGCAGGCGTTCGCCAAGCTGGGCACCCCGAACGTCAACCAGCTCGTCGCGCAGTGCCTCCAGGACTCGCGGGAGAACAAGACATCCCCGATGGGGTGCTTCCCTGGCCAGGCCAGCGGCCTGGTGCTGAACAAGTAGCCGCTGATCGTAGGAGGAAGGTAACAAGTATGTGGACCGTATGGCACGACGGTGACGACACTCCGTTCGCCACGTTCCCCACCCGTGAGGAAGCAGAACTAGCTGGTAAATCAGACTTCGACTACATCGAAGAAGCCGAAACCGGCAGGCAGTGGGGCTGGAACAAGCACACTGCCCAGTGGGATGAGCTGTAGGTTAACTGGCCGCTGGCCGTGGTGCCCGCCCCATGCGGGGGCGGGTGCTGCGGGGAACGGTCACGTTCCAGAAAGGGTAAAGGCTCAAGCTATGAGCGAACAGCAGACCGCCAGTCCTGACATCGGCCTGGATGAGGTCCCGCCCGGTCACGGGCTGATGTCGATGCTCACCCCGAGGCACGGGGACCTGCGGGTCATGTGGGACCGCGGGAACGGAGCAGAAACCGAAGCGGCCCGGCAGACCTTCGAGCGTATGATCGCCGAAGGTCACGTCGCCTACCGGGCGGTAGGCAAGAAGGGAGACAAGGGTGAGGTGATACGCTCGTTCGACCCCGCCGCCGAGCGGATCATCATGGTCAAGCAGAACCGGGGTGGCTAACATCACGCCCGCCTCGTACACCTCGACGTCGATCTGGCAGGCGTGGAACCAGTACCAGACGACGACGGCGACGGGTGCGACCACCCTCCTGGTTCATGACGGCACCTGGCGGAACTGGATCAAGATCGGTACTAACAGTTCTGTCAGTTCTGTCAGCACCAACTGGACAGGGTGGAACGAAGCCTACGAGGAGACACGTGAACAGCAGCAGCAGCGCGCGGCACGTGAACGCGAACAGGCAGCAGCCCGCGCTACCTACCAGGCGGAACGGGAAACAGCCCGGGCACGGGCTGAGGAGCTGCTGCTATCACTGCTGACCGACGAGCAGGCCGCCTCCTACACCGAGAACGGCTGGTTCGAGGTGCGGGGCAGCCGTGGCGGCCGGTGGCGTATCCGCAGGCGGGGTCAGATGGGGAACGTTGACCTGATGCCGGAGATCGGTGAGGTCCGGGAGGCCAGCTTCTGCTGCCACCCGCCGGGCGGCCTGCCGGACGCCGACGCTCACGTCGCGCAGATGCTGCACCTGGTCACCGACGAGGAAGGGTTCAGGCGCACCGCCAACCTCCTCCACGGCCGGGCAGCGTAAGGAAAGGAGGAATCAGGCCAGCGCTGGCCGCTGGCCCTGGCACCCAGGGTTCCTGGGTGCCGGGGGGAACGGCCACGTTCCACGAGAAGAAGGGTTCCATCTTGACTACTCCCCGCCATGAACGACGAGGATTCCCCTGCTCACGCACGGAAGGTTGCTTAGACATGCGTCAGCTTACCACAACACAGAAGGCAGGGCGGGCACCCCTTGGTTTTCGGGGTATCGCCCGCCCCGCGTTTTCGGACTGTCCCTCTGAGGAGGAAGTGTCTAAGCAACCTTCCAGGGGGTTCCTGTTTCACCAGGGTTCGCGTTCAGGTTACCCTGACCCGTCTCACAACCCCTCCGCAGGCATAACTTCCGGCAAGACCTGCCGTAAGCACTTGCGTGCGAGATCAGCCTACCACGCCGTATCCGCCGCTCCTCCCCGCCGCGAACGGCGGGGTATCCGCACCGGAGGTAATTCATGAACCGCAGGACCATGCTGACAGCCGCGGGTATCACCGCGGTGCTAGCCCTACCAGCAGCAGCAGGATGCTCGTCGTCCTCACACGCCGTGTCGGCGGCCAGCTCGATCGCCGCTGACCCCACCGCATCCGCGGCTCTCGCCAAAGCGAAAGCTGACGTGAAGAGGTGTATCATCGGCACGCCGCTCACGCAGGCGCACACCGTGAAGATCCTGTTCCTGACATCATCGGCCGGTGATAAGGCCGATGAGGTCAAGGCGACCCGGACCCGGGTGTTCACCTGCATGGGCGTGCCGAAAGAGCAGCGGGAAAACTTCACCAACGAGGCGATCACCGCTGCTGAGCACGCCCACCTGATCGCGCACCCGGTCACCAACGGGAAAACATACCTGCTGGTCACGTTGCCGAACCTGGTCGACAAGTACCAGCACACCCCGGCGGGCGTCGGCACCGGTCAGCCGTCCATCCCCGGCGTGACCACGCCGGGTACGGCAGGCCCGTCATGAGCGCGCCTGCCACATGGCAGGTGACCGACAACCTGACAGGCAACCCTATCAGGGGCGGACTGACTGAAGACCACGCGACAGCCCTCGCCAGAGGACTGAACCTCGCGGCGGGACCAGGGGGACGCTACAAGGCAGACCCGGAAAGTGACGCCAAGGGCGGCGTGACCTACTCCGAGCTGCGGTCCATGATCGGTGAAGGGTTCCACACCGCGTTCCGCAAGGGCATCGACAGCCCCGAAGCGGCCCTCATGTGGCACGCTATCCAGAAGATGGACCCGCTGGAATGGGCGGTCATCCTGGAGTTCGTCACCGAGCCGATCTGGGACCTCCTGCAAGAACGCGGCGGAGTCGCCAAGGGGAAGGAGGCATCATGAGCGAAGTGCTGACCGCGGTGCGGGTGGAGGAACTGTTCCTCCAGTGCCTGGCCGCTACCGCTGGCGAAGGTTCCATCGTCGTGCAGGGCATCGTCAACACGGCGGCGTTCCGGCCAGAGGCCATCGAGGAACACCGGGAGGAAATCGGTGCCCTGCTGGCCGAGCTACCCGAACCGTTCCAGGAGAATGGCGGCGGCGGCTGGTCGTTCCTGAACGCCTGCGACGACAAACACGGCAACCAGTGGACTGGTTCCCAGCGGACCGTGGAGCATCTGTTCATGCTCGGGCTGGCCAGCGGGCAGGTGACGGAACTGGTGCCCCGTGACCTGTGGCCGACGATCTCCGGGGGGATGCCCTACTACATGGTGGCAGCACAATGACAGCGATACCGGTCGACCAGCCCAGACCCAGGCGGGCCCGGCTGGACATCCCAGAGATCAAACCGGTGTCCTGGCTCGGCCTGGAATCGGTGGCGTTCTGGACACCAGTGATCGCGCACATCATCAAGTGGGCGGTCAGCTTCGGGTACTTCGTGGCGTTCCAGCTGCGGTACACGATCTACTACGACAAGGCGGCCTGGCACCACACGCTGGTCGGCCTGACCGACCCGTGGGACCGGCTGCCGGTCCACGTCTCCAACCTGTTCCACCTCGGGATCTACGGCCCGCACCGGCAGGACGAGCCGTTGTGGTGGATCACCATGCGGCACGACATACGTGACGTGGGGATCGCGCTGATCGCCACCATCATCGTCACGCTTCTGTTCACCAAGCCGAAGTACCCGGTCGATGACAACCCGGGAGTCAGGGGGTACCTCACCGCGATCCCGCTGGCGATCGGCGCGGCGCTGGTTCCCATCGCGGTCGTCGGCGTGATCGCGTGGAAACTGCCGTGGCTCACCCGGCATGGCTGGCAGGTCCCGGCGGACTGGGGCGTGTGGGCGTCCGAAGTGAACGGGTGGATACAGGCTGGCACGTGGATCACGATCCTCATGGGTGTCCTCGGTGGCCTGGCCGCGAAGTTCTTCATCAAGAGGATCGCTGATGACGTGCAGTGGTTCTTCGCTGAAAGGTCAGCGGCGAAGATCCGCAGCGCATCCGCGCTGAGCCTGAGCCAGGGCCACGTGATCGGCACGCCAGCACACCGGCTGCGTGTCCGGTGGCTCCTGGATAACCGGCCCGAGCTGCCGGACAGGAACCCGTGGCTGGTCCGCGCTCTGCTCGTTGTCATGTTCCTGACGCTGGTATTCGCCGGCGGGGGAGCGTGGCTCAACCTGGTAGGACCGGCCGCACCGCACTAGCTGGCCGCTGGCCGTGGCATCCGCCTTCGCGGGCGGGTGCTGCGGGGAACGGCCACGTCCTGAGAAGGAGAATCAAAATTGTGAGGCGACTCTGGTGGTGGCTACGCGGCTATTCCGTCTGCTATGCGGAACATGAGAGCGGAAACGCTTTCTGTAAGCGCCGGAAGCATCATCTTGGACGTCACACGACCGGCAACCGCACTCTGCGATGGTCAGTACAGGAGGATGCAGGTGAGGAAACCACGGTTCCTAAAGGAGAAGAAGATGCAGAAGGAGCGGGCGCGGGCCGAGAAGACGCAGAAGGAACGGGCCGAACGTAAGACCCTGGCTAAGATCCGCGCGAAGAACCTGCGGAAAAAGAAAGAGGGTACGTAATGGGCTGGTTTTTCGGTCCCAGTAAGGGGTCCATCGGCGAGACCATCGACGAGAAGATCAAGGCTGGCAGGCCGCACGGCGGAGGTTCAGCTTCGGCGGTGCAGGCCCGGCAGGCCAGGGCACGTAAGAGGCAGATCGAGGAGGACGCGAAGCAGAGGAAGCAGGACGAAGCCGACGTACGCAGGGCCAGGCTGATCAAGGGCCCGCCGCGCGCCGCCGACGGGAAGAAATTCAAGGCCAAGGCGATCAAGAAAGGCAATAAGCGTCGCGCGAAGAAGGCGGCCAGGAAAGCCGAACGCAAGGCCAGGGGTTTCTGGGGATTAAAACCAGGAGGAAGAAATGGGCTTGTTCAGCTCGCGTAACTCGTGGAGCAGTCAGGCGAAAGGATATAACGGGTTCTTTCACCCGAAGACATGCCCGCCAGTCGATGACTGCGATCTGAAGAAATTCGTCGGGAGCAGGCGCCCCCCTGCCGGCCTGACACCCAGGCAGGAAAAGGAACTCGCGAAGCTCAAAAAGCAAGCGGAGGCCAAGAAGCAGCGTTCGTGGCCGAACGCAGGCAAGTACACTCCCAAGAAGTAAAACGAGGGGGAATCAAATGCCCATCTTTGGTGGCGGGAAAAAACCGAAGAAGCCATCCAGGAAAAAGAGGCTCCAGGGTGCTTTCTCGATTCAGGTCTCCCCGACCGCCCGTGACAAGGCGGCCATGGCGAGGGAGGCCGCGAAGGACGCGGCGATCAGGACGCTGGCGAGGGAGAAGAAGAAAGAAGCGGAACGCATAGCGGCGGTGGAGAAGGCCGATGCGCTGAAAGAAGCGGCTCTCAAACTAAGGCGTCTCAGAGAAGAGGAGGCGCAGGCAAGAGAAGACGCCGCTGCCGCGCGGGAAGCCAGAGCCGCACAGCGGTCGGCATGCACGTGCCGGAGGCCCGCCATCGGCAGTGACGGTAAGTGTGTGCGGTGCCGCAAGAAGCCAGCTTTCGGGGGTAGGAGAAGACGGTGAGCGTGGGTGGCCAAGGCTAAGTTCAAGAAAACCGTGGAGGTCACGCACGTCAAGACCGCTGCTGTCCGGTGTGATATCTGCCACGAGACCATGGTGGTCCGTCCTGGGAAGAACCCGGTGAAGGTCCTCGCGGCGCACCACAAGAGGAAACACCAGTGAAAAGGCAGGAGGAAAATGCCTGGTAAAACACCGGACTGCGGTCCGCACTGCAAAGTCAAGACCAAGCGCCGGGCGGGTGGGCTGGTCGTGACGCAAACCCTCGTCCATTGCACGCGGAGGAACTGCCAGCAGTGCCACCGTAAGCCCGCAGGGAGGTAGCCGTGGCAGTTCAGGAAGGACCACGGAAAGACAACCGGTTCCTGATGTGGGCCGGTCATCACAGTATCCGCCTCATGATCCCGGCTGTCGTCCTGGTTGTCGCGTTCACCGTGGCGGGCCGCCCGGGTGGTGACAGCGGGCCCTTGTCATGGGTGGTGACAGCCGTGTGGCTGACCTGGTTCGTGACGATCATGGTCGACTTCAACTACCATGAGGCGCGGTTGTGCGAGCGTTGCATCGCCGCTACGCCACTAGACCCGCAGAAAGCAGTGAACCGGTGGGATCGGGTGCTGCGTATCAGCCATTCCAAGAAGGCACTCATCACGATGACGTTCCTGGTCGTCGTGTGGTTCTTCACCGCACCGTGGATCACCGCTGAGCACCACTGGTGGGGTAACGCCATCAACGTGGCTGCGCTCCTGGTGGTCGCGGTCATCGTCACCACCATGCATGTGCACCGGCGGCTTTACCCGTGGTGCCCGTACTGCCGGTGGGGTGGCCGGGGCGGACAGGAAGAGGCTGTGCCCGACCCGGACCCGGCCGCATCTGCGTCCTGACTGTGTTCACGCATCATCAAGGGAATCAGGAGGGCGTGAGCCTCCATGATCACCCGGGCTTCGTACAGGGCGGCGGGTCTCCCCCGCCGCCCCGAGCGACGCCACCCGCACGGTTCCAGCTTGAGGTACTGGATCAGATGGGAGACCTGCTCGACGGTGACCGGAGGGTCGAGCAGGTCCGCCAGCTCACGCACCGTCAGACTAACAGCACCCATTTCCCGGAAGGATACCCCTCATGACACCGCTAGAAGCCGTCAACGAGCTTCTGACCGAACCGCAGCATTACGTTGCCCACCCTGACAAGGGATACGCCCACGGGTACGTCGATGCGCTGCTGGACGTACTGAAAAAACTGGGCCTGCTAGGCGAGGTTACTGTCATGCCCACATCCACTCCCCCAGGAGATACCCAGTGAGCGACACCGGACACGAACCGTCTACAGGACGGGCAATGACATGTTACCTGGACGACGACGGGCTGAGCCCGGAAGTCCACGCTGTCGAAGCCGGTGATGACCCGCAGGCCCTGTGCGTCCGGGTCGGCCCCGTGTTCTACCCTGACGGCCAGGCTAAGGAGCCGGGCGTCTGGATTGAGTACCAGGAACATCACATGGCAGGACCGCTCACGGGACCCGTGCTCCGCACCCCCGAGGTCTGGCGGCAGCTGAACCGCGCGGTCGAACGGCGTCTACGCCGCAGGCTCCCGCTCTGGAAGCGGTTCCTGCCTTGACCGAGCAGCCGGGACGCTGGTGGTACCTCGACTTGGCCGCCGAGTTCCCCGAGCTGGAAATTTACTACGGCGGCTGGCGGGCAGAGCAGGAGACAAGGCTACTTGAACTGGGTGAGCGTGTCATGGACCATGAAGGGGACTGGCTGTTCACCCGGATCTACTCCAGGGAACGCGACCGCATCTGGGCCGCTGTCAGCAGCATGTCCAGCATGGTGTACCAGGCCATGAGGGACCGCGGGCTGCACCCGCACGTAGATCCGGTACCGGAAGGCTGGTACCCCGACGTTGAGGCGTGGGATGCGGGGCTTCTGCCTTGATGATCAGCAAGAAGCAGCGGAAAAACTGGGTCCGGCAACATCGGAGTAAGGTCAGCTTCCCCACCCGGCGGGAAGCGTTCAAGGTCGCGATGCTCATGCGCTGGCGGCAGCGGAGTCTCAAGCTGAGGCTCCAGCCGTACCGATGCACCTGGGTGGACCAGCCCACCCCCCGGAAGGGGGGTCCGCCGCACTGGCATCTGGGGAACAGGAACCGGCATCCATTCAGGAGACCGCGCCGGTTCATCCTGAAGCACACGCTGTGGCGGTACTACCGGATACGCCTAGCATGGCGGGTCTGGCGGGGAACCGCCCAGTACCCTCCGCCGCCACGGGAAAAAATGTAAGTCGATGATCAGTTTTATCATGCGTGCCTATGCGAGGCAACTGCGCAGCCATATCGGCGACAGTACCGATAGTCACTACAGGATACTGGGGCGTTACTGCGCTTACGGGATCTGCAAGGCGCAGGTAATGTTGCAGGTGGACGGGCAGGACAGCATGCAGGTCTGCTACCTGCACGCCCCCGCCGGGATGCTCCTACTCATACGGGAAAACCCGGGCAGTGCCGTCACCCCAGACTTCTCACAGTGGCATTAAACGAACTTGACTGCACCTAACCGAACGGACGGCGGGCCAGGTAATCCTCGAACCTGGCCCGCAGAGGTGGGTGAGACTCCACCCATGACAAGAATCGGCTGTTGCAGAAGTCGCACAGCAAACCGCGGATACACTGCTTACACCCCTTGCCGCTCTTGTGGTTCGGACACGAGTGGTCATGGTCGACACATAGTCGCTGGACAGCAAGTTCCTTGCTAGTGCCCTCTGGTACGCGCGCAGCCTTACGACGCTCTGCTGTACCGCAGAGTGCACAGACTCCACCTTGTAGCTTCTCCAGCCAAGTGTATTCCACTGAAGTGATTCCGTGGGTATACCATAGATTACGTGCTTCCTGGCAGCCCTCGCAGACCCCAGTGCGTCCACGGACACCGGTGGTCTGGTTTCTCCGGTAATTATCCCAGGTCTTCCATATTCTACACCGATAGCAGATGCGGCCGTCGCCCGTTACCTTGTATTTCTCGCCCCAGTCCCTCTTGCCGCCACCAGATTCTGTGTAGCAGGCGTGAGAGCAGAACTTAGGAGGGACAATTTTCCCCTGCGGGTCGCGTTGACGCAGACCTCGAAATACCACTGCGCACGCTGGATTCGCGCACGTAGCCGTGTCATATGAAGGCATACATTTATTGTACCAATCCATCTCTCCACAGCAAACATGGACTCCCGTCAATCTTCGAGATATCCATTCGTGCTTGAGGAGGTTTACGGCCGTCAGCATCAGAACAATCGGGAAACACGCATACTATAACACCGCTTTGTAGCGCTATCCTCAGACTATATGTCTGGCAATTCGGGCATCGTGGCGGAAGCCCTCCCGGGCCCGGCCTGATCTTCGACCATTTGGGGACCTCGTCGACTGCTGGCAGTTGCCCGATGACTGATGCTGCGTGTCCCACTACGCGTGCGGCGAGTTCCTGGCACGGCCATACTAGTTTCCCTTTAGCGTCCCTGATTTCCCGTGGTAGTGCCGCACCCAGGTTCTGGATTGCTTTCAGCGCCGCCGCTGTGTTCCTGTCGGACCCTCCCCGGGCCTTGCCTGTGTGCCCGGCTACGGTCAGGCGCAGCGCCGCTTCCAGTCTCCGTACCATTTCGTGTGCGTCAAGCAGGGCATTCAGCGCAGCGGTGTTTCCTGGTGTCCTCCACGCCGGTACCCCGCCACGCCCAGGCCCGGGTTCTATGTCCTGATCCACGACGAGCCACCCGATTGTGGGGAGCCCGCCGTCTGCACGGTCCGTTGTTATCTCAGGGTCGCCGAATATTCCGAGCTGATCTGATAGTTCCGCGCATGCGGCGGTCAGGTCTCTCACGCAATGCCCTTGCGGTCGGATGCTGGTGTGAAAGCACACCGGCTCCGGCCGCGCCAACGTTGGCGGCTCCGGCCGCGGCGACTTGGGTAAGGATTCTAGCACAACGAGAGGATAAGAAAAATGAACAGTCTGGACAACGAGGGCGTTGACCGGCAGACCTACGAGAGGCAGAACTGCGGAAACATCCGCCGCCACGACCAGCATCTGCACTCGCCCATCGGCGGGCTGACGCTGAACTGCCCCGGAGTCATGACACCTGAGATCCGCACGGCCCTAGCTAGATGGGAAGCCGTCGTAACGAACGCGCATGGCGGTAACGCCCGGAAGGCCCCGCTTCTTACCGCAGCCCAGCTGATCGAAGCTGGCGACAAGCTCGCTGAGATCCTGCGGCGCCAGGAAGAAAAGAAAGGATGAGGACATGAAGTTCTCCCGTGGCACCTACCCGGATTATCCCGGTGCGGAGGGGTCTCCGTGCTGGAACCTGAAGTCCCGGTGGCTGTACTTCGACGCGGACTGGAACACGCGGTTCCCGTTCGGGACCAGCCTGTGCATACGGCTCGGCCCGCTGCCCCAGGACGCGGGGAAGCCGAACCTGAATCCCGGGTTCACGCTGGACGTGAACGCCCCGCTGGGTGAGCCGAACCGGCTGTATGTGTGGCTCGGTGGTGGCTGGCAGGTGATCCTGGGGCTGCCGGAGTTCCGTGACTTCCGGGTCACCGGGCGGGAAACAGGCCCGTCCGGGCGTACCGTGATTCACGGCGTGCATTTCACGAACTGGCGGCACCCGCACATCGCCGGGTGTGACCGGTACCGGTACCACCAGGACGAGGACGGCCAGTGGGTTCGTGACGCGCGGCCAGCCCGGGGTCACTGGGGATGGCTCACCATCGACCGGAGGAAAAGATAGGGAAAATGGATGCTTACATCGAGAGCCTGGCCGACCTGCTCCACGGCGAGTTGTGCAACGACACGCCCGATTGTGCTCGCAGGGATGTCCACCGAGAGTACTACCTGGGCAAAGCCCGTAGTATCCTCAGCCAGCTCGAACCAGAAATCGGGTACGCCAACGTCTATGCCGCAGTCAAGGTCGTCCTGGACGAGGTACTGTAACTGCCCGTTCGCTTGCCTGGCCTGCGCGGCACGTGCCTCGCGGAGCCCCTCGACGGTCGCGGTGACGATCGTGTCGATCTCACCCTGCTCGGGTTTCCAGCTGCTAAAAGGACGGAACTGCATGATTTCCTTGCCGGGCCCGGTCAGGTCGATGCCGCGGACGGCGATGGCGACGCCGACGGTGATCGCGTTAGTCATCGGGATGACCATGAAGTCCCACGCGCGCAGCTCCAGGCCGAGCAGCGGGGTGCGTTTCAGCGCGGCGGAGATCATCGGGACGATCCGTTCCCGCATCGAGTCGTACTCGGGGGGGCCGTGGCCCAGCGTCTTCCCCGACAGGATGTGTTCCGGCCGGGCCGGGAAGTTGTCACCTACTGGCATGCACCTGAGTCTATACCTCCGCAGGCACGCGAGCTGAGTTCGCCCCTACGGACCTGTACCGCTGATCCTCTGCGGATCCAGAACTCAGGACCGTTGAGCTTGAGCACCACCCAAGAAACGAGCCGTAGTGAACTGGCTGGTCTTGCCAGTTTGCTACGGAGGGTTTTGACCTTGACCTTAGTCACGGCTAAGGCCGTCAAGTGCGGAGCCACGGGGATCCGCCGAAGCACATAGCCCACCGACTGGCATGCTTAATACACCGTAGGACGATTCTGGGTATGCCCTACGGGCTTTTCAGCTCATTACCACCCGTGGTTATCGACAGCATACGCCAAGGTCGGGACCGCGACAAGGGCTCCCAGGGAGTTTTAACCACGGGCATAGTGAATTCTCACCTGGGAGCCCCTTGTACTTTAACTGTACCAGCAGGTGTCCTGTGAAAGCAACCCCACCACGGTCGATTCTACCTCATCCGCAGCCAGGCAGGTTCGGTCTCGGGCTTAAACCGTTCGGAGACCTCACCGGGGTCGCAGTCCGGGTGTGAGGCGAACCCGTTGGCGTACAGCACGGCATCCATCGGTCGCGCACAGACCCAACAGCACCAAAGTCCCGTCCACTTGTCTTTCTTCAGCCCGGACAGGTGCGCGGCGGCCCGCCGCTGCGCCTTGTTCAGCTTGATGCGGCTCACCCGCCTAGCGCTTTCAAGACATCCTCGCGTTCACGCAGCTCATGGTACTCGTCCGGGTGGTTGCGGGCCAGTGCTAGCAGGGCATCCATGTGCGGGGGTTCACCCCCGGCGGGATCCTGGTCCCACTGCATTTTCTTCTCGTACAGCTTAGCGGTGAACGTGATCTCCGCAGGCCCGCGGACCAGCTGACGCACTGAGCTGAAGAAGCTGGGGACATACAGGGTGCTGGACTGCACGGACATTTCTGCGTCCAGCACGTCCGCGGCGATCAGGCCGAGGTTACCCGCGTACAGCAGCCAGCCAGGACGGATATGCCTAGGCATTGATGCGCCCCCTTTGAGTCTATTCAAGTTCGTTTCTTGGTTCGCAGTGGATGTCGACGCCGGTCATCCCGCGGATCACGCGGAGCAGCCGGTCGTCACCGTACCGTTCGACGTGGACCACGACGGCGCGTCCCACGCACACGTCGATCACGACCCTGCGAACATGATCGTCCTCGTGGATGATGCCCGCTTCTTTCAGCGCGTCGTACAGGTCCTGGTTCCGCCAGTGCAGCAGCTTCGGGCGGTCCGTTTCGCTACTCAAGGTCGATCTCCGATACGTGGACGAGGTGACCGAACGGGCCGATTTTCCCGTACAGGACCTCGTCATCAGGCGGGATCCTGTTCGCCGCGGCGCGCATCGCGTAGTGCAGGCAGGCCGGGTTACCGTTAGCGTCACCCCACCGTTTGCCTGCTACCCGATCCCACCAGTCTTCGATCCGGTATTCCGCCCCGCCTCTCACGGCGCCCTGCGCGGGGTCTTCCACGCCATGACTGATCGTCACGACCTTACCGGCTAGCGGGTGCGGCGTTTCGTGGACGGTCATCAGGAACCTTTCAGTGCGGGTACCCCGCCATTCAAGGGGCGGGGAGGGGTGCGTACGGTGGTACGCTGGTCCTGTTCCACGGAACCTGCCGCAGGGCATGCGGTGGCAGCGCGCGGACCGTTCTTGCGCAGTCAGGCACCGGGATGAAGCGCGAACCTCCACAGGGAGGCTTGACACACATTCGTGTGGTAGATGCCACTTGGCAGAGCCCGGCTATACCGCGAGAACCAAGCGGTGCCGGGCTCTGCGCTATACTGGTCACGTCAAGCCTTTCTGTGGGAATCCCGGTCGTTCACGGGCCGGGAGGATGTCAACAGTTGCACCAGATTTTCAGTTGCACCAGATCTTCGCGCCCTTGGGGATGGGTGCCGTGTGTGGCTTCTTTCCTGTCATGATGTCGTTGATGTATGTGGCGAGGATCGGCTCGAACGACCCGTAGTGAACTGCTGTCGCCCGCAGCGCCGAGTTCGTGGAGACGCCGAGCACGTTCTTGCAGAGGTCCGCCAGGGAGAACATGCCCGCCGTGATGTATTCGCCGTGGAAACTCGGGGCAGCCGGTGGTTGCGGCGGGGTGACCGCTGCGGGCCACGCGTCAGCGGCGAGCGTGGCGAGGGTCCCGTTGTGCTGAGACGTGTCGCACTTGCCGCAGCCCGGCCAGTTCGTGATGTTCGCCCCGGTCTTCCCGTCGGTGGACTGCCACAGGGTGTGCCCGATGACAGGTGGTGAACTCTGGTACGCGGCGATCCACGTGTGCCGGTTCGACGCGAAAATCGCACCCAGGTTGTGGCCGGTCACGAACGACGTGTAGGAGTACAGCCAGGACCGTTCGTTCAGCGGCCTGGTGGATAGCCCGTAGAAGTTGTCCACGAAGTTATGCCAGGCCATCGCCCGCGGCGCCTGGTCACCATTGCCCTCTTCTAGGTCGCAGATGAACACGGTACCCGGGGCCACGGCGGACGGGGGGCCGATCCAGTTGCAGAACGCCTTCGCCTGCGACACGGGATCCTGGCTGGCGCGCAGGTACTGGTACAAACCCAGGAACTTGAACCCGTTCTTCTTCATGTCGGTGTAGTTCGACACGAACATGGTATCCAGGTGGGCGTTGCCATATCCAACCCTGATAATGCCAGCCCCGCCGTTCTTCGCCTTGATCCCCGCCCAGTCCGGGGCGGAGGCACCGGACTGATGCTCGCTGACATCAAGCAGGAGTATCGTCATCAGGGCTTCCTTCCGGGCTTGGTGCGCCTGGCGAGCTTGGCGAGCTGCTTGTTAGTCTCGCCTTGACCTCGGGCCACGCGGCGGATATGAGCGACAGCAGCTGGCTTGCCTGTTCCATCCCTGGGCTGCCCCGTTCCGTGGCCGACTGTCTTGTTGCGGTCCTTATCACGTGTCTTGAACACGCCTGGATCCCTCCTAGAATGTCCTGAGCCAACGTTACCATAGGAGAGGTCAGCTAGGACAGGCTGCTACCCTGGGCTTACGTACGTGGTACAATGGGAGTTCACCTGTCTGGTAACCCGAAGGGAACACGACGACGTGAACACCCCCCCTGAAGAGACGGCTGTCGCCCGCCGCGACCCCCAGCTCGACCTGTCCGAGGTCATGCTGGACGGCCCCCTGAGGAACATGGCGCAAGCCTGGGCCATCGCCAAGGTCGTCGCCCAGTCGTCCATGGTCCCCGGCGCGCTCCGCGGGTCCCCCCAGAACGTGCTCGTCACGATGATGCTCGGGCAGGAACTAGACCTCACCTGGACCCAGTCCACCCGCGGGATCTACGTCCTGCCGAACGGCACCCCGGGGCTGCGCGGACAGCTGCTCCTCGCGCTGATCCGCAAGCGGGGCCACCGGTACACGTTCGAGCGGGCCGACGACTCGTGCACGTGCATCATCACCCGTAAGGACGAAGACTTCAAGATCCCCTACAAGGGGACATTCAGCCTGGACGACGCGCTCGCCGCGGGGCTCGTCACCGAGAAGGACGGGAAGCTGTTCGCCCGGTCCCACGACGGCAAGCCGCTGCCCTGGCAGCAGTACCGCCGGGATATGCTCCAGTGGCGTGCCGTCGCCCGCGCCGCGGGGATCGGGGCCCCCGAAGTCATCTACGGTTTCGACATCGCCGGGATAGGGGACGGTAGCGCTGACGGTGCTGTCAGTGCCGCACCTGGCCCGGCCCAGCCTGGTGGAACAGGGCCGGGCCAGGTGTTCACCGCTGAGGTCGTCGCCCCTGAGCAGGACGCCCGGCAGAAGCTGGCTGAGCTGAACGCTGAGATGGGCGGCGGTCAGCATCTGCGCGGTCCCGGCGCGCAGACCCAGGCGACCGCAGACCACATGCAGCAGTGGCAGGACGGGAAGGAAACCCGCCCTGGTGAGGCGCAGCCCGCTGATGACGCCCTGTTTCCGGAAGACGGCGGCGTGGCAGGAGCACATGATCAGGGCGGTCGTCCTGAGCCTGGGCAGCAGCGGGGCACCCCGCCTGGTTACGACGACCTCGCCCAGCTCCTCCGCCGGTGCGGGTTCCACGCAGACGCACAGCATGACCTGGTATCCGCTCTCGTCCACCGTGACATCGGCAGCCTGGGGGACCTGTCCAAGGGCGAGGTCCTGATCGCGCATGACGTGATCACCCGGGCGATCAAGAACGAGGGAAGCACCGTGGGTGCCCGCCGGGCCGCGCTGACCCGGCTGGCAGCCGCTGAACGCGACGCGATGCAGTCACAGGACGAAGAGGCAACATGGGCGGACAAGGACTAGCCGAGATCCCGGTCCGCTTGTGCTGCGGGCAGGCACACTGGGGCCCGGTCTGCGGTGACGGGAGAGTCATGTGCTGCATCTGCTTCGGGCGGTACGACCCCGACGAGCTGCACGTCGACGCGACCGGCACCACATGGGATATGTGCGCGGGCTGCGGGAAAGACGTGGGCGGGTGACGGACAGGTGGGTCGCTGACACGCGCGCAGACCTCGCCTACGCTGACGCCAAGACACTGGAACGGGCCGCTGAGATCCTGCGGATGCGCAGCCGCACACCGGTCCCCTTCGGCCTGGCCGTCGTCATCAAGGTACTGGACAAGACCGCTCACCAGATCCGCGCGACAGCAAAGCAGGCGGGCGCATGACAAGACTCCCCTCAACTGCTGAACTTCTCCTGAAGGCTGACTGGGAGCGTCCCCGGTCCAGGCAGCCAGGATTGGGAATGTCAGATCTAGGCGGGTGCCGGCGTAAGGCCGGCTACAAGTTGCACGGCTACCCGCCGGAGAGACCCTCGGGCAGCGTGCAGGCCGTGATCGGCACCGCCGTGCACGACACCGCGGACACCGCGCTGAAAGTGATGCGGAGCCAGGGCCTCATCCCCGCCAACTCGGTGATCGACGAGGAAGTGACATTCGGGGGCTTGCTCGGTCACCCCGACCTGTACGTCGACGGGACACTCCGTGACATCAAGACCCTCGGTTTTGATACGCAGCTCGCCAGCATCAGGCTGAACGGCCCCCGTAAGACTGACCTGTGGCAGGTCATGACCTATGCTGCGGCGCTGATCGTCACGGACCGGCCCGTGCACACCGTGCAGCTGGATTACCTGGTGCGGGACTCGGGGGACTCGTGGATGTGGGAAGGCCCGTTCGATTACGGCGCGGTGCGGGAAGCGATGCAGTGGCTCACCCAGATCCGGGAGACTCCGCTGGAGATGCTGGCCCGGGATTTCGCGCCTGATAGCCCTCAATGTTCCCACTGTTCTTTCTTCAATGCTTGCTGGGACGGTCATGTGCTGGACCGGGATGAGCGGTCGGTGCTGCTGGTCGAAGACCAGGATGCGGTGTCGTGGGCGGTGCGGCTGGAAGAGGCCCGGGCCCGGCTGAAGGACGCCAAGGCTGACGAGGCGACAGCGAAGGGCGTGCTGGACGGGCTCCGCCCGAACGACGAGGGCCGGGGTGAGGTTCAGCTGGACGGGTACCCGAAGGTGCTACGGTGGACTGTGAGTAAGCGCCGTAACCTGGACAGCGACCAGGTGCGGGCTGACTACGCCAGGAACGGGGCGCAGCCGCCCCTGACCGCCAGCAGCAGCGTCAAGCTGGAACTGATCGCGCCGAAGAAGTCCGATTCATGAAGAAGTATTATACCTACTCCCATTTTCACTGGAAGGTCATGAAAGCACGCGGCAAGGCCGCCGAGCGAAAATGTGTGGACTGCGGGGGACAGGCGAAACACTGGTCCAGGATCACTAACGGTGACTGGAATGACCCCTTCCATTATGAACCTCGCTGCCCGAAGTGCCATTACTGGTATGACAGGCGCGCTCGTGAAGCTAACTCCCAGCAGGAGGTCGCATGAGAGTGAATGAAGACTGGGAGAGCATGCCCCTGAACCCTGACATGCGCAAGTACGCCCAGGCAGTCCACGACTACCAGATGGAAGAACGCAAGACGATGATCCGGTTCGCGCCGATGCTCTGCCGGTGCCAGCCCCGGTACGACTGGCGGTTCCCCGCCGCACCGCAGGAAGAATGCGTCATCCACACCACGATCGCGTTCGACCGTAACGGCGAGTGGATGTTACCCGGCCTTCTCCATGAATTCCCTGATCTCGCGGGCAGCCTGGGCCTTCCCGTCTTCGGTGTCCAGGTCCGTGACGATAACCGCGTCGGCCACCTGCCGCAGCCGGTCCGGCACATGCACGCCAGGCTGCACGACGGCGAGTATCGGCTTGTCCAGCAGGATTGCCAGTCCCAGCTCGACGGCGAACTTAACGTCCACCTCTTTCGAGTCGGGGACCAGGGACATGACGTACGCGGATTCGGCCATCGCCTTGACGGTGTGCTCGCGGTGGTAGGTGACGAAATCGTCCCAGTCGCTCATTTTTCCTTCTCGGCGTGTTTGCGTTAATCTAGCTGAAGTCCTGCCTGGGCGGTCCGATTCCGTCAGCGTGGTTCGATTCCGCGGGTTCGCGCGGCTGCCTGGTGGCACTTCCTGGTGGACAGGCAGGGCGCATCAGTGCGACAGGACAGCGACAGCCAGGGCGATCAGGACGACCGCGACGGCGATGGAGATCAGGACGACCGCGCCCGTGAGGGCCAGCATCAGCAATGTCGTCTCCCCGCGTTCCCGTTGTCGTTTCAGGGCGGGGAACCCTTTCGGGGACGTGTCGCTGACTTTCACGAAGTCCTGGAGTTCCTGGTCGGTCGGCGGGTTTTCCTCCATTTCGGCTAGTTTCCGTACCACGGTGGGCTGGCTGACACCGACCTCGCTCGCGACTCGCCGCCCAGGCCAGCCCAGCACCTTAGACAGCAGCCAGATGCGTAGGTCAACCGGGGAGGGCATCGTCGTTTTCGTGGTCATCCAGCATTTCGCCTTCACTGATGTAGTAGAGATCGTTTGATGCGTCCTGGTATGCGCCGGTCGCCGGCTGCTCAGTGCCTGCTGCAACTTCGGCCTCTCCGGCTTCGCGCACAAGGTACGAGTGGAAGTCTTCGGCCTCTTCACGGGGTTCGGGGATGAGCACCTCACCGGGGACCTGGAGGTCTTCCACGTCGAGGGGGGGTTTGCCTCGTAGTTCCCTGGCGTAGTTTACTGTGTCGAGGAATTTCCTGAGCGTCGTGATCCTCGGGCGTTTCCGCCCGCCGGTTTCCAGTTTCGCCAGCTCGTCACGGGAGATCCCGATGCGCTTGCCGGCCAGGGTGACTCCCTGCGCGGTGAGGATTTCCCGCAGGGCGAGGAAGTCTTTCTGGCCACCGGTGCTGATGCCGGCAGTTTCGGCGATCCTGGTCAGTTCGAGGGTCTTGGACAGGTCGGATAGTTCGGCGCGTTCCAGCATGGCGCTCTTGCGTGCTGCTGACATGCGCTCGGGGTCGACCATGACGCCGCCCCCGTGCCCGCCACCTGCTGACTGAGGGTGTTCAGCCGGAGACTGACTGTCGCTTGGGCAGGGGGTCTCTGGCTTCGTCATGTTTTCATCATACCCTATGAAGACGTAGAGGGTACGCGGGGATGTTTTCGTGCTTAGGACAAGGTGATACACTGTGAGGACATAGCAGTTCTCACCTACCTGGGAGCCACAGACATGGCCACAGTCAAGGTCTACACGACCATGACCGCTGACGAGCACCTCGACACCCTCTCAGACGAGTGGGTGGCGTGCAAGGGTGACCGGCACGACTTCCCCAAGCTACGCATCGGGCCCCTCCCCCGGGGGGTCACGTCCCGGCGTGTCAGGCAAGGACAGTACCAGCTCACCTACACCTGCCCGGACTGCGGCACGCGGCGCACCAAGACGACGCTCCGCGGCGGCATCCTGGGCGGTAACAAGTACCAGTACAAGCACCCCACCGGGTACCTCGCACCCAAGGGAGCCGGGCTCCGCAAAGCCGACTACACCGCTGAACTGGGCCGCCGGAACGCCCCCTACGTTCGTGACGCAGCCCGCGGCATCGGGGCTGCCTGATGAAGGAACTCAAGCTCGTCCTGTCCGACGACCTCACCTACGCCGAGTCTGGCAGGCGGGTGCCAGCAGACGAGAGCGTGGTCCTGTCAATCGACGGGAAACACCGCGAACTCGACCTCACCGAGGAACACGCCAAGGAGCTACGCGAATTCCTTGAGCCCTACCTCAGCGCCGGGCACCAGCCAGGCGGCGAGCCTCCCGTGACAGACCCCGAAGGGAACCGGATCAAGAAACACAGCCCGGAGCTGATCAAGTCACGGCACGAGATGAAGAAGGTCCGTGACTGGGCTGACGCTCGCGGGCTGCGCTCAGCAGACGGGAAACGTCCCGCCTACCGCACCGCATCCGGTGGCTACTACTACCCGTACGAGATGATGCAGGAGTACGAGGCTTACCTGGAAGCGCAGAAGGAGAACAGCCGCCGTAACCTGCCGGGGGCTGACCATGGATAGGAAGCTGTGCGAGAGCATCGAAGAACGCACCGGTGACCCCTGCCCGTGCTACGCCCAGTGGCTCATCCAGGTGGGCGACCGCCAGTACGACCGGCAGCGTTCCTGCGGCCGGCACCTCCACCCGGCATCGCGTGCCATCGCCGCAGCCGAGGCCAGGTCAGGGGTGAAACTCACCCTGATTTCCCTGTAGACACGACGGAGGCCCGGACACTCACCCTGGTCCGGGCCTCCTATGTTGTCGTGTGCGTTTGCCAGTTACGCCACAACGCCTGTAACAGCGTTGACAGGACTCGAACCTGTAATCTCACTCCCATGGTGAGCGGGGCTTCCTGCCCCACTAACGACAGTTGATCCGCCCTTTACCTGCCCGGTGTTCCGCCACGGGATTCGCGTGGCACCGCCGCTCTGCCATTGAGCTACCCGGCCACGTGGAGGCCGGGGCGAGGATCGAACTCGCAACCTGCGGCACCTACCGCGTACGGTCCTGGCAGGTGCGGTGATGATGATGAAGCTGGAGCAGTACAACGATGATGACCATGATGACAACGATGATGATGAAGCTGTGCTCACCTTGCAGCGTATCACGGCTGCCGGCATGACGGAAAACGCGGAGCTGGCGCTTCGGGTGCAGGTCGCGGCGCTCATCACCGCCTGGCAGCGGGAAAAGGACGAGCGGGATGACCTGGCGGACGGCATGTTCACGGACGGGAACAAGAGCTACCAGCAGGGGTATGCGGACGCGCTAGACCAGTGCGTGCAGGCGCTCAAGCCGCTAGCGGGCACCTGAAGGCTGACAGCCTCAGCCAGCCGCTACCGCGCGCCCTCGGGCGGTGGCATGTCCCGCAGCGACTGGCGCACCTTCACGAAGTGCCTCGCCCACGCCACCGGGTCCCGTCCGCTCTTAGCTGCTGCCACAGCCATGTCAGCCGCCTGCTGTGCCGGAACCCGGTCAGCGACCATCAGGTCGTACGCCTCCTCGACCCCAGGGGCCGGGGTGAGGACCAGGATGCCCTCAGCCCCGGCCACGAAGATGCGTACCCCGGTCACCGCTCTCAGCTGGCACCCTCCGCTGTGATCAGCCACGCGCCGACGCGGAACGTGGCGCTCGGCGTGGTGCCGGTCAGCGTCCACCGGCAGCGCAGCGCCTGCCCGATCGCGGTCTTGGTGTTACCCGTGTCATACGCGCCCCGGCCAGCCACGGTACGCATCGGCGAGGTAGTAGCAGCGGTCACCGCGGAGAACCCGAAGATCTGCACGTACTGCTGGCTGAACTCGTCCCACTCATCGATGAACACCTGCAACGTCGCGGCGGTACCGGAGACCGCCGAGCAGGTGAAGTAGAAGATCGCTGTCTCAGCCGACCCGAATTCCCCGAAGTCCCGGGTGTTCCCCCCGGCTGTCTCGGTTTCGGTGCTGTTGCCTGCCTGCGTGGTGTTCTGCGTGTTGGGGTGCAGGCAGAGGTATGTTCCCTGAGCCATATGTCAGCTCTCCCTCGTGCCGACCAGGTCCGCGATGTTGATCCACCGGCGTGAGCTGGTGTGCTGGTTCATCTCCACGGAGAAATGCAGCATCGTCTGCGACGTGGATGCGGAGGTGCGGATCGAGTTCGCGGACAGGTCGTAGGTGACCTCGTTGAACTGGAACGAGGTGTATTTCAGGGTGCCCATGTCGGTGACCAGCCGGAAGTAATGCCACCCCCCGGCTTTGTCGTACAGCTTCGCGAACGGGTTGTACGCGTGCCCGGACACCTGGTAGAGGTACTGGCCGAACTGGGTGAACGTACCCGCGGAGTTGAAGTACTTCAGGTCGACCAG
>WNFY01000155.1_pt1 | contig 51083 bp, 41 predicted proteins | sample 5400091 | NCBI WGS metagenome assembly WNFY01 (sample SAMN13153364, study PRJNA577476) | soil metagenome | isolation source: 60 cm soil or saprolite under grassland replicate 1 | place: USA:California | collected 2016-06-15
AGGCTATTGGTTTCCCATTGATCAATACATTGGCGGGGTGGAGCACGCCATTCTGCATTTGATCTACTCGCGATTCTGGACCAAGTTCATGCGCGACCTGGGATTGATCAAGAATGATGAACCCTCCGAGCGGCTCTTCACCCAAGGCATGGTGATCAAAGACGGTGCGAAGATGTCGAAGAGCTTGGGGAACGTCGTGTCACCCGATGAAATGGTGAAGCGCTACGGAGCGGACGCGGCGCGGCTTTACAGTCTGTTCGCGGCGCCTCCCGACCGGGATTTGGATTGGCAAGATACGGGGATTGAAGGCATCCAACGCTTTCTAGGCCGAGTTTATCGTTTCGTTGCCCGCAACGCGCAACCCGGTCACGCCGGTTGGCGAAATCCGGTGCCGGGCGAGTTGTCGCCAAAGGCGCGCCAGGTACAACGCAAACTTCATCAGACGATCAAGCGGGTGACGGACGATTTTCAGGGACGCTGGCACTTCAACACCTGTATCGCGGCAGTCATGGAACTCATCAATCAACTTTACGACGCGGAGGCTGCAAAGGATTCTCTACCCGTTGCCCTGCTCGCGGATGTACAGCGCAACCTTACCCTGTTGTTGGCGCCATTTGCTCCCTACCTCGCGCACGAACTTTGGGAGATGCTAGGGGAGGAAGCTGATCTGATCCGGGCGCCCTGGCCGAAATATGATCCGGCCCTGGCCAGGGAAGATGAAATCGAAATTCCCGTACAGATCAACGGCAAGTTGCGCGGCCTGATTCGCGTGGCGGTGGATACTCCGAAGGAAAAGCTGGAGGAGTTGGCTCAAGCGGATCCGAAGATTCAAGGATGGATCTCTGGAAAGCAAATTGTGAAACGAATTGTGGTTCCGGGGAAACTGGTGAACATCGTTGTCCGGTGAGTGTATTGTGAGAATACCTAGCGGCGGGCGGAGTTCCACCAGCATTGGCGGGGTCCATCGACTCCGTGAATGCTCGCCTCCGAAACATTCACTCCGCTGAGGATGACAGTTTGATGAGAATGAAACGCCGATCGCCAACGCTCGAAGGCTTCAAACTGATTTTCCACCGGCCATCGCTGGGGGCGGGGGAAATCGTTTGGCGGTGGAGCGTTGGGGCGGGCGCGACGGCGCTGCTGTGTTTCTCGCTTCTGGAATATCTGGACACGCTGCCGGTCACTAAGCGCGACCTGCTTTTGTTGTACAGCCGCCAGCCTGCGCTAATTTCTCGCGCGCTGGCGCATATTTTTGCCGGTAGCGGGGCGCGGTTTGTGGCCGCCTCAGTGGTATTGGGCCTGACGCTCGCACTGGCCTGGGTCGTAATTGCTTCTTTCGGTCGCGCCGCAATCGTCAAGAGCGTGCTGAGTTGTTTCTGGGGCGATGATTCGGAGAAAACTTTCCACTTCCGCATGCGTTCGTTGTTCGGATTGAACTTCCTGCGCGCCGGGGCGGTCCTGGCAGTCCTGGTAGGTTCAATTGGCGCGATGGTGTTGGGCGGCATGGCGTCTTCGGAGAAGAACCCCTCTCCCGGAGCTGCCTTCCTGATTTTTCTGGCCGTCATGGCGCTGACATGGTTTGCCTGGGCAGTAATGAATTGGGTGTTGTCGCTGGCCAGCATATTCGTGATCATCAAGAACACCGATACGTTTGGGGCGATCGGCGATGCCATCGGGTTGGTCCGCGAGCGTACCGGAGCGGTGTTTGCCTCCAGCGTCTGGTTTGGGATCGCCCATATCGCGGCGATATCGGTTGCCAGCTCGGCGGTGGCATTTCCTTTGGCGTTTGTGGGAGTGCTGCCGGGAGGCGTGGTGTTCGGCGGAGTGCTGGCAGTCACCCTGCTCTATCTTGCCGTAGCTGATTATTTGTACTTAGGCCGCCTCGGCTCCTATGTGTGGATTGTGGAAGGGCCGGAGATTGAAGCAACGATTGAGTTTCTCAACCCATCTCCGCTGAGCTCGGCACCCGCAATGCTTTTGCCGTCCAATAACCGGGTTGACCCGGATGACCTGATCCTCAGCGATTTGCCATTGTCTTAATCCCGCCGGACGCTGTCCCCATGCGGGCATTTTTGCTTTACACTAGTCTGCCGATTTGAGACACTCGTCCGTGGAAACCCAATCCATCGTCGTCCTCGATTTTGGCGCGCAATATTCGCAACTAATCGCGCGCCGCATCCGTGAGCAGAATGTTTTTTCTGTGGTTCTTCCCTGCACCGCGTCGCTCGACGAAATCCGCAATTACTCGCCGGTAGGCATCGTGTTGTCGGGCGGGCCATCGTCGGTTTATGACAAAGACGCTCCACCCGCCGATCCGCGGGTATTGCAGATGGGGCTGCCTGTGCTCGGCATCTGCTATGGCCTGCAATACATGGTGCATACTCTCGGGGGCAAGGTGAGTCCGGCGTCCAAGCGAGAGTACGGGCAGGCCGAAGTTGAAATCAAGGACGGTTCACGCTTGTTTGAAGGGCTGCCCAACAAGCTTTCTGTCTGGATGTCACACGGCGATGAAGCGGAAAAATTGCCCGCGGGATTTCATCTGACCGCCAGTTCTCCGAATGCGGTTGCGGCCATCGAAAATCCAGAACAGAAAATGTGGGCCGTACAGTTTCACCCCGAAGTGCACCACACGCCGCAAGGCGCCGAGATCCTGCGCAACTTCACCCTGAAGATTGCCGGCGCCAAACCCAATTGGACGGCGCAGAGGTTTATCGATGAAACCGTGGCCAGCGTCCGAAAGACGGTTGGCAACGGGCGGGCAATTTGCGCGCTTTCCGGTGGCGTGGATTCCGCTGTAGCGGCGGTCTTGGTAGACCGGGCGCTACGTGATGATGACACAAGTCAAAATCTCCGCCCGGTCGCAAAAGACGAGATAAGGACGCGGCAGACGCGATTGACCTGCGTTTTTGTGAACAATGGCGTGCTGCGCAAGAACGAGTTCGAGAAAGTGCAGCAGAACTTGCGCGACAAGCTGGGCCTGCACCTGATTGCGGTCGATGCGACGGATCGCTTTCTCAGCAAGCTGGCGGGAGTCACCGATCCCGAGACCAAACGCAAAATCATCGGCAATGAATTCATCGCGGTGTTTGACGAGGAAGCCCACCGCATCGAGCAGCAGGAAGGCAGCGTGGATTGGCTGGTGCAGGGAACGCTTTATCCCGATGTGATTGAGTCACGTTCGGTGCGCGGGCCGTCGCAGGTCATTAAATCGCACCACAACGTAGGCGGCCTGCCGGAGACCATGAAGCTCAAGCTGGTTGAGCCTCTGAAGGAATTGTTCAAAGACGAGGTTCGCAAAATCGGGCGTGATCTGGGTATGCCGGAGGAAATCTTGCAGCGCCAGCCATTCCCTGGGCCGGGCCTGGCGGTGCGGGTTCTGGGCGAAGTCACGCCCGAGCGGCTGGCCATTTTGCGGGAATGCGATGACATCGTGGTCAACGAAATCAAGAGCGCAGGCTTGTACAAGAAGATCTGGCAGTCGTTCGCGGTGCTGCTGCCGGTCATGACGGTGGGCGTGATGGGCGACATGCGCACTTACGCTTATACGTGCGCGGTCCGCGCGGTGCACTCGGAAGATGGCATGACTGCGGACTGGGTCCCGCTGCCGCCTGAAGTTTTGAAGACAATTTCCAGCCGGATCGTGAATGAAGTGAAAGGTGTCAACCGCGTGGTTTATGACATTACCTCCAAACCGCCGGGGACAATTGAGTGGGAGTGAAGGCAAGAACGCGTAACGTAGACTACGGAATTGTATACCTCAAAAGTGGAGTTTTGGTTTTGCTCTGGTCGAGTGTTAAGCTCCGCGCATGGTGTCAGCCTCAATGCCACAGCCTGACGCAACACCGTTTCCTCGCAAGCCGCTGCACGAAACGATCGGTCCCCGACTGTCTGTAATCGCACAAGGGTTGGGAGCGCTGGGCGCGTCACTCTATGTTATCGGCTATGTAGCCGTGAACGCCTACCTTTCAAAATTCGGAGTCGCGCCCCGAGGACCTATCAGCTTCCAGTATGTACCAGCAGGTTTGGCGCTCGGCATCCTGCTTGCGGAGTTCGCCGCGCTCGTGGGCGTTCGTGTATGGCGCCTCGAGGACGATGTACGGTCCTTTATCGCTTGGAAGCCGACTCGATTCAACGAGCTTGCTTGGGGAACCCTCTCTTATGTCTCCTGCCTTTCGGGGATCGCTTTCTCCGCCGTGATGGTGGCGCTCTGGTTTACAGCCCTCTTCGTCGGGGGCGCGGACAACAGAGTTTGGCTTCCCCCGACAGTATTCTTCTTGGTTGATTATCCGCTAGAAATCCACGGAGTCTACAGACGGATACCCTTGCTCAAACTCACGGTAACGATGGCTCTCAATCTGATCGGCCTTTGGTACGTTCCCACGCACGCTCCGAGCCAGCCGTTCCTCATTCTCATGGCTATGATATTGGCGATGGCATTTTTCCTGAACCTCCTGATCGATATTCGCAGGCGGTTCAGACCGCCATTTCTTCTGGATTTCGTCGAGGGAATCTCGATGGTTCTCGTGTTCGCCGTCACGTATGGGGCACTGGTCTACGGGAATGTGCCGCAGGGGCTCGGGGGAGGCAGGCCGACGAGAGTGCGACTCCTGGTCTCTACGCAGGGCACCACTGCTCTTCAACGCATTGTCAAGGTGGACTCCTCACTGAGCGAGGAGGTCGGGCTGCTTGCTGATGACGGGGACGAACTACTATTCCTTCTCCCCGAGCCTACGGGCGGCAAGGGCGGGCGGCGCGTGGCGAGACTCTCAAAGCGGCTCGTCGATGGAGTACTTCCCGATCCCGAGTTGTCAATTTGGAAATGAGTTATCACCGAGCGTCCATGATTTGCTTCTCAGACACTTGCGGTTTGTACAAGGGTGCGCAACTGCCCCCTGTACATGCGCGAACTACTTTTACCTGCTCCAGCCGCTCAAACGTATCGGATACTTGGCCAACAACAACGCGATCGCCTGCGCGGTACGTTTGGCGCGCCCCTGCTCCCATTTCTCCAGAGTGCGCTCGTTGGTGAATACCTTCCGCGCAAACACGCCGCGCGAGGAGCGAAACCGCTCACATACTTGTTGGATCGCCTTCGGCTTGACCTCCGGAAGCGTGCACAACTCGAGGCGATAGTCCGTAAAATGATTTTGCCCTCACGTTGCGCCTTCATTGCTGTCACGCCTTCCATCAATTCATCAAACAGGGACCGACCCCGCGCGTGACTCGCTGAGATCCCCCTCCCATTTCACTCTGCCGCGGAGCTTGCGGTAGAAGCTTGGGATTGGGTCTGGTTGCTTCCGCGCTCAGGTTTATCGTAACCGCTTCCTTCTTCGTCTTGTGACCTCCAGCGCGGCGAGCTTTTTCGATGAGTTGGTCGAGGGATATATTATTTTGTCATGTCTAGATTCTTGCGTAGATACTCAGATCTAACCTTTTTGTGGCGGCCGAGCCTCCGCCACCATACAAGCCAGCCAGCTGCACCTTTCCCATTTTGCGTATCCTTGCAAACCTTAGTATCCTGAACAGCGTCAAAATATCTCCCGATGAACTCCCATTCCAGTTTCCGCTCCTGCGCTGCCGCGACCGTCGTCGTGGTGGCCTCACTAGCTGCCGCGCAGATTGAGCCGGCCGGACAGCAGACCGTAGCCCCACCTGTTTCTTATGCTTCTCTGAGCCAGGTAAGCGGCCTGGTTGCGCAGCTTGAGCAGCAGTCGCAGGCTGCGCAACTCGACCTCGCAAAGTTGCGCATCGATCGCTGGAAGACCGATTCCAACACCAAGAAGCAAACGCTGTCGAACGTAGAATCGGTGACCCGCAATCTGCATGATGCCTTGCCGGCAATGATGGGGGAACTTCGCGCAGCGCCGGAGAGCCTGGTTTCAACTTTCAAGCTGTATCGCAATCTGGATGCGCTCTATGATGTGCTGGGAGCGGTCGTCGAATCCGCAGGCGCGTTTGGTTCCAAGGACGAGTTTCAAGCGCTGGCCAACGACTTGGCCGCCATCGAAGGCTCCCGCCGATCGTTTGCCGACCGCATGGAAACCTTGTCGGGGGCCAAGGAAGTTGAGTTGACCCGGTTGCGCACCCAGATCCACGCGGCCCAGCAGGCGTCGGTACCGGGCGCAGCGCCAAAGAAGGTTGTTGTGGATGACACCGAGGCGCCCAAGAAGCCCACCAAGAAGGCGGTCCCTAAACCGTCCGGTTCCACTCCCAAAAAGGCTCCTCCCATCACGCCCACGGCACAGTAACAGCGTTTAGGGAGGAAATATTCAGTTCCTAGTTCCCGGTTGCCCATTCCCAGAAGAACCACTTCGTCAATTGATTGAAAATAAATGGGTTCGCTCGGGAACCTTAAGGCCATACCCGGGGTCTATGCTTACAGGTAGGTGGTTCCAGTAGGCGTCGAGTGTGGTGACTTTTGTACGGCGATTTCGGGGTTAAGCGGCCTATAATGAGGGGGACGCCATGAGAGTGATGGCGGGAGCAGCCACCTTGGGTGATCTGGCAAGTGCAATTGGAATTCGGACGCAGGAAGCGGCCATCGTCGCCGAACTGAAAGCCGGGTCGGAAGACGCCTATAACTGGCTGATTGGCGAGTTTCACCAGCCGGTTTACAGCTTGGTGTATCGGATGGTAAGTGACGCCGCGGACGCGGCCGATACGACCCAAGATGTCTTTTTGAAAGTCTTCCGCGGGATGAAACACTTTCACGGCGAGTCCAGCCTGAAGACCTGGATCTACCGCATCGCGATTCACGAAGCGTCGAATCGCAAACGCTGGTGGTTCAGGCACAAGGCCAAAGAATCTTCGATTGAACCAATGGCGGCGGAGGGGGAGGACTTCATCCCCGGTTACAAGGACACGCTGGCGGATCCGCATGAGTCGCCTTTGGAATGTGTGGCGCATGAGGAAGTGCGGGAACGAGTGGAGCAGGAGCTAAGAAAAGTGGCCGAGCCGTACCGCACCACGGTGGTGCTTCGCGATCTGGAAGAGATGTCATACGAAGAAATCGCAGAGATTACACGAGTTTCGCTGGGCACGGTGAAGTCGCGGCTGACTCGCGGACGGGAAGCCCTGCGGCAGCGGCTTACCGGTTACGCAAAAGAAGTGGGCGCCGAACTGGGGCTGGAAGCTCCGCAGGAAAGACCCATGAAAATGAAGATTGCACGCTCTCGGGCAGCAGATGGCAGGGGAATCGAGGTCATGCCATGACTTGTGGCCAAGCCAAATCGTTGTTCTCGCCATATCTGGACGGCGCGGTAACCGGCACGCAGATGCAGGCCGTAAGCCGGCATCTGGAGGGCTGCGATTCGTGCCAGCGGCACTATGATGCGTTGCACCAGACCCAGCAATTGCTGGGCAAAGTGGGACGCCGAAAAGCGCCTGCGGATTTGAGTTTGAAGTTGCGCGTAGCTATTTCCCAGGAAATCGCGCGCTCGCAGCGTCCGGTGCTGGAGAATGCCTTTCTGCGTTTAGCCAATGCCGTGCAAAGCCTGATGGTTCCAGCCACGGCTGGACTTGCCAGCGCGGTTTTGGTTTTCGGCGTCCTCATGGGCTTCATGGCCGCCCCCTTGCGGGCCGGCAATCCCGACGTTCCGCTTGTGGTAGGGACCGATCCCCAGATCAAGCAGATCAGCTTTGGCGCCACGCTCGATTCCTTTCACGAAGGATCGCTGGTCATCGAAGCGGATGTCGATTCTCAGGGGCGTGTGCAGGACTACCGCATCTTGACCGATGAAGGCTCATCTCCCGACCTGCTTCCGCAAGTGAAGAATATGCTGATTTTTACCACGTTCCGTCCCGCGACCTCATTCGGGCGCCCGACGGCGGGCCGGGCGATTCTGTCGTTCTCTAAAATCAGCGTGAAAGGGTAAAGCCCTTTTAGCTCCTGGCTTCCAGCTCCAAAGGCACTTTGCAGACAAGCAGCTCCGAACCTGGCGCTGCTTTTCTTTTTGGGGTTGGAACTTTGTCCATCTCTGCGATCCCTGCGTCACCCCTGCCCTCGGCGGTTCAAGATTTTGCCGGCATTCCGGGCCACGAAACCAGACCTTGAACCGCGGACGACGCCGAGAAGCGCACTGAGGGCACGGGGGAAGACAAACCGCGATCATCCGAGGTGCTCTATTTGCGGGGTAATCGCCTTAACGATAAACTGGTAGGCCTTTACAAGGAGCGGTCATGCTGGTTGTGATGAAAGCGCACGCCACGGAAGAGCAGGTACGCGCGGTCTGTCAAAAGATTGAGTCGCTGGGCTATCGCGCCCACGCCTTGCCAGGCGCAGAGCGCACAGCAATTGGCGTTACTGGGAACAAGGGTGTCGTCGAGCCGGGCACGCTGGAAGAAATGCCTGGCGTGCAGGAATTGATCGCGGTCAGCAAGCCTTACAAGCTGGTCAGCCGCGACATTAAGCCGGACAATACCGTCATTCGTTTTGCCGGGAGTGATGCCACCATTGGCGGCAAAAGTGTGGCCATCATGGCTGGCCCTTGCTCCATTGAGAGCCAAGAGCAGGCATTTGCGATAGCCGAGCGAGTCGCTCAGTCCGGGGCTCAGTTTTTCCGCGGAGGCGCCTACAAGCCGCGCACCTCTCCCTATTCGTTCCAAGGCCTGGGAGAAGAGGGCCTGCGCATCATGGCGGATGTCCGAGACCGCTTTGGCCTGCGCATCATCACCGAAGCCATCGACCATGAATCCATGGACCTGGTGGAGAAGTACGCGGACATTATTCAGATTGGCGCGCGCAACATGCAGAATTTCTCTCTGCTGAAACGGGCAGGGCGAGCCAAGATTCCGGTCATGGTAAAGCGAGGAATGTCCTCTACGCTGGAAGAGTTCCTGATGGCCGCCGAATATGTGATGAGCGAAGGCAACTACCAGGTATTCCTTTGCGAGCGCGGGATTCGCACCTTTGCGGACCATACCCGCAACACTTTGGACCTGAGCGTGGTTCCAGCAGTGCAAAGACTAAGCCACTTGCCGATCATCGTCGATCCCAGCCAGGGTACCGGGAAACGCAACAAAGTTACGCCATTGTCGCGCGCGTCCATCGCGGTCGGGGCGGATGGGCTCATCATTGAAGTTCATCATCAGCCGGACAAAGCGTTGTCGGACGGAATGCAGTCGCTGTTTCCGGACCAGTTCGACCAACTGATGACGCAGGTGCGGCAGATTGCGCCAGTGGTGGGACGAACGGTCCCATCGATGGCAACCAACATCTCGGCTGTGGCCCTGGAAGCAGCAGGCAAGCAGTCACATCCAGCTACGGTAAGGTCGTGAATCACAGAGATCGCAGGAGTTTGGGTGAAATGCAAGCTCCGCTTCGGAAACGATTGAGTCTCCGACGAGGTTTCTTCGCCTGAAAAAACTGTCACTTTTTCTGATCGCACTGCTCGTCAGTGGAACTTTGTTTTGGCTGTACTTCCGCCCGCGTGAGCTACGCAGCTTTGGCCCTTCCTACCGCGAGTATGCCTACATCACCAACGGCAAAAGCAACTCCGTCACGGTAATTGATCTCCGCAACTTTCGACTGGCAAAGACCATTGCCGTCGGCCTCGATCCGGATGCGGTGGCTGCAAACAGCAAGAAGAACGAGATTTATGTCGCCAATATTGGATCCAACAACATCAGCGTGATTGACGCGGAGCGCAATGCCGTGGTGGCCACGATCGGGGTCCATGCCCTTCCCTATTCGATTGATGTTTCTGCGGATGGGAAGCGTGCCTACGTGGCGAACTCCGGCTCGGGCGATGTTACCGTAATCGATGTGGAGAGGCGTACGGTTGTTGCCAACATCCGCGTGGGCATGGAGCCCGGAGTGGTGAAGATTGCCCCTGACAGCCTTACGGCGGTGGTCAGCAACCGCGGAGATAATTCCGTTTCCTTGATCAGCGCGCAGCCATTGCAAGTGCGGGCAACGCTTCCGGTGTGCCAGCAGCCGTCCGATATCGCCATTCTGCCTGACAGCAGCAAGGCCTTTGTCGCGTGCAGCGGTTCGGGGCAAGTCGCATCCATCGATCTGCGGTCGGGTAAGGTTCTCGCGCTTCTGGATGTGGGCAAGAACCCGGCGCATCTGGCGCTTAAACCGGACGGCGGTGAGCTGGTGGTCAGCAACTCCGATTCCGACAGCATCTCCGTTATCGAAACCACTACCAATGAAGTAGGCGGCAGTTACCTGATTGGCAATGGGCCTTCGCACGGATTGGTTTCCGCCGACAATTCCCGACTCTACGTCAGCAATTTCCGCACCGGCACCGTAGCTGTCTATGACATTGATCTCGGCAAAGTGGTGGCGGTGATGCCGACTGGGAGCCGTCCCGATGGATTGGCGCTTTCGCAAGACCAGAACTACTTGCTGGTGCTGAACTCGCAAAGCGGAGACGTTACCGTGATCCAGAAGCGGAGAAAGACGACCAAGCTTGAGCCAGGAGAATATTCGCTACTGACGATGATTCCGGTGGGCTCGCAGCCGAACAATATTGTGGTGAAGGCGTTCCGAGTGGGGAAAGAGTAAAATTCGCGCCGACTGCGCATGCGAAGACTGAACGCTGCGTCTAAAGACGTAGCCTGATACGAACCCTATGCATTTGCGCCGTGGCACTTCTTGTATTTCTTTCCGGAACCGCAGTGGCAGGGATCGTTGCGTCCGATTTTCTCTCCGCGAATGACCTGCTGGACGTGCTGCCGCTCGCCGGTGCCTGCCATGCGCGCCTGCTCCAGTTCGCGGCGTTTCCTGCGCTGGAAAGCTTCTTCGAGATCATCCACAGAGGTCGATACTCCGCGCGGTGGTCGATGACCATTGCCGTCACTGCCGCGTCCCGAACCAGGGACCGAAACGCCAGCTTCAGGACCTCCTGCGCCGGGTCCGCTGTCCGCAGTTGATCCCACACCGCCCGAGCCCGATTCACCTTGAGAGGGCCGCTCCAGGATCTGCATCAGGTACAAATAGCGGACCGCATCGTCTTGCGCCCGCTGCATCATGGCCTCGAACATGTCGAAGGACTCGCGCTTGTATTCCACCAGTGGATCGTGCTGGGCGTAGCCCCGCAGCCCGATGCCTTCTTTCAGGTGATCCATGTCGCGCAGGTGGTCTTTCCATTGCTGATCAATCACGCTGAGCATGATCATGCGCTCGTGGTAGCGCATGGCGTCGGGACCAATTAACTTTTCTTTGGCTTCGTAACGCTCCTTCAGCTTGGCGAAGATCGCATCGCCCAGTTCCTGCCGATTCAGGGTTTCGGGCTTGATGCCTTCGGCCAGGATGTCCACGCCAAAGCGGGTGAAGATCGCATCTTTCAGGCCCTTGATGTCCCAATCTTCCGGGTGAACTTTGACCGGGCAGAACTGCTCCATCATGGTGCCGAGGATGCTGACAACGTATTCCTCGAGGATCAAGTCCTTTTGATCGACGCCTTTGAGCAGCTGAAGGCGCAGGCCATAAACCGCTTCGCGCTGCTTATTCATCACGTCGTCGTATTCGAGGACGTGTTTGCGAGACTCGAAATTCTGGCCTTCAACCGCCTGTTGAGCTTTTTCGATCCGCCGCGTGATCAGGCGCGACTCAATGGGAACGCCTTCCTCCATGCCCAATCGCTGAAGCAGGTTTGACACCCATTCCTTGGCAAAGATGCGCATCAAGTCATCTTCGAGGGAAAGATAGAACCGCGAAGAGCCGGGATCGCCCTGGCGTCCGGCGCGTCCGCGCAGCTGGTTGTCAATGCGGCGGGCTTCGTGTCGCTCGGTGCCGAAGATGTGCAGGCCTCCCGCGGCGATGACCTCATCGTGCTCTCTGTCGGTTTCCTGCTTGTGGCGGGTGTAAATTTCAGTCCACTTGTCGCTGGGAACGACGTACTCCTTGCCGGCGTAATACCAGACGGTGATCTGATCGTCTTCCTGTGGGCCTTCGATCTTGCCCTGGGCAGCGCGGAACGGCTGCGCCAGACCCTTCTTCAGAGTCTCCTGCTTGGCCATGAATTCGGGATTGCCACCCAGCAGGATGTCGGTGCCGCGGCCCGCCATGTTGGTGGCGATGGTCACAGCGCCCTTGCGCCCCGCTTGGGCCACGATTTCAGCCTCGCGCTCATGGTATTTCGCATTCAGCACCACGTGCTTGATGCCCTTTTTCTTCAGCAGATCGGAGAGTCGCTCGGATTTTTCGATGGACGTAGTGCCTACCAGCACCGGCTGTCCCGTCGCGTATAACTTCTGGATTTCGTCCGCCGCGGCATAGTACTTCTCTTTCTCTGTGCGGTAGACGACGTCCGGGTTTTCCTTCCGCAACAGACGCCGGTTGGTGGGGATGACCATGACTTCCAGCTTGTAGATCTTGTCGAACTCGGGAGCCTCGGTGTCGGCAGTACCGGTCATGCCCGCCAGCTTTTTATACATGCGGAAATAGTTCTGGAAAGTAATGGTCGCCAGCGTCTGGTTCTCGCGCTCGACTTTTACTCCTTCTTTGGCTTCAACCGCCTGGTGCAATCCGTCCGACCAGCGGCGGCCCGGCATCATGCGCCCAGTAAACTCATCGACGATGATGACTTCGCCATCCTTGACCACGTATTCCACATCGCGGCGATACAACGCGTGCGCTTTTACCGCGACTTCGACGTGGTGTTTCAGGTCCCAATTCTCCGGATCGGCGATGTTGCCGATGCCCAGCAGTTGCTCCACTTTCTCCCAGCCTTGATCGGTAACCGTGATGTTGCGGTGTTTCTCGTCTACCACGTAATCCTTGGTATAGGTCGGCGGCTCACCCGTAGGCCCAGGGATTTCCTCGCCCTTTTCCAACTTGGGGATGATGCGGTTCACCTTGAGATACTTGTCGGTGGACTCTTCGCTGGCGCCCGAAATGATGAGCGGGGTGCGAGCCTCGTCGATCAGGATGGAGTCAACTTCATCCACGATGGCGAAGTTGTGCCCACGCTGCACGCAATCCTTGAGGTCGAACTTCATGTTGTCGCGCAGGTAGTCGAATCCGAACTCATTATTGGTGCCGTAGGTGACGTCGGAGCCGTAAGCTTCTTTGCGTTCGGCGTCATCCAGGTCGTGAATAATTACGCCGACACTCAATCCCAGGAAGCGGTAGAGCTTGCCCATCCACTCCGAGTCGCGCTTGGCCAGGTAATCGTTGACCGTGACCACGTGCACACCGCGGCCGCTGAGTGCGTTGAGATAAACGGGAAGGGTTGCGACCAGTGTCTTGCCCTCGCCGGTCTTCATTTCTGAAATCTTGCCCTGGTGCAGCACCATGCCACCGATCAGCTGCACATCAAAGTGGCGCATGTTGAGCACGCGCCGCCCGGCCTCGCGCACCACGGCAAAAGCCTCGACCAGGAGCTCGTTCAGGACTTCCTGGAGAGCGTTGTAGCGGTCCGTCTCAATCTGTTTCTTGCGGTCGAAATCGGCGTCGGGTTCGTCGGCAATGGCGGCCAGCCGTTCCTGAACGCGGCGTCGGAATTCGTCGCTCTTGGCGCGCAGCTCGGCGTCGGAGAGCTTCTGCATGGCCGGCTCAAGCGCATTGATCTCCGCCACGTGCGGCGTCAATCGCTTCAGTTCGCGCTCGTTCTTGGTCCCGAAGACCTTGGCTACCAGGGTGTTAATCAAAGCTTGGAATTTCCTTTAGAAGTCGGCTCGCCCAGCCTCTTTAAGAGCCTAGCATACCTAGCATATTAGATGCGGGGAGTGGGCTATCTATGCAGGCAACGAACCTCGTTGGTCAGGCGTGGGATGCTAAAAGGAATTGTGGGCGCGACCGGTCATCGGCAAACCGGCGGAGCTGTTTTATCGGAACTTAAGATAACCAGGGATTGATCAAAGATAGGGTCAGGTCGTCAAAATGAGCAGTATTCCGGGTCGCGAGTGTAGCCCGGTGAGCGAGCACGATGCCAGCGATCATGGTGTCGCGCAGATCGCCGGGACGGCCCTTTTTCTGGCGAGATGCCATCAAATCTCCTGCTTGCTCCGCAGCGGCAGCGTCAAACGGAGCGATACGATGGCCGATGGCCTCCAAAAGAGCTTCAAATGCATGGATCAGGGTAGAACGACGTTTTCCTGCGGCCAGGATCTGCAACCCGAATCGGACTTCGAGCAGGGTGATGGATGTTGTCCAGACCGAGGTTCGCGGTTGACGGTCGAGCCACGCCACAACTTCAGGTTCGGGTATCTGGCGCATTAAAGCCGAGAGGACATTTGTATCCAGGATGATCATTCGAAGGATGCAGGCTTTGGCTGGTGTCCGCGGAGCTCGGGGATGTCAGAATTCAATCCGGCCTTGGCGAACAGGCTGGCAATCTCTGTTCCGAGTCCCAGGGCTGGTGCGTCATCCCTGTAAACTGCGCTGCGCAGAATGTCGCGCACTTCTTCTTCCATACTGTGGCCATGTCGCCGGGCGAGACGCTCCAGCCGTGACTTAACTACGTTCTCGATGTTGCGGACTACGAATTGCGCCATAGTTCAGCATCCTATATTTGATATCATGATATCATTCACACATGGACGTGTCTAGATCGAAAGCCTGGCGGGCGTCGCCCGCCACCACATGAAAGAGCTAGGTAGCCGCCACACATAGACCGGTCCTTTTCAGGTATATTCTCCCCGACGCATGTCAACCTTCTACAACCGATTTGTCCAATGCGCTGAGCGCTGGCCGCAAAATATTGCTCTCGAAATCCAGCACGATAAGGAAGTCGAAAGCTACACCTATGCGCAAGTGCGGACCATGGCGGAGTCGGTTGGCAATTGGCTCCGCGGGCAAGACCTGGAACCTGTCTCCCGCTGCGCCATTCTGGCGGACAACCATCCTCGCTGGGTCATCGCCTATTTGGGGATCATCGCCGCCGGCCACACTGCGGTCCCGCTGGACACAGCTTTTCATGCGGATCAGGTTGCCAAGCTGCTCCGAGATAGCGGGAGTTCCCTGCTGTTTTGCGATCACAAGCATTGGGATGTTGCCGGAGAAGCAGCAAAAGATATGCGGGTAAGACTGGCCTTGGTGGATCGCGCCGGCAATTCGGAGAACCCGCTGTCCCCTGCTCCCACCCAAACGCTCGATCAAATTTTTGCCGTTGGGCCCGGCGGCTTTATTGCGGCTTCGCCTTCTTCCGACGACATTGCCGCGCTGCTTTACACCTCCGGCACCACCGCCGATCCCAAGGGCGTAATGCTCACTCACGGGAACCTGGTGGGCGAAGCCGACGCGGTTTACGCCTGGGCCCACCTGGGGCCGGAGGACGCGATTCTCGGAGTGCTGCCGCTGTTTCATGTACTTTCGCAGATGGCGAACCTCCTGCTTCCGCTAGCCGCGGGCGCGCGTGCAGTCTTTCTAGCGACCCTGAACACGACCGAGTTGATTCGCGCCCTCCAGGAACGCAATGTTTCGGCCTTCGCCGTAGTGCCGCAGTTCTTCTACCTCATTCATGAACGGATATTTAAGGAGGTTACCAAGCGCGGGGCACTCATGGGATGGATTTTCGGAGCGCTCATGAAGACCAACCGCCAGTTACGGCGGTTTGGCATGAATGCCGGGCGATTATTCTTCGGGAAGCTTCACCACACTTTCGGCGACAAGATGCGCCTCCTGGTAACCGGCGGCTCGCGGTTCGATCCGCAGATTGGGCGCGATTTCCATGCCTTGGGAATTGATGTTCTGCAAGCCTACGGGCTCACGGAGACCAGTGGTGGGGCCTTCGTCACCGATCCCAAGAAGAACGTGATGGGGTCGGTAGGCCCGCCGCTGCCCGGCATTGAAGGCAAGATCGTCGATCCGCAACCGCAAGATGACGGTCCACCAGTTGGGGAAATTGCCATCCGCGGCGCGATCGTCATGAAGGGTTACTGGAACCGGCCCGACGCCACCGAAGCGGTCTTGCGCGATGGCTGGTTGTATACGGGAGACATCGGACACTTCGACAAGAACGGGAACCTGTTCATCACCGGGCGCAAAAAGGAAGTCATCGTTCTCAGCAATGGCAAGAATGTTTATCCGGAGGAGATCGAAGCGCACTACCTGAAATCGCCGTTGATCAAGGAGATCTGCGTGATGGGCCTGGAGGCGACGCCCGGCGACCCCATGTCGGACCGTCTCTACGCAGTGGTAGTTCCCAATTTCGACGTATTGAAGGAACGGAAGATCGTGAATGCCAAGGAAGTGATCCGTTTCGATATCGAGAGCCTTTCGTCGCAGATTGCGTCGACCAAGCGCATCGCCGGCTATGAAATCTGGCAGGAGGATTTACCGCGCACGACAACCCGCAAAATCAAACGCTTTGAAGTGGAGAAGCGAGTGCGGGTAAAGCAGGAGAGCAAATCGCCGGGTGATGGCCTCTCCTCCGAGAGGCCACTTTCGCCGGAGGAGACGGCGTGGCTCGAGGATGCCGATGTGCAGCGTGCGCTGAATGTCATCAAACGATCTTCACGCACCCCGCCCGCGCAACTCCGCCCTGATCACAACCTGGAACTGGACCTGGGTCTGGATTCCATGCAGCGGGTGGAACTGCTGGTAGCTCTGGAAAACGAATTGGGAGGCGATGTTCCGGAATCGGAAATCGCCAACATCTATAACGTGCGCCAACTTGTAGACGCGATCTTACAAAGTGCGGCAAGCGGCGGAGCTTCGAAGCGGGCGCAATTCGCGGGCTGGAGTGAGGTATTGCGCGAGGAAGTGGCCGACCCGGACGTCCTGGCCTTGATCAAGCCGCGCCCGTTTACGGATGGCTTCTGGTTCGTGGTAACGCGCCTGCTGCAACTGGTGGCGCTTGATCTCTATCAATTACGAGTTGAGGGCCTGGAAAAACTTCCCATTGACGGGCCAGTAATTATTTGTTCGAACCATCAGAGCTTCATTGATCCGGTAGTCTTAGCCAGCCTTCTTCCCTGGAAAGTCTTTAGCAAAAGCTTCGCAGTGGGGACCAGCGAAATTTTCGGATCAGGCTTCATGCGCCGCTTGGCACGATGGATTCGCGTGGTAGTGGTAGACCCCGATGCCAACTTGATTCCGGCTATGCGGACCGCCGCGTTCGGCTTGCGCCATGGACAGACTTTGATTCTTTATCCGGAAGGCGAACGCTCGATTGATGGCACCCCAAAGACTTTCCGCAAGGGAGCGGCGATCCTTTCCATCCATCTGCAAGTGCCGATCGTGCCGGTGGCGATTGAGGGATTCTATGAAGCCTGGCCGCGCGGGAAATACTTCTTTCAGAAGCTGACCCGGTTACGAATGAAGTTTGGCGATCCGATTCACCCGCCCCCGGAGACAGCAGCGTCGGAAGCCGCATATGAGCGTCTAACTTCTGAGCTCAAAGAAGATGTGGTGGAGATGTGGAAGGCCCTGCAAAGCTAGCTGAATGGTTAGTAGCCCGTTCTTTTTTCGGCGTGCCTATTTCGCGCGCGGGTGCGTTTGATCATACACCTGCAAAACATGCTTCATCGAAAGCTGAGTGTAGCGCTGCGTGGTCGAGAGGCGTTCGTGTCCCAGCATCTCCTGAATAGCCCGCAGGTCGGCGCCTTCCTCGAGCAGATGGGTGCCGAAAGCGTGGCGCAGAGTGTGCGGATGAACATCGGGCGAGAGCCCTTTGGCAACGGCAATTTTCTTGATGATGCGGCCTACGCTTCGGGTGGTCAACCTTCCGCCGCGCTGATTGATCAGCAATGCGGGCAGGCTGCCTTTGTTCCCGGTCAAAACCTGCTGCCGCCTGGGCAAATAGAATGCCAGCGCAGATTTGACGGATTCTCCAAAAGGAACATAGCGCTCTTTTTTCCCTTTGCCGCGAATCAGAATGGCCTCCGCGCTCAGGCTGATGTCTTCCAGGTTGATGCTGACTAACTCCGAGTTGCGGATGCCGCAGCCGTAAAGCAGCTCGAGCATCAATTGGTCGCGCTCGGGGAATGCCGCAACTTCAGGCATTTCCCCATCGAGCACGCTGTTCATCTCTTCGATCGTCGGCACGCGCGGCAGTTTCTTGGCGAGCTTGGGCGTTGAAACCAGGGCGGCGGGGTTCTGCTCTACTACTCCTTCTTGCGCCAGCCAGCGATACAGCGAACGCACCGCCGCCAAAGAGCGTGCCACCGACGTCTTTCCCAGTCCCTTGGCATAGAGATGAGATAGAAATCCGCGGACCGCGAGATGGTCGATGGCCGGCCAATTGCGGGGACCGATGTAGGAACAGAACTCCTTCAAGTCCCCTGTGTACGCCTTGATCGTGTGCGCCGAAGCATTGCGCTCCCGGAGCGTGGCCAAAAATTGTGCTACTGCTTTTTCGACAATCGTGGCTGGTTTGGTCACTGTTGTCACCATAGTTCCCTTGGCAAGGCGTTGGGATGCTTATCCAGTTCCCGGTTTTCGGTTCCCGGCTCTCATTTGAGCGCGCGGATGATGTTGAAGGTAGACATTCTTTAAGCGGTCAAGCGCCACGTGGGTGTAGATCTGGGTTGTAGAAATATCGGAATGACCCAGGATGGTTTGGACGGTGCGCAAGTCCGCGCCGTTTTCCACCATGTGGGTGGCGCAGGTGTGACGCAGCATGTGCGGACTTGCTTTACGACCCGTGGTTAGAGATGCTGCCCGCACCATCTGCCAGATTCGTTGCCGGGTCAACTTATGAGCGCCGCGTCCCAGAAACAGAAATGGCGCATTCTTCCCCGCGGCCAGTTGGGAGCGTGCATCTTTGATGTATGTCGTTAGTGATTCCTGGGCCGAGCGGCCCAGTGGAACAATCCGTTCTTTGTCGCCTTTGCCGCGGACCAACACATATCCCATCTCAAGTTTCAGATCCTCCAGCTTGACTCCGGCGATTTCGGAGACACGCAGAGCGCCCGCATAGAGCATCTCTAACATGGCGAGATCGCGCAGGGAGATAGCTGACGACTTGGGTTGCGTGGGACGCAACATCATTTCCATTTCGCCTCGCGCCAGCGCTTTAGGTAAGACCTTCCATTGCTTGGGAGAATCGATGTTGAGTGTCGGATCATGAGCGATGGCTTTGTCCAGCAAAAGGTATTTGTACAAATGGCGCAGCGCGGACAGCTTTCGCCCGACTGACCGTCCATCCACGGAATTGGCAAACAGTTGCTGGATGAATTCCCGGACGTTCTCCCGCCGCGCGTTCACCAAAGTTCGTTTGCGTTTCTGTAGGAAATCTCCGAATTGGACGATGTCGCTGCTGTAGGCAGACAGGGTCAGAGGGGCAAGCCCTTTTTCAATCCTCAGGTAGTCGAGGAAGGCGGCAAGCGTACGGGAATTCACTTCAGACGGCACGAAATCAGTATGCGCGTTATCGGACGCTGCGGAAAGTATTTATGGAGATACCGATTCGGCCTTTTGGATTTCCTTCAAGATCTCAATCGCATACAACGCCCCCTGCGGGGTTTCCTCGTGCTTGAAGTAGCCGTAGACGTCTCTTCCCTGCCCTAAGTGCTCATGAATGCGTCCGACCATGGCCTGACGCTCCTCGGGTTTGTATTCCGGTTTGCGGTAGCGGTAGTAACAGAAATCCGCGGTCACCACATCGGGAGTCATCCGCTCTTCGGTTTCGGCCACACAGATGGCACGATTGTTTTCCCGCAAAAGAGCGAACGCATCCTCGGAAAACCAGGAATCGTGGCGGAATTCAAACGCAGCCTTTACTCCACGCGGCAGTATTCCCAGGAAGCCCTCCAGCACGCTGAGATCCTGCTTAAAGTTCGGCGGCAGCTGAAACAGGATTGGCCCGATGTTGCCCGCCTGGCCGAGTGGTTCGAGAGTCCGCAAAAAGCGTGGAAGGAATTCCTCGGTGTTCTTCAGCCGCTTGAGATGAGTTATGACCTGGTGGGCCTTTGCGCTGAAACGGAAGCCTGCGGGTGTTGCTTCGATCCATTTCTGGATGGTCGTTTCCTTCACCAATTGACGAAAGGTGAAGTTGACCTCCACCGTATTCAGCTGTGTGGCATAGTGGCCCAGAAACTTGGCCTGCGCCAGTTTGGCGGGATAGAAATCCGGCTTCCAGTTGGGATACGCCCACCCTGAAGTGCCGACGTAAAGTTGGGGCATAGCGCGATCAGTTTATACCTTGCGGGTTCGTTTGCTGCGCGACCGTGAAACTGGTTTGTCAGCCTGGGCCGCGATTTCTGCTTTTGATTCGGAGACATCCTCCAGGCCGGGAAGTTTGGGGAGTTTCTGCTTGAGTTTCAGGACGGGCTCAAACAGATCGCCCATTCCCTCCACACGGTTGAGAACTTTTTCCGCTTCGAATACCAATACCTTCGGGTCTTTCTTTTTCAGGCACCGGTCGACCTCCTCCCACTTCACCGGAGTAGAAACTGTGGGACGCTCCCGCGCCCGCAGAGAGTACACGCTAATCGTGGTCTTGTGCTGGTCGTTCTGGCTCCAATCCACTAAAACTTTCCCATTGCGCAATTGCTTCTTCATGTCTGAAACAACCAGCTGTCTGTGCTCGGTTTCGAGGAGGCGTGCCAGAGCGCGGGCGAAAGATTTGGTCACGTCGTAACTTGTAGGCGAGTTTAGAGGAACATAGATCTGAAGCCCTTTCGATCCGGAGGTCTTGGGAAAACTTTGCAATTTGAAGTGATCGAAAATTTCCCTCAACCAAACTCCTACCTGGCAGCACTGCACGATGTCGGCCGGCGGCCCGGGATCGAGGTCGAACACCATCATGGTCGGAGATTCCATCTTCTTCGTCTGCGAAAGCGAGGGATGCAACTCGATGCCCGCCAGGTTGGCGATCCAAACCATCGTGGGCAGATCGTTTGCCAACAGATAATTGACGGTGCGCTGGTTCCCTTCGCTCCAGATCGGAGTAGTCTTGATCCAATCGGGACGGTGCTGGGTGGCGTTTTTCTCAAAAAAGAATTGTGCATCTACACCGTTGGGATAGCGCTTGAGAGTGAGCGGACGGCCGTGCAGGTGGGGTATTAAGACCGGAGCGATTCTGGCGTAATAGTCAATGACCTGCCCTTTGCTGAATCCAGAGGCAGGGTACAGAACCTTCTCCAGGTTGGTCAGCTTGAGGTGCCTTCCCTGGATGTCAACCACCGAATCGCTCATGCTTGTGGCAGTATAGCGCCCCAGCTTGGATCACTTAAATTTGGGTTAAGTTGTCTTGCCGGTGGAATTCGGCATTCCCTGTTCTTTCGGCGCGTATTTGGAGGCGCATTTGGCTTGCAATTGCTTGGCATGAAAAACGCCATCACGTCCAAAACTGCCCTCGGCCAGGGCTTGAGATTCATCCTTGAATGTGTCGGGAGGAGCTTCGGTCCCGGTATAGACGACGGGGAGAACCTGATCGTTCTCAATCAATACGAACTCAACTTTAGTGCCGCTGCGCTTGATCGAGCCCGGTTGCACGTTTCCGGCTACACGTAGACGCTTGGTATAAGCGTCATCCCCCATGCCACGGAGTTCCCTGATGGTGACATAGTAGCTCTTGCTCTCCTGGATTCCGGTATAGGCGAGAAAACCCAGGGAGATAAGAATTACCACAATCGCGCCGCCGAACTTCATGTACTTATTTTGCTCTTTGGACATGGGTAAACTCTTGCATGACTTTAGCCCTGCATTGAAGTCCAGTCAAGCATACCGGAGTCCAGGCGGGGTCCGAATGACAAGCGACCGGCTTACTTACGAACGTACCGCTGACGTCCGGCGGTTTTCAGCTAAAATCGTGGTTCAGTCCTATCTTTCAACGAGGTCCGACCAAGTTCATGATTCATCCCTGGCACGACGTAACCCCTGGTGACAAGTTACCTCAGGAATTCCAAAGCGTCATCGAGATCCCATTTGGTTCCAGCGTGAAATATGAACTGGACAAGATCAGTGGGCTAATCAAGCTTGACCGAGTCTTGTATTCCGCCGTGTATTACCCTGCGAACTACGGTTTTGTCCCGCAGACGCTGGCCGAGGATGACGATCCCCTGGATGTTCTCGTGCTATGCCAGGAAACCGTGGTTCCCCTCACCATCATCCACGCCCGGACCGTTGGGCTGATGACCATGATTGACTCGGGCAAGAAGGACCACAAGATTATTGCCGTCGCAACCGAAGACCCGGAATTCAACAGTTATCGGGAAGCCAGTGAGATGCCTTCGCATCGCTTGATCATGTTGCGCAGATTCTTTCAGGATTACAAGCAGCTGGAGCATAAGGCGGTTGAGGTGGACGAGATCCGTCCCGCGGCCGAGGCGTATCCGATTATTCTGGACGCGCTACACCGGTACAGCGACCAGCGACGCAAGGGATTTACTGCCGGCGAGAAGCATTAGTGGCACAGGGTCCACGGGGTGGTACCGCATAATTACAGATCGAAGCTTTTGTAGAATTCCAGATCGCGGGGCGAGCCGGGACGCCCGGTCGCTCCACGCTACAGTATTTCCCCCATCGACATAAGCCTTCTACCCTAGCTATTTACAAATTCTTCACTAAAAGCACCTTTCGATCGGCGGCGCGACGCTGATTTTCTGTATCTAACAAACATGCGTCGCAGATTGGAAGTTGATGCTTTGCGCGGACTGATGCTGGTGTGGATGACCATGACCCATCTTCCCACTGCGATCAGCGCCTACAGCTATCAGCCCATCGGGTTCGTGTCGTCAGCGGAGGGCTTTATCTTCCTGTCTGCATTGTTCACCGGCCTCATTTATTTCCGCACGGCACTGCGAGATGGATACGCGGAAATGCGAAGCAAACTCTGGGCGCGCACCCTGAAAATTTACGCCTATCACTTGCTGATGATTGGCTCGGCCTTCCTCATTGCACCGGTGATCGCCGGCGGAAATCACCCGGGCCTTCACAATCTGCTCGACTTCTACTTTTCCGTTGGGCCAACGCGCGCGGCGGTGGACGCTGCGTTGCTGATCTATCGCCCGCCGCTTCTCGATATCTTGCCCATGTATGTGATCTTCATGGCATTGTCGCCGCTGGTCATCATGGCGGCACGGCGAATCGGATGGAAGTTCATCCTGGGCGCGAGTGCCGTGCTTTGGATCCTAGCCCAGCTAGGATTGCGGGAGGCAGCGTATGGGTGGATGGGGCATGCCGGCCTGCGCATTCCCCTGCATGAATTAGGCGCATTTGATCTTTGGGCATGGCAACTGGTGTGGTTCACGGGTTTGTGGTGCGGCGTGCGCTGGGCGCAAGGGGACCTGCCAATCGTTGAGTGGACCAAAAAGATCACAGTTCCGGCGGCTGTCCTCGTCCCAGCGTTGATGGTCCTGCGCTACTCATTGAATTACGGGGTTGACCTCGGCCGCTACGAACCGGCGTTCGACAAGTGGCATCTCGGAATAGTTCGCGTGGTAGAGTTCGTATGCATTGGCGCTTTGCTGGTACGCTTCCACCCTTTTCTGAAATGGCTGGCGGTGCGTCCGCTGGTGATCCTGGGGCAGGCGTCCCTGCAAGTGTTTTGCACGCACATCGTCTTTTGCTTCCTCGGGCTGGCTCTGATGCGCGAGCAGCCCGTCGTGCCTGGATGGGGACAAGTCGCTCTTCCAATTCTCACCTTCGCCACTCAATACGCGGTAGCCCGGAAGGTTGTAGACGGGAAGAGAAAGGCAGCCACTCCACCCCGAGTTTCGTACGCGCCAGCCTCCTGACCTCATTCTTACAACAGGAGCACGGTGCAGATGGGCCGCCGCATCTGCCTGCCAGCGTATAATCAATGCTATTCCAGTGGGTAGGACAGCGAATGAATTCAAGCAATGGCAAGAATGATAATGCGAACGGTTCCCATGCCTTGACTCCCAGGGCAGAGTGGGTTGCGCGGCGCAAAGCTGAGAATGCCGATGGGAATTTTTCCCAGATGCATTACGCCCGTAAGGACGTGATCACTGAGGAAATGGAATACATCGCGCGCAAGGAGAAGATCTCGTCGGCGCTGGTACGCGACGAAGTCGCTCGTGGGCGAATGATTATTCCCGCAAACGTCAACCATCCTGAGCTGGAACCGATGTGCATCGGAGTCGCTTCCCTGTGCAAAATCAATTCCAACATCGGCAATTCCGCGGTCACTTCGAACATTGATGAGGAACTGAAGAAGCTGCACACCTCGGTCCACTACGGCGCAGACACCGTCATGGATCTTTCCACTGGGGGAAATATTCATGAGATTCGCGAGGCCATTCTGCGGCACTCACCAGTGCCCATCGGTACGGTCCCCATCTACGAGGCGATTTCCCGGGTCAAGAGAATTGAAGACCTCACTGCCAATGTGATGCTAGAGGTGATCGAGGAGCAGGCCGAGCAGGGCGTTGATTATATGACCATCCACGCCGGCGTGCTGATTCAATACCTGCCCATGGTTTCCAACCGCATTACGGGAATCGTGAGCCGCGGTGGCGCGATTCTGGCGCAGTGGATGGCGTATCACCATAGGCAGAATTTCCTATATGAATGTTTTGATGACATCTGCAAGATTTTTGCCAGGCATGACGTCAGCTTTTCCTTGGGAGATGGTCTGCGTCCCGGCTGCATTGCCGATGCGAGCGACGAGGCCCAATTTGCTGAACTCAAGACCCTGGGCGAACTGACTAAGAAGGCGTGGGAATACGATGTTCAGGTGATGATCGAAGGTCCCGGCCACGTCCCGCTCGACAAAATCAAAGAACAAGTCGATAAAGAGAAAGAACTTTGCTACGAGGCCCCGTTCTACACGCTCGGGCCTCTGGTCACTGACATCGCTCCCGGTTATGATCACATCACCTCTGCCATCGGCGCGGCGATGATCGGATGGCACGGCGCAGCCATGCTGTGCTATGTCACTCCGAAAGAACACCTTGGTTTGCCGAATGAAAAAGACGTGAAAGACGGCATCATCGCCTACAAGATTGCCGCTCACGCCGCTGACATCGCCCGCAAGCGTCCCGGCGCGCAGGACCGCGACGACGCTCTTAGCTACGCTCGCTACAAGTTCGATTGGGAAAAGCAATTTGCGCTTTCCCTCGACCCTGAAACCGCGCGCTCCATGCACGACGAGACTCTCCCAGACGAGCACTATAAAGAAGCCGCCTTCTGCTCCATGTGCGGGCCGAAATTCTGCTCTATGAATTATTCGTCGAAGGTAGACGAGTACAACAAGCAGGAGCACGGCCTGGAAAAGAAGGACTATTCCGAACTGGTGGAGAAACTGGTGTCGATTAAGTAGTTGTCGATGCGCATGGGCTGGAACTCACTTCGACTGTGCTAACGATAGTCGGCTAATACCTTGGCGGCACGCTCCAGCGCGGCGGTAAGCAATTCCAACTGCCGTTTGGTCCGTTCCAAGTCTTTCTTGTCAATTGCCTCATTCACGCCCGGTATGACCACCGCGGCGTAACCGGTGTACTGGCCCGGCGCGTAGATGGCATGCCGGAACCAGGGGCGGTTGGGCAGGCCATCTGGAATCAGCAATGCGGTCTCTACCTCGCGCAGGGCCTGATTCAAACGCGTGATATCCCTGGAGACTTTCTTCTGATGGCCGGATATCTTCTCGCCGGCACGCTCGAATCTGCGGGCTGCCTCCAAGGCAGCATCAAAACGCGGGGCATTGGCAGCAAATTCACTCTCGGCCCTCTTCCTGGCGGCCTCGATGTAATTGCCGATTTCGTTTCCGTAGCTCGCGTAATCGTAGGGCAACACATCAGCATCCGCCATGCGGATGGCTTCAATGCCGAAGACACGCGCCATCTGTTGTTCATAGCTGAAGTCAGGATCGGCGAATTTTTTGAACCAGTTGAAGTTGTCAAACACCGAGTGATAAACGCCGTAATTCCCGGTTGACCCAATATCGGTGGAAGGCACACCCAGGTGTTGCAGGAAGACCGTGTAATCAGAGCCGCTACCCAAGTCTCCCACCGGCGAGTCTTGTGTGGCTTGCGCGGCAGGCTTGCGGAAATTGTTGCCAGTATTGTCAGGAGCCTCATTGCTCGACTGGCTGGCTTTCAGCCAGGCATCGTACACGGTCCCACCTTTGGGGCTGGAAACAACCTTTGTCACGTCGCGCACGAACTGCTTGAGCGTGGGAACCGACGATGCGCCGAATTTTTGTCCCGAAACACCAACATCCATGTTGAAGTATGCGACCGCGTGGGCCAGTTCAGCCTCATGCTGTTCTGCCCACTCGGTGGAACCGATCAGGCCCTCCTCTTCTCCGTCCCAGCTTCCAAACACGATCGTCCGTTTGGGCTTCCAGCCTGATTTCAGAAGTTCCCCGATACCGTGGACCGATTCAAGCATCGCGGTCGTTCCACTATTCGGATCGACTGCGCCGAAGACCCAGGCATCGCGATGGTTGCCTGCCACCACCCACTGGTCCGGCGATTCGGACCCACGCACCTTGCCGATCACGTCCCAGATGATGCGGTACTGGTAGTCCTGTTTGACATGCAGTTTCACTTTCACTGGGCCGGGTCCAACATGGTAAGTAAAGGGCAAAGAGCCTTGCCATTCGCGCAGCGACTCCGGGCCGCCAAGGTGCTCGAGAATGGGCGACGCATCCGCATAGGAGTGGGGCACGCAGGGAATGTGCGGCATTCCTCCCCTCTCGATCGGGTCGCTTCGCTGTTCGACCGGAAGTGACGGCACTGAGGCGATCCCGGGGGTGGTAGTGTCGCCGGCATAGTTGAAGATGTACCCCACGGAGCCGCGTTGCACTCCGAGGTCGGGACGCCAAGGGCCTTTGGGATATTTATCGCCCTTCCGCCAGCCGTCGTCGTAGGGATCGGAATAAATCAGCATTCCCGCGGCACCGTGCTCCTGCGCGACCAGCGCCTTGACTCCGCGGAAGTTTTGCCCATAGCGGACCAGGACAATCTTTCCCTGGACATCCACATTCAACTGAGCCAGCTTCTTGAAATCCTCGGGGGTTCCGTAGTTTGCGTAAACCACTTCAGCCTCTGCGTCCCCTGAAGGAGACTGGCCATTGAAAGGCATCACCACACGGGGATCGTCCTGAAATGGATCACCATCTACATGTTCACGAGTGGGGCCGTGCATGGTAATACCCGTGGGCGCGGTCATGTCGACAGCCACTTCCACCGGGTAGTTCAACCATACCTTGTATTCGACAATCTCGGTCTCGAGTCCGGCCTCGCGGAATTTCTGCGCAACATAGTCCGCGGTGGCCTTATCTTCGGGAGTGCCCGCCATGTGCGGCGCCTGGGTCAGAATGCGGAGATGGTCCTCCGCCAATTTCCGGTCGGGAAAAGCGAGGAAGCGCGATTCCACAACACTTTCTGCGGCGGAGTCGCGAAAGCCAAAGATTTGCCCGGGGGCGGGAGGTTGACTGGAATCGCCCAAACTAGTGGATAGGGACACAAACAAAACCATCACACCGGCGAGTGAAGCGGACAGGAGTTTCATGAGGCTCAAGAAACAGATTCAGTACGTTAGCACAAGCGGCTGATTTGCGTGATAAAGGGAATGTCGGAAACTTCTTCGCCAGGCGGAGTCCGCATCGGGTAGCATGTCTGCCATGAAACCGCCGTTTACGCGCAGAGAGTTCCTGGAAAAGACCGCGATGGCAGGCGCCGCCGTGACTCTCAGCCAACTCACCCCAGTGGTCGCTTCGCCCGCCCACGTGCCCGACTCCATCGCTGCGAGTCCATCATGGATTGATAAGCCGATGCGCTGGGCCCAGCTCACGCTGGTCGAAGACGACCCCGGAAAATTCGACCTTGCCTTTTGGCTGGACTACTTCCAGCGCACGCACTCTGACGCAGCCTGCCTGAGCGGTGGCGGATGCGTGGCCTATTACCCCACCCAGATTCCCTTTCACCATCGCAGTGCCTGGCTCGGCGACCGTGATCTGCTGGGCGAATTGATATCCGGGTGCCGCAAGCTAGGCATGACTGTCATCGTGCGTACCGATCCTCATGCAACTTATGACGATGTACAGGTGGCGCACCCGGATTGGATTGCTGTGGATGCCGAGGGAAAACCGCGGCGGCACTGGGCCTCGCCAGAGATGTGGGTCACCTGTGGCTACGGCCCATACAACTTCGAATTTATGACCGAAGTAAAAAAAGAGCTGATGACGCGTTACCACGTGGACGGATTTTTCGTGAACCGGTGGGACGGCTCGGGAGATTGCTATTGCGTGCACTGCCAGACAAATTTCAAAGCGGCATCCGGGTTCGACCTTCCGCGCACGGCAGACCCTCAGAATCCGGTGCGTCTGGCTTACTTTCTGTGGAAGCAACAAAGGTTATTCGACCTGTGGCAGATCTGGGACCGCGCGTCGCGCAAGATCAATCCGGACTCATGTGTGATTCCCAACAATGGCGCGGGAGCGCTGAGTCCTCATGACGGAACCAGGTTTGGAGCGCACGTTCCCATGCTGGTGGCGGACCGTCAGGCCCGGCATGGAGTGATGCCTCCTTGGAGAAATGGGAAGACCGCTAAAGAATTTCGCGCGGTGCTTGGCCATAAGCCGATGGTTGGACTGTTTGGGATCGGCCTCGAGGAGCCGTATCGGTGGAAAGATAGCGTGCAGAGCAGCGAGGAAATTCGCATCTGGGCGCTGGACGGCATCGCCAACGGCGCACGGCCCTGGTTCAGCAAGTTCAGTGGCGCACTGCACGATCCGCGCTGGCTCAAGCCGGTCGAGGACCTCTACCAGTGGCACGCGAAAAACGAGCAGTATCTGCGCTATGAGGCTCCGATTGCGCGCGTGGCTCTGGTGTATTCACAGCAAACTGCCTGGTTCTACGGTGGGGAACGGGCGAATGCCAAGGTAGAAGACCATGCGCTCGGCTGGTACCAGGCGTTGGTGGAGTCGCGCATCCCGTTTGAAATGGTGCATGACCGCCTGCTCGACCAGGAACGCACCCGGCAGTTCAAGACCCTCATCCTGCCCAACATCGCTGCGCTCAGTGGTGCGCAGTGCGATCAGTTGCGGGCCTTTGTAAAGAACGGCGGCAGTCTGATCGCTACCTACGAGACCAGCCTCTACGACGAATGGGGAGTCCGTCGCAACGACTTCGGCCTCGCTGATCTGTTGGGCGTGAAATGGAACGGCAAAGTGGAAGGGCCGATGCAGAATTCTTATCTACGGCTCGAACATGAGTCCACAGCCCACCATCCTTTGTTAAGGGGGCTGGAGGATGCGCCACGCATCATCAACGGCGTTTCGAGAGTTATTGTCGACCCGCGTGAACAGTTTTCCCAGGTACCGATCACGCTCATTCCAAGCTATCCGGATTTGCCGATGGAAAAGGTGTTTCCCCGCCAGGACAAGACCGGTACCGCAGGAATTTATTTGCGCGAATTCGGCGCGGGCCGGGTCGCCTACTTCCCCTGGGACATTGATCGTACGTATTGGGAAGTCCTATGCCTGGACCACTTCAAGCTCTTGCGGAATGCCGTCGAATGGGCGACAAACGAAGAGCCGGCCTTGAGTGTCTCCGGGCCGGGGCTGCTTGAGGTTGCGGCATGGCGGAATCGGAACGCGATTGTGATCCACCTGGTGAATCTGACCAATGCGATGGCGATGAAAGGGCCTTACCGGGAGTTCATACCCATCGGGGAGCAGAAGGTCGTGGTGCAAATTCCTGCCTTGCTGAGCCCAGGAAAGACGCAGCTGCTGGTGGCGCAGACTGAGCCCAAGGTTGAAAGAAACGGATCGACGCTGGCGATTACCGTGCCATCGGTTCTGGATCACGAGGTGATCGCAATTGATTTGCAGCCGGCGGTAATGAGGACCGCTTCCTGAGCCTGCCGCGGCACCATGTTCACCAACTTCACCAGTTGGTGATATACCCTGGTGCTCTTTCGACTCGGCAAAGGCGTTGCTTCAAGCTAGCTCAACGAATTGGCTCACGCTTCTCTCATCAATCCCGGGCCCGAGGATTATCGACAAGCGGTAACGAAAATTCAGACTCTGGCGGATCAGCCCATCACCTTGTTTGACGGTGTAACTGCGGTGGTAGCTGCGCGGTTAAGGCTGGAAGTTTGGACTTATGATCATCACTTTGACCTGATGCGAGTACCCGTGTGGAGGTGAATTTCTACCTCTACCCTCTCTTTCTTGCAGGGCGACTTCACCACACGGCTGGCTTGGCCTCGAAAACCTCTTTGCCTGCCATCGCCGTATTGCAGTGAATGGTGACTGTATCCTTCACGTTGCAGGCGTATCCTCCCGCATAGGTGACCATCACGGGAATGGCGCGCGCTTTAGCGATCCGAAAAACCAGCTCATCGCGGCGCTTCAATCCGTCGATGGTCAGCGAGAGTCCGCCGAGCTGATCTTCCTTGTAGGGATCGGCTCCCGCGATATAGCAAATCAAATCGGGCTCAAATTGACGCAGCCCCGAACTGAGCGCATTGTCGAGCCACGCCAGATAGTCATCGTCGCCGGTCCCATCGGGAAGATCGACATCGATGGAGGATGGCGGCTTCACCATGGGGTAGTTGTTGTGTTGGTGGAGCGAGATCGTGAACACCTCTCCCGCGTGCGCCCCGCGCATTTTACCGGAAAATGGCTGGCCGGCCGTCGCGCCTCCCGCCGATGGCAGCGGTTCGCTGGCAGTGCGGGTACCGGCAAAAATTGCGGCGGTGCCGTTGCCCTGGTGCACGTCACAATCGACGGTCATGGCGGTGCGAATCTTGTCATCGCGTAACATGCGGCGGATGGCGACGGCTACATCGTGAATCATGCAGAAGCCCTCGCCGTGGTCAGGAAAGGCGTGATGAAAGCCGCCACCGACATTGATGGCGATGCCATCTTCTAAAGCATGCTGCGCTGCCAGAATCGATCCCCCGGCGGCCAGCCAGAAAGCGCCTACGAGTTCTGGCGAAAAAGGAACTTCCATTTGCATTTCTTCCTGGGCGGAAAGCGTTCCCGTTTTCAGCTTTTGTACATAGTCGGGCTTGTGCACCAGCAGAATGTCCTGATCGGATGCTGATTGCGGGGTCAGGAAGTCGCTGGCCTCGGCAATTTTGCTTTCCAGGAGCTGCTGACGTATGCGCCGATACTTCTCGGCGGGAAACACGTGCTGGCCGATGGGCAGGTAGTAGCCGTCGCTATAGATGAGCTTAAAGGGGAGCATGTTCCATTTCCATCATAAACGCTTCCCTGTTTGTCCTCCTGAGCGCAGCCGGCGGATTGGTCAACGGATGTGGTCTTGCACCCAGGTTGCGAAAACGTGCCAGGCCGCGGTTTTTCCAACTGGGATCCGGATTTGCTGGATGAGGACCATGAACCCTCCAGCCCAAAGAGTTACGCGGTGAATTTTTCGTGTCGACCACAAGTCATACGCAATCAGCGCGACTAGGAAAATATCGGAGAGAGCGCCGTCAATTGGATTCTTTCGCTGGCTGAATGCAAACGGCAACCGGGCGATGGCGGCAACCGTCAGGCAGCTGGTGGCAAGGTAGATGGCACGTTTATGTGCCGGCGAATCGAGGCGATCTCGAAAGGCGGCATAGATAAAGGTTGCGAACAAGAGCATGTCGGTCAGCGGGACAATATAAAACATTTTTGGATCGCGTCCGGGAACTGGCATGGAAGACCGGACCAGGGAATCTGTGCCCGCCATGACGCCCAGAACGACCATGATGCACGCCAGAACAAAGCCCGCCATTCCCAATCGCCGGTGAATGTCCGTGCGCCTGGCAAAAACCAGAGAAGTCTGGGTGACATAAAGCAAAATCCACAGCGTAAATGCCGCGCCATGGATGTGAACAATGAGGCTGGGAAGCGGCGCGCGCAGCATTCCAGCCAGATAGTAGCTATGGGCGAATCCGAAGTAGACAGTGACGAGCATCAGGAGCGACATGGTTAGAAAAAACGGATGCTCAAATCGGCGATCAGCGGCACTCCGGGAGTAGGTGGTCACAGACTGGGTGGCGATTGTGGCCATTCTGTTATTGCTCCTCTGCGTTTCCAGAGCTTCTTAGTCGAAATCGGTACGAATTGTATGGGAGTCGTGCCGATGTTTCAAAGATAGTTTTTGAAGGTTGTCATCGTGCCCGTCCCACTTCTCGGGCGAGAAATGGGCACCCTGCGCACAAAAGCGTGGGACGGCAAGTAGTGGGAAACTCAGCCCTTCTGGCTTGGCGGAAGCGAGTGGGAGTCGAACCCACCGGCGACATCGGAGATGCCGCCCGCCGGTTTTGAAGACCGGGGGGATCACCGGACCCCATGCGCTTCCAGGTTAGTTACCGCACACTGGCCTCCGCAGGGCCGACGCAAATCCTAACATCCTTCTCGCCCCTGGCTCATTGGCCCGTTCCTTTTTGAAACGTCTTACCTCTCTCGCTCACTATGGAGTGTTGCCGCATTCTCCTATGCTGTGCGGCAGGCCATGTACTTCGGTAATCAAGTTTCCTGCCGATTGTGCTGCGCTTCGGTCTTGAGAAGAATCTAAGCCAGTAAGACGGTTATGGGAGAGTGGTAGATGTATCAAGTGAGAGAGTATCCCCAGGACAATCCGCAGATGTTGCTCAGGCGTTTGGATGAGGCGCAAGTGCTGGTCTCCGAACTCGCCCGGATGATTCTGCCCAAACAGGGCGACTTCCGCAGCGTATGGGACATCACTAACCAGGTACTGGACAGCTATGATCAGGCCCGGATCAAAGCTGCGTAATATTTTGGCGCAGGGCTTGATACCTTGGGCGATCTGGCCTAGAATCTGCCTCCTAGATGCAGGACTCACTGGAAATCGAACAATTGCGGGGCGACCTGCCCGGTCAGGGTGTGTTGTGCCTGCATGGACCGCTTACGGCAGAGAATCTGATGCCGTTTCAACATGCCATTCGGCGGGTGAGTTCAGACACCGTAGTGCTGGATTTCAGCGAAGTTCCTTACGTGGATTCGGCTGGATTGGGATCATTGGTCAGCGCCTACATCTCGCGCCACAAGTCTGGACAACGCATGGCATTGAGCGGAGTGTGTCCGCGAGTGATGAAGCTACTGGAAATTACCCGGACGGATGCGCTGTTTCTGATTTTCGAAACCGTGGAAGAAGCCATGGATACGCTGAACAGCGCCGCCAGCGCTTAGAACGCCTCATGTTATTTGAACCTTGCAAACGACGCTTGGCCCTACCATTCCGACCCAGTGTCGACACGCTCTCCTAGGCTCGTCGCATCTCGCAGTGACCCTGATTTCAACGGGCATCCTGGCTACACCTTTCATGGTCCCGCAATCTTCTTCACGGTGGCGAAAAACCGACGTTTTCGCTCGGTGTTGATCGTCCACCGGACGGGTGGGCACTGGTACCCGTCCACGTAATTGTTCTTGCCCGGGTCAAAGTAGCCCCATGACACGTATTCGGACAGCGCAGCCTGCATATGGTTCTCCGGATCACTGAAACGGAAGTGATCATCTTCGTTGATCAGGACCGGCATCGACCGCCAGGTCGCGGTAGCGCGCGAGGCGCGGATCATCCGGTGAATGCGCGCCGGATCGTCCGCACCGTTGCCGTGCAGGAGGAGAAAGTCCGAAGCCTTGATGACGTTGGCACCAGCGGGCGTGCCGCCGGCATAACTGGTCCCGACCAGCAGACGGCGGCCGCTGCGCCGAATGCTCTTGACCTGCTCGATCAACTCATGCACCCGCGCGGCCTTGAGAATGTCATGGTCGTACGCCGAAATGTCGCACTCATTGTCGATCTCCACCAGTAGGTTGCGGTGCCCGGTATCGAGAAGCCAGTGGGTGGCATTGGTTACGGCGCGCTTGACCGCTGGCTCGTCCTTCACCCGTTGATCCTGCCCGAAGTAGAAATAGCCGACAATCACCACCATGCCCAACTGGTCAGCGCGATCCAGCACACGGGAGAGCCGGCTCATATAGGCATGGCGCAGATTTCCATCGGGATCGATCGCACTGTTTTCCCAGGGCTGGCTTTTTGAGTATCCCTCCGGACTTCCGCCTTGCAGATTGACCGTAAAGGCGAGCACTCCATGGCGGCGCCATTCTGGCAGGGCGGCCAGAAACTCGTGGAGGTTGCGCTCGGCGTCCCATTTGCCGGTATCGGGGTAGGCCCATCTTGTCCGCGTCTCCGGATTTCCGTCATCGAAGATCGCCTGTACCGCGCGCACATTCATGAGCAGGCCTTCGATGTTCATTCCCTGGTAGTAGCGCCCGGCATAGGTAGGCTTGCCGTTGAGGAAGAACTGATTTCCGCGGATGGAGACTTCTGTTATCTGTGCTTGAAGGAGCGAGTACGCGCCGGTCAGCAGCAGGCAAACCAGGAATGGCAAACGAAGCTGCATCGATTTCGTCCTGCGCGCACCGCGTCACTTCAAGGGAGCAATTTTCATGTTGCGGTAAAAGACCTCCGCTCCTTCCGACTGGAAGTCGATCTTGCCTCGCGTGGTGTTCGCGTTGCTCCCCTCGTTCACCAGTTTGCCATTGACGAACTGCATCACCCGGTCGTGGTCCGCGACCAGTTCCAGCACATTCCATTCGCCGTGGGGATTCTCCACTTCGCCTACCGGCTGGCGGAATCCGGTTACGTTCTGAAGTTCCCCGCGCCCAATGCGCGGGATCCGGATGTACGACTTTTCCGCCGTGGTCTCGTACTTGGCTCCCCGCACCACCACGCTGGTTCCTTTGATGACCCAGAGGTCGCCGACACTGCCCTCCGACACCTGAAACTCCATCATTCGCGGCCACACCACCAAGGGTCCGGTAATGTGATACTGGATGCCGCTGTCCCGCGCCTTCCCCAGCCGCGGCTCGTACATTTTCTCTCCCCATTTGAACTCTGCGCGCAGGTAGTAATTCTCGTATTCCTTCTGGGTCACCAGTCCGCCCATCTCGGCTCCTGAAATGTGCAGCACCCCGCTGTCGACCGCAAACACCTTGTCGGGATCGTGATTGATGCCGTGCTTCTCCAGGAAAGTGTCGAAACCCTTAAGATTTTTCCCGTTGAAAAGCGGCTTCATTTTCCCGTGAGCAGGAACCTGCGCCGTGTTTTGCCCTTTTGCGACCATCGCCAGCAGGAGCGCTATAGACAACACACGAAAGATCGACATGAATTTCAGGTAGCTGTTCATTTTTCGGAAGACCTCGTCTTTGACTTGGGAAAGCGCAGGCATTGTACACCGCGATGGAGAACGGGGGACAGAGGGACCTGAAGAAGACCTGAAGAAGAATGGTTCGGTTAAGAGCACGCCAGGGGCTGCGGCTCACTTCGGCGCGGTTGGTAACGGTTCCAGCTTGGACAAGACAGTTGGGAGATACTCCGCAACTGTCGGATGAATGTGCATGGCCCGCTGGATGACCGTGTAGGGCGCCCTCGCGTACATGATGTCCAGCAGGACATGGATCACTTCATCGCCCCCAGTGCCGAGGATTGCAGCCCCTAGAATCTGTTTTGTCTCCGCATCCACGGTGATTTTGATGAAACCCTGTGTCTCGCCTTTTTCAAAGGCCCGGCTCACGCGGCTCATGGGATATTTCGCAACCAGTGCAGGGCGGCCAGACTTCCCTATCTCGGCGTCTGTCATGCCACATCGGCCTAACGGCGGATCTGTGTACAAAGCGTACGCTTGTATCCGGTCCGATACGCGGCGGTGGTCTGCATTGAAAAGATTGTCGGCAACGATCTCATAGTCGTTGTACGAAGTGTGAGTAAAAGCACCGCGGCCGTTGCAATCACCCAGTGCCCAGATGCCGGGGACATTGGTTTGCAACTGATCGTCCACAGTGATGTAGCCGCGTTGGTCGGTTGCAACCCCGGCCCGCTCGAGACCCAGGTCACCCGTGTTGGGGACCCGTCCCACCGCAATAAGAACGTGAGTGCCTAATACTTCTGGCGAACCCTCTTTGCATTCGGCCCCGACGGCGACGGCGTTGCCGCGCATGGCCAGTGAGATGCATTTCGCATTCAACCGAATTTGTATCCCTTCGGCCTCCATGATTTCGCGCATGGCCTGAGAAACATCTTCGTCTTCGCGCCCAATCAGGCGCGGCCCCATCTCTACAATCGTGACTTCGCTGCCGAAGCGGCGATACATCTGCGCGAATTCCAGCCCAACGTAACTTCCGCCAACGATGACCAGATGCCCCGGCAGAAAGTCAACCTCCATCATCGATGAGTTGGTGAGAAAAGGAACATCATGAATGCCCGGCATTTCCGGGACCGACGCACGCCCGCCGACATTGATGTAGATCTTGTCGGCTTGCAGTTTTTCATCGTTGACAACAATAGTGTTGGAAGACTGAAAGCGGGCATGGCCCTGAATAACGGTACAGTTTTTCAGCCCACGCAGCCATTCCACTACACCCTTGTTTGACCGCCCCGAGACTGCATCCTTGCGTGCTTTCACACGCTTCATATCGACGCGCACATCGCCGTTGACGCTGAAACCGTATTCACCGCCCCGGCGGGCAACATGGGCTGCATATGCACTTGCAACCATCGTCTTGGTCGGAATGCAACCTGTGTTCACACAGGTGCCGCCAAACTTGTGGCGCTCAATGATGGCGACGGTCTTGCCCGCCCCCGCAAAACGTGCAGCCAGGGACGGGCCGGCCTGGCCCGTCCCGATGATGATGGCGTCGAAGCGCTTCATGCAGCCAATGCGCCCTCGATCTCGCGCTTGCCGTCTTTGGCGGCCTCTTCTGGTGTTTTGCCGTTTTGACGGGCCACGATATAGGCGGCATACCATCCCGACCAGTGGTGCTTCGGAGCCGTGGGTTCGTACTGGCCATGATGCTCCTCTGTCTCTCGCAAAAGCTCCGTCATCGTGGCAACGTCAAAATTGCTGACCCCTCGCCCGGGCAGCCTGCTTGTGACTTCCTGCAATAGCCAGCCGTTGCCATCCGGATCATGGAAGGATGCGAACGAGGAGTAGCTGGTATGCGCAGGGTCCGGACCGCTGGATCGGAGGCGTCCGAATATGTAGGGCTCATCCGTACCGGTGTGCACGTTGCTGCCGTGGAAGACTTCGCTGACTTCGACGCCGCGCCGGAGCAGTTCTTTCCGGGCGGCCTCTATGTCAGAGACGGCCAGGTACAAGCCCTGAGCAGAGCCTGGCGCTGCCGTGGTGACGTTGTTGCCGAAGATCACCGAACACCCGGAACCGGGTGGCGTGAGTTGGATCCCACGCCAGTCCTCACCGGCGGTGAAGTCAGCATCGAGCCGCCACCCGAGTCCGGTGTAGAACAGTTTCGCGCGGTCTACATCGGAAACAGGAATGATGACCACCTCGAGTTTCATGTCGACTCTCGCGGGGGTTACTTTAGTGGTTGGTTCATGGCTGCTAATTGCACTCAAAGTCGCCATTTTGTCCTCCTTATATCTCACCTAAGTCGAAAGTTGATTGGTTGAATGCTCATGTTGGCGCATTTTGCCAGGACGGCAACGATCTGCCGCCGGACGACTATGTGCCCAAGCAGTTCCGGTTCGCGATGGATGGAAAAGGCGGTGGTTGCAGTGCTCATGATCGCCCCGGTCACCTGTCGAAAATTAACTTTCACCCTGCTGGGTGAGGTTCGAAGCTCATTTGCGAACCGAGGCGATAACGTCTATTGAAAAGATAATGCCATATTTTTTTCTTCCATGGCAACGTATTTCATGCTGCGGCAGGAGAAGAGGTGTAATGACGCGCGGCGGGAGATGTGCTCTCTAGTGACGTACATCGATTTCCTCCACGACATCGCATCCCTCTGTTCCCACGACCTTTTCTAGCGGCCGTCGGGCATGGAACCGAAACGCATCGGAGTTCTTCTCCACTCCAAGAACCTCGAAACCCGCCGCCTCGAGTCGCGACCCTACTGTGGCAGGATCAACGGGTACAAGCGTGTCTCCCAGATGGATCACCCTCATCAGGAGGCTTTGCAGACTGTCACTGCCAACGAAAGTGCCTCCTGGTTTCAGTACCCGCCAGACTTCGCGAAAGACTCCGTCCTGGAGTTTGCGGGAGGGCACATGATGCAGCATAGTGAACGAGACCGCTGCTGAGTACCGTGCATCCGGGAATGGCATCGCCGTCGCATCGCCTCTAATCACTTCAACATTGGTGCCTGCCAGACGTGTCTTGAGAGATGCTGCCAACTGCGGGTCAATCTCGAGGGCTGTGAGGCGTTCTACTGTCGGGCGTATCAGATCGGTGGTGAGGCCAGGTCCAGGTCCGATTTCAAGAACATCTGCGCCCAAATCGCAATTCGAAAGAACCCACGGAACTCGGCCCTCAAGCGTTTTCCGCCAGCGAGCGGAACGGCACAGCCAATGATGTAAAAGGTTCACGTCTTCGCCCGCCAGCCCCCAGTTATGCGGTCCCCAGTCCAAGCGCGATACATCCTGCAATTGCGAGGATGATTCCAATTCCCACAAACAAGAGCTGGACTCCCTTTTCTCCGGTGCGCGCCCACAGCTTAGCAACCGAAGTGCGACTAGATTGCGTCATGGCAAAAAACTTTGTGCCATTACTCCTTGCGAACAGCGCAGTTAGCAGCCCAACCACAAGCAAAAACCCTCCAATAAATCTGGTGCCTTGCGCTGGTGAGGACAGAATCCGATAAAGGATGAAGGCAGCCCAAGTCGCAATCAATATAAGTAGAGCAACAACCCATCGCATCGCTGGGGCAATATGGTTCATCGCTATTTACATTTCGCCCGGAGGTCGTCACTGTATTGGTGTTGTACCGCTCACGCAAACCCCATATCCGCCTCCGGACTGGTACGTACGGTAAGGGGCCTCCATAGTTAATCACAACGATTGTTTTGCCAGCAGAGTTCTTACCAATTGAAAATTGTACCGTGGCAGCACGCAGGCCCACGCTGAGCAGGGAGGGAGCATTTCCCATCACCGCTATGACGAGTGCAGCGCTGAAGACACCGCCGTGTTGTGTGCAGTTGTCATGCTGCCGATCTTGCCTGTCCACGCCTTCGAGTCGGAATCGGGATGTCCCTAAACAACACCTGCCTGACGATTGGCAATGCCAACAGATCATGCGGAAACCCTAGATCGGTGGCACTCACACTCTCCAGCCGTGCACGCTGATCTTCCGTTAGCTTCACTTCAACTGCCAGGAGATTGTCTTCGAGTTGCTTGGTCGTGCGCGCGCCGATGATGGGCGCGGTCACGGCTGGATTCAGCAAGACCCAAGCCAGAGCCACCTGCGAGGCCGGCCGTGCGATCTCCTTCGCAACTTGTTGGACGACATCGGCAATGGCCAGATTCCGCTCGTTCAGCATGTTATGTGCAAGGGCAACATTCTTTCGTGTTCCCGCAGGATTGGCTGAGGGAGCGCCTTGTTTAAGATCTGCCCGGCTGTACTTTCCAGTCAACACACCGCCCGCAAGGGGAGACCACGGGATCACGCCCAGGCCCATTTCTGTGGCCATCGGAATCAGTTCGCGTTCCACAGTGCGTTGGGCAAGGCTGTACTCGATCTGCAACGCGATAAGTGGCGCCCATCCACGCAGCTCCGCAATCGCCTGCATGCGGGAGACCTGCCACGCTGGAGTATCGGAGATTCCGACGTAAACAACCTTGCCGGAACGCGCAAGATCGTCCATTCCGCGCAGGACTTCCTCGACTGGGGTTGTGTTGTCCCAGATATGAAGATACAGGAGATCGATGTAATCGGTTTTCAACCTCCGCAGGCTTTCCTCAGTGGAGCGCACCATGCTCTTACGGTGGTTGCCACCCGAGTTTGGATCGCCTTCCCGTGTGCTCAGGCTGTATTTGGTTGCGATGACCAGACGCTCCCGCTTTTCCTTGGCGAATTCACCAACCAGCCGTTCCGACGTTCCTTCCGTGTACTGGTTTGCGGTGTCAATGAAATTTCCACCTCGGTCTACATAGGTATCGAAAATCCGTCGCGACTCTTTGTCATCGGCTCCCCATCCCCAATCTGAGCCAAATGTCATGGCCCCGAGCGCCATTTCTGAAACGCGAAGCCCACTATTGCCGAGCAGCTTGAACTTCATGATCGTCCTCCAAAGCTATTTGGTCACCATGATTTCGTTTCATCCCGGCCACCTACGCTATTTTCACGACTTTCTTGTTGCGCGTGCCGTCATGAGAATGACGAAGATGAATCGTGGGCACGGGAGGCTTCGTGGCCTCAGGCTTCGCTAAAGTTCCGACTGGTCCCTTGCCGGCCGTAATACCACCGTCCACCAGCCACAGCGCGCCCGTCACATAGCTCGCAGCGTCGGATGCAAGAAAGGCGTAAACGTTGGCAACTTCCTCCGGCGTTCCGCGCCGGCCGAGTGGAGTGGCGGCGATCAGCGCTTTTTCGATCTGCTCATCGACGGCACCAGTCTCCTTATGCGTCCAGGCTGTGTCGATGGGGCCGGGACAAACGCAATTCGCGCGCACGCCGAATTGGGCTTGTTCCACGGCAACGCCGCACATGAAGGCATGCAAAAAGCCCTTCGTGCCGCCATACGTCGTGGCGCCCGATTCACCGTTGACGCCGGCCTCGGAACCGGCGCAAATGATGTTGCCTCTGGTCTCTCGCAAATGAGGCAGCGCATACTTGGTCATCAGAAATGCGGATCGAATATTGCAGCGTATGTGTTCATCAAATTGCTCGACTGGGGTGTCGTCCGTCTTGGCGTCCACCAGCAGAATGCCGGCATTGTTCACCAGGATGTCGAGTCTTCCATAGCGCCGTATTGCGTGGTGGACGCATGCCTGTGCATTCTTTTCGTTCGAGATGTCGCCGGGGAAAGCAATCGCTTCCCCGCCCTCGTCAAGGATCGCCGATACCACGTCATCGATTGGATCATCGGGCAAGCCATTTACAACGACCTTTGCACCCTCGCGCGCGAATTTCCTGCAAATCGCTTCGCCGATCCCGGTCCCGCCGCCGGTTATGATTCCAACCTTGTTTTCCAATTGTCTCTTGTGAATTCCTTCTGTCATAACATCTCCACTCCGATAATGTTGATTTGAGACCAGCCATAGGTTTCCCCGTGTAGTCCCATCACTACCACCTGGGTTGTTTTGAACCAATCGGCAATTTCATTTAGGACGGACGGTGAACTAGCCGCAGGGCTTCGAAGAGTCGCTCGGCGTCTCTCGGCCGGTTGTATAGATGCGGGGCTATCCGAATCGAGTCTCCGCGGATACTCACAAAAATCTTCTGCTGTTTGAGAAAATCGCTGAGCCCCGCTGAAATGCCGTCGGCATGTCGAATGCCGATCATATGAGTGCATCTCTGTTCCGGCGGTAGAACGAAATAGCCCTCTTCCGCCGCCAACTCCGCAATCGCGCGGATGAGCGGAGCCAGCGTTTCGGCAATGTGCGGCACTCCCCAGGCAAGGATTTGCTTCAGCGCGGCGATTGCCATGGGCACGAGCACAAATTGCGGGAACTCGCCCATGTCGAACCGGCGCGCGCCGGGACGAAGTTCGTCGGTGTATTCAATCAGCCGGCCAAAATCCTCGGCGCCGGCCCGCGTCAGCCACGAATGCTCGATCGGACTTCCCACTTCACGCCACTTCGGACCGGCGTAGAGGTACCCGAGACCGTAGGGTCCGAGCAGCCACTTGTATCCGACGGCGACGAGAAAATCCGGCTGGACTCGATCCAGGTCCAGGGGCTGCGCGCCAAGCGATTGGCTCGCGTCAACCACCAGCCCAGCACCTACCGCGCGAGCGCGCTGACCGACCCGCTCAAGATCGACCTTGCTTCCATCGGTCCAGTGACACTGCGGAACCGCAACGATCGCCGTCCCTCCATCAATCGCTTCCTCCAGTGCGTCGGTCCAGCTCATTCCGTTTCGCCGCTGGACGTAAACGACCCGACCCTGATTTCTCCTGGCCAACTCGCGCCAGGCATACACATTCGAGGGAAACTCCTGATCAAGCAATACGATCTTTTGCCCCGCGGACAATGGCAAGTTAGCCGCTGCGATCGCGATTCCATAGCTGACCGCCGGGACCAGAGCCACTGCATTAGCGGTCGTGCCAAGCAGTTTTCCGGCAAGTGCCCGCAACACCTCGGTTCCGGAAAACCATTCCGGCCCGGTAATGGTCCAGGGCATCTGTTTGACCCGGACTGCCTCCAATCCCGCTTCGGTCACGGACCGCAGTTGCGGTGCCATGTTCGCGCAGTTCAGGTAGATAACGTCCTCCGGTAGATCGAACAGCGCCCTGGTACCTTCAATGGCAGGAAAAACGACAGGCTCACTCGATTTCATAGGCCGGTTTGCTCCCGTATGGCCTTTCTTGCGTGGGCCAAGTGATGGTCATCGTGCTCGGCAACAAAATAGACCCAGTCCATCAGGCGTACGGGTTTCAGTAAGCGAGGATGGATCCCTTCAAGTGCCACTTCTTCGGACGTCAGTCGCTCGAGCTTCCCCGCCAGGCTATCGCGGCCGTCGCGCATTCTCCGCAGAATCTCCTGGATTGGTTCTTCGCAATGATTCGCGGACTCGGTAGCACGGTTTCCCATATCTGCCGGTGAAAGCACCGGCACGCGATCCAGGTACTCGCCCAGCCGCTTTTCATCGAGCGGCGCCAAATCGACAAGGTGCCCCAGGTGTTCCTTCGCTGACCACTTCCCGTTTACCCGACGACTGAGCAAGTCGTCTGGTGCTCCGGAAGCAAGGTCTGCAGCTCGCGCGGGTGTACTCCGCAAACGTTCCAGCAGAGCCGGAAACGCTCCGACTGGTAGATCGAATGTGAATGCGCGCTTCGTCCATGGAATAGGTTCGATCATGTCTACCAGACTACTTGGGTCGCGCCTTAAATGGCCACTGAAACAACACCATCGCATTGCCTGCTCCCTTGGGTAAAGTCAATCATTGAAGCTGAAATGCGTTGTTGGTTTAATAATTTAGGCCAGGAAGGGATTGGTCATGAATAATAAAGGACTATTGAGGGACTCAAAGAACCTCGACCTGCTACGTCTTTTGCAGAAGAATCCGCGTGCCCCAATCTCACAGCTGGCCAGGAAGATCGGCATGTCGAATCCGGCCGTGAAGGAGCGAGTACTAAGGCTCAAAGAGAGTGGAATCCTGGCAGCTTTTCGACTGGAACTGAACCCGCAAGAATTCGGATATCACGTGATGGCATTCGTCAGAATGCGTCCGCTCCCCGGTCATCTCAACAAGGTGGCAGAACTTGCCCAATCGACACCCGAAGTGACGGAGTGCCATCGCATCACCGGGGAAGACTGCTTCATCATGAAAGTGCATTTAAAAGAGATTTCTAGTCTCGATCGTGTGCTGGACCGCTTTCTCGCACATGGCCAAACCACGACGTCCATCGTACAGTCGTCTCCGGTTCCGCCTCGTAGTCTGCCGCTGGTAGAGGGACTCACAAATTAACGGGGCGACCATAGGCCCGATAGCACGCGGACCATGCCGGCAGATTTGTCATCGCGCCGGACCTGCGGTTGGTCAAAGGGCTCGGCGTCAGAACTTTGCACGGTGATGTTTGCTTTAGCATGCCAGCGCCCACGCGATTGACCGACTGCGTGATGCTGTTTGTGAGCGTTTTCGGATGGGGCCATTCTCGTCCGGCTCTTATCGTCCCCTAACATCCCCTGATTTGCTGGAGGTAGGTTCGCAAGTGCTTGGAGTGAATGGCGGGGACGACGGGACTCGAACCCGCGGCCTCTGCCGTGACAGGGCAACAACGACGTGCAACTTATTGGATTTCAACGGTACTGACAGCCCGTTCATGATCCTTTAAGGAAGTCTTTGACCTTGCCTATTGGACCTTAATCGGACCCAGATTCAACGCTGCTATTCAAGGCACAAGCCTGCCCTAGTTTAGAAGCGGTCTCACCGCAGTAGCCAGATCGGACAACCTATGCGGACAGCGACAATTTCTTTTGCCTTGGGGGTAGCCGGTGGCGTTCGTATCTGCGGAGGAAGGACCTGGCGAACTCGTTTGCCAATCGTGAATCATCGTTGGCCCTCATAATCACACACGTTTCGAAGCACAACGAGGTATCAGAAAGCGGCTTGATCACGACGCCGTCAGTGCCAACGGTAACTGCCGTAGGTTTTGTGAGAATCGCCACTCCAACGTGCTCAGATACCAAATGAACCGCTTGTTGCGCCGTAAGAATATCGTGTGCGTTCTTCGGAGAGATTCCTTCACGGCGTGCCGCATTCACGATTGCGTCATGAACGACGGGGTGGACTCGTCGCCCGAACAGAATCCAGTCGTCTTTTGTCAGATCTTGGAGCGATATGTGTTCCTTCTGAGCGGCTGGGTGGCTCACTGGGACTGCTGCATAGAGCGGCGTCAGGGCGAACGGTACAGCCGTAATTTGAGAATTTTCGAGTGGTGCCGTCACCAATGCCATATTCAGTTCGCCAGCCATCACACTCCGGATCAACTCGTTTGAGAATTCGCTGATGAGTTGAATGCGTAGTTTGGGGTACAGGGGAAGGCGGATGGCAAGAATGGCTGAAACCCAGGCTTCGTCCGCATCGGCCGAGTGCCCGATGGCCAAAATGCCATCGCTCCCTTCACGAGCGGCACACCCGAGCTGAACAGCACGATCTATATGCAAGAGTGCCGAACGGGCCTCTTCGACGAAGATACGTCCCACGTCCGTAAGTTCCACCGTCCGTCTATTTTTGCGATTGAATAGGTGAAATTTATGCTGTCGTTCGATCTCCGTGATCTGTTTACTGAGTGCGGACTGGGTTATGTTCAATCTGTGGGCGGCTCGCGTGAAATTCAGATCTTCGGCCAACACAATGACTGCGTGGAGGTGACGTACTTCGACCCTGGGGAACACCGCTCAACTCCCTTCACGTGCGGCGGAGATCGGCAACTGCCTACATCCACTAGAGGAACCTTGACAAGGAGGAAAGCAGCACAACAATCTCGGGATTCCCGAGAGGGGATTTGCTGCATATAAATATATTGATGCTTTTCCCCGTCAACCTGTTCCTGAGTTGGTGCCGGGTAAATTTCGGTGAAACGCGCTTCATCTGCTGCTTTGCAACAGGAACGTGGGTGTTGGGGCGGTGGGCTGCGATTCTGTTATGGTCGTGACAATGTGAGGCATTCGTGCAAACTATAGGAAGAATAGAAGTGAATGTGGGACGGATCGGGCGCCGTGTCCATCCTAGGAGCGCACAGCCGGAACACGAGGCCAATTCCCTAACTTCGCCCGGTCGCGCGCCGAAGCGTCGCGTCCTTCGCTTTATTTTGGTTCTGGCGATATTGTTGACAGCTTCGAGTTCCGCGGTCCTAGCGGACGAGACTGCGGACACGCTGCTACAACGAGCGCTCTATTTCTCTGACCTGTACAACTGGCGCGCTGCGCGTCCGTATTTCACAAAATCTCAACAGATGTTTGAAGCGGCGGGTGACAAAAGGAACACGCTATACGCCCGTTTAGGAGCTGTCAGAGCGGGCGCGGAACCTGCTCCACTCCCAAAACTCTCATACATGCTTGAGCAGGAACTTGCCGCGAATCCCCTCTTGCAATCTGACAAAGAACTGAGGATGTTTTGTCTCATCGTTAAAGGCGACTTCGACGGGGAAAGTGACACGTCCGCGATGCGGCGCGATTGGACTGAGGTAGCTTCCCTGGCACAATCCCTCGGTAATACAAAGTGGCAATACCGCGCGCAAGGGCAACTGGGTTTTGCGGATTTTTATGAAGGAGATCTTCCGGGCGCTCAGCGCAATGTTGCTCAAGCATTGATCGGCGCTACCGAAGCCGGCGATATCGGCGGCCAAATCTTCTACTTGTCCACCACGGCCACTGGGCTGGTGCTGCAAGGGATGAACGATCAGGCCAACATGTATGCGAGTCGGGCGATTGCAATTGCGGAGGCACATCCAGATGCTGGGTATCCGATAATCGCGCACCAGGCACGGCTATCGGCTATGGTCCAGGCTGGCAAGGTTACTGCAGCAGAAGAAGAGTTGAAGAGGTTGTTCGCCCGCCCGGAGGTTCAAGCGAGTGACGACCAACTGTCTGAACTGAATTCAATGGGGGCGCAAATAGAGCGCTCCCGAGGAAACTTGCAGGGTGCCATTACGTATCTTAACGAGGCGGTACGACATTCAGAAATCGCTGGTGACACGCACGCCCTTCCGGAATTTCAGAGTCAACTTTCGGACCTGTATCGACTGGCCGGGGATCTGCCGCGGGCCGAGGTGCTTGCTCGCCGCGCCGCTGAGTCAGCACAGGCGCTCGGATATATCCCCCTGGTCCCAAAGCTGCTGAATGTCTTGGCACAGATTCAAGTGAGCCGAAAGGAGTATGCCCAGGCCGATCAGACGTACACCCGAGCCGCTACGATTCAAGATGTAATGATCGGCAACGCTGACAGTGTGCTCGGAAAGACGGCTCTCATTAAAGGTGTGGGCGACTTGTATGAAAAGCATTTCGGCATGGTTGCTGAACACGGCGGCGATCCGACGAAGGCTTTCATTGTAGTCGAGCAGGCTCGCGGCCGAGTGATGACAGATCTTCTGATGTCCGGAAATAGGACGTCGCCCGAATCTCTGGCTACTGAGAAGAATCTCGCTCGGTTGCGTATTCAACTGACTGAAGCGCATTCAAACAAAGATATTGAAAAGCTCCGGGACCAGATCTTCTTCGCTGAGCAGTTGAGATCGGTCACTCCTGAAGTCAGCATTCTGAAGGCGCGAGAGCACGTGACTATGACTAGTCGACAATTGCAGGAGAGCCTTTCGAATTCGGAGGCTCTCCTGGAATATGTAGTAGATGACCCAACTTCGTATTGTTTGGTCATCACTCGCAGCAGTATCCGCATAGCCAAGTTGCCGGCGAAGGGAGCGCTCTCCTCACTTGTGGTCGCATACCTTGGCAAGCTGAAGGCGAAGGAACGAGCCGACAGCGAGGCTCGTCATTTGTACGATGTTTTGCTAGGCGGAATCCCCGGATTAAAAGGTGCAAAACAACTCATCATCGTTCGTGACGGCCAACTTCACCTAGTCCCATTCGACGCGCTGGTTGAGCCCTCCGGGGGGTATGTCGTCGAGTCCAAGAGAGTCGTTTATGCTCCGTCAGCAACGAGCTTCTTTCTGTTGCGCACGGCAGCGAAGCGTAAATCATCAGCACAAGGGCTGCTAGCGGTTGGAGGCGTTCCTTACCAGCAAAGCGGGACAAAGTTAGGGGACCTTCCAAGTTCTAGGGACGAGGCGGTAGAAGCGGCGACGGCCCTGCCAAGCCTGTCAAATACTTTGCTCATCGGCAAAGAGGCTACCGAAACGGCATTCAAAAAGTCCATCAATCATCGAATCATCCATTTGGCGGTACACGCTATTACGGATACGACAAGCCCTGATCGAGCCTCTCTTATCCTCACCAGCGATCCCCAACACGGGGAGGACGGGTCGCTGTACCCATCGGAAATCGTTCAGCTCCCCTTGGATGCCGATCTAGTTGTCTTGTCAGCATGTGACACGGCCGTTGGACCGGTCGAGGGTGAAGAAGGGATTGCCACGCTCGCTCGTGCTTTCCTTTTGGCCGGCGCTCGTACTGTTGTATCGACTCTTTGGACGATAGACGACGACAGCACTCTCTATTTGATGAAGGTTTTCTATGCGGAACTGGGCCGCAAGAAGTCCGCTCCAGAAGCGTTGAGACTCGCCAAAAGGAGCATGCTAAAGAAGTTTGGGCCGCGCAAAGCCGTTCCTTATTACTGGGCAGGCTTTACTCTAGAAGGACTTGCCGCGCCGCCGATTGCGCGGTGATGAAGAGCGAGCATTGACTGACGAGACACAGCGCCGAACGGTCATTTCACAGGTGAAGACCCTAGTTCTCAAGCACCATTTCAATATCGGAAATGTCGATTACGGGGAATGGTGTCGAGAAGTCGATCGGCAATCTGCCACCCTGGTTGCCGCGGACGAAGGTATCTTTGAAGAAGGCATCCGCTCTCTTCTCGCGAAGCTGAAATCCAGCCATGTGAATTTTTATGCCACCGATGCGAGTTCGGCGAAGCCGCAACATGTCATTGGTGCCACCCTGCGCCTCGTGGTCGACTCCGGTAGCCCGCACTGGATGTTTCTCGATGTGTTTGAAGATGGCCCAGCAGCACGCGCCGGAGCCACTCCCGGCCAACTGCTGGTTAGCGTGGATGGATCACCGGCTATTCCCCCAGCATTCCCGGTGTTTCGTTTCGGCCAAGATCATAAAGTCTCTACAAGATTCCCGGGCAAGCTAGAAACGGGGAACATCGGGATAACGGTTCCTCAAAAAAAAGCCCGCAAAGGACGCCCCCCGCTGATTGAGCCAAAGAGCGTGCGTCACCGTATGGTGACGCAGCGCGTTGGACTCTTACGGGTGCCTTTCTTTCCCGGTTCTTTCGGAATCCGTTTTTCGATGCTCTTGAAAGCAGCGGTCGAGGACCTCAAGGCGAAGGGTTGCGACCGCCTCATCATCGATCTGCGCGGTTGCCTCGGTGGCAGTTTAGGTTTCGCCAATCTTGTCAGCTATCTCTGCGCCGACCAAGTTCCCATCGGGTACGATGTCACCCGAAAACGGCTTCTGCGTGGGTACACCGCAACCGAACTGCCTCGCGTTCCGATGCCGCAAACCAAGACCGGCGTCCTGCTTTGTCTAGCCCGTTTTTGCGTTCAGGATAAGTCGTTGATGCTGCTCACGCAAGGTTTGGGAATACAACCTTTCCATGGTCACGTCGTGATGTTGATTAATGAATTCACGAACAGCGCCGGAGAGATGGCCGCCCAGTTTGCAAAAGATACAAAACTCGCTACTCTCGTTGGCGAAAAAACGGTGGGTAATGTCCTCGGGTCGAGAACGTTCGATGTGGGAAACAGTTACACCCTCTATATGCCGATAGTCGGTTGGTACAGTCCGCATGGCCACTACACGGAGGGTTCAGGAGTGCAGCCAGACGTTCTCGTGGACATTGATCCAGCTGCGCTCGCACACGGCACTGACGCCCAGTTCAACCGGGCCCTTGATATTCTTCAATAGCGACGGTATCGCCTGACAGCGCCGTTCGACTACATCTTCCCAGCGTTTCGGCCTTCTGAACTGGCTCAAGTGGGCCGTCTTCAGAACTCATTGTTTTGTGAGGTTCGTGATCACGATTGGTATGGGGTGCCAGGATTTACCAGTTCGGCGATAGGACAACAAATATCTTCCCTCCGCCATATTCGATAAATCCAGATCAATGTCGAGCCGGACGTCGCCGGCGTTGATTGTCGCATTTCCTTGACTTGTCCTTAGGACCTCGCTTTGAACAGTGCGTTGAACCCGCACAAAGTACAGTCCATCAGAACTGCCAAACGGCAGCGTTATGCGACACGCCAGAGGTCGGGCTGGTACTCGGATCATGTCCCTGTCATTCGTGCTCCTCTCGCCGCGCGTTGCGGACCGCGTGAGATTGAGCATAACTTCGAAGGGTCTTCTGTCTGCTGCGCTAGCTGCATCCTGCCGCTCAGCGTTCGTCGCAGCCGTATCTGCGTCCGGCGTCCGCATCTCTGGCAGTCTGCCCAAGTACCTCCAGAGAAATCCCACACTGGCGAGAACAATGCACGCTGTCGCTGCGTATGAAATGACTCGCCGCCGTCGCGCGGAGAAAGCCGTTTTAAGCCGATTGACCTCTTTAAAACATTCGCTACATGAGCCAAGGTGATCGATCCATGGCTCAATCTCAGAAATAGGGACTTGATGACGTGCCACGCGTTGTAGAAAGCCTGGGGCAGGACACCCGTCTCGATCTGGGTTCGGGAATCCATCTGCCAACTCTCGATTGAGAAGTTGCGAGAATTGCTTATCCTCGTCGCTCTGTCGTTCCTTGCGTTGAATGCTAATCAAGATTCACCATTGCGACGTCCACATCGCCGATCTTCCAATTTATCCATCGTGCGGAGGGCCCAGTTCGACTACTACGCCCCGGCCCCACGGCGACGGCGAAGGTAGTTTCGCAATCGCCCGAGGCTCCGGCGATAACGAAATTCAACTTGAAATTCAGTAAGATCGAGGCGTCGTGCAATTTCCTTAATCGAGTAACCGTACTTGATGTAGCTCCACACCCGTCGTGTCCAAGGGTCCAAAAGCTTGAGCGTCTGCTGGACTTCAATGTCGCGTTCCAGCCGTTCAACAGGTTTCCAGTCTTGGATTCTGCCGAGGCTTTCAAGTTCTTCAACTGACTCGGGCAACAGCACCTTCCTGCGGTAATGCCTTTCTCTAATGAGCTCACGGTGAAAGCGGTGGCGAAAAGCACCGATCAAGTACGCCTCCAGGTCTGTAACGTGATGCAGGCCTCCAAGCCGACGCATCGTCCTTAAGACGGAACGGAGAAGCTCTTCCCAAACCTCACTCGCCACGCATTCATAGTCAGCAACATCCGTTAAGCGCGCATACGCAAGGACGTGGGGCCATGTGACCCGCGCAGCATCCAAAAGACGCTCATGACTCTTCGAGCGAGCTTCGTCATCCGGGCCCGTGATTACCCATTCGGGGCCAAGGTTCGGGCTGTGCAAGCAAATACTCCAGATTTCAATGGACTGGACGAAGTGTAACTTGTGGAGAGATTCTCACCGGCCCAACCCGTAGTCAAGAGCACTCTCCAAAAATATATTGTGATGCCTTTGCTTCTCAAATTGTTCCGTGCTGGGTAGCAGGCCCGGCGTTAATCTCAGGGTATCTCCCGTTCAAGTATTGGTCGGGGAGAGAGGATTTTGAACCTCCGACCCCCTGGTCCCGAACCAGATTCCAGTGCTTGTTGAAGTCTATCGAATTATGGGATTTTGAAGTGATTTGTATTCATTGAGTTACGGAATCGACCCTTGTGCTTGTTGAGGTTTGCGGAATTTGAGTGCTTCTTCAGCCTCAATTTTGCCTACAGTCGATTTGGATCATTTCATTTGTCCGACTTCACGTAGCGTCTTTACTCCGCTGGCATCCGTTTGCATTTCGAGAAGTGCGAGGAGCGCGGGCACTATTTTCTGAATACGGCGCGACAAGATTCTGAAGCCTTCGAACTTCGCTTCCCTGTTTCAAAAACGTACCTGCAATCCGCTCAGCTTCTCATTTAGAAACAGTTCCGCAATATCAAACTTTGCCCCTGCAATTGGATTTTATTTTTCGAGAGACATCCTGGGCCTGGTTCGTGAGGAGCGGGTCTTGGTCGCCCAACTACGGCTCCTGCTCAGGAAACGCTGGTGGATCGGGCGGAGGCAAGCCGTGGGGCGCGTGCGCCAAGACCTCAAAATACGGAACGAGCCGCGGATCG
>WNFY01000328.1_pt1 | contig 50832 bp, 52 predicted proteins | sample 5400091 | NCBI WGS metagenome assembly WNFY01 (sample SAMN13153364, study PRJNA577476) | soil metagenome | isolation source: 60 cm soil or saprolite under grassland replicate 1 | place: USA:California | collected 2016-06-15
TCCGCCGCGTGGGCCGCCGCCTGCTCATGCCGCACCAGGATATGACGGATCTCGGGGGCGTCGCCGAGCGCGTGGTAGAACGGCATGATGGCGCCTCCGGGGTAGCCCCAGATGGTGTCCACGCCTTCCTCCACCAGGACGCGGCAGAGGATCTGCGCGCCGGACAGGAGCTCGGTCACGTCACACCCCCCAGAGGTAGACGGAGTTGAGCGAATCGGCCTCGAGCCGGTCGGCGAAGTGCGCCTTGTTGAGCGCATTGACGAGCGCGCGGGCGCAGGCCTCGACGATATCGGTCGAGGCGCCGTGCCCCGACAGGGACTTGCCGTTCACCCGTGCCTGGAGCGAGACCTGCCCCAGGCTGTCGCGACCCGGCGTGACGGATTGGACGGCGAGGTTGCCCACCTCGATCGGCTGCCCGACGATCTCGCTCACCGCCGCGAAGGTGGCGGCGATCGGACCATCACCCTTCGCCTCGGCCGCGCGCTCACCGGTCCACGGCCCCGTCATCCGGACGGCCGCGGCGCCGCCCTCCGTGCCGCACACCACGCGCAGGTGCGCGAGCTGGAACTGCTCGGGGGCGTCCTGGAAGCCGTCGTGCAGCAGGGTGAGCAAGTCTTCGTCCAGGATCTCGCGCTTCTTGTCGGCGAGCGCGATGAACTGGTGGTACAGCCGCTCGAGCGCGCCCTCGCCGAGCTCGTACCCCAGATCGTGAAAGCGCCGCTCCAGCGCGTGCCGGCCCGAGTGCTTCCCGAGCACCAGACGCGAGGCCGGGACGCCCACCATCTCGGGTCGCATGATCTCGTAGGTGAGGCCGTTCTGCATGACGCCGTGCTGGTGGATGCCCGCTTCGTGGGCGAAGGCGTTGCGCCCGACGATCGCCTTGTTGGGCTGCGGGAACACGCCGGTCACGTGCGACAGCAGGCGGCTCGTGCGGTACAGCTCGCGCGTCACGACGTTGCAGCGGAACGACGCGACCTGCGGCCGGACGTGGCTCGCCATCACGATCTCCTCGAGCGCGGCGTTGCCGGCGCGCTCGCCGATCCCGTTCACCGTGCACTCCACCTGCCCCGCCCCGGCCGCGATGGCGGCGAGCGAGTTGGCGACGGCGAGACCCAGATCGTCGTGACAGTGCGCCGAGAGCGTGATCCCGGCGGCTCCGGGGACGCGCTCCCGGATGGCGCGGAAGATCTCCCCGTACTCCGCCGGGAGCGCGAAGCCCACGGTGTCCGGCAGGTTGACGGTCGTGGCACCCTCCGCGATCGCCGCCTCCACGACACGGCACAGGTACTCGAGGTCGGTGCGGCTGGCGTCTTCGGCCGAGAACTCGACGTCGTCGGTGAAGCGGCGGGCCCGGCGCACGGCGGCGCGCGCCAACTCCAGGCAATCGTCCCGTCCGATCTTCAGCTTGTGCTGCAGGTGGATGTCGGACGTCGAGATGAAGACGTGAATGCGCCCGCGCGCGGCCGGACGCAGCGCCTCGCCCGCGAGATCGATGTCCTTGTCGGTGCAGCGCGCCAGCGCCGCCAGCAGCGGACGCCGCACCTGCGCCGCGATCTCCTGAACACCGCGGTAATCGCCGGCCGAGGCCGCCGGGAAGCCCGCCTCGATGACGTCGACGTTGAGCGCGTCGAGCTGACGCGCCACCTGCATCTTTTCCTCGGGGGTCATGGTATTGCCGGGGGCCTGCTCCCCGTCGCGCAACGTGGTGTCGAAGATGGCGACGTCTCGGACCATGAGCTCTCCCCTCTGGACGTGAGAAAACAAAACGCCGCGGATCTCGGGGATCCGCGGCGTTTGCTTGCGTGTCCTACTCGGTTCAGCCTTGCAAGTCGATACTGGCCAGCGCGCCGCGATCCCCGGGTCGTCCAATCAGGACCAGGAGCAGGACCAGCAGCAGGTCCAGCAGCAGCCGCGGCAGCGTGAAGGCCAGTTGCATGGACGGGACGCTACGCGAGGTGCGGGCCACTGTCAAGCCTCGTGCAGGTAGCCTTCGTCCCAGGCCACGTCGAACTCCCCATGGCACCGCACGCACTCGAGCCGGCGGGGACGGCCCAGCAACGCGGCCCGCTCGCGGCAGCTCGGGCACACGGCGTAGTGGGGGCCCCACTCCGGGGGCAGCTCGCGGGCTCGCTTGGGCCGGGGCACCACGCTCCAACGGCGGGGGGGCTGCGAGACGATCTGGACGAGGTAGTGGGGGACGACGAGCGGCTTGCGGTTGACGTCGAGGATGGCTTCGAGGGAGCGGACACGCGCCACCCGGTACCAGGCTCCCCGGCGCAGCGCGCAGTTGACATTCACCACGAGACGTCCCCACTTCATGCCAGTGGTCACGCGCGGAACTTAGCACCACCCCCCCCGGTCGCAACGTGACGCACCGCACAGGACCGGCGGCAACGCGCCATCCACGTCACGGATCGGTGTGGTGCCCCAGCATCATGTCGGTCATCATGTCGCTGGTGCCGGACCGTATCGTGGCCGCCAGGTCCTGCTGATACAGCGTATCGGTGGTGTCCACTTCGGGCCACACGGCCCCGCGGTCAGGCACGAACAGACCCGCGACCGCGCCCATGCCGCCGTCGCGGATCACGTGCCCGGTGGGATTGTCGTATATGGCGGTGACGCGGTAGCGGTGCGTCGACACCACGTGCAGCCCGAGGCGATACCACTTATAGAAGCGGGCCAATGGGAACGAGGTGACTCGCCCGGCGCGGTCTGTCGTCGGCGCGCCACTCCACAGCAACTCCCCCGTCGTCACGTCACGCAGCTCGAGTCTGACGCCATAGTCGTGCAGGTGACCCCCCAGCCCGAGGATCGTACCGGAGATCGACGGGCTCCCCTCCCACGAGCGCTCGGTCCGCCCGGGCGGCAGATCGAAGGCTTTGCTGCCCGTTCCCGGGCGGCCGAGCGGGTACTGGACGTCGAGGTCCCACGGGTAGGTGCGATACAATGGCCAGGGCCGTCCCCCCGGAGTGTAGTGGAGCACGAGGCGCACGCGCACGCCGTGGTAGGCCTGCGGCGTCGCGTTGGCGAGCATCGCGCCGGCGATGAGACGCTGGCCGCGCGCGAGCGGCAGGCCGAAGAGCAGGCGGGGAACCGTGATCGCCGGTGTTTCCTTGCTCGCCGCCAGCAGGTGCATGCCGATGGGAAGGAAGAGCTCCCGGTGCTCGGGATCGGTCAAGTTGAAGTGATGCAGCATCTCGCGCGGCAGCTCGCGCCCGGAGCCGTCCAGGACTTCGACGCGCGCGCTATGCAGCGAAGCGCTGACGGGCACGAGCACCCGGCACAGCGGCAGCCCCACCATGATCTCGCCGCGGGTCGCGGCCGGCACGTCCACGGCCGGGAGCTCGACGACCAGGCGATGCCGGCCCTCGTCGAGCAGCACGGTGGCCGGCGGCAGCGAGCCGAGCCCCGGGCCTGTGAGGGCGACGATCAACGCCACGATGAACGAGTCGACGAGCACGCCGGGATCTCCGCACGCGGGACGGCCCAAAATACCGGGTCGCGCCGTTCTGCGCGACGTGCACGAACTGCGCCGCTAGCCTTGGGCGGCTTTCGCCCGCAGCTTACAGGCGTCATGAAGCCATTCCTGATCGGCGCCGTCTTCCTGGCCGCGCAGCCCCAGTCCCACAGCCTCTTCAACGGCAAGGACCTCACCGGCTGGCACGCCGACGTCCCCGCCGCCGATTCCAACGCGCGCCTCCGCAGTCCGTTCCTCGTGCGCAACGGCTTGCTCGTGAGCCTGGGTGAGCCACGCGGGCATCTCATCACCGATTCCAGCTACCGCGACTACCGGCTGGAAGTCGCATACCGCTTCGCCGCAGCGCCCGGAAACGCGGGTGTGCTGGTGCACGCGTCGACCCCGCGCGCCCTGTACCGGATGTTCCCGCGCTCCATCGAGGTGCAGATGGAGCACGGCAACGCCGGCGATTTCTGGTGCATCGTGGAGGACATCCGCGTTCCGGACATGGAGCGGCGGCGCGGACCGCCGGCGCAGTGGGGGACCACGGAGGGCAAGGCACGGCGCATCCTCAATCTGACCGACGACTCCGAGAAGCCGGTCGGCGAGTGGAATACCATGGTGATCGAGGCGGTCGGCCGCGCGGTCCGAGTGTGGGTCAACGGCGACCTCGTCAATGACGGAACGGATGCGACCGCCGATCACGGCCAGATCGCGCTGCAATCGGAGGGGTCCGAGGTCGAGTTTCGGAAGCTGGTGCTGACGCCGATCGGCAAGTTGACCGACCCGCGCTGACGGCTTGGCGGGAGCGTGTAGGAATCGAACCTACCAAGGCTCAATCGAGCCCTAGACGGTTTTGAAGACCGCTCGAGCCACCAGGCCCGATCCGCCCCCGTAATGCCGGGAATCTACTGCTACGACGCGTACGCCCGCATCATCTGATACCAGAACTCCAGCGCGTCGTAGAAGCTCTGCGCGCCGATCCGCTCGTCCCGGCCGTGGGCCCGGATATCGTTGGGATCTTCGAACACGGCCGACACACCGTAGGTCGGGATCCCCGCGTTGCGCAGGAACAACCCGTCGGTGGCTCCCGCTTCCATAACCGGCACGATGGGCACGCCGGGAAACTGCTCCGCCACGAGCCGCTCGAGCGTACCCATGATGGCGGGCGTGAGGGGTGAGGGCGGGCTGGGGATGGGCGTGTACACCGTCCTCACGGTGACGCGCTGGTCGGCCGCGAGGCGACCGAGCGTCGCCTCCACGCCCGCCGGCGGCTCACCCGGGAGGACGCGGCAGTTGACCGTCGCCCGTGCCGCCTGCGGCAGCGCGTTCTCGGCGTGTCCGGCGGCCAGCATGGTCGCCACACACGTGGTCCGGAGCTTGGAATTGTAGAACGGCACAGCCGAGAGGCGCGCCACGGCAGCGGAGTCCGGCGGGTCTTTCAGGACGCCACGCTCGTCGTCCGCCAACCGGCCGGTATCGATCGCGGCGGAGCGCTCGAAGAAGGCCCGCGACACCTCGTTCAGCTGCACGGGAAACTGGTACGCCGCCAAGCGCTCGAGCACGCCGGCCAGCCGGTAGATCGGGTTGTCGGCCGGCCGGGGGAGCGAGCTGTGCCCGCCCTTGTCGGTCGCTTCCAGGGCGTACGTGGCGTAGACCTTCTCGCTCGCCTGCACGGTGAACATCACGCGACGGCCGTCGCGGAGCACACCGCCACCCGCGTCGGTATTGAGCGCGAACTCCGCGTCGACCAGGTCTCGATGCTTCGTCACGAGCCACTGGATGCAACTGCCGTTCGTCTCCTCGTCCCCTGTGAGGACAAGGATGAGATCGCGCGTCGGCTTGAAGTGGTCGCGCTGCAAGCGGACAAAATTGGCGATCAGCACCGCGTCGCCCACCTTGTCGTCGGTGGTGCCGCGCCCGTAGAAGTACCCGTCCTTCTCGAGGAAGGTGAACGGGTCCACGGACCAATCGCTGCGGCGGGCCGGCACGACGTCCAGATGCGCGAACACGACGATGGGGCGGCCTCCCGTTGCGGTGCCGCGGTAGCGCGCCACCAGGTTTCCGTGGGTCGCATCGGGTCCGATCAGCACGCGCACGTCGGGCGCCGCGAAGCCGGCGGCGCGGAGCCGTTGGGCCATGGCCCGCGCGGCGCGGGGCGTGTTGCCGAGCGAGTCCGTCGTGTTGATCTCGATCAGCTGCTTGAAGATGTCGCGGGCCAGCGCCCGGTCGGCGGGCGAGAGGCCATCCTGCGCCGCGGCACCGGCCGAGAGGAGCGTGCCGGCCAGGACCAGGACCACCCTGACGGCGCGCATCTAGCGGCGCCCCGCCCCGAGTCCGAGCGCGTCGACGAGCGACCGGAGGTGGGGCCACTCCGCGAGCGGGCGGACGTCGGAGTTGGAGTCGAGCGCCAGCCCGTTGTCGGATGGGCACGCGGTGGACGTCACCGATTGGCGCTCGGCGCATTCCTTGAGACGCCACAGCACGCGGCGATGCAGGATCCAGATGGCCGTGGTATCCTGCCGCGGAATGGCGGAGCCGCGGGGCGCGAAGAACGTGACGTGCAGCATGCGGTCGGCCCGTCCCACCAGCGTGGAGTCGACGCGGATCTCACCCGCGTACGCCAGGGCGACGGTCGCCTTGGTCCCCCCGGCCCCGAACACCAGCTGGCCCGGGCGCTCGTACTCCTGGGCTTCCGCGACCTGAACGAGCCGACCCGCGACGACCTGCTCGGCACTGAACAGGCTCTCGGCCAGCTCGCGGTCGGCCTCCGGCACCGCCGCGAGCCGATCGGCCGGGACGGGCTTGGTCGTCGCGCCCGGGCACGCCGCGAGCAGCGCCGCGCCCGCCACGAGCAGCGCGCGCCTCATCGGCTCACCCGGGCAATCGCGTCGATTTCGACGCGCGCCGCCTTGGGGAGGGCCGCGGCCTGGATCGTGGTGCGCGCCGGCTTGTGCGCGCCGAAATGTTTCGCGTAGACGTCGTTCATTGCCGGGAAGTCCGCCATGTCGAGCAGGTACACGGTGGTTTTGACCACGAGGGCGAGGCTCGAGCCCGCGGTCTTGAGGATCGCCTCGAGGTTCTTGAGTACCTGGTCCGTCTGCTCCGCGGTCGTTGTCCCGACGATCGCGCCGGTTTTCGGGTCGAGCGCGATCTGTCCCGCGGTAAACACCGTTCCGTCCGACACGATCGCCTGGCTGTACGGCCCGATCGCCTTGGGCGCCTGCTCCGTCAACACGGTGCTCACGGCTTTGGGTGCCATCAGAACAGTCCCTCGATCGTTCCGTCCGGGTGCACCCGGATCTTTTCCGCCGCGGGCGACTTGGACAGCCCGGGCATCGTCATGATATCGCCCGCGAGCGCGACCACGAACCCCGCGCCCGCGGACGGGAGAATGTCGCGCACCTGGAGCGTGAACCCGCTGGGCGCGCCCAGCTTCGTAGGATCGTCCGAAAACGAGTATTGCGTCTTGGCCATGCACACCGGCGTTTCTCCCAGGCCGAGCGCGGGGAGCTGCTCCAGAGCCCGCTCCGCCGCCGGCGCGAACGTCACGCCCGCCGCACCGTAGATCTCCCGCGCGATCGCCTCGATTTTCTCCCGGATGGGACGTCGCTCGTCGTACAACGGCTTGAACTTCGCGGCCCGGCCATCCAATAACTTCAGCACGGCTTCGGCCACATCGACGCCCCCCTCCCCGCCCCGCTCCCACACCTCGCACAGCTCCAACTCCACGCCCTCGGCCGCGCATTCCGCTCGGACGGCGTCGAGCTCGGCCTCCGCGTCGCCGACGAACCGATTGAGCGCGACGACCACGGGGACGCCGAACTTCTGCACGTTCTTGATGTGACGCCGCAGGTTGGTCGCACCCCGCCGCACCGCGGCGGGGTCGGCCACGCCCAGGCGGTCCTTCGGTACGCCACCGTGCATCTTGAGGGCCCGCACCGTTGCCACCACGATCGCCGCCTCGGGGTTGAGCCCTGCCATCCGGCACTTGATGTCGAAGAACTTCTCGGCGCCGAGATCCGCCCCGAACCCCGCCTCGGTGAGCACGATGTCGCACAGGGTGAGCGCCAGCCTGGTGGCGACTACCGAATTGCAGCCGTGCGCGATGTTGCCGAACGGGCCGCAGTGGATGAACGCCGGCCCGCCCTCGAGTGTTTGCACCAGGTTCGGATTGATCGCGTCCTTCAAGAGCAGGGTCATGGCGCCCTGCGCCTTCACGTCGCTCGCGCGCACCGGGCGCTTGTCGCGGGTCAACCCCACGATGATGCGCGCGAGCCGCTGCTCCAGGTCGTCGAGGCCCGTCGCGAGCGCCAGGATCGCCATGATCTCCGAGCCCGGAATGATGACGAACCGCTCCTCGCGCGTCGGCCCGGCGTTCAGGCCGCCCAGCCCGACGATGATGTTGCGCAGGGCGCGGTCGTTCATGTCGATGGTGCGGGGCCACGTGATGCGGCGCGTGTCGAGGCCCAGCGCGTTGCCGTGATGCAGGTGCGCGTCGAGCATGGCCGACAGCAGGTTGTGCGCGCTCGCGATGGCGTGGAAGTCGCCCGTGAAGTGCAGGTTGATGTCCTCCATCGGGACGACCTGCGCGTAGCCGCCCCCCGCGGCGCCGCCCTTCACGCCGAACACCGGACCGAGGGAGGGCTCGCGGATACAGAGCGCAGCGTTCTTCCCCATCCGGCGCAGGGCCTGAGTGACGCCCACGGTCACGGTCGACTTGCCCTCGCCCGCCGGGGTCGGGTTGATGCCGGTGACCAGTACGAGACGGCCCCGCGGCTGGCGGCGCGCCAACGCGGCGAGCCGCACCTTCGCCTTGTATTTGCCGTACAGCTCGAGCTCGTCGTCTTCGAGGCCGAGCTCGCCGGCGATGGCGGCGACCGGGCGCAGCTTGGCGGCCTGCGCGATGGCGATGTCGGTCGGGACCTTGGCCGTGGTGGTCACAGCCGTGCTCCGAACACGCGACGAGCGTTCTCCGTTGTCCGTTGTCCGATCACCTCGGCCGACTCTCCGCGAACCCGGGCGAGCGCTTCGGCCACCGTGCGCACGAACGCCGGCTCGTTACGCTTCCCGCGGTGCGGGACGGGCGCGAGGTAGGGTGCGTCGGTCTCGACCAACAGGCGGTCGGGCGGACAGGCGGTCAGGGAGACCGTAGGGCTCCAGTTCTTGAAGGTGATCATGCCGGAGAACGAAAAGTACGCGTCGATCTGCATCCCCGCCTCGAACAGCTTGGCCCCTCCGCTGAACGAATGCAACACGACCGTGGTCGGGCGCCCGGCCAGGATCGCGGCGAGATCGTCATCGGCCTCGCGCGCGTGCACCACCACCGGCTTCCCCACGTCCGCGGCGAGTGCCAGCTGAGCCTCGAAGGCCCGGCGCTGCGCGTCGCGCGGCGAATGGTCGTAATGGTAATCGAGCCCCGTTTCGCCCAGCGCCACCACTTCGGGGAGAGCCAGCAGGTCTCTCAGGCGGGCCGCCGCCTCGGCCGACCAGCCGCGCGCCTCGTGCGGGTGCACACCCGCCGTCGCGGAGAGCCCCGGCCGCGTCCGCGCGAGCGTCACCGCGCGGTCGCTCTCGGCCAGCGTCGCCCCGATCACGACCACGTGCGTCACCCCGGCCTCGCGGGCGCGGTCCAGGACCGCCTCACGGTCCGGGTCGAACGCCGGGTCCCCCAGGTGGCAGTGCGCGTCGACCAGCCCCGTTCCAGCCCTCCGCGTCGAGATCGCCTCAGCCACGGCGACCGCTCCGGAGCTGGAACGGGGCCAGCACGTCACACGGCCGCTTTGGAGCGGGACCCTCCTGCGGCCGGGGGCGACGGAGACTTCGGCGCGTCGAGCGGCACGGCGCCCGCGGGGCGGAACGCCCGTGCGCCCCGCGCATCCTGCCCCGGCCACCGTTTCTCCACGTACATGAGCAGCGGGGCAGCGATATAGATCGACGAGAACGTGCCGGTGAAGATGGCGAACGTCATCACCAGCGCGAACGGGCGTAGCACTTCGCCCGCCAGAAACACCAGCGCCAGGGTGGTGGCCATCGTGGTCCCATGAGTGAGCACCGAGCGCGGCAGGGTTTCGTTGATCGAAAGGTTGAGAATCTCGTACAGGTTCTGACGCCGGTACTTGCGCAGGTTCTCCCGCACGCGGTCGAAGATGATGATGGTGTCGTTGAGCGAGTAGCCCACCATGGTCAGCACGGCGCCCACGACCACCAGGCTCACCTCGAGGTCCAAGTAGCGGATGAACGCGATCGTGGTGAGGATGTCGTGGAATGTCGCGAGCACCGCGGCGAGGCCGAACCGCCACTCGAAGCGGATCGCCAGATAGATGAGCGTGACGATGAACGAGAAGAAGATCGCGAGGAACGCCTTGCCCTGGAGCTCGCGCCCCACCTTGGGGCCCACCGCCTCGGTGCGTCCGACGCTGTACTGACCCGCTCCGAGGCCGTGGGCGAGGGCGGAGTCCACGGCGGCAGCCGTGGCCTCGCTCGTCCCCTCGGCCCTGGTGCCCGTCGCGCCCAGCCGCGTCCGCACCACGTACTCGTTGGGCGCCCCGAACTCCTGGATCTCCGCGTCGCGAATCCCCGCGGCGTCGAGCGCCGCGCGAATGCGGTCCGTCCCCACCGGCGTCGGCGTGCGGACCTGGATCAGCGTGCCGCCGGTGAACTCGATGGAGTAGTTGAGCCCGTGCACCAGGAACAGCGCGAATCCCGGAATGATGATGAGCGCCGTGAGGCCGTAGGCCCAGCGGCGCCACTTGATGAAGTCGTACTTGGCGTTGGCGAAGAGTCGGATCATCTCAGACGCTCAGGGTGGCCATGTCCGGCCGGCGGTCGAGCCAGATCATGTAGAAGGTCCGGACCACGAACACGGCGGTGATAAACGACGCGAGGATCCCGATGATCAGCGTGATGGCGAAGCCCTGCACCGGCCCGGTCCCGACGAGCCACCCAGCCCGGCGAGCCCCGGCAGCGTGAGCGTGAAGCCGAAGGCGGCCAGCCCCGCCAGCGTGAACAGCACGTACAGCGTAAGCGCCGAGACGGCGAGCGCCCCCGACCAGCGGTAGTACACCACCATGATGAGGACCACGAGCGCCACGCCCACGATGCCGGCGCGGATCCCGTCGTTGATCGAGTCCTTCCCGAGCGACGGGCCGATGGTGCGCTCTTCGATGATGGTGAGTGGCGCCGGCAGGGCGCCCGCCTTCAGCACCAGCGCCAAGTCCTGCGCCTCCTGCAGCGGCTTCGCGCCGAGCTCGATCAGGCCGTGCTGGCCAATCTGGCCCTTGATCACCGGCGGCTGACCCTGCACTCGGCTGTCGAGGATGATCGCCATGTAGTCCTGCACATGCCGGCCGGTCTCGCGCTCGAAGATGCGCCCGCCGCGGCGCGACAGCGTGAAGTTCACCACCGACTGGTTGGTGAGCGGATCGCGCGTGGCCCGGGCGTCCTGCAGCTCCTCGCCCGTGATGATGGGGCGATCCTCCACCGCGTAGAGCGCCCGGTAGCTCCGCGCCGCGCGGGACGAAACCTCGTTGCCCCACCTGAGCTCGATGCCCCGGGGAATGAGCCGTCGCACGTCGGGGCGCGCCAGCAGACTCTCGGCCACCGGCACCTGCTCTTCCGGCACCAGGTACTCGCCCGGGAGCTGGCCTTGGAACAGGAGCGACGACAGCGCGCCCGGCGCGTTCGCGTCACTCGTGTCCTTGGGGGCGGGCTTGCCCTTGGCGGGCTTTGCCTTCCCTCTGGCAGTGTCGGCGCCGAACAGCTGCGTCACGCTCGCCGCCGCGGCCCCCTCGCCCGCGGGTTTGACGCCGGCCTGGCGCAGTGCCTTGTCGACGTCGGGCAGCGCGTCACGGAACAGGTTCTTCATGTCGGTGATGCGGAACTCGAGGAACGCGGTCCGCTGAATGACGCTCTTGGCCCGCGCCGGATCCTTCTCGCCGGCGAGCTCGACGATCAGACGGTTGTTGCCCACCACCTGCACCACCGGCTCGGTGACGCCGAACTCGTCGATCCGCGTGCGCACGACCCGCTCGGCGCGCCGGATGGCGTCGGCGGGGTCGGGCACCGGCCCCTTCGACTGGTCGACTTCGAGCGCGAGGTGGATCCCCCCCTGCAGATCGAGGCCGAGGTTAATGGGGACGCGCCGGACGGTCGTGTCCTTCATGCGGCCGGTCGCGGCATCGCGCACCCGCTGCGTGGCGTTCGTCGGGATCAGCGCCCAGACGCTCAACACCAGGAGGATGCCGATCGCGATCAGTCGTGAGCGCACCGTGTACAACATCGTGTCCTCTACCCGTTGAGGATCGAGCGCGCCGCGACGGCGTCGCGCTCGATCTGGTCGACCAACGCCTGGCGCGACGGGAACGTCTGCACGTCCCGCAGCCGCCGCACCCACTCCACGGTCACCGTTTCACCGTACAGGTCACCCGCGAAATCGAACAGATGGGCCTCGAGAGCGCGAGCCGTCACCCCGAACGTGGGGCGGGGACCTTGATTCATCACACCCCCATACCGTTTCCCGTTTCCCGTTTCCCGTTCCCCGACTTCCACCCAGACGGCATACACCCCGTCCGGCGGCAGCAGCTTGCGGGGATCGGGCGGCGTGAGATTGATGGTGGGGACGCCGATCGTCCGGCCCCGCCCCGCCCCGCGCTCGACGGCGGCCCGCAGGCTGTAGCGGCGTCCCAGCCAGCGCTCGGCCGAGGCCAGGTCGCCGTGCGCCACCGCCGTGCGGATCAGCGACGACGAAATGGTCTGGCCTCCATCGGTCACGGCCGTCACCACCTCCATGGCGAACCCGTCCTGGCTGGCGAGGCGGCGCACCAGCTCGATGTCCCCGGTGCGCCCCCGCCCGAACCCGTGATCGTACCCCAGCACCAGCGTCTGCATCGCGAACCGCGCCCGCAGCACGTCCCGCACGAATTCCTCGGGGCCGAGGCGCGCCAGCTCCGGGGTGAACGCCAGCAGCTCGATCCGCTCGACGCCGAGGGCGGCCGCCTGCACGCGCTTCTCATCAGGCAGCGTGAGCAGGCGCGGCGCCGCGCTCGGGTTCACCACCTCGAGCGGGTGGGGATCGAACGTCACCAACAGGCTCACCAGCCCGCGGGCCCGGGCGCGCCGCACCACGTCGTCGAGCACCGCCTGGTGCCCGCGGTGAATGCCGTCGAACGTGCCGACCGTCGCGACGCTGCCGCTCACTGCTCCGCCACCACGACGCGGGGCTTGAGGACATCCCCGACCTGCTGCGCGATCGCCACGAGCTGACCATCGGCGAAGAGCGCCACGCTGCCCGCATCCCGCATCCCGCTTCCCGCAGGCACGGCCCGACCGTGAATCACGGCGGCCCGGCCGGCGTCGTCCAGGTCCCGCCGCGGCAGGCCACCGACCAGCTCGGCGGGCTCGCGCAGGTCGCCGGCCGTCACCGCCTCCGGCGCCACGGCCGCTGCCAGCCGGTACGGGCCGACCTCGGTGCGCGTCAGGGCCGCGAGATGCGCGCCGCATCCCAGCGCCTCACCGACGTCGCGTGCCAGGCTGCGGAGGTACGTCCCGCCGCTCACCCGGGCCCGGAACGAGACGTCGGGCGGTGCGCAGCGGACGAGCACGAGCTCCGTGACCTCGACGCGGCGCGCCGGGAGCGCGACGGCTTCGCCCCGGCGGGCCCGGCGGTAGGCGCGCTCCCCGGCCACCTTGACCGCGGAATAGGCGGGCGGCCGCTGGTCATAGGCGCCGCGGAACGTCGCCAGCACGCGCTCGACCTGCTCCGCATCGATGTCGCGCCACGCGTCCGAAGTCGCGACCGGCACGCCCGTCGCGTCGTCGGTGCTGGTGGTGGTGCCGAGCCGGATTACCCCGTCGTACGCCTTGGTCCACGCTGCGGCGAACGGCGCGAGTCGCGTGGCGCGCCCCACCACGATCACGAGCAAACCCGCGGCGAAGGGATCGAGCGTCCCCAGGTGACCCACCCGGTCGGTGCCGAGCGCACGACGCACCGTATCGACGACGTCGTGCGACGTGGGCCCCGCGGGGCCTCCCGGCTTCACCACGAGCGCCACGCCCGAAATCAGCCCGCGCCCTCCTTGAGATCCCGCAGGACCTGATCGATGCGTTGCGCGTGCTCGAGTCCGCGATCGAGCTCGAAGTGCAGCTCGGGCGTGGTGCGCAGCGGCAGCTCCTTGGCGACCTGGGCGCGGAGGAAGCGGGCCGCGCTCGCCAGACCTTCGAGCGACTTCGCCTTTTCTTCCTCGCTTCCCATTACGCTGACGCGCACCCGGGCGTGACCCAGGTCGGCCGAGACGTCCACCGCCGTGACGGTGACGAACCCGACGCGCGGGTCGCGCACGTTGCCGGTGAGAAACTCGGCCACGGTCTGGCGGATCGCCTCCGCCACGCGCTCGGGGCGGTGGCTCGGTCGTCGCATCATGTCAGAAAAAGCTCGTGCTCGTGTCCACGATTCGGGCGCCGTCGGCGGCTTCCACCAGCTGGTCCGCCTCCCGCAGCACGCTCTCGGCGTGCCGGCGGTCCGTCGCCACGACGCACGCCGTCAGCTCGGCGCGCTGCCACAGGTCATGGTGGGCCGTCTCCGCGGCCGAGACGTTGAAGCGGTTGTGGAGACGGTCCTTGAGGCTTTTCAGTACGTGGCGCTTGTCCTTGAGCGAGTGACACGCCGCGAGATGCAGCTCCCAGGTCATGACGCCGACGATCACGCGGGCGTCAGCGAGCGCGCGACCTCCTCAATGCGATACGCCTCGATCAGGTCGCCGACTTTCAGGTCGTTGAAGTTCTCGACGCCGATGCCGCACTCGAAGCCCTCGCGCACTTCGCGCACGTCGTCCTTGAAGCGCTTGAGCGAGGCCAGCGTGCCATCGTACACCTCGACGCCGTCGCGCACCACCCGCACCCGCGCCGTGCGCGGAATCACGCCCGAACGCACGAAGCTGCCGGCGATCGTCCCCACTTTCGCGATCTTGAAGATCTGACGGACTTCCGCTTCGCCCAGGACGACTTCCTTCCGTTCGGGCGCGAGCAGGCCGGCCATCGCCGCCTTCACCTCTTCCACCGCCTCGTAAATGATGCGGTAGGTGCGGATCTCCACCTTTTCCCGCTCGGCCGAGGCCCGGGCGTTCGAGTCGGGCCTGACGTGGAAGCCGATGATGATCGCGTTGGAGGCCTTGGCGAGCAGCACGTCGCCGTCGGTGATCGCCCCGACGCCTCGATGGACCACCTCGACCTTCACCTCGGGCGTGGACAGCTGCGCCAGCGCGTCGGCCAGCGCCTCGGCGGGACCGCCCTGATCGGCCTTGATGATGATACGCAGTGTGGCCGCCCCACCCTCGGCCCGCTCGGCCATGAAGTCCTCGAGCGTCTTCACGCGGCCGGTGCGGCGGTGCTGAGCCTCGCGCTCGAGCCGCTGGCGTTTCTGAGCGATGTCGCGCGCCGCGGCGGCGTCGGCCATCACCTGGAACGTGTCGCCCGCCTCGGGTACGCCCTCGAAGCCGAGCACCTGGACCGGCGTCGACGGGCCGGCGGCGTCCACCGTCTGCCCGCGCTCGTCATACATCGCGCGGACGCGCCCGTAGAACTGCCCGCAGATGAAATCCTCGCCCACCCGCAGCGTGCCGTTCTGCACCAGGATCGTGGCGAGCGGTCCCTTGCCCGGATCGAGCGTCGCCTCCAGCACCGTGCCCTGGGCCTTGCGGTCGGGGTTGGCCTTGAGATCGAGCAGCTCCGCCTGCAGCAGAATCTGGTCGAGCAGCTCCTGCACGTTGGTCCCGGCCTTGGCGGAGATCGGCGTGGCGAGCGTGGTGCCGCCGAATTCCTCGAGCACCACCCCGTGCGCCAGGAGGTCCTGCTTGACCTTCTGCACGTTGGCGGTGGGCAGGTCGATCTTGTTGATCGCGACCACGATCGGGACGCCCGCGTTCTTGGCGTGCGAGATCGCCTCGATCGTCTGCGGCATGATGGCGTCGTCCGCCGCGACCACGAGCACCACGATGTCGGTCACCTGGGCGCCGCGGGCCCGCATGGCGGTGAACGCCTCGTGCCCCGGCGTATCGAGGAACGTGATCGAGCGATTGTCCTTGAGCTTCACCTGGTAGGCGCCGATGTGCTGCGTGATGCCGCCCGCTTCTCCCGCCACCACGTTCGCCTTGCGAACGTAGTCGAGCAGCGACGTCTTGCCGTGGTCGACGTGCCCCATGACCGTCACCACCGGCGAGCGCGGCTTGCGCGCGCCCGCCTCCTCGGTCACCGTCTCTTCCGGCACCGCGACCGCGTACTCCTCCTCGCGCACCGCCTGGAAGCCGAACGCCGACGCGATCAGCTCGATCATGTCGAAGTCGAGCCGCTGGTTGATCGTCACCATCTGCCCCAGCTCCTTGAAGGCGAAGGCGACGATCTCCTTGGCGGGGACCTTGAGATTGTTGGCGAGCTCGGAGACGGTGATGAACTCCGTCACCCGCACCAGCGTCTTCTCGCGCTCCTTCTCGTCGCGTCGCTTCTGCTCCTCGACGTCGCGGAAGCTGGGACCTTCCTCGCGGCGGTGGACGCCCTTGCGGCCCACCGGCCCTTTGATCGAGGCGAGGGTGCGGGAGATGTTCTGCGCCACGGCCTCCTGGTCCACCAGCGACTTCTTCCCCTTCTTGCGCTTTTTCCCCTTGTCGCGTCGCCGCTCCTCGAGCGGGCCCGCGCCGGGGGCCGCGGACGCGACCGGCCGGGGCGGGACGGCGCCGCCGGGCGCCGCGCTGGCCACCGGCTTGGGGCGGACCGGCGTGGGGATCACGGGGCGCGGCGCGGGGGGGGCCGGCGTGGACAGCCCGGAAACGGGGGCCGAGGCGGTCGTCGGCGCCGCGAAGGGGCTGGCGGCGAGCGGCTCGGGATGCGTCTCTTGGGCCGCGGGCAGCTCCTTGAACAACGCGGCGGCGCGCTCTTCGAGCGAGGGCTTCTCCTCGTCGTCCTCCGCCTTGGCGGCCTCGAGCGCCTCGCGCGCCTTGAGCTCGCGCTCGGCCTCGATGGCGGCTTCGGCCTGCGCCTCCGCTTCCGCGGCGGCGACGTCGGCCGCAGTGCGGCGGCGGCGCTTGGGGCGCACCTCCGGGGCCGCGGCCACCGGCTCGGCGGCGGCCTTCACGGCGCGCCGTCGCTTGGGCGGCGCCGGGGCTTCCTTCTGCTTGCGCTTGTCGCGCTCCCAGCGGGCGCGCATCAGCGCCACCTGCTCCGGCTTGAGGGGGGAGAGATGGCTCCGCACGAAGATGTCCTGCTCCTTGAGCATGCCGATGAGCTGCTCCGAGGAGATGCCGAACTCAGCCGCCAGATCGTGAATCCGCGTCGTCGTCACTCACTCCTCCAAAGACCCGACCAGGCCGCGCGCCAGCGCGGCGTCGGCCACCCCCACCGCCTGGACCGGCGGCCTGCCGAGCCCGTGGCCCAATTCGAACGCCCCGGGCCCCCGCACGATCGGCACCCCGCGGGCCCGCGCGAGGCGCTCCACCTTTTCCAGCGTACGCGTGCTGGCGTCGCGCGCCAGCACGACACAGCGCAGCGCATCGCGCTGCAGCTGCGCCCGCACGCCCGTCACACCGACCACCACCCGCCCACCCCCACCCCGCAGCCCCAACCCCAGCAGCCGCACGACCCGCCCGGTCACGCCGCCGGGGCGGGCGCTCCGCCCGGCGCGCCCGCCGGTCCGGGCTCCGGCTCGTCCTCGCCGCCCTCCTCGGTCATCTCGTTGAGGAAGGCCATGAGCTTGTCGGCGAGCTCGGGCGTCATGCCGGCGATCTTGTCCACGTCCTCACGCTCGAGATCGAGGATGTCCTGCAGCGTCTTGTGACCCGCCTGCGCCAGCACATCGACCAGCTCCGCCGGCAGTCCCTTGAGCTCGCGCAGCGCGACGTTGGTCGTAGCCTCTTCCTCCGGACGGGGCAGCGGCGCAAACAGCGGTCCTTCCCCGCCCCGCTCCAGCCATTCGCGGCTCGAGTACAGGTCGATCTTCCAGCCGGTGAGCTCGGACGCGAGACGCACATTCTGGCCGTTCCGCCCGATCGCGAGCGAGAGCTGATCCTCGTCTACGATCGCCTGGATCGTCTTGGTGTCGGGGTCCGAGAACACCCGCGCCACGCGCGCCGGCGCGAGCGCCAGCTTGGCAAACCGCTCGGGATCGGGCGACCACGGCACGATGTCGATGCGCTCGCCGTTGAGCTCGTTGACCACGGCCTGGACGCGCGAGCCCTTGAGCCCCACGCAGGCGCCCACGGGATCGATCGAGTCGTCGCGCGAGGAGACCGCGATCTTGGTGCGGCTGCCCGCCTCGCGGGCGGTGGCGCGGATCTCCACGATCTGCTGCTGGATCTCCGGCACTTCGAGCTTGAACAGCGCCTTGACGAACAGCGGATCGGCGCGCGACAGAATCAGGCGCGGGCCCTTCGGCGTCTCCTCGATCCGCTTGAGCACCGCCCGGATCGTGTCGCCCTGGTGGAAGTGCTCGCGGTGATTCTGCTCGCGGTAGGGGATGATCGCCTCGGCTTCGCGGAACTTCGCGAGCATGACGACGATCTTGCCCCGCTCGATCTGCTGCACTTCGCCCGAGAGGAGCTCTCCCACCTTGTCGGCGAACTCCTCCCGGATGCGGGCCCGCTCGCCCTCGCGCACCCGCTGGATGATGCGCTGCTTAGCGGCCTGCACCGCGGTGCGGCCGAACGCTTCGAACGGCACCTCCTCTTCCAGCACGTCGCCCACCTGGAAGTCCTGATCTTCGAAGCGCGCTTCCTCGAGCGTGACCTGCGAGCCCGGGTCTTCTACGGTCTCCACCACGGTGCGCAACACGACGATCCGGATGGTGCCTTTGAGCTCGTCGATGCCGATCTCGGCCCGCACGTTGGGGCCGTAGCGCTTCACCAGGGCGGCATGCAGCCCGTCCTTCAAGAGGTCGAGCAGCTCCGTCCGCTCGAGCTGCTTGGTGTTCGTCAGCTCGCGGATCGCGGAGACTACGTCGCTGGTATTCGTCGTCATGAGTTCCTCGTCACCAATCCACCGCCAAGCGCGCGTCGCGGATCCGCGCGAGCGGTATCGGCTGCGCCTCCGCCCCCTCCCGCTGCAGCACCACCGTCGCCTCGTCGGGGACGGCCACGATCCGCGCCCGCACGCGGCCGAGTCCCGCCACCGTGGCCTGCACGTCCCGGCCCACGAACCGCACCCAGTGCTGGTGCCAGCGGAGCGGTCGCTCTAACCCCGGACTCGACACCTCGAGCACGTAGCGGCGGCCCAGCGGGCCGTCCGCGTCGAGCCAGGCTTCCAACACCCGGCTGGCCGCGGCGCAATCGGCGACCGACACCCGCCGCGACGCGTCGTCCGGAGGCCACTCGATGCGCACGTGAACCAGGGGCCGCTGCGGCGTGCCGCCGATACGGAGGTCGGCCAACTCGAGACCCAAGACTTCCAGTCGGGACCGAAACGACTCGACGAGGCTGTCGGAGAGCATGACCAAACGCAAAAAAAAGCGCGGGCCGAACTTCGCCCGCTTCGAAGGCGGAATCTAGCCGCCTGCCTGCGGCTGTCAAGCTGCGGCCAGCGGCAGCCCCAGATACGCGATCATGCGCCCGTCGCGCCCGCCCGAGGCGCGATGCGAAAAAAAGCGGTCGCGGTCGTGCGCACTGCACCAGGGAGACGTGCTGATCTGGGCGAGCCCCAACGCGCGCCCCTGCGCCACCAGCACCTGGCGCAGATCCACCCGGCCCGGCTCCGTCTCGGCGCGGCCGGAGAGCTGCGCCAGCACTTCAGAACCTACTTCATAGCACGCACCGCAAATACCTGGGCCGCAATGCATTACAATGTCCCCCGCGCGCACGAACGCTTCCCGCTTCACGAGCTCCACGCCGCGCTCGAGAATCCGCCCCACCGTGCCACGCCACCCGGCGTGCAGCAGCGCCACCACGCGCTTGTCGGGCGCCGCGAGGTATACCGGGATACAGTCGGCGACGGTGACGGTGAGCAGCAACCCCGGCGCGCCCGTCGCATGGCCGTCGCTGCCGTCGAGGACGAGCCAGCCGGATGTGGATGCGCGATGCCAGGTGACGGCCGTGCCGTGGATCTGGTGCGAGAGCACCAGCCCCGGAAAGCGCGGCCCGAAGGCCGCGCGCACCGCCCGCCAGCGCGTCATCACCTGCCCCACGTTCTCCTCGCTCCACAGCCCCAGCGAGAAGCCGCGCCCGCGCGTGGTGATGCCCGCCACAACTCCATAGCGCTCCGCCCATTCGCGCAGCTCGAGGCGGGGGACGGCGGAGTCGCCCACGGGCTGCTCGCGGAGCGTCGGACAGTCGGGCGGTCGGACGGCGAGACCGGGTGTGGAGTCCGCCATCACACTCTCGGGCTCCGCCGGTCCGGCTGTCCCTCGAGCCGCTCGATCTGCGCCCCCAGGGCGTGCAGCCGCTCGTCGATCCGCTCGTAGCCCCGCTCGATCTGACCGATGTTGTGGATCACCGACTCGCCCTGAGCCGCGAGGGCCGCGAGCAGCATCGCCATCCCCGCCCGGATGTCGGGGCTTTCGACCACCCCGCCCCGCAGCGGCGAGGGCCCGGCGATCACGGCGCGATGCGGATCGCACAGGACGATGCGCGCCCCCATCCCGATGAGCTTGTCCACGAAGAAGAGACGCGACTCGAAGAGTTTTTCGAACACCAACAGCAGCCCTTCGCACTGGGACGCGACCACGATGGCGATCGACATGAGATCGGCCGGGAACGCCGGCCAGGGGCCGTCCTCGAGCTTGGGAACGTGCCCTCCCAGATCGGGACGGATGCGCCGCTCCTGACCCGCGTCCACCACGAGGGTCGTGCCGTCGAGCCGCGGTCGCACGCCGAGGCGCTCGAAGGCGAGCAGCGTGGCGCGGAGGTCATCCCCCCGTACGCCTTCGATAGTGATCGAGCCGTTGGTGACAGCCGCGAGCCCGATGAAGGAGCCGATCTCGATGTGATCGGGCCCCAGGGCGAACCCCGCCCCACCCTTGAGCGGGCGGCCGCCCTCCACCGTGAGCGTGTTGGTCCCGACGCCGCCCACCTCGGCGCCCAGACTCATGAGGAAGCGGGCGAGGTCCTGGACGTGCGGCTCGCAGGCCGCGTTGCGGAGCGTCGTGGTGCCGCGGGCCGCGACGGCGGCCATCAGCGCGTTTTCCGTGGCGGTGACGCTCGGCTCATCCAGGAAGATGTCGGCGCCGGCGAGGCGCTTGGCCTCGACCTGGTAGGAGGTGCCGACGGTCACCGCCGCGCCGAGCTGCTCGAGCGCCAGGAAATGCGTGTCGACGCGGCGTCGCCCGATGACGTCGCCCCCCGGCGGGGGCAGGCTCACCCGTCCGAAGCGGGCGAGCATCGGGCCCGCCAGCAGGATGGACGCGCGGATGCGCGCGCCCAGCGCGGGATCGAGCTCGCGCGGCTCGGCGCGCGCGGCGTCCACGTCCACGCTGTTCGGTCCCGTCCACGCCACGGTGGCGCCGAGGTGCGTGAGCAGCTCCAGCATGGTCTCGACGTCACGAATGTGGGGCACGTTGTCGATGCGACAGGGCCCGTCGGCCAGCAGCGTGGCCGCGAGGATGGGGAGTGCCGCGTTCTTGTTGCCCGCCGGACGGATGGTCCCCTTGAGCGGGCGACCGCCCGTCACCGAGAAAGACGGAGGCATGGGTGAGGCAAGCTATGCGGCGGCTTGCGCCGGCGTCAAGCGCGCGCGAACGTTCGCGCGTGAACGTGAGTCCCGTGCTCGCGCTCGCCGGACTCGCCGCGATCGGCCTGCTCGCCACCCGGCTGCCGCGCCCGGCATGGCCGCGCGTGGCGAGCCTGGACCCGGTGCTCGCGGCGGGCGGTCCGCTCGTCGCCGTCGGCCTGGTGCTCGGACCCGGCATCGGCTTCCTGGGCCCGACGCTGTTGGGCGCGCTCGCGCCGGTGACGGCGCTCGCGCTCGGCTGGCTCGGCGCCATGCTCGGCGCGCGATTCGAATGGCGCTACGTGCGGCGCGTTCCACGAGAGGTGTGGCTGTGCGCCGCCCTGTCGGCCGTGAGCGCCTTCGTGGCGGCGGCGCTCTCCGTCGCGCTCCTCGCCCGGCTCGTGCCGGCGCTGGGCGCGGCCTGGACGCCGCGGCTGCCCGCGGTCCTCACCCTGGCGGCCGTCGCGGCCGCGTCGGGACCTGGCGCCGTCCGGCTCGTCGCGCGGACGCTCGGGCTGGGCGAGCTTGTCACCCGGCGCATCACGCGTGTGGCCGTGCTCCAAACCGCCGCCGGCACGCTGGCTCTCACGGTGCCGCTCGCGCTGCACCGTTCCTACGCCGGTGCCACCGCGGAGCTCGGTTGGCTCGCCTCGCTCGTCTTCGCCGTGGGCGGTGGCGCGCTCGTTGGCATGGCGTTCCTGTCGGTCAGCCGGCTGCGGCCGGCCGCCGACCTGGGATTCGCGCTCGTCGCCACGCTGCTGTTCGGCGCGGGGCTGGGCTACGCCGCCGACCTGTCGCCGCTCATCGTCTGCGCCCTGGCGGCGGGTCTGATCGTCAACACCTCGACCCGGCGGCGCGTGGTCCGCGAAATGTTCGCCGATTGGTCGCACCCCCTCACCGTCGTAGTGCTGATCGTGACGGGCGCGCTGCTCACGCTCCCGACGGCGTGGATTCTCGGCGCCGCCGCGCTCGTGGCGTTGGTGCGCGTGGCCGCGCAGTGGGGCGCGGTGCGGCTCGGGCGCGCCGTCCTGCGACTGGACGGCGTTCCGCCTCACGCCGGACTCGCCACGGTGGCGCAAGGCGCGACCGCCCTCGCGCTGGGGGTCAACTTCTTTCTGATGTACGGTGGCCACGGGACCGGGGGGGCCGGGGGGGCCGCGGTGCTCGCCACGGTGGTGGGGGCCGTGGCCGTGGCACAACTGGCCGCGCCGGCGCTGCTCACGCTCGCGCTCCGGGCGGGGCCGGCGCGGTTGACACCCGCGCCCGAGACGGCCGAGCTTAGTCCACGATGATCCCGACCTGGGTGGCGGTGGTGGCGGGGATTTCGCTCGCGATTCTCGCCCTTTCCGCGATCGCCATCGCGGTCTCGTCCGTGGCGGCGGCCCTCGGCGTGCGGGCCTTCCTGCACGTGCTGCGCGACCTCGCGGGCCCCGCCGTGGGGGACGTGCGTCAGCTGGTGGGGACGATTCGTACCGAGGCGGAAAGCCTGGTCGGCACATCGCGCGAGCTGCGGCAGCGCATCGTGAAGGCGGCGGACGCTGCGCAGACCCGTCTCGCCGACCTCGATGCCCTGTTCGAGGTGGTGCAGGAGGAAGTGGAGAGCACCGTCCTCGACGCGGCGGCCAGCGTTCGCATGGTGCGCCGCGGACTCTCGCTGGTCGACTGGGGTCGGCGGGCGCTGAAACGCGGGAGGAAGCACTGAGGGTGGAAGGGGGGGGCCGGCGCCTCCTCGCCGCCGCGGCCGCCGGCCTCGCCGGCGTGGCGCTGTTTCCGGCCGTGGCGCACGCCTGGACACCGGGCACGCACGTCTACCTGGGCGAATCGGTGCTCGCCAACCTGCACCAGCTGCCGGGCTTGGTGGCGGACCTGCTGCGCGCCTTCCCGTACGACTTCTTGTACGGCAACATCGCCGCCGACACGTCGATCGCCAAGAAGTACGCCCCGGTGGGGCGGCATTGCCACGCGTGGCACGTGGGACAGGAGATCTTCGACCTGGCGCCCACGGACCCGCTCAAGGCATTCGGCTTTGGCTACCTGTCGCACCTCGCGGCCGATTCGGTGGCGCACAATTTCTTCGTGCCCCGTCAGCTGCTGCTCACCTCCGGCACGACGGCGCTGGGCCACAGCTATTGGGAGAGCCGGTTCGAAACGCACCTCGGTGACGCGTATGCCAAGGAGGCGAAGGAGGTCATTCTGCGCGACCACGCGCCCAGCGATGCGCACCTCGACTCCATCATCTCACCCACGCTGTTCAGCATGGGCACCAACCGCCGGCTGTTCCGCGGCATGGTGCATCTCACCGAGAGCGAGAGCTGGCGCTGGGCGTTCCAGCTGCTGCTCGAGAACACCCGCTGGGACCTGCCCGACGACGACGTCGAGCGCCACATGGCCGTGGCGTTCGAGTACGTGATGGAGATGCTGGGGGAGCGCGACGCGGCGGCGCGGCGGCTCGATCCGGCGGGCGACCAGGCGCTGCGGCTCGCGAAGCAGATGCGGCGCCAGGCGCTGCACGAGGGTGGCCGGGAGGACCCCGACCGGATGCTCGAGACGGCGGAGCACCACTTCGGCCTGCCGACGCCCTCGCTCGCCTACTGGAAGCAGTCGCAGTCGCAGCGCCCCTGGCGGGATCGCGACCGGAGCGACTAAACCACCAGCTTCTCTTCCAGCACGCGCTGCGCCAGCTTCGGGTCCGCTTTGCCGCGCGACACCTTCATCACCTGCCCTACGAAGAACTGCAGCAGCTTGGTCTCGCCCTTGTGATAGCGCTCCACCTCGGCGGGGTGCGCCCCCAGCACCTCCCTCACCCATCCCGCGACCACGCCCGTGTCGGCCACCTGAATGAGACCCAGCGCCTCCGCCACGTTGCGCGGCTCGCCACCGTGCTCGGCCACCTCGCTGAACACCCGCTTGGCCGCTTGATGGCTCAACGTGCTGCCTCGCACCAGGCCGATCAGATTCGCGAGCGCACCTGGCTGCACCCGTAGCCCGTCGCCGTGATCCTTCGCATCGGCGAGCACTTCGGTCATGACCCAGTTCGCCGCGACCTTGGCGTCGGCTCCGGACCCCGCGTGCACCACCGCTTCGTAATAGTCCGCCACCGCGCGATCGGCGGTGAGCACCGCCGCGTCGGTCACGCTGAGCGCGTACTTCTCGACGAAGCGCTCCCGCTTCTTGGCCGGCAGCTCCGGCAGGAGCGCCTGCTGCTCCGCGATGAATTCCTCGCGCAGCACCAGGGGCGGGAGGTCGGGGTCCGGAAAATAGCGGTAGTCGTGGCTCTCTTCCTTGGCGCGCTGCGGGCGCACCGCATTCGTCTTCGCTTCGTATAACAGCGTCTGCTGCTCGACCTTGCCCCCCGCGTCGAGCACGGCGATCTGGCGGTCGCGCTCCACGGTCAGGGCTTTCTCGACATAGGCGAACGAGTTGATGTTCTTTACTTCGGTTTTTGTCCCCAAGACGGCTTCACCAACACGGCGCACCGAGACGTTTGCGTCGACGCGCAGGCTACCTTTTTCCATGTCGCAGTCCGAGACCCCCGCGTACTCGAGCACCTGCTTGAGCGTCAGGAGATAGGCGCGCGCCTCGTGGGGAGAGCGAAAGTCGGGTCCCGTCACGATCTCGATCAAGGGCACGCCGCAGCGGTTCAAGTCGATCGCCGTCTGCTTGGGAAACCGGTCGTGCAGCGATTTGCCGGCGTCTTCCTCGACGTGCAGCCGCTGAATGGTGGCCGTGGCGATCCCCCGGTCCGGCGACAGATACGACAGCGACCCCTCGGTCGAAAGCGGCTGCTCGAACTGCGAGATCTGGTAGCCCTTGGGAAGGTCGGGATAGAAGTAGTTCTTGCGAGCGAACACGCTGCGCGGGTGCACCGTGCATCCCAGCGCGAGGGCCGCGCGGACCGCGAGCTGCAGCGCCAATCCGTTCGCCATGGGGAGCGCGCCCGGCAGGCCCAGACACACCGGGCAGACGTTCGTGTTGGGGGGCGCACCGAACGCCGTGGAGCAGCCACAGAACATCTTGGACACCGTCCGCAGCTGCACGTGCGTCTCGAGCCCGATGACCGTCTCCCACTCGGGCGTCGCCGTCCCGGCCATCAGGCCTCCTCGGTCGCCGGCACGACCCGCTCCAGCGCATACGCCGCCTCGAGCATCTCGTCCTCGAGGAACGCCTGGCCGATGAACTGCCCACCGAGCGGCAGTCCCTTGATACGTCCGATCGGGATCGAGATCGCCGGCAGGCCGGCAAGGTTCGCCGTCACGGTGAAGATGTCGGACAAGTACATGGCGACCGGGTCGTTGACCTTCTCGCCGGCCTTGAAGGCCGGGCTGGTCGTCGTGGGCGTGAACAGCAGGTCGACGCCGCGGTCGAAGGCGTTGCGGAAGTCCTGGGCGATCAACGCCCGCATCTGCTGCGCCTTGCGGTAGTAGGCGTCGTAATAGCCCGACGACAGCACGTAGGTGCCGAGCAGGATGCGGCGCCGCACCTCGGGACCGAACCCCTCGCCACGCGTGGTGCGGTACAGGGCCCGCACGTCCGCCGACCCGTCGAAGCGGGGACCGTAGCGGGCCCCGTCGTAACGCGCCAGGTTGGACGACGCCTCGGCCGGAGCCAGGATGTAATAGGTGGGCACGGCGTACGGGGTGTGAGGCAACGCCACCTCGCGTACCGCGGCCCCGAGCTCCTTGAACAGCCGCACGGCGCGATCGCACGCCCGCCGCACGGCGGGGTCCAGGTCGGCCGGGAAGTATTCCTTCGGGATCCCGATCACGAACCCCTGCAGCGATTCCGGCACGGTGGGCAGCCGCAAAGGGTCGCGCTCCTCACAGGTCGAGTCTTTCGGATCGCGCCCGCTGATCACCGAGAGCACGCGCGCCGCGTCGTGGACGCTCCTGCCCAGGACGCCGATCTGGTCGAGCGAGGAGCCGAACGCCACCAGCCCCCAGCGGGAGACGCGCCCGTAGGTGGGCTTGATCCCCACGACGCCGCACAGCGATGCCGGCTGGCGCACCGAGCCGCCCGTCTCGGAGCCGAGGGCCGCGGGCACGGCGCCCGCCGCCACCAGGGCGGCCGAGCCGCCGGAGGAGCCGCCGGGGACGCGCGTCTTGTCGAACGGATGCAGCACCCGCCCGTAGGCGGAGTGCTCCGTGGACGATCCCATGGCGAACTCGTCGCAGTTGGTCTTGCCGGCGATGAGCGCGCCCGCCGCCTTGAGCTTCGCGACGGCGGTCGCCTCGTACGGCGAGCGATAGCCCTCGAGGATCTTCGACCCGCAGGTCGTGGTGAACTCGAGCGTGCAAATGTTGTCCTTGACGGCCACCGGCATGCCGTACAGGACCCCGGACGGGTGGGCGGCCTGCGCCTGCGTCACCAGCGCCTTGCGGAGCTCGCGCACCGGCGTCAGGCAGGCGTTGAACCGCTTGGCCTTGACGAGGCGATCGGCCGTGGCCTTGGCGCTGGCGAGCGCTTCGCTCGGATCGGTCACGAATCGGCACCCTCGAAAGCGCCGAGCTTGGGCACCAGGAAGAAGCCGTCCTTGAAGGCGGGCGCCAGGGTCTCAGGACCGAAGGCGAGGGGGATGGGCTTCACTTCGTCGACCCGGAAGCGCAAGGCGTCCGGGCCGGGCACGAACGGCTTCACGCCTTCGCTCGCGGGCACGGCGTTGATTTGTGCGACGTAGTCGAGAATGCGCGACATCTGCTCGGCCAGGAGGGGCAGCGCTTCCTCACTCACGTCCAGCTCCGCGAGGCGCGCGATCTTCAGCACTTCGTCGTGTGTGACGCTCATGCGCTCTCCCACTCGCGCTCGAGCCCCGCGTAGGCGACGAGCAATTGCTTGGTGCCGATCTCGCGATCGTCGAACTCCACCGTCACTTTCAGTTCCCGCCCCGCGCCCGAGACGACGCGCACCACTCCGCTTCCGAACTTGCGGTGTCGCACCCGCTCGCCGGCGGCGTAGCGCGGCGCGTCCTGCGACACCTCCATCTCCCAGTCCAGGTCCGCCGGCGTGGCACCGCGCGCGCGCGCCCCCGCCCGACGCGCGGTCCGCCCCCCGCGGTCCCACTGTGGTGTCGTGCTGCGCTCTTCCAGAACCCCGGGCGGAAGCGCCTCGAGAAAGCGGGAGGGCTCCGACAGCTCGAGCCGGCCGTTCCGGTACCGTGTGCGCGCCCATGAGAGATACAATTTTTCGCGCGCCCGCGTGAGTCCCACGTAGCACAAGCGTCGCTCCTCCTCGAGCCCCCCCGGCTCACCCGCCGAGCGGGCGAGCGGGAACAGTCCGTCTTCGAGACCGCCGAGTGTCACCACGGGCCACTCGAGTCCCTTGGCCATGTGGACCGTCATGAGAGTCACACCCGTCGGGTCGCCGGTCCCCTGATCGGCCGAGGTCACGAGGGCGGCCTGGGTCAGGTAGCGCTCGATCAGCGATGTCCCCGTCCCCCTTCCCTCTTCCCCGGCCTCTTCCCCGGCCTCATCCCCGTCGGCCTCCGCCGTCTCGGCCCACTCGGCGGCGCCGGCGATCAGCTCTTGCACGTTCTCGAGGCGCTCGATCCCCTCGGGCCCCTCTTCGGCGAGGTACTGAGGATAGCCCACGGCCGCGATCGTCTGCTCCAGCGCCGTCGCCGGGTCCGCCTGGCCGTAGCGGGCCCGCAGGTCCTCGAGCAGGCGGGTCAGTCCCACGAACGCATCCCGCACATTCGGCCGCAGGTCGGGGATCCGGCCGGCCGCGCCGGCCGTCTGGAACAGCGACTGTTTCCACTGGGTCGCCGTCCGCACCAGGGGCGCGAGCGAGGCGTCGCCGATCCCGCGGCGCGGGACGTTCACCACGCGCAGAAAGGCCTGGTCGTCCGCCGGGTTGGCGATGAGGCGCAGATACGCGAGCACGTCCTTCACCTCGCGGCGCTCGTAGAAGCTCACGGCGCCCACCAGGCGGTAGGGGATCCCCCGGAACCGAAAGGCCTCTTCGAGCGGGCGCGACTGGGCGTTGGTGCGGTACAGCACGGCCATTCCTTCATAGGGGATGTCGTCGGCGGCGGCGCGCCGCGCCAGCTCCGTGGCCAGCCACTCCGCCTCGTCGCGCTCATCGGCGGCGGTGAGCAGCGTGACCGGCTCGCCGCCCTGCTGCGCGGTGAACAGCGTCTTGCCCAGCCGGCGCGCGTTCTCCGCGATGACCCCGTTGGCGGCGTCGAGGATCACCTGGGTGGAGCGGTAGTTCTGCTCCAGCTTGATCAGCGTGGTCCCGGGGAAGTCGTGCTGGAACGACAGCATGTGCCGCACGTCCGCCCCGCGCCAGCCGTAGATCGCCTGGTCGTCGTCGCCCACCACACAGAGGTTGGTGTGCCGCGCCGCCAGCTGCCGCACCAGCCGGTACTGCGCCGCGTTGGTGTCCTGGAACTCGTCCACCAGGACGTGGTCGAAGCGCCGTTGCCAGTAGGCCAGGCGCTCAGGTTGCTCGGCGAAGAGCGTGAGCGGAAACAGCAGCAGGTCGTCGAAGTCCATCGCGTTGGCCTGCTTCAAGGCGGGGCCGAGCGCGGCGTAGATCTCCGCCGCCACGCGCTCCAGCGGGCTTTCGGCGCTCGCGCCGAGCTCCTCGGGGAGGAGCATGCGGTTCTTGGCGCCGGAAATGATGGCGTGGATCGCGCGGGGCGGATTGGCCTTGGGCGAATGGCCGCGCTGCTCCAGCAGCCGTTTGACCAGCGCTTCGGAGTCGTCCTGGTCGTAGATCGTGAAGTTGGGCCCGAAGCCCAGGAGCGGCGCCTCGCGCCGCAGCAGCCGCGCCGAGAGCGAGTGGAACGTCCCGATCCACAGGCCGCGCGGATCGGCGCCGAGCAGGGTCGCGACCCGGGCCCGCATCTCGCCCGCCGCCTTGTTGGTGAAGGTGACGGCGAAGATGCGCGAGGGCGCCACGCCGCGCTCCTGGATCAGGTGGGCGATGCGGGCCGTCAGCACGCGCGTCTTGCCCGAGCCGGCTCCCGCGAGCACCAGCAACGGTCCACCAGGATGGCGGACTGCAGCCTCTTGCGCGGGATTGAGCGGGAGCGTCACCCGTCCCCCCTCCCCCGTCCTCCGTCCCGCTCTTGGACCAGCGGAAACTCCAGCACGAACTCGGTCCCCTCTCCGCCCGGTGCCGGACGGTACAGCAGCCGCCCGCCATGCTGTTGCTCGACGATGCGGCGCGCGAGCGCCAGGCCGATCCCCCACCCACCGGGCTTGGTGGAGATCCCGGGCTCGAACAGGTTGGCGCGCACCTCGGGAGCGACGCCGGGGCCGTCGTCGCGCACCGCGATCCGGGCCGTGCGGGGGACCGCGTCGACCGTGACGTCGATCCTGCCGCCGCGCCCGGAGAGCGCGTCGATGGCGTTCTTGATGACGGCCTCGAGCGCCCATTCCACGAGCACCGGATCCCCCAGCGCAATGGGGCCCGGCCCGGTGGCGCGCAGCGCCAGCGCCACCGGGCTCGCGAGGGTGGGGAGGCGCGGCCGGAAGTAGCTCACGACCCGCTCCGCCACCGCCCCCAGGCCCACCGGCTCGCGCCGGGCCGGCCGCCCGATGCGCTCGAACCGCTTGGCCACACGCTCGAGCCGCTCCGCATCCGCCTGAAGATGATCGGCCAGCTCGGCCCCCGTGGTATCCGGATTTTCCCGCAGGTAGGCAATCCATCCCGTGAGGCTCATGAGTGGCGTCCCGAGCTGGTGCGCCGACTCGCGCGCCATGGCCACCCACAGCCGGTCGCGGGCCGCCGCGACCTGCGAGCGGTACGCCCACCCCGCGAGCAGCGCGAGGCACACGAGCACGGACCCTTCCAGGACGGCGAGCCGCGTCAGCGTGCGCGCCGCCGGGCCCGCCCCGTAGTGGATGGTGCCGACCCCGGGCTGCACCACCGGCGCATTCACGGCGTCGAGCTGGGCGATCCAGGCGCGCAGCCGCGCCGTGTCGGCGCCCACCGTGGGCGGCGCGTTGTCCAGCGCCGTGATGCGTCCCGCCGTGTCGGTCACGACGATGGGGATGCCGAGCGAGCGCACCTGGCGGGCGAGATCGAGCAGTGCATCCGTGGTGGCATCCGGGCCGGGGTCGTTCAATCCGGCGAACACGCGCCCCAGCAGCGCGCTGGTCTGGCGCGCGTCGTCGCGCAGGTGACGCGCCACGATCCATCCGTATCCGACCGTGATCCCCCCGAGCAGCAGCGCCAGTCCGACGACGACGGGAGGACCCGCGCGGCGGAGCGCGCCGTTACGAGCCACCGGATGGCACGAAGCGCTCGGTCCCGAGGTAGGGGACGAGCGCCGGCGGAACGGTCACGGACCCGTCGGCTTGCTGATGGGTTTCGAGCAGGGCGGCGACGGTGCGCGGCAGCGCCACGCCCGAGGCGTTGAGCGTATGGACGAACTCCGGCTTCGCCCCCGCCCCGGAGCGGTGGCGGATGTTGGCGCGGCGCGCCTGAAAATCCGTGAAGCTGCTCGAGCTCGAGACTTCGAGCCACTGCCCCACTCCGGGAGCCCACACCTCGAGGTCGTACTTCTTGGCCGCGGCGAAGCCCAGGTCCCCGATCGCCATCAGCACCACGCGATACGGCAATTCGAGCCGCTGCAGCACGGCCTCCGCGTGCCCGGTCAGCCGTTCGTGCTCCGCCGGTGATTCGGCCGGCCGGCAGAAGCGCACCAGCTCGACCTTGTCGAACTGATGCACCCGCAGCAACCCGCGGGTGTCCTTGCCGGCGGCGCCCGCCTCGCGCCGAAAGCACGGGGTATAGGCCGTGTAGGCGAGCGGCAGCTTCGCCCCATCCAGGATCTCGTCGCGGTGCAGGTTCGTGACCGGGACCTCGGCCGTCGGCACGAGAAACAGATCGTCCGGCGTCGTCTTGTAGGCGTCGTCCTCGAACTTTGGGAGTTGGCCGGTGCCGACCATGCTCTCGCGGCGCACCAAGAAGGGCGGCTCGACCTCGACGTACCCGTGCTCGCGGGTGTGCAGGTCGAGCATGAAGTTGATCAGCCCGCGCACCAGCTTCGACCCGGCACCCACGAACACCGGGAAGCCCGATCCGGAGAGCTTCGCGCCGCGCGCGAGGTCCAGCATACCGAGCGTCTCGCCGAGCTCCCAGTGCGGCTTGCCGCCCCGCGGCGCGGGCTCGCCCCAGGTGCGGACCACCTTGTTGTGCGACTCGTCGCCGTCCGGGACGTCCGGGAGCGGGAGGTTCGGAACGTACAGCAGCTTGTCCTCGACCGCGGCTTCGATGCCGCGCAGCTCGGCTTCCAGGGTCTCGATGCGCTGGCCCAGCGCGCGGCGGCCCTCCCGCACGGCCGCCGGGAGCTCGCCCTGCTGCTTCATCAGGCGTGCGTCGGCCTTCGCGGCCTCGTTGCGCTCTCCTTTGAGCTGATCGAGCTGGCCGGTGAGGGCGCGGCGGCGCATGTCGAGCGCCTCGAGCTCGTCGAGCAGCCGGGTGAGGCTCGGATCGCCGCGCCGGGCGAGCGCAGCGCGCACCTGCTGAGGCGAGGCGCGAAGCAGCTTGAGATCGATCACGGAGCTACTGCGTGGGCAGTCCCGGGGCGAGACCCCGGTAGCCGCAATTCTGATCGACGAGAATCTCGAACTGGAGACGCCGCGCCGCGGTGTCAACGCTCAGGACGTGAAGCTTGGCGTACAACGGGACGGAGCCGATGAGGCACGTCACCGGGCGCGACACCACGTAGAGGACCGTCCCGGTGTCGACGGTGACGGCCGAGTCCAGCACGTAGCCGCCGAACGGCGCCAGCTTGATGGCCGCGAACGCCGTGCTCGTCCGTTGCAGCCCGGACGCCCTGCCAAGATGGAGCGCTGCGGTGGGGAGCAGTGTGGGCTTGCTGACCGAGTCGAAGTCGAAGGCGAAATCCAGGTTCACCGTCGTGTCGGTGCGTACGGTCAGCCGGTCCTGCATCGAATAGGCGGATGGCAAGGTGATGGCGGTGCCGCGCAACGCGTACAGCGACACCGTGTCCACGGCGTTCGTGTAAAACGCGGCCGGCAGGCCCGTCGTGTTGCTGCACGCGGCAGCGAGCAGCGCGAGACCGGTGACGACGGCGGTCACGGCGACGAGTCGGCGGCGCGGAGTCATGCGGTGCCGGAGAAGATACCGAGCCGCGTCCAAGTGGGTCAACCCGCGATCGCTGCTTGACTTCGCCAGACTCCATTCCTAGCTTGGCCGCCGTATGGCGACGATCCGCGAAGTGGTCGAGGCGCTGAGCCGCCGCACCGGTGTGGACGCGGTGGTCGTCGTCGGGCGCGACGGGCTGCCGATCGACTCTCGCACCGCCAACGGCGTCGACGCCGAGAGCGTCGCCGCGCTCCTCCCGTCGGTCATCAACGGCATGGCGCAGCTCGGGCAGGCGGGCGGACGCGGGGACTTCGGCGCCGGCGTGCTCGAGTTCGGCGCCGGCCTCGCGCTGGTCTCGGTCCTCCACGCCGACGCGCTGCTGGTGGTGCTGGTGCAACCGTCCACCAACGTGGGCGCGCTGCTCTACGACCTGCGCCGCCACCGCTCCGCGATCGCCGGCCTCCTCTGAGCGGGAGGCGGCCGCGTTGTCGCCCACCCGGCGGCACCTCCTCGTCATCGACGACGAGCCGCACATCGGGCTGCTGCTGCGCCCCCATCTCGAGCGGCTCGGCTATCGCGTGAGCCTGGCGCGCACGCTCGCCGAGGCGCGCGCGGCGCTGCAGGACCGCCACGCCCCCCTCGACGCCATGCTGCTCGATCTCCACCTCCCCGATGGCTCGGGCCTCGACCTGCTGCGGGAGCTGCGCGCCGCCGCCGCCACCCGTCGTCTCCCGGTCATCGTGCTGACCGCCGAAGGCGACGAGCGCGTCCTCGGCGAAGTGGAAGAGCTGGGCGCCGCGCTCCTCACCAAGCCGTTCAGCCCCAGCAAGCTCACGGCCCGTATCACCGCCATGCTGGACGACGGGCCCGCCCCCGAGGAGCCCCGGTGAACGTCTGGGCCGCGATCCTCGCGGGGGGGTCGGGCACGCGGTTCTGGCCGCTCTCGACGCCCGAGCGCCCCAAGCAGCTCCTGCCGCTGGCCGGCGACCGCCCGCTGCTGCAGCAGGCCGTGGAGCGGCTCGAAGGGCTGGTGCCGCCCGAGCGCATCCTCATCCTCACCGGACCGTTCCTCGTGGACCAAGTGGCGCGCGCGGTCCCGCAGATCCCGCGGGCGCAGGTGCTGGCGGAGCCGCGGGCGGCGTCCACCGCGCCCGCCCTGGTGTGGGCGGCGCACTGGATCTCCGAGCGCGACTCGGGCGCGCAGCTGCTCTCGCTGCACGCCGATTGGGCGGTCGAAGACGATCGCGCCTTTCGCGCGGCCGCCCGGCAGGCGCTCGCGGTGGCCGAGGAGTTCGACGTGCTGGTAACGGTGGGCGTCAAGCCGACCCGCAACGAGACGGCGTACGGCTACATCGTCCCCGGCAAGCCGCTGGGCGGCGCGCGGGGGGTGCGGCGCTTCGTCGAGAAGCCATCGCCGGCGCGCGCCGCGCTGCTGCGGCAGCGCGGGGCGCTCTGGAACACCGGTCTGTTTGCGTGGGGCGTGGCGCGCTTTCTCGGCGAAGCAGGCGCCTACGCGCGCGAGCTCAAGCCGGGATGGCCGGCGCTCGCGGCGGGCGATATCGCCGGCTTCTTCGGTGCGGTGCGCCCGGTCGCGGTGGACGTCGCGGTGTTGGAGCGGACCAAGCGCCTCGCCGTGGTCGCCGGCACGTTTCGCTGGGACGACATCGGCTCGTGGGACGCGCTGCTGCGCATTCGCCGGCCCGACGCGCGCGGCAACGTCGTGGTCGGGAACGTCACCCTGGCGGACGACGTCCGCCGCTCGGTCGTCTGGTCCGACAGCGAGCACCTCGCGGTGATCGGCCTGGAAGACATGGTCGTGGTGCGGGCCAACGGCCACACCCTCGTCATGCCGACGGGCCGCGCCGAGCGGCTGAAGCAACTCGTGCAAGGCCTGTGACCCACGCGCTCTATCTGCTCGATCCCGAGCCGAGTGCCGCGTGGGCGCCGTTCCTCGGCGCGCGTCCGCTGTGTGAGCTGCGCGCCGGCGCCCACCTGATCCGCGAGCGCTGGGAGGCGTTCGTCGGCGCGGAAGCCGCGGGGATTCTCGCCCTGCCCCACCTCGCTGGCTTCGCCGAGCCGGGCGTCCCGGCCGTGACGCCCCGCCACCCGGTGGCGGGCCCCGCCATCATCGGGTCCTCCACCTTCGCGCCCCGCGGGCTCGCACCCGCGCTCCCCGACGGCGCCTTCCGGCTCACGTGCGGCGGCATCACGGTAGGCTGGGGCGTGGAGGCGGGCGCGACGTGGGACCGGCCCCAGCCGCATGCGCGAACGATCGAGGTCGAGGGCGCCGTGCTGCACGGTGTGTACGACCTGGTCGCCACGCTGGAGCGGCTGCTCCACGCCGACCTGCGCGCCCTGCTGGCCGACGCCGACCCGATTCCCGCGGGGAGCATCGTGCTCGGCGACCCCGCCGCGATCGCGTTGCACGATGCGGCGGTCGAGCCGGGCGTGATATTCGACGTCCGCGGCGGTCCCGTGGTGCTCGAAAGCGGGGCCGAGGTGCGCTCGGGGACGCGGCTCGAGGGACCGTTGTGGGTGGGCGCCAATGCCCACGTGCTGGGCGGCCCGGTGCGGGTGACGGCGATCGGTCCCCGTTGCAATGTGCGGGGCGAAGTGTCGAACTGCGTGTTTCTGGGGTATGCCAACAAGGCCCACGACGGCTTTGTGGGCCACTCGGTGATCGGCCGCTGGGCGAACCTCGGCGCCGGCACGATCACGTCGAACCTGAAGAACACGTACGGCCGCGTCCGGCTCGACGTCGCGGGCACGCCACTCGAGACGGGACTCCAGTTGCTGGGCAGTCTCATCGGCGACCACGCCAAGACGGCGATCGGGACGCTGCTCGCGACCGGCACGGTGGTGGGCACCGGCGCCAACGTCTTCGACGCCGCGCGGCCCCCCAAGTATGTCCCGCCGTTCGCGTGGGGGGCGACGGGCGGGGCGCGCATGAGCCGTGACGGGTTTCTCAGCATCGCCGAGCGAGTCCTGCCGCGACGCGACGTCGCAGTGGACGCAGCGCTGCGGGATCTGCTGGGACGGATTTACGATTGGGCCACGGGGTGACGGCCGCGCGTTGCGGCCGGCACCGCCACCGCGCAAATTGCACAACTCCATCCCCACACGAGCGGCATGGCGCAGACCGAGCAATACCGGCGGGTCGGAAAATTCGAGCTGCACGAGCCCATCGGCGAAGGGGCGATGGGCGAGGTCTGGCGGGCGTACGACTCCGTCATCCGCCGCTACGTCGCGCTCAAGCTGCTCTCGCGGGCGGGCCGGTCGGCGGACGCGCGCGAGCGACTGCTGCGCGAGGCCCGCGCCGCCGGCGCCCTGCAGCACCCCAACATCGTCACCATCTACGACCTGGGCGAAGCGGACGGGCAACTGTTCATCGCCATGGAGCTGGTCGACGGACGTGACCTGAGCACGTTGATCGCGCTGAGCGAGCCGCTGCCGCTGGAGCGCAAACTGGACCTCGTGATCGAGGTGCTGCAGGGACTCTCCTACGCGCACGAGCGCGGCGTCATTCACCGCGACATCAAGCCGTCCAACGTCCGGATCGCCTCCGACGGCTCCGTCAAGATCATGGACTTCGGGATCGCACGCCTGCAATCGGCCGACGTCACCGGATCGGGCGCGATCGTCGGGACGCCGACCTACATGGCCCCCGAGCAGATCACCAACGGCGCGATTACGCCCGCCACCGACGTGTTCGCGGTCGGCTGCCTGCTGTACGAGCTCCTCGCCTATCGCAAGCCGTTCGAGGGCGAAACCGTGCATGGCGTCCTGTACCAGGTGCTCACGACCGACCCCAAGCCGCTCCGCACCACCGTGCCGTCGATCCCGGCGGCGCTGGAGCGCGTGGTGTCGAAGGCGCTGATCAAGGTGCCGGAGGAGCGCTACGAGACGGCGCGTCAGATGCAGTCGGCCCTGTTCGCCATCCGCGCCGCCCTGTCGGGTGCGTCCGATACGACGGAGCGACTCAGTCTGCGGTGGACGCCCATCCCGTCGGCGGTGCTGCGCCTGGTGACCCACGCGCCGCTGAAGTGGCGGGCGGCGGTCCTGACCACGTTGATGGTCACGGCGCTGGTGCTGTTGTACGTGTCGCGCTCGCCCTCACCCGTGGCCGCCCCGATCGGCGACGCGCAATTCGCGGGAGCGAGCCTCGATCAGGTCCTGGGCTATGCGCTGCCGGCGACGCTCAACGCCGCCCTCGTGGCGCAGCGGGATTCGACCCTCGCGGCGCGGGAGCGCGCCCGCCGTGCCGGCGCCATGAAGAACAACGTGCCCTCGCTCATCCTGGCCGAGACGGTCCTGCTGACCGCGGAAGGGGCCCTGCGCTCGGGCGACCTGGCCCGCGCGGCCAGCGGGTACGTGAGCGCCATCCCGCAGTATCGCAAGGCGCAAGAGGAAGCCGCAGCGCTGCGGCGCGAGGCCCAGCTGGCGCTGGCGCGCGCCACGCCGGTGGTGAACGCGCTCGGCTCGACCCGCCCCGAAGCGGGGCGCGCCGGGGCCTCCTTGGGGCGCGCCGAATCGCTCTACGCGGCCGGAGATTGGGCCGTCGCCCGGCTCGCGGCGCAAGACGCGGAACAAGTGGGCGTCGCCGCCGGTGTCGCACCGCCGTCGCTACAGCCCGCCGAGACCCGCGCCGCGGTCGGCGTGCTGCTGCAGGATCTCGAGCGCGCCATGGCGAGCGAGCGCGTGAGCAACCTCCAGGTGCTGATGCCCGGCATGGCGGCGAAAGACGTGACGGCGTGGGAGACGTTCTTCCAGCGCTACACCCGCCTCACGGCCCGGTACGCCGTTGAGCGCCTGAGCGCGCGCGGCGACACGGCGAACGCCGCGGTGCGCACGTCGTACACCTTCGTGCCGGCCGGAGGCGGGGCCCAGCGCGAAACCCGCCTGCGCCAGGCGATCCGCTTCCTCAAGACGCCGGACGGCTGGCGCATCGCGAACATCCGCGACGCCCCGTGAGCTAATCCCAGGCGCGCTCCGTCGGCGGCGGTGCTGGCGGGATCGCCACCGAGTCCGCCCGCGCCGTGGCAGGACCCACGCGGTGCAGCGTCACTGGCTTCTCCAAGTCCCCACCCGACAGCGTGAGCTTGTCCGCTGCGAGCTTCATCCCGTAGACCTGCCACACGCCGTCCCCGAGCGCGAGCCACAGGCTGTCGCCGACGATGCGCCAGCGGGCGACCTGCTCGCCGAACTGGGCGGAGCTGTCGCCCCGAACCATGATGTTGCGGATCTCGTCTTCGGTCTTGGCCTGCCACTTGCCCTCGAGGTGGGAGCGGTGGGGGGCGGTTTGGGCGGCGAGCCCGGGACCGAGTCCGACGAGCAGGACGAGCAGAGCGGCGCCGCGTGGCATCACCCGTGAAAGATACGTCCCCTGGAAGGGGCCAGGTCAGGTCTTCACGGTGCCGAGCGGCGCGCGCTCGTCGGTCATGACCGCCAGCTGGGGCTCCCACTGCTGCATCATGCGCACGAACGCGCCCGCCAGCTCGGGATCGAACTCGACCCCCGCCCGATCGCGCACGTAGGCCAGCGTCCGCTCCTGCGGCCAGGCCTCCCGATACGGGCGGTTGGTGCGCAGCGCGTCGTACACATCGCACACGTGAACGAGCTTGCTGGCGCGGTGGCAGTCGCGCCGGAAGCGCAGGGTCGGGTAACCCCCACCGTTCAACATGATGTGATGCTCGTACGCCACCACGGCGGGCAGCTCGAGCTGCTCCTCCGACTTGAGGATGATGCGCGCGCCTTCGACGGGATGCTGGTTCATGAGGGCGCGCTCTTCGTCGGTGAAGCGACCCGGCTTGGTGAGCACGTCGAGTGGGATCGTGACCTTGCCGATATCGTGCAGCAGCCCGGCGATACCGAAATTCCGCACGTCACGCGCGCTCAACCCGAGGTGCTCGGCGAGCGCCATGGTCAGCACCGCCACGTTCATGGAGTGCGTGGTGGTGTATTGGTCGAACTCCTTGAGCTGCAGCAACGGGATCACGAGCTGGCGGTCGCTGTGCATCGCGATCGACAATGACCGCACGACCGCTTCGGCTTCGCTGAGCGGCACAACGCCCTGAGACCGGACGGCGTCCTGGAACCACCGGACCGTTTCCGCCTCTTCGCCCAGCGAGTAGCCGATCGTGGCCGTGGCGACCGGCGCCTCGGCCGACCCCGCGTCGCCCTTCACGCCGACCGACCCGAAGCGGATGCTGGACTGACGCAGCTGATGCGCCTCCGTCGTGTCGATCGCCGAGAGCGTCAACCGCGCCAGCACCTCGTCGAGGAACCCCTCGAATTCGTCGCGGCTCACGCGGTCGGCGAACTCGAGTCGTTGGATGCCCGCCTGGGCGAGGCGCCGCGACCAGTCCCACGCCTTCAGCTCCCGGACGGGGAGGTTTCCGAACACGATCTCATCGCCCAGAAACGTGAACAGCGCGTTGGGCGCGGTAGACTGGAGGTCGTGCAGCTGCTGGAAGGCGTCGTCGATCGCGCGCTCGCGCGCCGGGTGCCCCGCGGCGTACAGCGTCATCGCCGCGAGCGCGTGCGCGAACGCGGAGAGGAACCCGGCGGGCCCGCTCACGACCCGCTGCCCCGCTCGCCCGTGTCGGCCGCGGCCCCGATGTCGGGATCGCCCGACGCCGCGGCCCGCCGCAACACCGCCCGCGCCCGTGGATCCCGTTGCCACCCGCTCGCGAGCCCCGCCAGCGCGCCGAGCAGCTCCGCGGATTTGGGCGCCAGCTTCTCCCGTCCGAACAGGGTGCGACCGCCCGAGGTCAGCCGCAGCAGTACCTCAAGCGCCGCCGGCGCCCGGGCGTAGCCCAGGGCGCGGACGGCGAGCGTGCGCACGTCGGGCGGCAAGGCACGATCGAGGGCGCGGCCCGCCAGCGTGGGGACGGCGGCGTCGGGGCAGCTCTGCAGCGCCACCGCCAGTCCCAGCGCCAGGCGCAGGGTGCGCGGATCCGGGTCCTGCAGGCCCAGCGCCAGCGCCGCGTCCCGCTCGGCGGGAAGCTTGACCTGGACCTTCACTGCCTGCCAGCGCACGCGGGCGTCCGCGTGCCGCAGGTACGTGGCCGCCGAGAACCCCGCCGGGAGCGGCGACAGGTCCTCGAGTAAAGCGAGCATGTTCCGGGTGACGTACCAGCGCGGGTCCTGGAGCCGCGGGATGACCACGGGAGCGATCTCCGGCCCCATCTTGGCGAGCTGGGCCAGCAGGCCGCGGCGCACCCCGCGCGCCTCGGCGGCCGCGAGCGCGTCCAGGAGCGGCGCGGCGGCCGGGAGACCCACCCGGGGCACCAACCGCTCGAGCGTCTTGAAATCCACCGGCTCCCGCGTGGCGAGCTGGCGCACGACGTCCGGCGTCGCGAGGCGGGCCCACACCTCGGGCGCCGCACCCTGGGACTCGGGGACTTCGGCCAGCGCATCGAGCAGCTGGCCGAGCCGCCCCTCGCGCACCACGCGATCCGCGGCCGCGAGCACCTGCGGGTTGACGGCGTCGATCTCGAGCGCCATCGCGACGATACGATCCGGCTCGGTCGCGTGCTCGCCGTCGGCCGTCGCCCCGCGCTCGGGCGCCGCCCGCGCCATGCGCGCGAGCGCCGCCCCATACTGACCGGGATTCGGGTCCTGCAGGGTCCAGCCCTGTAGCAGTTGCCGTACCTGGTCGCGCAACGCCGCGTCCGCCTGCGGCCGCACGGTCGCGGCGCCGGCCTCGGCGTGCGCGGCCAGCTTGGACAGCATGCGGACCAGCGAGTGCGAGATCGTTTGGTGCGAAGAGTCGGCGGCGGCCTGAAGGATCTCGAGCACCGCGTCGACCGCCATTCCGTCGGTCGAGTCGTAGACGAACTGGCGCCGCTGCACGAAGTCGCCGCCCATTTCGACGAGCCGCCGCAGCGTGTCCGGCTTGAGGGCGCGGATCAGCCGGGACGTGCGGCGCCGTAGCGCGACTGCTTCCGTGCTGCCCGCGGTCTTCAGCTCGTCCGCGATCTGCAGCAGGTAGCCCACGATCACCTGGTCGTACGCTGCGGCATCGGTCCGGGGGTGCTCGTCGATGGCGCGGGCGATCACGGCCGGCTCGGTCGCGGTCGGGTGGTCGTCCCCCGCCTGCGCGGTGAGGGCGGCCCTGGCCAGGCCCACCCACAGCTGCGCGGCCCGCGCCCCCCGCTCGGACGCGGGCGCCCCGTCGTCCACGAGCTCGAGGCGCTCATACGTGAGCGGATGCAGCTGCACGCACGTCCAGGCGCGCAACTGCTCCGGCGGGCCGAGGCCGAGGGGCTGCCCGGTGCGCTCCGCCTCCACGGCCAGTGTCTTCAGGACGCTCGCCATCTCGCCGGGCTCGACCCCGCGGCGGAACGTCACGGCCCCGAGGTGGTGCCGGTGCAGCCGGGCGGCGAGCTCGGCCAATACCGGGTGTTTCGGATCGGTCGCGACGCCCTCGATCACCAGTTGTTGCCGCGCGACGCCGAGCGACAGCGTGGCACGGTCGAGGAGCAGGAGCCCGGCGCGCCGGGTCACCCCCGCCGCCGCGGGAGCGAGCGAGGGGTGGCCCTCCGGATACATGGCGTGCTTGTGCAGCGCAATGGAGAACTCGATCAGGAAATCCGCGAGGTCGCGGGAGAGGGCCGCGCGCTCACCGCCGGGTGCAGGCATAGGGGCAAAGATACAAGGACCGGCAAAAAACTAGACGCACAGACGCACAGGGGAGAACAGCACGGAGGGAGCAGAGAACCCCTGCTCCCTCCAGTCTGTTCGCTTCTGTTGCGTCTGCGCCTCTGTGCGTCTAGTAGAGATCCACCCAGCCCCGTTGCATTGCCTGCGTGGGGTAGGCCGATGACTGCAGCGCGGCCTGCAGGGCGCACGAGGAGTACAGCAATGAGGTGTTGCCGGCAAGCGACACGTTGTCGTCTACCGAAACGCTCGCCGCCATCACGGCGCCCGTGATCTTATTGCCGGTCCCCGTCATCTTGAGTCCCCCACGCGCGATCACTGCTCCGTCGAACGCGAAGTTGCCTGCCACGGTGAAGTCACCGTCGACCAGCAGGATTCCCTGCCCGCGCCCGGTGGTGACCTTCAAGTCTCCCAGCACGTGGATGATCGGGAAGTAGGTGTCGCACGCCCCCGCCGGGCTCGTGTGGTTCGGCTCGCCCCAGTTCGCCGGAATCGCGTTGGCCTGACACACGCCGCCGACAATGAGCGGCTGGATGCCGTTGAGCAAGCTCCCGCCCGCATAGGTCAGGTTCGCCGACGCCGCGAGCGACTGGTAGTTCGAGTTGCCGTAGTTGAAATACGTGTTCGAGTCGCTCGCCGCGGGAGTCGTGAGCACCGTCGGACTCCCGTTGATGGTCACGCTCCCCCCGTTGAAGGTGGCCGTGGTCGTGGGGGATATCGCCGCCCCGGCGACGTTCTGGGTGCCGCCGCAGCCGGACCACCCGGCGGGGGCCGCGTCGTTCCCGTTCACGGTGACGTTCCCCGAAACCGTCGTATTGCCCTGGGTCGTGATGGCGCCCATGAAGTTCATGTTCGGCATATTGAGCCGGAACAGCACGCCGTAGCGGCGCCGCGCCGAGGCCTGGCTTCCCAAGTCGCCCGCGTACCCTTCGGAGACCACCCAAAAGAACGGCCCGTCGAGACGCGTGACCACCACGTTGGCGGTGGCGCCGCGCGGCGCGGTGTAGGCCTTCTTGAGCGTGTCGCCGGTCTTGAGCCGGGCGTTATCGGCCAGGTTCCAGTCGACGGGAATGCGGTTCAACCCCAGCTCGGCGGCCGCGGCGGCGCGGGCGGTGCGCACCGTGTTGCTGCCGACGCGGTAGTCCTGGGTGGAGACGAACAGCACGCTCCCCATGAGCACCCCGATGACCACGATGGCCCCGAGGGCCATGATCATTGCGACGCCCTGCTGCGATTGTAGTATCCGACGCATACGTCCCTCGTTTCCTCTCACGGCGATTACCTGCGGTTGCGCAGACCGATTTCGATGCGCAGCGAATCGCGGAACACGGTGCCCCCTGCCCCACTCAGGTTCATGAGCGACCCCGCCTGGCCCCGCACGATGAGGCTGATGCGCGCGACCTGGAGCGGGTTGGCGGTCACCGCGCCGGTAGAGTCGTAGTAGGCGAACTGCACGCCGCTGGTCGTGCCCGCCGCGTACGGCTGGAACGGACCGGCGATCGACTGCGTGGGGTTGCAGGCCGGGACGCGCCCCGGCAGGCAGTCGTGGAATCCCAGATACCACTGGTTGTCGGTGTCTTTGTACATCCGGTAACGCACGCGGCGGAAGAAGCGAATCGCCGAGCCCACGATCACCTTGCTGCTCGCCGCGGGCGAAAGGGTCAGCTGGTAGCTCGGGTTGTTGGCCGTCAGGTCGCCGGGCTGTGACAGCCCGGTCGCGCTGGGGCAGCCGTTGGCGACGTTCCCCGTCACCGGTGTCACCGCCGTGATCTGATGCTTTGTCCAGGCGTCGTCGGTCACGGCGAAGCTCGAGGAGTCATTGTAGACGAGGAGTGAGTCGCCCGCAGCAGGGAGCCGGCTCCAGCTGGTCATGGTCGCGCCCGTGGCCAGGATGCGCGGCACGGTCGAGAGCTTCCCGGCCGTGTTGGCGCACACCACCGAGCTGCCGAACACGGAGCGGAACTCCAACGCCGAGTCCGACATGACGGAGATATCCCCGCCCACGCTCGAGATCCCCCGGAGATCCGCGGGCAGCATCGCGGCCGCCTGACGGATCTGCTGCCGGGTGTTGATCAGGTCGTTCGCGCTGTTGTAGAACCGCTGCTGCCGCAGCAGCACCTTCACGATGGCCCCCGACACCAGGCCCATCAGCACCATGCTGATGAGCAGCTCGATGAGCGTGAACCCGGCTCGGCGCGCCCGCGCCACTCTCGCGGTCAGCATGGCAGGAAACTCCGGAACGTTTCAGTGCGAGTCTGATGGTTGCTCAGGAACGTGACGGAGACCGTCACGTCGTCCTCCGCACGCGGCAGGTGGCTGAGCGTCCACGTCTCGGCGATGCCGCGCGTCGTGGCCGAGCCGCTCGCGCGGCTCGCACACGTGGTCGTGCGGATGCGTTCGAAGCGCGATTCCGCCACGCCCGCCGCGATGGTCCGGGACTGCGTGCTCGTCAGCGTCGTCATGATCACGGACGCCGTCCCCGCCAAGGCGAGCAGGCCGATGCTGAAGATCACGACGGCCACCAGGAGCTCGGCGAGCGTGAAGCCTCGCTCCGAGCGTGGGGACACGGGTGCAAACGCGAGTAGGGTCATCAGCAGCTCTTTCCGGTGATCTTCCCGAGGCCCGTCACACAGACCGTATCGGTACGGCCAGCGTATTGGACAATGATCCTGGGCACCGTAGTGGGGTACGGGGCGAACCCGCGGGGATCGAACGGGATGCTGTCCTTACCCAGGGGGCTCGTGGCCAGGTGCGCGCCGTAGCGCTGCCAGAAGTCGAGCGCTGTGCCCAGCTGCACCGGCGTGCCCGACGAATCGACGAGAATCTTCAGGACGTCGCCGCTGCGGACCACCCACGCCGCCCGGCTCTGTTGGATCGCGATCGCGCGTCCCCGGAACAGGTAGGCGGTCACGTCGCGCGTGGCGGCGCGGCGCGAGGCCGCGTACCACGAACCCCGGACGGCCCTGACCATCATCGTCGTCATGATGCCCAGCACGACGAACACGATCATCATTTCGATGAACGTGAATCCGGCGACCCGACAGCGGCGCGAGAATGAAGGACTGAGCACGGACGCCTCCTCACTGCGTTTGGGAACGTGTGACGTGTGGTCCACGGGCAAGGCCCATGCCGAGCGGGACTCCCTCAGGACGGGGACCCGTTCACGTCTTGCACAGCGTCAATATCCAATACATGTGGCAACATGCAATAACCCAACGTGGTATAGCGTCAACGTACTATAGCATATAGATGCTATATCACCTCTCGTTGTAACATCCGAAATTCCGGCTCGGTGTCAACTTTCGATGCATCCCGGCACGGCCCGGTGTCCTTCGTCACACACGCGGGGTAACGCCAGGCCGGCTCGCGACGTCTGTGATCAGGGCCGGCGGTCACCGCCTGGCGTCGGAGTGGACGTGGGCCACTCGACCAGGAACGTCCCGCCACATTTCGAGCAGCGGGCTTCGGATCCGGGATGCAGGAACGGGGTCCGGTGACAGCAGCTGGGGCACACGGCGTATGACGTGCCCCACACCGTCGCCAGCCCGGCCTCCTCGCCCGGTCGCTCGACGATCGTCCAGCGCTGGGGACGAACGCTGGTGAATTCGAGGTGATCACACAGGACGGTCATGGGCCGGTGGTCGACGTCGAGAATCGCGTCGGCGACCGTGCGCCGAATCACCCGATACCACGCCCCGCGCCGCAGCCCAAGGTGGCGATCGGTCTTCAGACGCGCCCACGACAGGTCCGGCATCACGGCATCTCCGTCCACGCGTGGTACTTCAGAGGCTGTGGCGGCGTGTTGGCTCCCAGCTGCTGCAGCACCGTGCTGATCGCACAGCTGGAATACTGGATCCTGGTGCTCCCGCTCATCGTCCCCTTCGCGTTGTTCTGGTTGTAGGCCAGTATGGCACCGGTCGCCTTGATGCCGCCGCCCGTCGTAGTGAGGCTCCCGCGGACGAGAATGAGCCCGCTGAACGTCGTACCGCCCGAGGCGGTGAAGTCGCCGCTCACGAGCAGGATACCCTGGCCGCGCCCGCTCGAGAACTGGAAGTTGCCCTTCGCCCAGATGATGGGGTAGCGGCCCTCGCATTCGACGACCGTCCCGGCCGTCGGGGGCCGCCACGGCTCCCCCCAGTTCTTCGCGTTCGCCTGGTCGCACACCCCCCCCACCGTCGACGGCTGGATCGTCGAGGCGTTCGCCCCTGCGGCGTACGTGAGGGTCGCGAGCTTGGTGAGACTGTCGAAGGTCAGGCCACCGCCCAGGTTGAAGTACGTGTTTGAATCGGCGGCGACGGGCGTCTCGAGCTTGGGGGGCGACCCCGTGGGCGGCACGCTGGAGCTGCTGCTGATCTGCGTGGTGTCGGGCATGGCGTAGCCTGCCACGGCGCCGCCCGGCGGCGGGCAGCTCCACCCGGCGGGGGTCGAGTCGGCCCCTGACGCGGTCGCCGATCCGCTCAGCGTGAGCTTATTGGCGGCGGTTTGCCGCGTCGTGACGGCACCCACCACGTTGGCGGTGAGGGCCGGCAGGAACAGCACCTCGCCTAAGCGCCGGCGGGCGTTGGTCCCGGCTCCAGTTCCCGCTCGCCCTTCGGTCACCACGGCGAACAGGTTCCCGGCGAGACGCGTCGTCTGCGTGACGGCGATGACGCCGGGCGTGACCGTGTCCGTCCGCGTCCGCGCGGCGCCGGTCACCATGGCAGCCGCCGTGTCCGTGTTCCACACGTTGAGCGTATTGCTGAGCCCGAATTCGGCCGCCGAGAGGGCCTGTTCCTCGAACTGCCCGTTCGACTGGGCGCGGTAGTCCTGGCTCGACAAGAAAAAGGAGCCCGCGATCAAAGTCCCGATCAGGACGATCGCGATCAATGCGACGCCGAGTGCCATACCACGCTCTCTGAGAGCGATCCTACGCATCGTGCCCAGCCTCTCTCGGTCCATGCGATTAGTGACGGTTCCGCAGCCCGATCGTGTACCGGGTGGTATCCTGGGCCACGGCTCGCGCGCCGCCGCTCAGGCTGATCGGCGCTTGTGTCTGGCTCCGCACCGTCACGTCGATGCGGGCGACGTTGCGCGCCTTCGCGGTCGCCGGGTCGAGCACGGCCCCGGTGGAGTCGTAATACGCAAAGAGCAGCCCGCTCTGCCCCGGCGTGGCGGAATACGGCTGGTACGGTCCGCTCACCGGCTCGAGCGAGCCGCAGCGACTCGCGGAGACGTAGGTGCTGAGGCAGTCGAAGAAGCCCAGGTACCAGCGCGAGTCCGTCTCCTGGTAGAGCTCGTAGTGCGCGCGCCGGAACACCCGTACCGGCGCGCCGACAGCGATCGTCGCGCTGAGGGCGGGCGAGACCGTCACCGAATAGCTCGACAGCGCGCCCTGGGCCGCCGTCAGGAATTGGCCGGCCCCGGTGGGACAACCGGCCGCCCCGCTCACTGGCGCGATGGCCGTGATAGCATACACGCGCCACCGGATCGCCGTGTTGTCGAAGACCAGCAGCGAGTCACCGACCACGGGCGTCGCTTGCCATGCGGTCAGGGCGTTGAGAAGCCCGACCGGCGGCAGCCGGAGCGTGGTGACGGGCGCGACCGCCGGGAGCCAACACACGACCGAACTCCCCGCGACGGACCGGAACTCGAGCGCGTGGTCGTTCCAGAGGTAGATGTCGCCCGTGTTGGCGCCGCCGGAGAGCGTGTCGCTCGGCGACAGGGCCCGGAGGTCGGACGGCAGCACCGCGAGGGCCTGCCGGATGCGCCCGCGCGTGTCCATCAGGTCGGTGGCGGATTTGTAGAAGCGCTGCTGGCGCGCCAGCACGCCGATCATGGCGCCCATCACGATGCCCACCACCACGAGGCTGACGAGCAACTCGACCAGCGTGAACCCGCGGCGGGCCGACCCCACGAGCGCCGGCTTCACGGATTCGCCGGGCACGGCAACAGCGTGACGTAGGTTCGGGTCCATGATGTCCGCTGGCCTGCGACCGTGACCTTCTCTTTCACCCTGACCGCCCGGGTGACCGGAATCACGAGCCATTGCTCGTTCACCCCGGAGCTGCTCGCGCTGCCACTCGCGAGCTTGGTGCAGTCCTGCGCACTCAACTGCTCGACACGCGAGCGGGCGACCACGGTCGCCTTCGCCATGCGGCTGCCGCTGCTCATCTGGCGGGTCATGACCGCCGCGCTTCCTGCGAGGCCGAGCACGCCGACCGCCATGACGACAATCGCGACCATCGCCTCCACGAGGGTGAAACCGCGCGTGTTCATCGGCACCCCACGGGCGCGACTTCGCCCAGCCGGGTGAGGCAGACCGAGTCCTGCAGGCTGCCGCGCACCAGCGCGAACTGGGCGCCGCTCGACGAGAGATTCGTCGCCAGCCCGCGCGGTCCGAACACGACGGAGTCCACCGTGGCGCTCAGCGTCACGCTGAACTGAGAGTCGAGCGGCACGGGGAGGCCAAGACTCACGAACGATCCGGTGCCGCCGGTGTCGGCGCGCACCTGGATGCTGTTCCCGATGCGTTTGAGCTGCGCGGGACGACCCCAGCGCACGGCGGCCGCCCGGGCCGTCGCGAGCGAGGCCGCGAACTGAACCCGCGCCGCCCGGAGCCCGGCACTGTTACGCACACCGCTCATACGAGGATAGGCCATCGCGGTGAGCAACCCCAGGAGCACGACGACGATCAGCATCTCGATCACCGTGAATCCGCAGGCGCCGGCGACGACCAACGCCGGTCTCAGCGGAACGTCTCCGCTCCTCGTGTGCAGTGTGAAGCGGCGGTTCATTCAGGCTCCGGTTGCGCACCCCTGCGGGCAGTAAGCAAGTTCGGTGCTCGACACGTAAGTCATTTCTCTGCAGCTCGTTAGCAAGATCGGCGCGCCCGGTGACCGTGCACTGTGCGGTTCCCGCCGCTAGCGTGAAGAAACTGCACATCATGCAAACCGTGATCGATACGATATTCCCTATACGATATTTCGCTACTATAAGATGGGGAGTTGGCATAGCGAGTAACGTGAGGTATGGCCAGAACAAGGACGCCCCGGGGGTCACCCCGGGGCGTCCTGCTGGTTCTTCGCGTGTTGCGGGTTTTGGGTGTTCTTAGTACATCCCGCCCATACCCCCGCCACCACCCGGCATCGCCGGCGCCTTCTCCTTCTCCTTCTTCTCCACGACGACGCACTCGGTCGTGAGCAGCAGCGCCGCGATCGAAGCGGCGTTCTGCAGCGCCGTGCGGGTGACCTTGGTCGGGTCGATCACGCCCGCCGCCACGAGATCCTCGAACGCGTCGGTCTGGGCGTTGTAGCCGAAGTTCTTCTCCTTCGACTCCTTCACCTTGCCGACCACGATCGATGCCTCGGCGCCCGCGTTCTGGGCGATCATCCGCATCGGGTCTTCCAGCGCCCGGCGCACGATGTCGACGCCGATCTTCTCGTCTTCATCGCTGCCCTTGACCTTGTCGAGCGCGCGCTGGCAGTACAGCAGCGCCACGCCGCCCCCCGGGACGATGCCTTCCTCGACCGCGGCGCGCGTCGCGTGCAGCGCATCTTCCACGCGCGCCTTCTTCTCCTTCATTGCGGTCTCGGTGGCCGCGCCCACGTTGATCACCGCCACGCCGCCCGCGAGCTTGGCGAGCCGCTCCTGCAGCTTCTCCTTGTCGTAGTCGGACGTGGACTTCTCGATCGCGGCCTTGATCTCCTTGATGCGGCCCTGGATCGCCTCGTGCTTCCCCTTGCCGCCCACGATGGTCGTGTTGTCCTTGTCGACGACGATGCGCTTGGCCGTTCCGAGATCGTTGAGCGTGGCGTTCTCGAGCTTCAAACCCATCTCCTCCGAGATCACCTGCGGGGCGCCCGAGAGCACCGAAATGTCGATCAGCATCTCCTTGCGGCGGTCGCCGAAGCCCGGCGCCTTCACGGCGCACACCTTCAGCGTGCCACGGAGCTTGTTGACCACCAGCGTCGCCAACGCCTCACCCTCGACATCCTCGGCGATGATCAGCAACGGCCGGCCGGCCTGCGCCACCTTCTCGAGGATCGGGAGCAGATCCTTCATCGACGAGATCTTCTTGTCGTGAATCAGGATATACGCGTCCTCGAGGACCGCTTCCATCTTTTCGGGATCGGTGATGAAGTAGGGCGAGAGGTAGCCGCGGTCGAACTGCATACCGTCCACCGTCTCGAGCGTCGTCTCGAGGCCCTTCGCCTCTTCCACCGTGATGACGCCGTCCTTGCCGACCTTCTCCATCGCCTCGGCGATCAGATTGCCGATCTCCTTGTCGTTGTTCGCCGAGATCGCGCCGACCTGGGCGATCTCCTTCCGCCCGGCCGTGGAAACCGACATCTTCTTCAGCTCCTCGACCACCGTCTCGACCGCCCGGTCAATGCCGCGCTTCAACGACATCGGGTTCGAGCCGGCCGTGACCGACTTGAGGCCCTCGCGGAAAATCGCCTGGGCCAGCACCGTCGCCGTGGTCGTCCCGTCCCCCGCCAGATCCGACGTCTTGGTCGCCACCTCCTTCACCATCTGGGCGCCCATGTTCTCGATCGGGTCTTCCAGCTCGATCTCCTTCGCGACCGTCACGCCGTCCTTGGTGACCGTCGGATTCCCGAACTTCTTGTCGATGACGACATTGCGCCCCTTCGGGCCGAGCGTGACCTTGACGGCCTCGGCCAGCTGGTCCACGCCCCGCTTCAAGCGGGCGCGGGCCTCGGTGTTGAATTCCAGTTGCTTTGCAGCCATGTCCGTTTCCTCCTAAGCGTCAGCCAAGCTTGGCGATGACGTCGGCTTCCTTGATGAGGATGACCTCCTCACCCTCGAGCTCGACCTGTGTGCCGCTGTACTTGCCGTACACCACCCGGTCCCCGACCTTCAGCTCCATCGGCACCACATCCCCCTTTTCCCGGCGCCCGGGACCCACCGCGATGACCTCACCCTGGATCGGCTTCTCCTTGGCCGTGTCGGGGATGTAGAGACCGCCCTTCATGGTCTCCGTCTCCTCCATCGGCCGGATGGCCACGCGATCCGCGAGCGGGTAAACCTTGAGTTTCGCCTTCGCTGCCGTTGCGGTTGCCATGTGCCAGTCCTCACCTTCGATAGCAGTGGTTATAAGTGCATATGGGACAATAGAATTAGCACTCTACCACCATGAGTGCTAAACCGACCGGGGAAAATCTCTCCCGGCGTCGTGGCTCTGTCAAGTGGGCGAGACTGCGCGTCGTAACCCCGGGTTCGCCGCCAGCGAGTCCACGATCGCGCGGGCTCGATCTACGGCGCTCGGCCCCAGCGAGTCGAGCGGGGCCGACACAGCGGCGACGATCGCCCCGGTGCGCGTGTCGGCCAGCCGCACGTGCAACCAGGTGAGCGCCGGCGGGTCGGTTTCCCGGAAGATGAACGCGAGGAGGTAGGCGGTCGGTCGGCTCCCGCCGCGGACGCGGGTCCGGACCCGGAAGCCGCGTCGCGCCAGCCCCTGCGCGATGCCCCGACCGAGTGAATCCTGGCCGGTGACCAGAATCTCGTAGCCTCGGAGTGCGTCGGGCTGCTCGTAGCGTGTGGGGGGGGCGCAGGACAGAACAACGGCGAGGCCGAGTGAAGCGTTACAGAAGAGGCGTTGTCGAGTAATGCGTTGTCGGGTGATGCGTTGCGGGGCAGTGCGCAACGCTGTTGTCGGCAACGCTTCACCCGGCAACGCTTCATCCGGGAACGCTTCACCCGACAACGTTGCACCCCTCGCTGCACCCCTCACGGGATTATCCTCCGCGCCCCCACCCACCGATCCAGCCAATACGCCCCCTCCGGATCCTGCGGATCGAGGCGCGACAGCTTTACGCCGCGGTTCGAGCTATGGATGAACTTGAGATCCCCGACGTACATCCCGACGTGCGTCACGCCGGCTCCGGGACGCGCCGAGAACAGCAGCACGTCCCCGGGGCGGAGCGCATCCACGACCGGGGCGACTTCGGCGCCGGCGCGGGCTTGATCCCGGCTCATCC